>ERZ827088.36-NODE-36-length-169302-cov-12.489592_pt1 | contig 169302 bp, 144 predicted proteins | sample MGYA00519922_ERZ827088 | MGnify/ENA primary metagenome ERZ827088 (study PRJEB31778, sample SAMEA3449254) | human gut metagenome | biome: human gut; feature: human-associated habitat; material: faeces | place: United Kingdom | collected 2010/2012 ... | reverse complement strand
TGGATTACTTAGTTCACGTCGTAGATTACTTAGTTCACGCCGTGAACTAAAGAATATGTTACGGGAAAACTGATTTTATATCCTTGGAGAAAAAAGTTTTATCGGAGGATTAATGGGAATCGGATAGAGGAAAGTAGGAGAGACGCATATCGCTCGAGTATATAAAAAAGAAAGAGGTTATCTTCCCACGCAGGGAAAACAACCTCTTTCCATATAGATACAAAATTAATCTTGCTGATTATTAGTCACGCTTACCCAACTTATGGTCGATAATACCGTAATGATGATCGCCATAGTTCTTCAAGTCGTCTAAAATACCTTTAGCTGTTGATTCTTCTTCTACTTGTTCACGAACAAAACCGAACAAGAAATCTCTTGAAGCATGGTCTTTATCTTCTTCAGCGATATCAACCATTTTGTCAATCAACTCAGAAACATATTTTTCGTGCTTATAAACGTGTTCGAACACTTCTACCGGAGAACCCCAAGCCGTTGGGACAACATTTACCTGACCAATCATGATATCACCGCCGCGGTCAATACAATAATTGATCATCTTGTGTGCATGTTCCAATTCTTCGCTGGCTTGTTTTTCCATCCAGTGAGCAAAACCATTCAAACCTTCTTTCTTGAAATAAACAGCCATAGACAAATACAGATTAGAAGACCACATTTCTGCATTCACCTGCGCATTAAATGCTTCTGATAATTTTGTGCTTAGTAACATGATAGATACGTTTTAATAGTTAGTTTATTTTCTAATGCAAATGTCGCATTAATGTTTATAATAAACCAAATCTTCCCGATTAAATTTGTTTATGAACGTATAAATTTTGTCTATTTCAGCTTCTCCGTAATTGATATACACTTCGGCAGAACGACGATAGCTTTCGTCTTTGTTTGCATCCTGAAGCAACAGATAGCCAAATACACAATGCGCACCAGCTTCAACCAAACGGCGTGCCTGGAAGTCAATGTATTCGGTATCTTTGGTGCCTGCTACAGCCTCTACCAGTTCGGCATATTTAGAAGTCATTGCCTGCAGGCGACTTTGCAACGGTTTCAACGCTTCGTTGTATTCAATCTTGTCGTATTCGTGCAACTGATTGAGATAAGTTCCGGTTGTGACGTGGCGGATTGCTGCTACGACCTGCAACTGAGTCGTTCCTTCGTAAATATTGGTGATGCGGGCATCGCGGTACAAACGTTCGCAAGTATAGTCTTTCATGAAACCGGAACCACCGTGAATCTGAATGGCATCGTAAGCATTCTGATTGGCAAACTCGGTGGTCATACCTTTACCCATCGGTGTAAAGGCGTCGGCCAGCTTACTGTATTTCTTCAGTTCCTGGCGTTCTTCCGGAGTCAGTTTACGTTCTTTGGAAATATCATCGAGAGCTTTGTACACATCTACGAAACGAGCTGTTTCGTAAAGCATAGCACGTGAAGCATCCGCCTTAGCACGCATCAGTGAAAGCATTTCGTAGATAGCCGGGAACTGTATGATCGCTTTACCGAACTGCTTACGGTCGAGAGCATAAGCGTAACCTTCCCGATAAGCTGCTTCGCTTAATCCGACAGCCTGAGCCATGATACCTAAACGGGCACCATTCATCAAAGCCATGACATATTTGATCAATCCTAACTTACGGTCACCGCAAAGTTCTGCCTTAGCATTCTTGAATACCAATTCACAAGTAGGAGAACCTTTGATACCCATCTTGTTTTCAATACGGCGAACATTAACACCTCCGTTGCGTTTGTCGTAAATAAACATAGACAAACCACGACCGTCATGTGTTCCTTCTTCCGAACGAGCCAGTACCAGATGAATATCTGCGTCGCCGTTGGTGATGAAACGTTTTACGCCATTCAAATACCAGCAATTGTCTGCTTCGCTGAATGTCGCTTTCAACATCACAGACTGCAAGTCAGAACCGGCATCCGGTTCAGTCAGGTCCATTGACATCGTTTCGCCGGCACATACGCGCGGAATGTAACGCTGACGCTGGTCTTCGCTACCAAATTCGTACAATGTTTCGGCACAGTCCTGCAAACCCCAAAGGTTTTCAAAGCCGGCATCTGCACGAGAAACCATATCGGCAGCCATAATATAAGGTACAATCGGGAAATTCAGACCGTCATAACGGCGAGGCATAGCAATACCCATCAGACCGGCTTTACGTACGGCATCCAGGTTTTCCTGAGTTCCTTTGGCATAAGTCACACGACCATTCGCTACAGAAGGACCTTCATGATCTACACTTTCAGCATTGGGGGCGATGATGTCTCCACAGATTTCACCAACGATTTCCAATACTTTTTCATAACTATCCATGGCATCCTCAAAATCCTGAGGTGCATAATCATATTTATCTTTATCGGCAAAGCCGCGTTCTTTCAGCTCAACAATACGCTCCATCAACGGATGATGCAGGTGGTGCTTCAGGCTGGGATTATCTAAATAAAAGTTAGCCATATCTTATTTACTATTCTTTTTGTAATACTTGATCATCTTCGGAATCACTTCTTCAACGGTACCGTTGATAACATAGTCGGCAATCGTATTGATCGGGGCATTTTCATCATTATTGATAGAAATGATAATACCCGCATCCTGCATACCGGCAATGTGTTGGATTTGTCCGGAGATACCACATGCAATATATAATTTCGGACGAACCGTTACACCGGTTTGACCAATCTGACGATCGTGTTCACAGAATCCTGCGTCAACGGCTGCACGGCTGGCGCCGACTTCTGCATGAAGTTCTTTTGCCAATTCGAACAACATGTCGAATCCTTCTTTTGATCCCATGCCGTAACCACCGGCGATGACGATAGGAGCACCTTTCAAGTTGTGCTTAGCTTTCTCAACATGACGGTCGATAACTTTTACAACGAAGTCTGTTTCCGGAACATATTTCGCTACATCATGGCGGATAACTTCGCCCTGATAGTTCGGATCCAATACTTCTTTCTTCATCACTCCTTCACGAACAGTGGCCATTTGCGGGCGATGTTCCGGATTGATGATCGTAGCAACGATGTTACCACCAAAGGCAGGACGAATCTGATACAACAGGTTTTCGTATGTCTTACCGGCTTTTTTATCTTCGTGTGAACCGATTTCCAAAGAAGTACAGTCGGCTGTCAAACCACTGGTCAGGGCAGAAGAAACACGAGGACCTAAATCGCGTCCGATCACAGTTGCTCCCATCAGACAGATCTGCGGTTTTTCTTCCTTAAACAAATTGATTAGAATGGAAGCGTGAGGCAAAGTAGTATAAGGGAAAAGTCCCGGAGCATCGAATACATGTACTTTGTCAACACCGTATGGAAGCACTTGGCTTTCTACACCGTTCAAGTTTGTACCGGCAATGATAGCTTCCAACTGACAGCCCAATTGATTGGCTAATTTTCTACCTTTTGTCAGTAGTTCGAGACTTACATCAGCAACGGTTGTGCCTTCAAGTTCACAATATACAAATACGTTATTCATAGGTATATTTTTATCCAATCGTATGATTGGCTAACAGTTCAACAATCAAATCTTCAATATCTTTATCCGAGCTGGTCAGAGTCTTGCTTTCCTTGGCCTGAAAAACAATGTTCTGGATAGACTTAACCTTTGTCGGAGAACCCGACAAGCCACATTGTTTCAAGTCGCCATTCACGTCGGCTACACTCCATTCCGGAATATTCAGATAAGGACGAGTCTCATATAATTCCGCATATTTAAGAGCGGGTGTTCCATCAGGATGGCAAGCTGGAGCCGGCGCTTTTTCCTGTTTTCCTAATGCTCGTTTATACTTTTGTACCAGTTTGGCATTACGCGGACGGCAAGGAGCTGCTGAACCATTTACGGTAATGACGATAGGCAGCGGGCCTTCAACCGTTTCTACACCACCGTCGATATGACGTTTTACCGTAATACGCCGGTTCTCTTCATCAACATTCAGGATTTCTTCGGCATACGTAATCTGTGTCAGTCCCAGTTTCTCTGCTACCTGCGGACCAACTTGAGCCGTATCACCGTCAATTGCCTGTCGACCTCCGATGATGACATCGTAATCTTGGATCTTCTTGATGGCAGTTGCCAGTGCATACGATGTTGCCAGCGTATCAGCTCCGGCGAAAGCTCTGTCGGTAAGTAGATAACCTCCGTCAGCACCACGATATAAACCTTCTCTGATTATTTCTGCTGCACGACCCGGACCCATTGTCAACAGTGTGACAGTTGATCCCGGATGTGTGTCTTTCAGGCGTAAAGCCTGTTCTAAAGCGTTCAGGTCTTCTGGATTGAATATGGCAGGAAGTGCGGCACGGTTAACAGTTCCGTCTTCTTTCATGGCATCCTTTCCGACATTTCGTGTGTCGGGAACCTGTTTTGCTAATACAATAATTCGTAAACTCATTTTATTGGATATTATATTCGTTTTTTCTTTGCTTGCAAAAGTAATTATTAAATTGAGATTAGGAAAGAATGTATCAAAAAATCACTAATTGTAGTGATTGTCTGGTTAGGCAAATTGTCTTTCCTTTGCAATCGAAAACAATATACCAAGTAGTGGAAATGAAAAAAGAACAAATGTTCATCGCGACAATTCTGTTGGCAGGCTCAGAATTTGTCATGGCGGATGAAATCAATCCTAAAGATACGATCCGTACATATAATATAGAAGAAGTTGTCCTGACGTCTTCAACAAAAGAGACGAACGATTTGCGGAAACTTCCCGGTTCTGTAACGATTTTATCGCCTCAGCAGATTATCGGGCGACAGATAGATGCCTTGAAAGACATCAGTTCGTTTGTGCCGAATCTCTATATGCCCGACTACGGAGCAAAATTGACTTCAGCCATTTATATCCGTGGTATTGGAGCCCGAAGCAGCGGGCAGTCTATCGGGATGTATGTTGATAACGTTCCTTACCTGGATAAAAGTACATTCGACTTTGAACTGACCGATATCCAGCGGATTGAAGTATTGCGTGGTCCGCAAGGAACCTTATATGGACGTAATGCCATGGGTGGTATTGTCAATATTTATACGATTTCTCCCTTTGATTTCCAGGGGAAAAAGCTTTCGGTTTCAGCAGGTAACTACGGACAGGTTAAAGTAAAGGCTTCGCATTATGGTGTAATCAATGATAAGTTCGGGTTTACTGCTGGTGTGTATTACGATCGGAACCGTGGTTTCTTTACGAATGAATATACGGGGAAGAAAGCCGATAATGAACAATCGGTTGGTGGACGTATCCGCTTGGAGGGACGTTTTAATCCTAATTTCCGGATGGCTTATACCTTGTCTGCCGATTATTCGGATCAAGGCGCTTTTCCTTATGGGTTATATGATGCGGCTTCCGGATCAGTTGCTCCGGTGAATATCAACGATCCTTCGTCTTATACGCGAACCATGGTAGCTAACAGCCTTTTGTTGGAGTATAAGACAGATCAGATATTGTTAAGCAGTACAACCGGTTATCAATATCTGAATGACGATATGCTGATGGATCAGGATTTCTCTCCTAAATCAATCTTTACCTTGAATCAGAAGCAGAAGCAGCATGCTTTCAGTGAAGAAGTAGCGATAAAAAGTAATTCGGCCCAGAATTATCAGTGGTCGTTTGGTCTGTATGGCTTTTATAATAGCTTGAATACCGACGGACCTGTTACATTCAAGGAAGATGGTATCAAAGAAGTTCTGCAACCGGTATTCGACAAAATTAAGGAAGATGCTGATAATCCGAAAATGCCAGCCCTGAAGATTACGGACAAAGAATTGTATATCCCGGGTAATTTTGATACACCTTCATTTGGATTGGCTCTTTTCCACCAGTCAACTTATAATAATCTTTTCGTCGATGGTTTATCCGTAACGGCAGGTGTCCGTTTGGATCATGAAAAACAGAAATTAGGATATACGGGAGAAGCCAAGATGAACATGGCGGCCAGTTTCGGAGAAACAGAAATACCGTTGAGTTCCTTCTATGATGCTACTGTGATGGATGTACACGCTTCGCAGGATTTCTGGGAATTTTTGCCGAAAGTCTCATTGAAATATGAATGTTCTCCTTCTACATATACATACGTATCGGTAGCGAAGGGATATAAAACGGGTGGTTATAATGTACAGATGTCAGCAGATGTGATGCAGGCTCAGATGAAATATGATATGATGTCTGCTTTCAGTTCGATGATTCCAGTTGAAATCGAAAAGCCAACTCCCGTGGAAGAAGTCGCTGCCTATAAGCCGGAAAAGAGCTGGAATTACGAATTGGGTATCCGTAGTGAGTTGATCAAGAATCGCCTGAGTACGGAGCTTACTACCTTTTTGATGGATATTCAGGATTTACAGATAACCAAGTTTGTGAATAGTGGTAACGGACGAGTCTTGGCAAATGCAGGAAAAGCGCGTAGCTTTGGTGTAGAAGCTTCGGCTCATGCTTTACTGGCAACAGGGTTGACGGCCGATTTGAATTATGGTTATACGCATGCAACTTTCCGGGATTATAATAATGGAAAGGATGATTTCAAAGGGAATTATGTTCCTTATACGCCGCGTCACACCATGAGTCTGGGCTTGCAATATTCAAAAAGTCTGCAAGGCAAATGGCTGGACCAAGTCTATGCTTCAGCTCAGTTAAACGGAACAGGAAAGATCTTCTGGACAGAATACAATGACATTAGTCAGGATTTTTATCTGACCTTAAATGCACGGGCGGGTGTTCGTAAAGATAAAATCAATGTGAGTGTCTGGTCTAAGAACTTAACGAATACGACTTATTCTGCCTTTTACTTTGAATCGTTTGGCAATCCGTTTATCCAGTTGGGAAAACCCTTGCAAGTAGGAGTAGAAGTATCGCTGACTCTGTAAGAACGACGACTTATGTAATATTTTCTGCTTTTCTAGGGAGAAAAGGATAATCGTTGGCGTTTTAGTTTGTACTTTTGTGCGGTAAATACACAGATTGTGATGGAACAACATTCTCAAAACATTAACAAAGTAATTGTCCGTCCGTTGCAGATGACGGATTATAAGCAGTTAGCTCAATCGTTCAGACGTGTTTATTCTGATGGTTCGGATGTGTTCTGGACGAAAGAGCAGATCGAAAAATTACTTACTATTTTCCCCGAAGGACAGGTTGTAACGGTTGTTGATAATAAGATAGTTGGTTGTGCCCTTTCAATTATCGTTGATTATGATCGTGTCAAGAATGATCATACTTATGCCGATGTAACAGGGAAAGAGACTTTCAATACACATAATCCGAAAGGTAATATTCTATATGGTATTGAAGTCTTTATACATCCGGATTATCGTGGATTACGTCTGGCCCGTCGTATGTATGATTATCGGAAGGAACTTTGCGAAAGCCTGAACTTGAAAGCGATTATGTTTGGTGGACGTATTCCGAATTATCATAAATATGCGGATGTCATGCGTCCCAAAGAATATATCGATAAGGTCCGCAAGAAAGAAATATATGATCCGGTTCTGACGTTCCAGTTGTCAAACGATTTCCATGTGCGAAAAGTGATGACTAATTATCTGCCGAACGATGAAGAGTCAAAGCATTATGCGACCTTGTTGCAATGGGATAATATTTACTATCAGCCGAAACCGGAAGTGATTGCTTCAAAAACAACAGTTCGGGTAGGTTTGGTTCAATGGCAAATGCGTCCGTATAAGAGCTTAAATGATGTCTTCGAGCAAGTTGAATTCTTTGTAGATGCAGTGTCGGACTATAAAAGTGATTTCATCCTTTTCCCGGAATATTTCAATGCTCCGCTGATGGCAAAATTCAATCACATGAGTGAGTCAGAGGCTATCCGTGAGTTAGCTCAGTATACGGATGAGATGCGGAAACGCTTTGTTGAGCTGGCTATCAGTTATAATATCAATATCATTACAGGAAGTATGCCTCAGATCCGTGAAGATGGTTTATATAATGTAGGATTCTTATGCCGCCGGGATGGCTCGTATGAAACGTATGAGAAGATTCATATTACTCCAGACGAGGCTAAGAGCTGGGGACTTTCGGGAGGAAAGAAAGTACAGACCTTTGAAACGGATTCTGCTAAGATAGGTGTCTTGATTTGTTATGATGTTGAGTTCCCGGAATTATCCCGTATCATGGCTGAACAAGGGATGCAGATATTGTTCGTTCCTTATTTAACTGATACGCAGAATGCCTATTCAAGAGTTCGGGTCTGTGCTCAGGCTCGTGCCATTGAAAATGAATGTTTCGTAGTCATTGCCGGTAGTGTCGGTAACTTACCGCGTGTGCACAATATGGATATTCAGTACGCTCAGTCGGGAGTCTTCACTCCGTGTGACTTTGCTTTTCCAACGGATGGAAACCGGGCAGAAGCGACACCGAATACTGAAATGATTCTGGTATCGGATGTCGATCTGGATTTGTTGAGTGAATTACATACCTATGGAAGCGTACGCAATTTGAAAGATCGCCGGAATGATTTGTACGAGGTTCGATTGAAGAAAAATAAATAAGCATTTAAACAGAGACACGGAGATGACGCCGTTCGTATGAACAAGCGGACTTCGTGTCTTTTGTATATAATATAAAGGTAAATGGCAAAGACAAAGACGGTTTATATCTGTTCCCATTGCGGGGCTGATTCTCCGAAATGGTTAGGGAAATGTCCGAACTGCGGAGAATGGAATACGTATGTGGAAGAGGTTGTTGCGAAAGAAGTCCCTTCAGCCAAGCGTCCGGTTCCTTCCGGTTTGAGCGAAAGAGGACAGGCGCGTCCGGTATTGCTCCGGGATATTACAGCGGAGAAGGAAGACCGATTGGATATGAAAGACCAGGAGTTGAACCGTGTGTTGGGCGGTGGCTTGGTGAAAGGATCTTTGGTATTGATTGGCGGTGAACCGGGAATCGGAAAATCTACCTTGGTTTTGCAGACAATCCTCAAGTTGCATGATTTGAAAGTCTTGTATGTTTCCGGGGAAGAAAGTTACCGTCAGTTGAAAATGCGGGCGGATCGTCTGGCTCCTGATAGTCAGAATTGCCTGATCTTATGCGAGACCAATCTGGAACAGATATTCGTGCAGGCTCAGAATGTACAACCCGATTTGTTGATTATCGATTCTATTCAAACGATTTTTACCGAGCTGGTCGAATCTTCTCCGGGCAGTGTTTCTCAGGTGCGCGAGTGTAGTGCTGCGATTCTGAAGTTTGCCAAGGAAAGCAGCGTGCCGGTATTGCTGATTGGTCATATTAATAAGGAAGGAAGCATTGCCGGACCGAAAGTGCTGGAACATATCGTTGATACCGTTTTACAGTTCGAAGGCGACCAACATTATATGTATCGGATTCTTCGCAGTATCAAGAACCGTTTTGGTAGTACTGCCGAATTGGGAATTTATGAGATGCGGCAAGAAGGTTTGCGCGAGGTAAGTAATCCATCGGAATTATTGCTTACGCAGAACCATGAAGGATTGAGTGGAGTAGCCATTGCCGCTGCCATCGAAGGAATTCGTCCGTTCTTGATTGAAACGCAGGCTTTGGTAAGCTCGGCCGTTTATGGGACGCCGCAACGAAGTGCCACCGGTTTTGATATCCGACGGATGAATATGTTGCTGGCAGTATTGGAGAAACGTGCCGGATTCAAGCTGGCTCAGAAAGATGTTTTCCTGAATATTGCCGGTGGTTTGCGTGTCAATGATCCGGCAATCGACTTGGCCGTGTTGGCAGCCGTTCTGTCGTCAAGTCTGGATATCTCCATCGAACCGGGCGTTTGTATGGCAGGCGAAGTGGGCTTGTCGGGCGAGATCCGTCCGGTAAATCGGATTGAACAGCGAATCATGGAGGCAGAAAAGCTGGGCTTTTCCCGTATTCTGATTCCCTATAATAATTTGAAAGGTTTTGATACGAGCCGTTGCCGGATTCAGATTGTGCAGGTCCGAAAAGTGGAAGAGGCGTTCCGGCAGCTGTTTGGATAACGCTCTGGAGAATCAGAAATCACAAAATTCAGTCTGATGTGACTGAAAATGAAGAAGCAGTCACATTCCATGTCCGTTCGTGACTGAAAATGAAGAAGCAGTCACATTCCATGTCCGTTCGTGACTGGAAATGAAGAAGTAGTCACATTCCATGTCCGTTCGTGACTGGAAATGAAGAAGTAGTCACATTTCATGTTCGTTTGTGACTAAAAGCGAGACATAAGTCTCGCTTGTTTCAAAAAATGATGTATCTTTGGGGATGATCCTTTAAAGACAGAGCGATATGAAAGAAGAAAAGGCAAAAGTGAGCGTGGAGCAGATCTACCGTTCCCGTCTGACAGAGAAATGCGTGACGTACGACGACGGCTGGATGCGTTGGGAAGCATTTCCGGAACCCGAGCCTACGGGCTTCCCTGAAATGGATGCATTGGGGAAATTACTGGCCAGAACTCCTGTTCCTTCGGTGCAGGCGGTGACTCTCGCGATGGGAATGCCGCTTTCCATTTTGCGGGCTTTCGTGCAGGGATATACGGGGATGACCGTGACGAAGCTTATCGTCCGTTACCGTCTGTTGGTAGGCGAGGAATTATTGCGTTGCACCGACCTCGACTTGACGAGCATTGCTCGTTGCGCGGGCTACCAGCGCGAGGTGTTTTCGAGGAAATTCAGCGCGTATTACGGGCAGTCGCCAAGTGATTACCGGTATTTCAAGCGCCCCAATCGTTTTCGCGAGCTTTACCGTTGGGATAATCAGAAATTAAAAAAAATGGAACGATGATACGGGAATTACAACTCAGAGTCTTGCCGCAAGATGCGGTAAGCGAACAGACATTGAAACAGGTCGTTTCACAGGAAACGGGGGTTTCCGTAGGTGAAATAAACGCCGTGCGCATACTGAAGCGTTCGATCGATGCCCGGCAGCGCACGATATTTGTGAATCTGAAAGTACAGGTCTTTATCCAAGAAGATCCAACAGCACCGGCTTATCAGTCGGTAACATACGGAGATGTTTCGTCGGGAAAGCCCGTAGTGATTGTCGGAGCAGGACCCGGAGGTTTGTTTGCTGCCTTGCGCGCCATCGAATTGGGACTTCGTCCGATTGTAGTAGAACGAGGCAAGAATGTACGGGAACGGAAAAAGGATATTGCCCGTATCAGTCGGGAACATCTGGTGAATCCAGAGTCGAATTACAGCTTCGGAGAAGGAGGTGCCGGCGCTTATTCAGACGGTAAACTCTATACACGAAGTAAGAAGCGGGGTTCGGTCGAGAAGATCCTGAATGTATTCTGCCAACATGGTGCCAGTCCGTCGATCCTGTCGGATGCGCATCCACACATCGGGACGGACAAACTGCCGCGTGTGATTGAGAATATGCGCGAACAAATCCTTCGGTCGGGTGGAGAAGTACACTTTGAAACCCGGATGGACCGGTTGATTATCCGCGACAACGAAGTGATCGGTATAGAAACACAGACAGGAGAGACATTTATGGGACCGGTTATTCTGGCCACAGGACATTCTGCCCGCGATGTCTATTATTATCTATATAATGCCCAAATCCCGATTGAGGCGAAAGGTATTGCCGTGGGTGTCCGTCTGGAACATCCGCAGCAATTGATAGATCAGATTCAATATCACCGGAAGGAAGGTAGAGGCAAGTATTTACCGGCTGCCGAATATAGTTTCGTCACACAAGTACAAGGACGAGGCGTTTATTCATTTTGTATGTGTCCGGGTGGTTTTGTTGTACCGGCAGCCAGCGGCCCCCGACAGATTGTTGTCAATGGAATGTCTCCATCCAACCGTGGGTCGTATTGGTCTAATTCCGGAATGGTTGTAGAAATCCGTCCGGAAGATTATCCCGAACTGATGAAAGGGCAGGAGATGAAAGTTCCGGCTGATTCGCCTTTGGCATTGATGGCTTTTCAGGAACGGCTGGAAGAACTTTGCTGGCTCAACGGGAACCAGCGACAGACGGCTCCGTCTCAGCGGATGGACGATTTTATTCATAAACGTTTGTCGGCCGATTTACCTGTCACTTCCTATACGCCCGGCGTATTATCTTCGCCTCTTCATTTCTGGATGCCGGAATTTATTACCCATCGGCTGCGTGAAGGCTTCCGCCACTTCGGGAAAGTCTCCAGAGGCTTTTTAACCAATGAGGCACTGATGATAGGAGTGGAAACACGAACCTCTTCGCCCGTTCGTATCTTGCGTGATAAAGAACTCCTGCAACATGTCACTTTGCGTGGTCTTTTCCCTTGTGGAGAAGGAGCCGGATATGCCGGAGGCATTGTGTCGGCAGCTATTGATGGAGAACGCTGTGCCGAGATGGTAGCTGAATTATTGAAATAAGAAAAAGGAAAGATAATAGACATAAACAGAACTTATGATAACCTATTTGATTTTGGGAATAACCGTAGTAGTCTCTTTCATCTGTTTTGGAAATCAGACGCTGGCGATGAAACTAGCCTTGAGTCCTTATCAGGTAATCCACCGACAGGAATGGTATCGGGTCGTTACCCATGGATTTGTACATGCCGATATGACTCACCTGTTGGTAAATATGTTTACCTTCTGGTCATTCGGCACCTATATGGAGCAATACTATCAATACGTAGGACTTGGAAAGTGGGGCTTTCTTCTTTTGTATTTTGGAGGAATGATCTTTGCATCCTCCTTTGATCTGGCGAAACAAAAAGACAATCCATATTATTTGTCTATCGGTGCTTCAGGAGCCGTTTCGGCCGTTCTGTTTTCTTCTATCTTTTTCGATCCATGGGGAAAAATCTATTTCTTTGCCCTGTTGCCTATACCGGGAATACTCTTCGGAGTCGTTTACTTATTGTACTGCCAGTATATGGCCAAACAAGCGAGTGACCATATCAACCATAATGCACATTTCCTGGGTGCTTTGTTTGGCTTTTTACTGCCCGCCCTGTTAAACCCTTCGTTGGTGAAGTTATTCTTAGGAGCATTGATAGGACGATGAACAAACGGATACTAGGGCTGGCTGTCCCTTCGATTATTTCGAATATTACCGTTCCTCTGCTCGGCTTGGTGGATGTTTCCATTGTGGGACATTTAGGTTCGGCTACTTACATCGGAGCTATAGCTGTGGGTGGTATGTTGTTTAGTATGATCTATTGGATTTTCGGCTTTCTTAGGATGGGTACCAGCGGACTAACTGCCCAAGCCTATGGACGACGTGATTTGGTAGAAGTTATCCTATTGTTTGTCCGTTCGCTAGGAATAGCCTTTGGACTGGCCTTGTTGCTGATCTTGCTTCAATATCCAATCCTGAAAGTCGCTTTTACGTTGATTGATGCTACACCAGCTATTAAAGACCTGGCCTCTCTTTATTTCCGGATTTGTATATGGGGCGCTCCAGCTGTATTAGGTTTATATAGTTTTGCGGGCTGGTTTGTAGGTATGCAGAATTCGCGTTTCCCGATGTACATAGCCATTACACAAAATGTTGTCAATATAGCTGCCAGTTTGTTCTTTGTATTTATTTGGAACCGTGGAGTAGCAGGCGTTGCCATGGGAACGCTGGTTGCCCAATATGCCGGATTGCTGATGGCTTCGTTGTTGTGGTATGGTTATTATCGCCGATTATGGCAAAAACTGAACTGGCAAATGTTGACAGACTATGAAGCCATGCGTTCCTTTTTCATATTGAACCGGGATATTTTCTTCCGAACCTTATGTCTGGTTGCAGTGACAACTTATTTTACTTCACGGGGAGCCGAACAAGGCGATATTATTCTGGCTGTAAATACGTTGATGATGCAGTTGTTTACTTTATATTCATACATTATGGATGGTTTTGCCTATGCCGGAGAAGCTTTGACCGGTCGTTATGTTGGTGCACATAATCAGGCAGACTTAAGACGTATGATCCGGACTTTGTTTGCTTGGGGTGTTGGATTAGCTCTTGCCTTTACCTTATTATATGGTATAGGAGGAAGTTCATTCCTGGGTTTACTGACAAACGAACAAGAGGTATTGAATGCTTCTTCAGACTATTTCTATTGGGTACTGGCTATTCCATTAGCCGGTATGGCTGCCTTTTTATGGGATGGAATCTATATTGGAGCTACGGCTTCCCGCCAGATGCTATATTCGATGTTGGTTGCTTCGGTTTCATTCTTTATTTTGCAACGAATATTTCAACAACAAATGGGAAACCATGCCTTGTGGATGGCTTTTATCGCTTATTTGTTCTTGCGGGGTCTGGTACAAACTGGATTGGCACGAAAGATTCTGTTGAAATCAGAGAGATGAATTAAAATAGATTATCTATTTTTGCGGACTTTAATAGGAGATTAGAATTGATGATTGTAGAAAATCGTTTGAGCAGGTTACTATTGTTATTGTTTCTGACGTTTATATTCTGCTGTGTGTTCTATTACTTACCCGAACAGATAGCAGGTTATCCGGTGAAACGTATAGACTTATTTGCTGATTTGAGAGAAAAATCGACCATTGCTGCCGTTGATACATTGCAACAGTCGTGGTTGGAAGAGGATACATTGACTGTTGATTCTGTCGCTTTACAGCGTTTGGCACAAGAAAAAGCAGGAATTGATTCCGTAGCTTTAGCATTAAGAGATTCATTATATAAAGCCCTGTATGCTGTGGAAGGAGCTGATTCTACGGGTATTCGTATAGAAGATTATTCGGTTGGCCATATCGGACTGAATCGTTTCTTTACGGCATTACGGAACCGGACTTCTTTGAACCGGCCGATACGAATTGGTTTTATGGGCGATTCGTTTATAGAAGGAGATATTTTAGTAGCAGATTTCCGCTCGTTGATGCAGAAAAGATTTGGCGGACGAGGTGTCGGTTTTGTCCCCATTTCTTCTCCGGCGGCACAATATCGTCCTACTGTGAAGACAACTCCTGCCGGTTGGAAAACTTGGTCTATGTTGACAGATCAGGAACATGCTTATACACTAAGCTGCCTGACATTTGAAGCAGAAGAAGACAAGGCTGCTTTTTCAATAGAAGCAACTGATAAATATCCAGAACTGGATTCGGTTTCTTCCCTGAAATTAATCTATGAGAATAATCTTTCTACGCAGGTCCGTATCTCTATGGAAGGATCTTCTGATTCAATGCAGGTTAATTTGCCGCCAACACAGACGATGGCTCAGTATGAATGGAAAGGAATTATCAATAAAGCAGGATTAAGTTTTTCTCAGGCAACTGGATTCAGGGCATTGGGTGTAGCTATGGAAAATGAAGAAGGGGTTGTTGTAGATAACTTTTCCATGCGGGGGAATTCAGGTTTGGTGTTGGAGCGATTAGATTCTATCCAATGTCGAGCACTTAATGATATTCGACCATACGATTTGATTATCTTACAATATGGTTTGAATGTTGCGAACGACAGTGTTATGCAATACGGCTGGTATGGTAAAAGAATGGAAAAAGTCATCCATCATATACGACATTGTTTCCCGACAGCAGATGTGATGTTAATGGGTGTTTCCGACCGTAGTCGCCAAGAGAATGGAACATTTTATACGATGCCTTCGGTATTAGCCCTGCTACATGCACAAAGGCAGGCTGCAAAAAGAGCAGGAACACCATTCTGGAATACGTATGGAGCCATGGGAGGAAAGAATAGTATGGCCCGTTATGTAGAGAATAATTGGGCAAGTAAAGATTATACGCATCTTGGATTTGGTGGTGGACGCCAGTTGGCTCGTATCCTCATGGATGCTTTAATGTCAGAAATGGAGTTTTATGAAAATGCAGAACAGAAATAGTCGGATGCGAACAATTGGTATTTTCATAGGAATTGTCTTGACGATGTCTGTTTGGGCACAATCTTTGCTTCGTTCCCCCAAAAAGGTTGAAGCTATTCATGAGACGGAACCAACAGCCGTGGAACTTCCATTACCATTACCGGGAATGTTAGTAGAAGGACGTGATACTTTATTGTTCCCATCAGACAGCGTGCAGCCTTTGGAGCGCTTTTTCTCCTTGCTTGATTCTTTGAAGGCAGGAAAGGATACGGTACTGACAATTGTTCATCTCGGAGATTCACATATTCAAGCCGGCAAATATAGTGGTAAAGTCATGCGCCTACTACAAGATGAATTTGGGAATGCCGGTCGGGGCTGGATTGCTCCATTTAAGCTAAGCCGGACAAACGAACCTGATGATTATTTTATTACTTCCTCTGTTCGTGACTGGATTGCCGGGCGTTGTATTCAACGGAAACGGAAGACTTCTGTGGGAATGGGCGGAATAGGAGTCAGAAGCATGTCATCTTCTATTAATCTGAATGTACGTATCGCTCCCAATAATGGTGCCGGTTATGCCTTTAATCAAGCGATCTTATATCGACGGTACAATGCCACGCCCATGCTTCCAACAGATGAAAGTAAAAAGATTGCAGAAGCCTCTTTGGCCGATTCGGTTGTATATGCAGGTGTAAAAGCAGATACTTTCCGATTGAGTCGTATGACTGATACGTTGCTGCTCCACAGTACCCGACGCAAACAAGGAACAGATATGTTGTTGCCAGCATCTTCCTTTAATAATACCTATTATGGGTTTTCGCTGACGAATGGACAACCGGGGATATTGTATCATTCTATTGGAGTGAATGGAGCTATGTATGTAAATTATACAGATAAGGAATATCTGCAACGGCTTTCGTTGCTTCGTCCCCAGCTTTTAATCATATCTCTTGGAACCAATGAAACTTTCGGTAAGAACTTTTCCGGTCTTGAATTCAGCGAACAAGTCCATCGGTTTCTGTCGCTGGTAAAGGAAGTCATGCCAGGGACTGAGATTATATTAACTACGCCGCCGGAATGTTATAAAAGGACTTATGTCAAGAAGAAACGGATTTATGTAAGAAATGAGAATACGGAAAAGGCAGCAGCAGCTTTAAGGCAGATAGCTCAAGAGGAAGGTATAGTTTGTTGGGATTTATTTACAGCAACCGGAGGGAAAAACTCCTGCCGAAAGTGGCAAACTCAGCATTTACTAAGCAAAGACCGGATTCATTTTACGCAGCGAGGCTATCAGGATCAAGGCGTATTATTATATAGAGCGCTGATGAATGCCTATAATGCTCATCTTAGACAAAGAGTAATCAATCAGCCGATGGAGGATAAATTATGAATACATTAGATATGATACAAACGGGATTGTTTGAAGGCTTTTCATGGAGTAAATTGGGTGAATTACTTGTCTATCATCCAGAAGAACCCATGTTGTTCAGTAGTGGATTGTTCTTCTGCCTATTTTGCCTTTTCTCGTTATTCTATGTTGCCTTACGAAAACATACATTGGCAAGAATTATTTATGTCACGTTGTTTTCTCTTTATTTTTACTATAAAAGCAGTGGACTATGGTTTGGCTTACTGATTTTGACAGCTAGTTCAGATTTTCTTATAGCCAGAATCATGATGCGTTTGGATGAAACCTGGAAGAAAAAGTGGATGGTGACATTAAGCCTTTGTGTGAATCTGGGTATGCTGGCCTATTTTAAGTATTTCAACTTTTTATTGGATATAGGTTCATCCTTCTTGCGTGAATTAGGAGTTTGGTTTCATTATCAACCTTGGGCATCATTGGAAGTTGTTCCTTTGCAGATATTCCTTCCGGTAGGAATATCATTCTTCACTTTTCAAAGCATCAGTTATGTGATTGATGTTTATCGAGGACGTATTCAACCTTTGAATCGATGGATTGATTATTTGTTTTATGTCTCGTTCTTTCCGCAATTAGTAGCCGGACCTATTGTCAGAGCACGTGATTTCATTCCACAAATCTATCGGAATCCTATTGTATCAAAGGATGAGTTTGGTGAAGGTATATTCTTAATCCTATGTGGTTTGTTTAAGAAATGCGTGATTTCCGATTATATCAGTCTGAATTTTGTCGATCGCGTCTTTGATGCACCGGCTTTATATACGGGTTTGGAAAATCTGATGGGTGTTTATGGTTATACATTACAAATCTATTGCGATTTTTCCGGATATTCGGATATGGCAATTGGAATTGCTCTTTTGTTAGGTTTCCGATTTAATATCAACTTTGATTCTCCTTATCAGTCGGCCACGATTACTGAGTTTTGGAGACGATGGCATATATCTTTGTCTAGCTGGTTGAAGGATTATCTGTATATTTCGTTAGGAGGAAACCGAAAGGGGAAAAGACGTACCTATATAAACTTGTTTCTTACAATGCTTTTGGGTGGTTTATGGCATGGAGCTTCCGTACGTTTTATTCTTTGGGGAGCTTTACATGGGATCGCATTAGCTATCCACAAAGCTGTAATGTCTGCCTTTCCTAGTTTTAAGAAGGTGGGAAGTGAGATGAGTCCTTTTCGCCGTATCGTTGGTGTGCTGATCACATTTCACTTGGTTTGTTTTGGATGGATTTTATTCAGGGCCGATTCGATGCAAAAAGTGGGAGAAATGCTGACTCAAATAGGTACAAACTTTCACCCGGAAGTGTTTGTCCAATTTGTAACTGGTTATAAAGGTGTTTTTGCTTTGATGATTATTGGATATATATTCCATTTCGTTCCGAAAAGAGCAGAAAACTATTTACAAAAGTGGGTAACGGATTCACCTTTGGCAGTTCAGGCATTCTTGTTGGCTCTTGCAATTTTAGTAGTTGTCCAATTCAAGAGTGCAGGTGTCCAACCTTTTATTTATTTCCAGTTTTAATGTGAATCAAGATCCATGGAAAATCTGTACAGAAATAGTATTCCTCGATTATTAATTATCGTGCCTTGTTATAATGAGGAAGAAGTCTTGCCGGAGACTATCAATCGTTTGGCAGAACAGATAAATCTTTTAAGGCAGCAACAGCTAATATCAGTGGGTAATATTCTATTGGTCGACGATGGAAGTACAGATGGAACGTGGCAAATTATCGAATCGTATGCCCAGCAAAAGCGTGAAGTTGCCGGATTAAAGTTAGTTCATAATTCAGGACATCAGCAGGCTTTATGGGCAGGATTGGAATATGCTGCCGATCGCTCGGACGTTACAATTTCAATAGATGCTGATTTACAAGATGACATTCAGGTTATATCTCAAATGCTTACTTATTATTTGCAAGGGATCGATATTGTATATGGCGTCAGAAAAGAGAGAAAAACAGATACTTTCTTGAAACGTTCTTCTGCCCAGTTGTTTTATAAACTGATGAATGGTTTGACTGGGAATGTAATCTATAATCACGCCGATTTCCGTCTGATAAGTAATCGGGCTTTACGGGCTCTACTTCAGTATCCGGAAAGAAATTTGTTTCTGCGCGGATTGGTCAGTTCTTTAGGTTTTCCATCAGCTATGGTTTATTATGACCGACAGAAAAGACAGGCAGGTAAATCTAAATATCCGTTATGTAAAATGTTGAGTTTTGCAGCTGACGGAATTACTTCTTTTTCTGTACGGCCATTACAAGGAATTGTTATACTAGGGTTGTTGTTTATTTTAGTTTCTGTGGGTGTTATCATATATGCCATTGTTGTTTACTGGGAAGGCGAAACTATACCTGGTTGGACATCTTTATTAGTTTCACTTTGGCTAATCGGCGGTTCGATGATGACTGCCATTGGTATTATAGGAGAATATATTGGGAAAATCTATAAGGAAGTGAAAAAAAGACCTCGCTATTTAGTGGATAAATCAACGAAATGGAAAGATAATAATGTAGAAGAACGTTCCGATTCAGATTCTTCTTCGGATTTGTAAGTAGAAACCAAAAAAGTCTGGTTTGAGTCGCTATATCCAAACATATTGTCTATATTTGTGGGTGTAAAAATATAAAATACCAAAATTCATGTCGGATAGTGTAGTTATTATACCTACTTACAACGAAAAAGAAAATATTGAGAATATTATCCGGGCCGTATTTGGTTTGGAGAAAGAATTTCATATTCTGATTATTGATGATGGATCGCCTGATGGGACAGCATCTATCGTTAAGTCGTTGCAGAAAGAATTTCCCGAGCGTTTGTTCCTTGTAGAACGTCAAGGTAAATTGGGTTTAGGAACAGCTTATATCTGTGGTTTTAAATGGGCCATAGAACATAAATATGACTTCATCTTTGAAATGGATGCCGATTTTAGCCATAATCCGAAAGATTTGCCTCGTTTATATGCAGCATGTACAGAACAAGGAGGCGATGTGGCTATTGGATCTCGTTATTGTAATGGAGTGAATGTGGTTAATTGGCCATTGGGTCGTGTATTGATGTCTTATTTCGCTTCTGTTTATGTCCGCTTTGTTACAGGCATGGATATTCATGATACAACTGCGGGTTTCAAATGTTATCGGAGAAAAGTTCTGGAAACAATTGAATTGGACAGAATTCACTTCAAGGGATATGCTTTCCAGATTGAAATGAAGTTTACAGCCTACAAATGTGGTTTTAAGTTAATTGAAGTTCCAATTATTTTCATCAATCGGGTTTTAGGAACATCCAAGATGAACTCTTCTATTTTCGGAGAAGCATTGTTTGGTGTATTGCAATTAAAATGGTGGAGCTTCTGGCGTAAATATCCTCAGGCGTAGTTTATTTATACATGGAAAATTGAGTTTTAAATCTGATAAAGAATTATGAAATTAGAATTTATTTGTTTGGCAGCTTTGGCTTTGGTTAGCTGTTCTGGACAAAAGGCCGATAAGGAACAATCGGCAGCTCCCGTAGCTCAAGAGAATGTTCAAGAAGAAGTAGTAAGAAACCAATTGACAGAACAGGAAAAGGCTGATGGTTGGAAACTGCTCTTCGATGGTAAAACAACCAATGGCTGGAGAGGTGCTCATTTAGCTACTTTCCCGGAGAAAGGCTGGAAGATTGAAGATGGTATTCTTACTGTAGAGGCTTCTGATGGTGGAGAATCTACAAACGGAGGTGATATTGTTACCAACGATGAATACTCAGCATTCGAGTTGAGTGTTGATTTCAAGATAACCAAAGGTGCAAATAGCGGTATCAAATATTTCGTGACTGAGAATGAAAAGCAACATGGTTCAGCTTTTGGTTTGGAATATCAGATATTGGACGATGCTGTTCATCCAGACGCGAAGTTATATACAACCTATCCAGGCAGCCGTACGTTGGCCAGCTTATATGATTTGAAGAAGAGTGAGAATGGCTCATTCAATGGTGTAGGTGAATGGAATACTGCGGTTGTTAAGGTTTTTCCCAATAACCATGTAGAACATTGGTTGAATGGAAAGAAGGTTTTGGAGTATGAACGAGGCAGCCAGGAGTTTAAGGAACTGGTAAAAGGCAGTAAGTATGCTGCTCCTGAGTATAATACAAGTGGGCCTTTTGGAGAAGCAGCTAAAGGACACATCTTATTGCAGGATCATGGAAATGAGGTTTCATTTTGTAATATAAAAATAAAAGAACTGAAATAATGATATTGCGATAACAGAGTTTATGATATATTGATAATTTTGCAAGTCCGTTTCGGAGGGGTTTGGACTCTGAAACGGATTTTTTAGTTTATTTGAGGATGAATATTGTGGATGTTAGAAGTAAAGTAGGAAAGTGGATACTTATTGGCTTGGTGTTGTGTTGTACTTTTTTCGTAAACAATGAAGCCATTTTTGTAGATATCATGGAATCCCGTAATATGATTACGGCGAGAGAAATGGTTTATGATGGAAATTGGTTGACACCTACAATGAATGGAGAATTACGTTTGGAAAAACCACCGTTACCTACCTGGATTTCTGCGATAGTAGAATATATTTCTTCTGATAATTTAGGCTTACAGCGGGCTATGGCTGGTCTGGCAGCTTTATTGCTTGTGTTTTATTTGTTCCGGTTGGGGAAATTACTGATGCAGGATAAAGTATATTCATGGATAGCTGTCGGTATATTATGTACTTCTTATAACATCATCTTGATGGGACGTACGGCGTCGTGGGATATTTATTGCCATGCTTTTATGCTGATGGCCATTTATTATTTGTTTAAGGCTATGCAAACCGATGGCTGTGATTGGAAATCTTTTATGCTTTCAGGAATAGCGATGGGTTTATCTTTCTTAGGGAAAGGACCGGTTTCCTTTTATGCCTTGTTGCTCCCTTTCTTATGTGCTTACCTTATTTATTATCGGAAAAGCATGACGGGAAAATGGAATGCTTGCCTGAGCATGCTTATTATTACTATAGTGCTCAGCTGCTGGTGGTATGCTTATATTTATATTTATCATCCAGAAATGGCCGAATATGTCTGGAATAAAGAATCTTCTTCTTGGGCAAACAAGAACGTTCGTCCGTGGTATTATTATTGGAAGTTCTTTTTGGAAACCGGAGCCTGGTCGTTGGTAACCATCTTTGCCCTGTTTGTTCCTGTTTGGAAGAAAAGATTGGGAGATAAAACAAAGCCATACCTGTTTTCACTGTTATGGATGTTGTTTGTTGTTTTCTTCCTTTCCCTGGTTCCCGAAAAGAAAACGCGTTATTTGCTTCCTGTTTCCATTCCGGCAGCTCTGACTATGGCTCATTTGTTTTATTATTGGATCAGACAGATGAAAGAGGCAGACCGGTTGGGAAGAATATTATATCGGGTTAATGGCTATCTGTTGTCTGTCGTGGTACTGGCATTACCTGTTATGCTGTATATTTTTATGTACAAAGAACAAAGGATGACGGGAACTGCATTTATCCTTCTATCATTGGGATTATGGGGAATTGCATCTTGCCTTTTTTATGCAGTCAGATCAGTTCGTCCGGCTTATCTTTTAGGCGGAGTAGTGGGTCTCTTTGTCTTTGCTGAAATATTTCTGATGCCTTATGTTGGAAGTATTGTTTCCAACGCAGACAAAAAAAGTATTGCGCTTACCCGAGACATAAAAGAAGTCCAGGCATTGCCTTTTTATCATCCGGCAACCGAAGATATACGTATGGAGTTGGTCTATGCGGCTTATAAGAAAATTCAACGACTAGACTTGTCTGATTCAACTGCTGTTATGGCTGCTATGCCGTTTGTCTTGGTGCAGAGTCTCGAATCAGAAGCAGCGATGCCTGACAGGCTGAAGCGGAATACGATTAGGGAAGAAGTCGATGTTTATGATGATAATCCTTGGCCTAAAGGGCATCGTCGGTATTCTTCTGCTTTTATCAAACGAGTGACAATTATACGAAAGAAATAATATTTGAAATGAATCGTACCAGTAATTATGAATTGACGATTATAGTTCCTGTCTATAATGAAGAGGACAATATGTGTGCATTGGAAGAAAAACTGTCTTCTTATGTCCAGCAGGCATCTGTGCCTGCTTGTATCCTTTTCGTGAATGATGGATCGACAGACCATAGTTTGGAACGAATGATGCAGATCTGCCATCGGCAGCCTCATTTTTTCTATTGTAGTCTGAAGAAGAACGGCGGATTAAGTGCCGCCATGAAGGCAGGAATTGATCAGGTTGAATCCAAACTATTAGGATATATTGATGCCGACTTGCAGACGGATCCGGAAGATTTTGAGCGTTTGTTGCCTTATGCCCATGAATACGAATTGGTGATGGGTATTCGAGCCAACCGGAAAGATTCTTTCTTTAAGAATTTGCAGTCGAAGATAGCGAATGGTTTCCGCAGGATGATGACTAAAGACAAAGCAACGGATACCGGTTGTCCTCTGAAGATTCTGCATACGGATTGTGCCAAACGAATACCGTTCTTTACGGGAATGCATCGTTTTCTGCCGGCTTTGATCCTGTTGCAGAACGGACAGATGAAAGAAGTGCCGGTCCGGCATTATCCTCGGGTGGCAGGTGTTTCCAAATATCATTTGTGGAATAGACTGGTTTCTCCTTTTCTGGATTGTTTTGCCTATCGGTGGATGAAAAAGCGGTATATCAACTATCAAATAGGCGACACGAATTTGTCGGATAAATAAGGCATGGTGGGAATCTATTTGATAGGATTGATTGCTCAGGTCTTTTTCTCTGCCCGGATGTTGATCCAATGGATTTTGTCGGAGAAGAAGAAGAAAGTCGTTTCGCCTTCGTTGTATTGGGTGTTCAGTTTGCTGGGGGCTTATTTGCTTTGTATTTACGGATGGCTGCGAAATGACTTTTCAATTATCCTGGGGCAGTTTATATCCTTTTATGTCTATATTTGGAACCTGAAGGAAAAAGGGCTTTGGAATAAACTTCCCCGGATTCTGCAGGCTATTCTGGTGATGACTCCAGTGGTGGCAGCTGTCTTTGCGTTGAATGACTTCCATTCGTTTATAGATTCCTTTTTTATGGATGAAGACATTCCGTTATGGCTGATTATCATGGGGTCGATGGGACAGGTGATTTTTACGTTGAGATTTGTTTATCAATGGTATTATTCGAAAAAGTTTGGCGCCTCGGTTTTGCCTGTCAATTTTTGGATTATAAGTCTGGTGGGTTCGTTGACGATCGCCTTATATGGAATTATCCGTTTAGATCCTATTTTGATTCTGGGGCAGTCAACCGGATTTATCGTTTATATCCGTAATATCATGATAGGAAACCGTGAAACTAAAAAAAGATAAAAGAGTATGAAGGTTTTAGTAACAGGTGTAGCAGGTTTTATTGGTTCTTTTTTGGCAGAGAGACTGGTAAAACGTGGAGATGAAGTTGTAGGGTTGGATAATTTGAATGCTTACTATCCGGTATCACTGAAACTGGATCGGTTGAAAAGACTGGGTATAAAAGAGGTGAAAGCATCGGCTTTTGTGACCAGTACGATTTATGCTAACCTGCGCTTTATCCAAATGGATTTGGCGGATCGGGAAGGTATCGCCCAATTATTCGCTGATGAGCAGTTTGACGCCGTTTGTAATTTGGCTGCTCAGGCTGGAGTCAGGTATTCTATTGAGAATCCTGAAGCATATATCCAGTCGAATATTGTTGGATTCTTGCATATATTGGAAGGATGTCGCCAAAACCAGGTAAAACATTTGGTGTATGCCAGTTCAAGCAGTGTGTATGGCTTGAATAAGCAAATACCGTTTAAGGAAACGGATCAGGTGGATCAGCCGGTTAGTTTGTATGGTGCTACGAAAAAGGCCGACGAACTGATGGCTTTTTCGTATAGTCAGCTGTATGGATTGCCAACCACCGGACTACGTTATTTTACGGTTTATGGGCCTTGGAGCAGACCGGACATGGCTCCGAATCTGTTTTTGAAAGAAATTTTAGGCGAAGGAACAATTCAAGTGTTCAATCATGGTGATTTGCAACGAGATTTTACTTATATTGCAGACGTAATTGACGCGACATTACGAGTGCTTGATTTTCCTTCGGAAGAATCGATTCCGTATAAGATATATAATGTAGGAAATTCTTCTCCCGTTGCGTTGATGGACTTTATTCGGCTGCTTGAATCGTATGCAGGAAAAACCGTCAACAAAGTATTTAAAGAAATGCAGCCTGGAGATGTGAAGTCAACGTATGCTGATACGTCAAAGCTGGAGCATGATGTTCATTATAAACCGAAAACATCGGTAGAGGAAGGAACTCGTATGTTCTATGAGTGGTTTGTGACATATTATAATATTAAATAGAATACGATTATGAATGATTCAGTAATACCATTTGCCCTGTTGTGCTTTACTTCGTTTTTTACGTTGATAAACCCGCTGGGAACGATGCCCGTCTTTCTTTCCATGACAACAGGTATGACAGAAAGTGAACGAAAACGAATAATCATGAAGGCAACCTTTGTCGCTTTTCTGATTATGATTTCATTTACTGTCTTCGGACAGTTCCTTTTCCAAGTATTTGGATTATCGACCAACGGATTCCGAATAGCAGGTGGTATTGTGATCATGAAGATCGGATATGATATGTTGCAAGCGCATTATACGCATATAAAATTGAATGAGGATGAAAAGATGCATTTCGCGGATGACATTTCAATAACGCCTTTGGCTATTCCGATGTTGTGCGGACCGGGAGCAATAGCCAACGGAATCGTGTTGATGGAAGACGCTGAAACCTTGCTTAAAAAGGCAATCCTGATCTTTATCATCGCTTTTGTTTTTCTGATAACAGCTCTTATCCTTCGCACGTCTACCAAGTTGGTCCATTTCATGGGCGAAACAGGGAATAATGTGATGATGCGACTCATGGGACTCATTTTGATGGTAATAGCTGTTGAGTGCTTCGTCAGTGGCGCAAAACCTATCTTGATAGATATTTTGCAACAAGCCGCTTGAGATTCTTGATTGATTCTTGCCGTGTCCTTTAGGCAAGAATATTGGCAATAACCCATATAATTTCTCATCCTTTAATTTATACTTAAACAATATGATGGTACAGCGTATGGATTTATTGAAGAGTACTTTGAAGAATTATTCATTACTAATTTAATCTGTTGAAGTTATGGTCTATGGATATATTCGTGTAAGTACAGATAAACAGACGGTCGAGAACCAGCGATTTGAAATCGTTCGTTTTTGTGAGACGCATGATATTAAGATCGACAGTTGGATCGAAGAGATTATTTCTGGTTGCCAAGCTGTGGAGAAGCGGGAGTTGGGCGAACTTTTGTCGAAAATGCAGAAGGGAGATATTATTATCTGTGCCGAACTCTCTCGTTTGGGAAGGAATCTTTTGATGATAATGAGTATTCTGCATCAGTGCATGCTTTCGGATGTACAGGTTTGGACTATCAAAGATAATTATCGCTTGGGAAGCGATATTACGTCGAAGGTCCTGGCTTTTGCTTTCGGATTATCTGCCGAAATCGAACGTAATCTGATCTCGCAACGGACGAAAGAAGCATTGGCACGGAGGAAAGCCGAAGGTGTTTTACTTGGAAGACCGAAGGGAAGCAAATCAAAAGTGAATAAACTGACGGGACGCGAATCGGAAGTGAAGCGCCTGTTGGAAATGAATATGACGAAATCGGCCATCGCCAAGGTTATGGGCGTTCATCGTAGCACGATCTCCAAATACTTGTCGGAAGGGAAGATCGGATAGCAAAGACCGGTAATGGGATTTGATCCTGATTCTTTTCGGATTATCTGTGAGAAAAACTTGGAAAAGAGACGAATCTTTGTTAGTTTTACGTCGGCGAATATATGTTCGCCGACGATGAATATATATTCGCCGGTGGTGATTATATATTCGCCCTGGGCGAACAAAGAAAAAATACTATGAACTGCAATTAAAAGAACAGGTGTATGGCAGAATATATCATGTGCCAGACGAATAGTCTGAATGAAGAAGGGGAACCGATCGTTTACCCGCGTATGAAATTATGCGGCATGTGCGACATGAAGCAATTTGCGGAAAGCATTGAAAATGGTACAACTTTTACAGCAGCCGAGGTAAAAGGTCTTTTAGATACGATCTCTTCCAAGTTGGCTTATTGGATGAGTAACGGTTATTCCGTCAAACTGGATGGAATAGGGGTGTTTACTCCGGCTTTGGGCTTTAAAAAGGGAAAAAGCGCGGAGACGTCGGATAAAGAACGGATGAATGCGCAGAGTTTACAGGTCAAAGGCATAAACTTCAGAGCAGATACACAGTTGGTATCGCGGACAAACAGTGGTTGCCAATTGGAACGTTCGGACAAGAAACCGCGAAGGTCATCCAGTCAGTATACGCCGGAAGAGCGTCTGGCTTTGGCAAAAAACTATTTGGAGGAACATCCCTTCATGCAGGTTGCCGATTATTGCCGGCTGACCGGACTCTGTCGGACGACTGCCAGCTTGGAGCTTCGCCGCTGGCGGGAAGATCCTGATAGTGGTATCGCCATCGCCGGAACAGGAACTCACCGGGTTTATATAAAGAAAGAAGAAGAAAAATAAACCGATCTGTATAAGAATTATTATCTTTGCACGTCCGACGGGCTGACTGCCGGGCTGTGATAAATCAAAATGTCAGATTGTATTTAATAGAATAATATATGTACAGAACAAGAACTTGTGGCAATTTGCGTCTGGCAGACGAAGGCTTGGTGGTAACACTGGCCGGCTGGGTGCAGAAAACCCGTAAGATGGGTGGAATGACGTTCGTTGATCTTCGCGACCGTTATGGTATTACACAGTTGGTATTTAATCAGGAAGTAGATGCCGATTTATGCGAGCAGGCAAATAAGTTAGGACGTGAATATGTAATCCAGGTAACCGGAACCGTGCGTGAACGTTCGAGCAAGAACCCGCACTTGGCAACGGGAGACATAGAGTTGATCGTATCAAAGCTGGTGGTTTTGAATACAGCTGTAACACCTCCGTTCACGATTGAAGATGAAACCGACGGCGGAGATGATTTGCGTATGAAATATCGCTACTTGGATTTGCGTCGTTCATGTGTGCGCAAGAACTTGGAACTTCGTCACAAGATGGCGTTCGAAGTACGTAGTTATTTGGACAAACAAGGCTTCTTAGAAGTAGAAACACCAGTATTGATCAAATCAACACCGGAAGGTGCACGCGACTTTGTCGTACCTTCTCGTATGAATCCGGGACAGTTCTATGCTTTGCCTCAGTCTCCGCAGACATTCAAGCAATTGTTGATGGTTTCAGGCTTCGACCGTTACTTCCAGATTGTAAAATGTTTCCGTGATGAAGACTTGCGTGCTGACCGTCAGCCGGAATTTACGCAGATCGATTGCGAAATGAGTTTTGTAGAACAGGAAGATGTCATCCAGACATTCGAAGGCATGGCTAAGCATTTGTTCAAGACGATCCGTGGTATTGAAATCAAGGAACCGTTCTTGCGCATGACTTGGCAAGATGCCATGAAATATTATGGTAGCGACAAACCGGATTTGCGTTTCGGCATGAAGTTCGTCGAATTGATGGATATCATGAAGGGATATGGTTTCTCTGTATTTGATGATGCAGCTTATATCGGTGGTATTTGTGCCGAAGGTGCTGCCTCTTATACACGCAAGCAATTGGATGCTCTGACCGAATTTGTAAAACGTCCGCAGGTAGGAGCCAAAGGAATGGTTTATGCCCGTGTAGAAGATAACGGAAATGTGAAGTCGAGTGTCGACAAATTCTATTCACAGGAAGTTTTACAGCAGATGAAAGAGGCATTCAATGCCAAACCGGGTGATTTGATCCTGATTCTTTCTGGTGACGATGCTATGAAGACGCGCAAACAGTTGTGCGAACTTCGTCTGCATGTAGCTGAACAATTAGGCTTACGCGACAAGAATAAGTTCGCTTGCCTTTGGGTTGTTGATTTCCCGTTGTTCGAATGGAGCGAAGAAGACCAGCGTTTCTATGCAATGCACCATCCGTTTACATCACCGAAGCCGGAAGATATTCCGTTGCTGGATACTGATCCGGGTGCTGTCCGTGCCAATGCCTACGATATGGTAATCAATGGAGTAGAAGTTGGAGGTGGTTCTATCCGTATCCACGATAGTCAATTGCAGGACAAGATGTTCAAACTGCTGGGCTTTACCGAAGAAAGAGCACAGGAACAGTTTGGCTTCTTGATGAATGCCTTCAAATACGGAGCACCTCCTCACGGTGGTTTGGCTTACGGTTTGGATCGTTGGGTTTCTTTGTTTGCCGGTTTGGATTCAATCCGCGACTGTATTGCTTTCCCGAAGAACAACTCAGGGCGTGATGTTATGATCGATGCACCATCTGCCATCGATGATACACAGTTAGACGAGTTGTGTCTGAAAGTAGATGTAAAAGAATAATTATAATAGAAATAACGAGCCGTGGAGTATCAAGAATGATAATTCATGGCTCGTATTTTATATAGGCAGGAAATATGATAAGGATAAAAGATATTCTGAAAGAGATAGAAGCATACGCTCCGCTGCCTTTACAGGAAGGTTTTGATAATGCCGGAGTTCAGGTAGGCGATGTCAATCAGCCGGCTCAAGGTGCCCTATTATGTTTGGATGTGACTGAAGAAGTCATTGACGAAGCTCTGGAGCTAGACTGCAACTTGATCATCTCACATCATCCCTTGGCATTTAAGGCGTTTAAGTCGCTGACAGGAAAAAGCTATATCGAACGCTGCCTGATGAAAGCCTGTAAGTATGATTTGGTCATCTATGCTGCCCATACGAATCTGGACAATGCTTATGGTGGCGTTAATTTCAAGTTGGCCGAAATGATCGGACTTCAAAACGTGCGTGTACTCAGTTCCCAGAAAAATGCTTTGCTGAAACTGGTAACCTTCGTACCCGAAGCTTATGCCGATTTGGTACGTACTGCCTTGTTTAATGCCGGAGCCGGTCATATCGGGAATTATGATTCTTCCAGCTTTAACTTGCATGGAGAGGGAACTTTCCGGGCGAATGAAGGCTGTCATCCGTTCTGCGGAGAGATAGGAGAGTTGCATACCGAACCCGAAGTGCGCATCGAAACCGTTCTTCCTGCATTCCGTAAGGCGAGTGTTTTGCGGGCTCTTTTATCCGTTCATCCTTATGAAGAACCAGCTTATGATTTCTATCCGTTGGCTAATACGTGGGATCAGGTTGGTTCCGGAGTTGTCGGTGAATTGCCGGAAGAAGAAGACGAGCTTTCTTTCCTTCAACGGATCAAGGATCTGTTTCATGTAGGCTGTGTCAAGCATTCAGCGCTGACCGGAAAACCCATTCGGGAAGTCGCTTTGTGTGGTGGTAGCGGTGCATTCCTGATAAACGATGCCATTAGCTACGGAGCCGATGTTTTTATTACCGGCGAAGCCAAGTATAATGACTTCTATGATGTAGAAGACCGTATCTTGTTGGCAGTAATAGGACATTATGAATCGGAAGTATGCACAAAAGATATCTTTTATTCGATAATATCGAAAAAATTTCCTACCTTTGCCCTACATTTTTCGAATGTTAATTCAAACCCAGTAAAATATTTATAGAATGGCTACAGATAAACAATCAACTGAAAAAGAATACACGGTAGAAGAAAAACTCTCTTCGTTGTATCAGCTTCAGAAGATTATGACCGAAATTGATAAGATCAGAACTCTTCGTGGTGAATTGCCTTTGGAAGTGCAGGATTTGGAAGATGAGATTGCCGGACTGGAAACTCGTTTGCAGAATTATCAGTTGGATATCAAGAATTATGAAGCTTCCGTTAATGAGCAGAAACATAAAATCAACGAATCAAATGCGTTGATAGAAAAATATAAAGCACAGTTGGATAACGTGCGTAACAACCGTGAGTTTGATAACCTGTCCAAGGAAGTTGAATTCCAGGGTTTGGAAGTTGAATTTGCAGAGAAGAAAATCCGTGAATTTACTGAAGCTATTTCAAATAAGAAGAATGATATTGAAAAGCTGAAGGAAGATTTGGAAGGCCGTAAAGGTGATTTGGTTCAGAAGAAAGAAGAACTGGATCAGATTATTGCTGATACAAAACAGAACGAAGAAGATCTGCGTGCTAAAGCCAAGAAACTGGAAGCTCAGATTGAACCTCGCTTGCTGACTGCCTTTAAGCGTATTCGTAAAGGTGCCCGTAATGGTTTGGCCGTTGTTTACATCCAGCGTGATGCTTGTGGTGGTTGCTTCAATAAGATTCCGCCTCAGAAACAATTGGATATTAAATTGCGTAAGAAAATTATCGTTTGCGAATACTGTGGTCGAATCATGATTGATCCGGAATTGGCTGGTGTTGACGAATAATTGACGTAAAAAGGATATAAAAGAACGCTGGAAGATATATTCATTTATTTTCCGGCGTTTTTTATCTAACGAAAACGCTATGTTGTATCAGGTACGTGCATATATAGACAAGCATCGGTTGTTATCGGCATCAGATAAAGTGCTTGTTGGACTGAGTGGTGGTGCTGATTCGGTTGCCTTGTTGTCCGTATTGGTAAAGCTGGGATATACATGTATTGCGCTGCATTGTAATTTCCATCTGCGCGGCGAAGAATCTGTACGGGATGAAAAGTTCGCTCAGGCTTTTGCCGATAAACTGCATGTACCGTTCTATAAAATTGACTTTAAGACCGAGCAATATGCCCACGAAAACCATCTTTCCATCGAGATGGCAGCCCGGGAACTACGTTATGCCTGGTTTGAAGACATGCGGATTCGTTTGCAAGCTCAGGCAATTGCGGTAGCTCATCATCGGGATGACAGCATAGAAACCTTACTTATGAATCTGGTAAGAGGCAGTGGTATTCGAGGGCTGGTTGGTATCCGGCCTAGGAATCAGTATGTGATCCGTCCTTTATTGGGCGTTTCCCGAAAAGAGATTCTTGTCTGGCTGGAAGAGCAACAATATACGTATGTGACTGACAGTACAAATCTGTCGGACGCTTATACACGGAATTTTATCCGGTTGCGTGTATTACCTTTATTGGAAGAAATAAATCCGTCTGTTCGACAGACGTTGTCTCGTACAGCCGATCATTTATCAGCTGCCGAAACTATTTACCTGTCTGTTCTGGAGAAAGCCCGTCAGGAACTTTGGGTAAAAGATAAGTTATCCATCGAAAAGCTGATGCAGTATCCGTCCCCCGAAACGATTCTCTATGAACTGCTTCAGCCATTCGGCTTTTCCCGGCAAGTTGCAAGTGATGTGTTCCGCTCATTAGAGGGAGAATCTGGAAAGGTATTTTATTCGGATTCATATCGTTTAGTGAAGGACCGTGAATATTTACTGCTGTCTAAACGGGAACAAATATTGCCCATTACTTATACCTATCCTTTAGAAGCGGGGCAATGGCAAGAACCTTTCTCTTTCAGCTTTGAGATGATACAGAAAGATGCTGATTTCGCCTTTCAAGTTTCTAAGGATATAGCCTATTTTGATGCAGATAAATTAGATTCGGTGTTACAATTGAGACGTTGGCAGCAAGGAGATTGGTTTATTCCCTTTGGAATGAAAGGCCGGAAGAAAGTAAGTGATTATTTCTCTGATCATAAATTTACGTTAGAACAAAAGGAAAATGCGTGGTTGTTATGTAGTGGACAATCTGTCATTTGGCTGGTAGGAGAACGTTCAGATAATCGTTTCCGTGTATCAGCCGATACAAAACGGATATTAATTGTGAAAAAGTTTGCCTAAATAAGTGTATTTTCGGGAAAACTTTATATATTTGCAATGTTTTACTCCGCAGATGTGTTGCTAACATTTCAGTTAGTGATTTCATGAGTTCAAATATTCTTATAACTAATAATTGATTTTAAATCCTTTTCTGTATTCCTGTTGTGAGGTGTACAGCAAACTAATGATATTACGATTGCAATATGCAAAAATACAACATCCTTGAATTAAATGAAAAACTTCTTCCCGAGTTACAGACAATTGCGGAAGAGTTGGGTATCAAGAAAGTACGTTCTTTCAAGAAAGAAGAGTTGGTGTACAAAATTCTAGATGAACAAGCGATTTCTTACGCTGGTATTCAAGCCGAAAAAGAAAAAGTAAAAGAGGCCAAGAAAGCTGAACGAAGAGGCCGGCCTAAGAAGACTTCAAAAGTAGAAAACAAGACGGCTGAAACCTTGACAGTTGATGAATTATTGGCACAACCAACTGAAATCAAATTGGATGCTCCGGTAGAGGAAAAAGAACCTGATGCAAATAAGCCGGAAAGTAAGAAGAAAAAAGCTCGTACAGATAAAACAGACAAACCAGTTGTAGTGAAAGAAGAAGTAGTTCCTGCCGTGACAGAAACAGAAGAGGTTAAGCCTCAGGTAACGGTAGAAAAGAACAAACCATTATTACCTCCGGTAGTTATGGAAACGTCGGATAATAGTCCAGAAGAAGTGGTGAAAGCAGAACCACTGGAAATTTCAGCACCGGCTGAAACTCCGGCAAGTACTACTTCTGAAACTCCTGCTTCAGACGCAGAACCAAAACGACTGGTATTTCGTCATCGGGATGCGAAATCTGTTTTGGATCAAGTATTTCCTTTCCCTTCTTCTCCAAAGAACGAAAACAAACCTGCTCAGCAACAATCTGCATCCAATAATGAACAACAGAATGCTCAGCAGAATGCAAATCGGAATAAAAACAACCGGCAAAATAATAACAATAACAACAATACAAATAACAATAATAATCCGAATGCCAATAATAATGCTCAACAGGAAAAACCTTTTGAGTTTGATGGTATCTTAACGGGTACAGGTGTATTGGAAATTATGCAGGATGGATATGGCTTCCTGCGTTCTTCGGATTATAATTATCTGACTTCTCCTGATGATATTTATGTTTCTCAGTCACAAATCAAACTCTTTGGTCTGAAGACAGGTGATGTTGTAGAAGGAGCAATTCGTCCGCCGAAGGAAGGCGAAAAGTATTTCCCGCTGGTAAAAGTAGATCGAATAAACGGACGTACACCTGAAGAAGTTCGCGACCGTGTTCCTTTTGATCATCTGACGCCGTTGTTCCCGGATGAGAAGTTCATGTTGACTCGTCGTCGTTCTTCTAAAGTATATGATCATACAGCTGTACGAGTGGTTGATTTGTTCTCTCCGATTGGAAAAGGACAACGTGGTTTGATTGTAGCTCCTCCTAAGACAGGTAAGACTGTGCTGCTGAAAGATATTGCTAATGCAATCGCTGCTAATCATCCGGAAGTTTATATGATCATCTTATTAATAGATGAACGTCCTGAGGAAGTAACGGATATGGCTCGTAGCGTTGATGCTGAAGTCATTGCTTCTACTTTCGATGAACCGGCAGAACGTCATGTGAAGATTGCGGAGATCGTGTTAAACAAGGCAAAACGTTTGGTAGAATGTGGTCATGATGTTGTGATCTTGTTAGATTCTATTACACGTCTGGCACGTGCTTATAATACTGTTCAGCCGGCTTCTGGTAAAGTTCTTTCCGGAGGTGTGGATGCTAACGCTTTGCAGAAACCGAAACGTTTCTTCGGTGCTGCCCGTAATATTGAGAATGGCGGTAGTTTGACAATTCTGGCAACCGCTTTGATTGAAACAGGTTCAAAGATGGATGAAGTGATCTTTGAAGAGTTCAAGGGTACAGGTAATATGGAACTTCAGTTGGATCGTAAGTTATCTAACAAGCGAATTTATCCGGCTGTTGATATTACTGCTTCAAGTACGCGTCGTGATGATTTATTGCAGAACGAGACAACTCTGAATCGTATGTGGATTCTTCGGAAATATCTGGCCGACATGAATTCAATTGAAGCGATGGAATTTGTAAAGCAAAGAATGGAACAGACTTTGGATAACCAGGAATTCCTGGCTTCCATGAATGGATAATCCTATTTTAGTAATAATGAAACGCCTGATGCTTGAGAAATACAAACATCAGGCGTTTCTGTTTATGGACTATTCGTAAATTCCTTTTAGAACTCAAATGTAACACCTAAGGTTGGTAATAACGTTCCACTTTCCTGTTTGATTGATTTCATTACATATCGTTGCGCTTCTATGGGCGCTTCCGGGTTTTCAATAACGCCTGTACTCATCAGGATGTCTTGTTGCTTAAGCTTACTCATAGTTACATTCTGCAAGTCCAGATAAATACCTAACATATATCGTTTGAAGTAAAACATTTTATCAATACGAATGTCTAACTGAGCATAACCAGCCAGTCTTTCACTATTGTAACGACTATAATCATAATAAGGACGACCTTGTGCATTCCAAGCTTGTACCAATGATGACTTGTCTGCATCGTATGGAGTATAAGGAGCGCCTCCAATACAGCTTAGTTTAGCACCAAAACTCCAGTTCTTAGGGAAGTTATATGTTCCACTTGTATTGAAGATGAAGCGATTGTCCCATGCAGACGGGATATACTCGCTTTCCTTGTTATTCCGGTATTCACTTCTGTACAAGGTAAAGGAAGAAACCAGGTTCAATCGATTTAAGATCTGCCATTTTCCCATCAGTTCCAATCCGTATGATTGTCCTTCTGCTGTCGAAACCAAAGGTTCGTTCCCGATAACACCGTAATCGTTTCCTTTACATAACAAAGGTATTTGATCGTTGACGGACAGAGGAACATGAAAATACTTCTTATAGAAACCTTCCAATGAAATGCTCAACTGATTACGAGTTTTCCAATTCAGGCCGATGTTTCCTTGAGCAACTTGCATGTACTTCAGGTTCTCGTTGATCAGTACATTTTCATCTTTGAAGCCTAATGCCGTATAAGGTGGTAATTGATTATATAGTCCACTACTTCCACTCAAACTCCAGTTGTCGGTGAAGGCGTACGATAAAGATAGTCGCGGAGAAATATTCTTCCATATTTGTTTCATCTCTTTGGAAAAGTTGTTTCCATCCAGTCTAACGCCCAATGCCGACTTAAATCGGTTATCGGGTGTTGTATATTCAGCAGTAGCAAATGCGCCCCAACTCCATAATCCAAGATCCGTATCGTAGTTCGACATATATAACTGGTCGCCATACATTCGCTGGAATGATGTATTTTGGTATTGGATATAGTTGATTTCTGCTCCTTCTTTAACAGTCCATGCACCCAAATACGATTTATTTTCTCCTTTGATCACTGTTTTCTGTTCCGTTGAACGCAGGCGGAGCATCAGGTTATCTTCACTTGATTCATCATTATTCAGATATTTGGTATTCTTGTTGCGCAAGAAGTTATGACTGACAGACAAAGATTGTGTATGTTTTCCTGCATAATGCCGATACATAGCTCCCAATGTAAATGTTTCCTGCTCGATAACGGGTAAATAACTTAAGATGTATTCCGCATCTTCACCAGTTAAATCCAAGTTTAGTTTCATACGGTCAATACCTGTTAATCCTAATACAGTCAACTCGTCAGCTGGAGAGAAGCGAGCCTTGATTTTGAATTGCCCGTCAATGTAGTTCGGGAGAAGTGGCAATCCTAATACATTAAATAAGAGTTGTAAATAGGATTGACGGACAGACACCAGATATGACACTTTATCATTGAAATGTCCATTTCCACTTAAGGAGACTTCCGATGCACCTAAAGTTGCCTTAAATCGATTGTTTTCCATATTTCCATCGCGTAACCGGAAATCGAGAACAGAGCTTAACGCATTCCCTTTATCTGAGGGAAAAGCTCCGGTATAAAAGTTTATCTCCCGGATCAAATCGGCATTGATAATACCCACCGGACCGCCTGACGCCCCTTGTGTGCTGAAGTGATTAATATTCGGTATCTCAATCCCATCTAAGTAGAATCGGTTTTCGGAAGGTGAACCACCACGTACAATCAAATCGTTCCGATAACCGGCAGGAGAGAAGGCAACTCCCGGATATGCTTGTACGATACGAGAGATATCACGATTGGCTCCCGGGCTTTTCTCGATTTCCTGTAGCCCGATTACTTGCAGACTTACCGGACTTTCGGCCAACTTCTGGAATAAAACCGGACGAACTGTTACTTCATCCAGTTGGGTTTGTTCAGCTTCCATTTCAATTTCCACAAAAGGCGTGTTGGCCGATACGATATATTCGGGAGTGACACAATTCTTGTATCCAATACAAGAGGCTACTAAACGATAAATACCGGGTTTGACTTCTGTAATGGAGAAATTTCCTTTTTCATCGGTTGCCGAACCTTTCGTCGGGTCGGTTTCCAGGATCACATTTGCAAATGAAACCGGCTCACGTGTCTGTTTATCAATGATGCGACCACGTATTTGGAATAAATGTTCTGCTGCACTGAGGAGATTCAGAGACAAGCAAAGAAATAAAAAGAATAGTAAAATCCGCTTCATAAATACTCATTTATATATTTACGTACAAATTAACGATGAAAATAACAGAAATCCATACGCATGATGGAAAATATTTTCCAGGAAGAAATCACATTCGTTCAGAAAGTCCTTCATTGAAGGCGGGAAAAGCCGGAAGAAAACATACATTTGTTACTTTTATAATAGGAAGAAGGTGTTTGAAACAGGTTTTTCTGTACATTTGCCACCTGAATAATCAAAGAATCTGAAAAAATGAATGATACAACCAAAAATCAAATCTTAAAACTGATTCACCAGGAAGTGATTCCGGCAATCGGTTGTACAGAACCAATAGCTGTTGCCTTGGCTGCAGCAAAGGCTGCTGAATTGTTAGGTACAAAACCGGAAAAGATAGATGTTTATTTGAGTGCCAATATCTTGAAGAACGCTATGGGCGTTGGTATTCCAGGAACAGGAATGGTTGGTTTGCCTATTGCCATTGCGTTGGGAGTATTGATTGGTAAATCCTCATACGAATTGGAAGTCTTGAAAGACGTTACTCCTGAAGCTTTGGAAGCAGGTAAACAATTAATACACGATCAAGTTATCCATATCGCTCTGAAAGAAAATGTAGATAAGCTTTATATAGAAGTGGTTTGTCAGACTGGAGACTCTAAATCAGTAGCTGTCATTGCTCATGAACATACCCGCTTTGTCTATTGTGCAAAAGATGATCAGGTATTACTAGATGAGAGAAAAAGCCTGGAGCATACCGATGAAGGTGAAGATGATGAACTGAAACTTTCATTTGATCTTGTCTATGATTTTGCCATTCATACACCGTTGGATGAAATCCGTTTCATTTTGGATACAGCTCGTTTGAATAAGAAGGCTGCCGAAGAATCGGTCAAAGGACAATTCGGACATGCAGTAAGCAAAACTATTTCCGGTCCGATTGGGAAAAAGTATCTGGGTGATTCTTCTTATACGCACATGTTAAGACTGACAGCTGCTGCTTGTGATGCCCGAATGGACGGCGCTATGATTCCGGTGATGAGTAACTCGGGAAGTGGAAATCAGGGAATAGCAGCGACTCTTCCGGTCGTTTCGTTTGCCGAAGATATGAAGTGCTCTGAAGAACAGCTGATCCGTGCTTTGATGTTAAGCCATTTAATGGTTATTTATATGAAGCAGAGTTTGGGTAGACTGTCTGCTTTATGCGGATGTGTCGTTGCTGCCACAGGTGCCAGTTGTGGTATTACTTGGTTAATGGGAGGAACAGCTACACAGATTACGTATGCTATCAAGAATATGATTGGAAATATCACAGGTATGATTTGTGATGGAGCGAAACCAAGTTGTGCGATGAAAGTAACAAGTGGTGTTTCTACGGCCATGCTTTCTGCCATGATGGCGATGGAAAACAAGGTTGTTACTTCTGTTGAAGGTATTATTGATGAAGATGTGGATCGTTCTATTCGCAATCTGACATCAATTGGTTCAAAAGGAATGGAAGAAACCGATCATTTAGTGTTGGACATTATGACTCATAAGCCCAATTGTTGGTAAATACTTATATTCTATAAATGTTTAATCATTACTTAAAGATTTGTTTTATGAAAAAGAGTTTGATTTATTTGTTTTCATTGCTGTGTATGTTGACATTGGTGACTTCGTGTAGCGATGATGAAAAGGGTGGAACAGATGATGCATGGAAAGAAATTTCTAAAGAATACACTTCTGGTATTACTGCTAATGGATTGAGCACATCTGGAACTGTGAATGTGAATGCTGCTTCTGCAGATAAAGCAACAATCATTTTAAATAATATGGTAGCAGGTGAAAGTTCCGTTTCTGTAGATGCCACATTAAAGAAAACAGATACAGGTTATGCTTTCGAAGGGGAATCGACTGCTACAACTTGTAATGTGAAAGTTTCAGGGACTATAGAATTAGGAGCAAATGATAAAGAGGATAAAGTTAATATTTCCATTAATCGTACATTAACATCGGCTTTGGCTGGAACAATGGATTTGAATTTTATTTCTGGAGAAAGTTTGATGGCACAAACTTATTTTGAAATCAATACTGGAAACACAGAGCAGGATGCGATACTGAAAGGAATGGCTACTTCATTTCTTGGTCAGCTGATCGCTCAGCAAGTTGAATCAGTTTCTGTTGAATTGGGAGAAGAAGGAACATTTTCTTTCTCTTTTAAAAAGGTAGGTGCTTCTGAAGAAACTGTTATGCCGCCTGCAAAATTGCAAGAGATGATCAAATCATATTTAACTTGGTATGAAAAGGAGAATGTTCTTTATTTAGCTGTGCATAAAGATGCATTAACCATTTTGAGTGGATTAAATATCTTACCGGAGAATATTGATCTGGAAACAATCTTAGGATTATTGACAGTTGAAGGAGACTATTATACCATACCTCTTCAAGTAAAGGAAGAAGATGGTTTGACTACTATTTATTTGAACAAAGATATTTTGGTAAAGGCTTGGGAAGTAGCAAAACCTTTTGTAGGTAAAATCCCAGAAAATATTTTGAATACTATTAATGTAGTAATGGCATCTGCTAAAGAAATAGAAGTAGGCTTAGTCTTTAAAAAGTAATCGAAGACATTCATATAAAATTAAGTTAGGGGAAGACCAAAGTTATGGTTTTCCCTTTTTTATTGTTCTTTTGTTTAGATTTGCTGGTATATATTTCAACAAATAGATTTTTTAAGTATTCAATTTAAAACGATTTGGATTTAAATAGTACTTTTGCAGTATAGTTATTAAAAAAATAAGCGTATGAAAAACTTTTTTACATCTGTAATGGCAGCTTTATTTATGGCTGCACCGGTAGGAAATCTTTCTGCCCAAACTTCTCAACAGCTGACGAAGTCTCAAGAAGAAGCGATTAAAAAAGAACTTCTGCCCGTAGTATTTGAACAAATCAAAGAACAAGCTGGTATTGATATCTTAGGTTGGGCAACACCGAAGTTGAATGCAAATACATTAAGTGGTATTCCTGTTTTGGAATCAAGTAATTTGCTGCGAGCAGCTAATACTAATGAGAAAGTAAATGTAAAACCTGATTCTATATCAGTAAATTTAGCTAATATTTCTCCTGATTTAGCAATGCTAGGAAAAATTAAAATTGCATTCTCAGATTACCAGTCAGCAAATTTTCCTATTGCTTTAGGAGATAATCCGATTACAATTGAAATGCCAAAGAAAATAACGGTTGAAGGCTTAGGGACAAGCTTGGCTTCAATTGATTTTGCGTATGATATTCAGGCAACAAAATTTGGCATGGATGTGAATATGTCTATTCCGTTGTTACAATTTAATAATAAAGATATAGCTGCTTGTTCTATCGCTTTAAATGGAACTAATTTAAATGCGAATGTGGATATTCAAAATGGATTAAGAGAACTTGTGGCTATGTTTGGTGAAGTCCCTGTTGAGATGAATGTAGATTATTTAATAGAGGTTGCACTTGAAGGAATGGCAAAAAATCTAATTCCAGCTACTTTATATGCTTTATCTGAAGATGCTTCATCTGTGAAGATACCAATGGGAACTGCGGTACTGACATTAAACCCTAATAATACATTCCCGATTGAAAAGATTGATGTTACAAGTTATGAGAACGGTGCTGCAAGCGATTTTTCTTTATTCACTTTGAATATGGTAAAGTCTAATTTGATATCTACATTGTTCATTAATGAATATGATATTGATAAAAATCTAGTAGATACAACATTCTCAAATAGAACTATTATTGCGATGACAGACTATACGTCTGCAATTCCTACAACTTCGAAAGCTGCGATTCAAAATGTGATCACTCGCGTAGTTAATGAATTGGCAAACGAAGGAAAGGCTACATGGTATGAATTAGTAATGCAACAAGCAAAGACAGAAGATGCTGTAAAAGGGGATGAAGTTGTTAGAATAACAGTCTCTCCCTACATGTCCGGTACAAATGCTATTGCAGATATAGATATTGTAGCAGACGGAAGTGCTTATTTAGTACGTGCTACCGCAGATCTGTCAGGAAGCAAGAAGATCGCAGTTGATGTAATCCAAGGAGAAACAAGTTTTGCTACGGCTTACTTCACTTCTAATATTGCCGGTGTTATCACAAGCAATGAAAGTGTTCAGGTTTCTGACGTGAAAGTAATTCCGACAGCAAATGCTATTCGTGTATTGAATGCTGATAAGGCTAGCTATCAGATTTATAGTATCACAGGTGCTATGATGGCTAATGGAACAATTGCCGGTGATGCTTATATCTCAACCGCTAATTTGGCAAAAGGTATCTACATTGTTGTTGTTGAAGCTAATGGTGTTAAGCAATCTGTTAAGTTTATCCGTTAATCTTCTTTGAAGAGACGTTGATTTATAGAAGGCCTGCTTCCGGACTGACGGGAGCAGGTTTTTTTATGCCTTTTTCTTTCTTTTATGGTTGCGGACTCATTCTTTGAATTCTTACGGATCAAACAGATAAATCCGGTATTCAATTCTTTAATCCACGCCGTGGATTACTTAGTTCTCGGTGTGGATTACTTAGTTCACGACGTGGATTAAGTAGTTCACGACGTAAACTAATGTTTTGGATTAGGGAAAAGAAAAAATAGGAGAGTGGACTGGAATTTTTCCCCCCCTTATTTTATAAGAATAAAGGCTAAAAAACTTGCCTCTTTGATTTACTTATTCAAACAAATCCTTACATTTGCTATTCAACGTTTCTGATTACAATAAATGAAATACGAATAATAAAAATTGGAATTATGATGAAGAGAGTATGGTATTTATGTATGGCGCTTTTGGTCATAGGCTTATGTTCATCTTGTAAGGATGATTTACCTGGTCTAGGAAAAAACGCGAATCGTTACTTTAGTGGAGATGATTTGATCCTGATGTATAGTGGAGAACCTATGTATGGTAAGGAAGTACATTTCTTGACTTACGACGGAGAAAGAGCAACAATTACGTTAGATGGCTTGTTGGATTCGAATACTCTTTTCCCTTCTGAGGATTTGCATGATATGGCCTTTGGTGCTCCTGGTGTGGTTCCGGGAGAAGTTCCGACAACTTTGCCGAATGTCCCTTTGACTTTGAATGCGGAAGGAACGGCTTATATGTTTGAAGGAACTGACAATCAGAATAACCGTCAGCTTACTTACAAAGGGGAAGTGTCGAAAGATAAGATGACGTTGGCTATCCAGGTGAAGATGCCTGCCAATAATTTTGTAGGAACCTGGAATGTTGCTAGCGAAAATGCAATTTCCATGACTTGGGAATCAGGGAAAAAGATCAATGTCGGCGGACAGGAATTACCGACAAGTGCAGTAGGTGCTATGGCGAGTGCTTTATTGTCTCCAATGGTGGCAGAAGCATTGCAGTCGGTTACTTTTATGGAAGACGGAAATATCGTAGCTTCTTATAAGAAGAAAGGAACTAGCGATTGGCAGACTTCGCCGATCAACTTGGCTCATTATTATATCAAAGACAATAAAATCTATGTGCAGTTGCATATCACACAGATATTGAGTACACGTGCCAGCATCTCGGATATGGTAAGTATGCTGGTTGATATGCAAATGTATCTGATGGAAGGTATACCGATGACCTATTCGCTGACAGCCGATGCCGTTCAGATTGGCTTGGCGACTGATGAAGCAAAGGCTATTCTTTCATTATTGACTTCAGATTTCTTGCGGGATAAGGTAATTGGTATTCTGCCCGAAGATATTTCGCCTGTAGTGAAACCGATACTGGAACAGATGCCGGATGTATTGAAAGAGACTACCAAACTGGAAATACAGTTGAGTTTGAAGAAGTGATCATTCATCTTGTTATAGACGAGCAGCCGGACATCCGACAAAAGGAAGTCCGGCTGTTATTCTTTGGGCGAATCTGAAACTAAATAGGCAATAGGTTTGTTTTTATAGAAAAAGGAGGAAAGATGTGGGATAGTCTGAATGCTATTTTGAGCAGTACGGAGATTACTTCATCGACAGCTTTGGTTCGTTTGCTCATCAGTTTCGTATTAGGAGCTTCGATAGGATTGGAGCGTCAGTACCGGCGTCGGGAAGCAGGACTGCGTACTTTTACGTTGATATGTTTGGGTTCTACTGCAGCAATGCTGATTTCTATCTGGATTCCGCAAAGCTATCCGAACTTTCTGAACGGAGATCCGGGACGGATTGCCGCACAAGTGCTTTCGGGCATTGGTTTTCTGGGCGCAGGAGCCATTATCCAAAGTAAAGGAAGTGTGTACGGACTGACTACGGCAGCTTGTATTTGGGTAGTAGCCGTCATCGGTTTGGCTGTCGGAGCCGGAATGTTTGTCCCGGCTTTGATTACTACGCTAGTAACTTTGTTTGTACTTCTGAGTGTAGAGCAGTGGGAACGGAAAATGTTCCTGAATGGAGTCAACAAGATTTTGTCTATTCATTGTACAACGGCAACGCCTGACTTGAAAGCGATTCGGCGATTGTTGGAGAAGAACGGCGTTTTTATTGTGAATGTTTCGTTCGAGAGTTTATATGACGAGGATCAGTCTGTCATTACCTATAAAGTGAATGTAAAAGCGATTTCTTCCTATACAAATTTATTCGAAGAAATACGGAAATTAGGAATTGTATCACAAATCAAGTTGGTAGAATAATTCTTTTTCTACCAACCTGATCCTCTATGGAGTTTATTCCAGTTCGCCTTTCAGCATTTTCCCAGCAATTTCGGCCGCTTTGGCTACATAATGTCCGCAAGGACGGCTGGAATAATAAGCTGCGTTTCGGATAGACGGAGTCGGACTTGTCTGCGAAGCTTCTGTTGGAGGCAATAACTCACGGCAGATAATAGTGCCGAATTCTTCTTTAAACAAGCTACCCATCTTCTGAACAATTGCATAGTTGCGTGTACGAGCTTCCTGGTCTAGCGTATCAACGACTGGATATCTAAAACCGGCAAGCATTGACATGGCACTGACGGTACCACATACTTCGCGCATTCGTCCCATACCGCCACCAAATGAAACCGACATGCTCTTGGCCATTTCCAAATCCAATTCGAAGACATCCGCGTATGCCAGGAAAACCGATTGGGCACAGTTATAACCCGATTCGAAGTTTTCAACGGCCTTTTTTACCCGCTCTTCTATATTGAAATCTTTCATGATAAAACCCGTTTACTACGCATTATAACTCATAATCCACGCAAGCCCGGTCTGCCTTCACCGGACCAATGATTCCTTTAGCTACGGCTACATGTTCCGGATGATTGGCGTATGTATTCACATCAGCCAGTGAATCCAGTTCAGTAATCAGGATTAAATCCCAAGTTTCTGCCGGATTGCAATTGAACTTAACTTCTATGCTGCGCAGTACGTCAATTTTATCGATCAAGGCTTCCAGCTTTGTCTTGATTTCGTCTAATTTAGCCTGTTTTTCAGCAGGAGAGGCGAACTCCTTCAACTTAAACATTACAATGTGTCTAACCATATCGCGTTTATTTAAATATGTTCGTTCAAATAAGAGTCTTTATAACCCAGAAAATATAAGATTCCATCGAGTCCGATTGTCGAAATAGACTGTTCGGCCGTTGCTTTGACTTTAGGCTTGGCATGGAAGGCAATACCTAATCCCGCAATACTGATCATGGGCAAGTCATTGGCTCCGTCGCCAACGGCAACGGTCTGACGAATATCTACATTCTCTACTTGCGCAATCAGCCGCAGCAATTCTGCCTTTCGTTTGCCATCTACTACTTCTCCTAAGTAACGTCCTGTCAGTTTTCCGTCGATTACTTCCAGCTCATTGGCATAGACATAATCAATACCGAACTTCTGTTTCAGGTAATTTCCGAAGTAAGTAAATCCACCGGAAAGGATAGCTATCTTGAAACCGACTTTTTTCAGTACACGCATCAGTCGGTCGGCTCCTTCTGTGATAGGCAAGTTCTCGGCTATTTCCTGCATAACCGAAACATCCAGCCCCTTTAACAAGGCACAACGGCGGCGGAAACTTTCGGTGAAATCAATTTCTCCCCGCATGGCTGATTCAGTAATTGCCTTGACTTCGTCGCCCACACCTGCGCGGATTGCCAATTCATCAATTACTTCCGTCTCGATCAGTGTTGAATCCATATCAAAACAAATCAGGCGGCGCATTCGTCGGTACATACTGTCTTCCTGGAAAGAAATATCCACTTGCAGTTCTGTAGCCAGCTTCAGGAAGTCCGCTTTCATCTTCTCTTTGTCTTTAGGCGTACCACGAACGGAAAACTCTACGCTGGCTTTGGGCGTACGTTCATTCTCATCCAGCGGAATACGTCCGGTCAATCGCTTAATGTCATCAATATTCATATCTTGTTCCGCAATAATCCGACTGACACCTGCAATTTGTTTGGCCGTCAGTTTTCGTCCCAAGATAGTAACAATATATCGGTTGCGTCCTTGCATACTGACCCATTTGCTGTACTCTTCCGGCGAAATCGGTTTGAAACGGATATTCACACCCAATTCATAACTCTTGAACAATAGTTCTTTCAGTATCTCTCCGGAAGTCGAAGCATCGCACTGGATGAGAATACCTAACGACAGATTGTTATGAATGTCTGCCTGACCAATATCCAGGATGTTGGCATTATTCTGCGCCAAGATTTCTGTCAGCTTGGCCGTTACACCCAGGCGATCCGTGCCATTGATGTTTAGTAGTATTAGTTCTTCGTTTGTTGCCATAATAGTCTGTTTGGGGCAAATGTATATATTTTTCTTGTTTATCAGAGCGAACTCAAGATAGTTTCAATCAGATTTCTAGTTTCCTGTACCGGATTTTTAGCACGAATGATGGTACCGGAAATAGCAATTCCGGTTATTCCGGTTCTCATCAAGGCCGGAATGTCTTCTATCTCAATTCCGCCGATGGCATAAACCGGCAATGTAATGCCAGCTTCCCGGCATTGTTCTAGGATTCGTTTATATCCGTCCAATCCCAGAATCGGACTTAGTTTCTTCTTGGTTTGCGTGAAACGGAACGGACCTAATCCGATATATGATGCACCTAGCCGGGCGGCGTGACAAATATCTTCAAACGTATTGGCCGTAGCACCGATCAGGAAATCAGTCTTACCCGATTGATGAACCAACTCACAAGCTTGATCAACCGGCATGTCGTTCTTTCCTAAATGGACGGCCGTGGCACCTGATTCTAATGCCATTTGTACATCATCGTCGATACAAAGCCGAGCCTGATAAGGCGCACACAGTTTGACCAGTTCGCGGGCTGTTTCCAATGATGGATTATCTTTCATCCGAAGCTGAATCCATCGGCATCCGCCTTCCAATACCCATTGAGTTTCTTGTTGTTCGGTATATTGATCTGTCCGGTTAGTAATAAACATCAACCGGTTACTTCCTTCGTAGGTTGTATTCATGATTCTTTTATAGCTGTTATTAATTGATTGAATCGTTCCATGATTTCCCGACTGTCGCTTTCGCCGGGTTGTTTTCCCCATAAGGCACCTAATACAACAGCACCACCAAAGCCTAATCCTTTTAACTGCCGGATATGTGAAGCTTCTATTCCTCCTAACGCAAATACTTTCGGGTTGATAAATCCTCTTTCCGTTGCTTCTTCCAGTTCGTGCCACGGGAAACCATTCCCATAACCTTCTTTGGATATACTCTGAAAGATCGGACTCAAGAACAGATAATCCAACGATTTCCAAGTATCCAGTTCTTGAATGGAATGACAGGAACGACTGATACTGCCTGTAAAGTGATCGGGAACATTCGGATTTCTTCGATTAAGATGAACGCCGCCTAAAGCATATTCGCTGGCCAAACTGAAATGGTCATGGATCACTATTCGGGAATAAAACTGATCCGGAATCTGATGAATCAGCGTAGCGATTGTTTCTTTTCCGGCATCCGGTTTACGGAGATGCAATCTTTCCAACCCGGCTTCGAATAGGAAAGTGATAATCTTTCCTTCTCCCGGAAAGCAAGTTGGAGTTGTAATGGCAATCAGTTGTTTCATGATTCAATAACTCTTTTCTGCAAAGGCTTCGGATCAAACAGATGATTCATCGGTCCGTGACCATGGCCGGCGATTACATCGACTCCTGCCAGTAAGCCTTTTTGGACATATTCTTTTGCCAGCCGGACAGATTCCGTCAGAGAATGTCCCAAAGCTAATGATGCCGCGATAGCTGATGATAACGTACAACCCGTTCCATGCGTATTGACGGTCTGAACGGTTTCCGCCTGAAAAGTCTCCGCTGGTTGATTGAGCTGATATAAACGGTCAATCCTTTGTTTTCCTTCCAGGTGTCCGCCTTTGATCAATACAGCTTGACATCCTTTAGCAAATAACAATTGTGCTGCCTCATCCATATCTTTTACCGAATGAATCTGAATGCCTGTCAGGAATTCAGCCTCTGGAATGTTGGGTGTAATCAGTGTTGTTCGGGGAAACAATAAATCAACCATCGCTTCAATGGCATCGTCTTGCAACAGCTTGCTACCGCTGGTTGAAATCATAACCGGATCAACAATGATCCATTTCGGGCGATGTTGATCAAGAGCTGCAGCCACAACTTGAATGGCTGCTTTGTTATATAGCATTCCCGTCTTGACTGCATCAATGGTGAAGTCTTCGAAGACGGCATCTATTTGTCCTTTCAGTATTTCCGGAAGAATCGGTTGAATGCCTCTTACACCCAATGTATTCTGTGCGGTTATGGATGTAATGGCCGACATACCATAAACACCCAGTGCAGAAAAGGTTTTCAAGTCTGCTTGAATTCCTGCACCTCCGCAACTGTCCGAACCGGCAATTGTAAGTGCCGTCGGATATCTGTATTGTTCTTTTGTTCTCATCATAGAACAAAGGTACTTAATAATTCACTTTCTGGAAGACTTACTCCTGTAAAAATACCCAATTATTTTCGGTGGAAAGATCTTCTCTGTACAAGAAACCTTCCCATTCAAAGGCTTTAATCGCTTCCGGATCTTGAATTTGCTGACGGATAATTTGCCGGCACATCTCTCCGCGAGCCATCTTGGCATAAATAACAATGGTTTTCAGTTTCCCGTCTTTCCGAATCTTGAATTCAGGAGTAATCACGCGGACTTCCTTTTCTATTTGTTTCCAGAAGAAAGCTGGTTGGATATCCTGACTTGCCAGATTCAGTAAGATTCCATCATCAGCCCGAACTGCATCAATTAATGGTTGGGTTTGCTTTCCTTGCCAAAACTGATACATATTACCTTCCGTTAATTCCGGAATCTTAATATCGTATTCCATCCGATAAGGTTTGATCAAGTCTGAAGCTGAAAGCAATCCGTAACAGATCGAGACAATCTTCAGATGTTGTTGCGCAAAGCTGAAATCAGCTGCCGTAAAGTCTTCTGGATGAATGTGCTTAAAGACAACTCCAGTATAAGCCAGTAAGGCTTGTAAGCCGGGAACATCGGTCGCATGAAAGTCCTGAAAGCGCTTATAGCTTTCGAGTGCCAGCTTCGGACTTAACTTGAGGCTACGTTTCAACTCTTCTGTGGATAAATGCGTCATATGCCAGGCTATTTCTTCGGCTTCGTGTTGGAAAAGAGGCTTAGTCGCAGCTTCCATCTGAACCGGACTTTTATCCGTCATCGTTTTTGCGGGAGAAATGATCAATTGCATAACGTGAATGTAATAAGATAAAGAAGGAGTCATGCAGTGACTATTGGTCCACATGGCTCCTCTAGAAATGAATTTTTGGTCCCTAGTATATACAGAATTATTTATTCCCTTTGTCGATCTGCTCCTGAACGATTGCATCAACTACGGCAACTGTTGTCAGGTTCAGAATATCGCGTGTTGAACTTTCCACATCCGTGAAGTGGATCGGTTTGTTCAATCCCATTTGGATCGGACCGATAGATTCAACATTTCCCATCTCGAGCATCAATTTATAAGCGCTGTTTGCTGAACTCAAGTTCGGGAATACCAAAGTATTGACTTCTTTATCCTTCAGTTTGTTGAACGGATACATTTCATCCCGCAACCGTTTGTTGAGTGCAAAGTTGACTTGCATTTCTCCGTCGATTGTGATTTCCGGATAATTAGTATGCAGATAATCGATGGCATCGTGTACTTTCAGCGGACTTCCTTGTTTGTCAGCGCCGAAGTTTGAGTAAGAAAGCATAGCCATCACCGGTTCATGGGCAAAGAATTTGACTGCATCATGTGTCAGACGGGCAATGTCGATCAATACTTCTGTAGAAGGATGACGGTTGATCAAGGTATCAGCCATGAAGTAAGTTCCTTTCTTGCCTGAAATGATATGCATGGCACCAAAGTGCTTGTAAGTTGGACGAATACCGATAATCTGTTCCGCCAGTTTCGTAACTTCTGAATAACGGCTGTAAACACCCGTCATGAAAGCATCTGCATCACCTGTTTCAACCATCATCATACCAAACGCATTCCGGTTAAACATGATTTCACAAGCTTCTGAATAGGTTACACCTTCCCGTTCGCGCTTCTTGGCAAGGATGGAGGCATATCGATGACGGCGGTCAGTTTCACTGTCTGAACGCATATTAATGATTTCTATACCTTCCAGGCTAATGTTTTCTTCTCCTGCCAGTTTATGCAGATAATCCCAGTTGCCTAATAAGATAGGTTGGCAGATTCCTTCTGCTTTAGCTTCAGCTGCTGCTTTCAGCATATTGATATGGTTTGCTTCGGCAAAGACAACACGCTTCGGATTGGCTTTGGCCATATCTGTAAACGAACGAAGCAACTTGTTGTCATAGCCCATCATTTCACGCAAATGGTTGGCATATTCATCCCAATCTGTAATTTCCCGACGGGCAACTCCCGAATCCATCGCTGCTTTTGCTACTGCACAAGATACACGAGTCAGCAATCTGGGATCAAGAGCTTTCGGTAGGATATAATCCCGACCAAAGGTAGTACGCTTCAACTTATAAGCCGCATTGACAACGTCGGGTACCGGTTCTTTGGCCAGTTGTGCAATTGCTTTCACAGCAGCCAGTTTCATCTCTTCATTGATGGCGCGGGCACTGGTGTCGAGTGCGCCACGGAAAATGTACGGGAATCCTAATACGTTATTGATCTGGTTCGGATAATCCGAACGTCCGGTAGCAAAGATGATATCTTCTCTCGATTCCATTGCGTCGGCATACGAGATCTCCGGATTTGGATTGGCTAAGGCAAAGACAATCGGATTCGCATTCATTGAGCGAACCATTTCTTTAGTCAATACATCAGCTACCGACAAACCCAAGAATACGTCTGCACCAGCAACCGCTTCTTCCAGTGTTTTTACCGGACGATCTGTTGCAAACTCTCTCTTTTGTTCGTTTAGATCCGTACGCTGTGTCGAGATAACTCCTTTACTGTCGCACATGATGATGTTCTCTTTGCGGGCACCCAGCATCACATATAATTTAGTACATGAGATGGATGCTGCTCCGGCTCCGTTGACAACGATCTTAACGTCTTCAATCTTCTTGCCAGCTACTTCAAGAGCATTGATGAGTCCGGCTCCCGAGATAATCGCTGTTCCGTGCTGATCGTCGTGCATAACCGGAATATCCAATTCATTTTTCAACCGAGTCTCAATCTCAAAACATTCCGGAGCCTTGATATCTTCCAGGTTAATACCACCGAAGGTCGGTGCAATTGCTTTGACTGTCTCGATGAATTTCTGCGGATCTTTTTCATCCACTTCAATATCGAACACATCTATTCCGGCGAAGATCTTAAACAACAGACCTTTTCCTTCCATTACCGGCTTACCGGCCATTGCTCCGATATTACCAAGACCTAATACGGCTGTACCGTTAGATATAACGGCTACCAAATTTCCTTTGGCTGTATATTTATATGCATCCAGCGGATTCTTCTGTATTTCCAGACAAGGTTCAGCAACACCCGGTGAATAAGCCAATGACAAATCAGCCTGTGTGCTGTAAGGCTTTGTAGGAATAACCTCAATTTTTCCTGGTTTGCCCTCGGCATGGTAACGTAGGGCATCCTCTTTTGTAACTTTTGCCATGTTTCTTATAGAATGTAAGTTTGTTTAATCAAAATGCTTATCAATGTCGTTTATTCGACGTGCAAAGGTAATAATTTATCAAGATAATTCCGCCATTTATTCATTCGATTATTCATATGCTTCCAAAATAAACGAGAATCAAATTCAAAATAAGTTGGTTTTGAATTTGATTCTCGTTTATTTGAAAGACTAATTTCTCTGATCTTAAAAAGAGAATAGTTTATTTTTACCTCGGAGCTTTCCGATATAGATAAATGGCGATGAAAGTATATAAAATATTAGGTATCCAGGCAGCCACCATCGGACTTACATATCCGCTAATGGCAAAGGTGGATGTGATCGTCATAAACAAGATGTATGAGAAACTAAGAGCCAAACCGATACCGATATTCAAACCCATTCCTCCTTTAACCTTTCTGGAAGAAAGAGAAGCTCCGATAGCTGTTAGGATAAAAGCCGCCATGATTGTGGCATATCGCTTGTGATATTCAATCTCGAATGTCTGGATGTTTCCAATTCCTCGTTTCTGTTGACGGCTGATATACGTATGCAATTCCGGAGAAGTCATGGTTTCACAGTCATTGACCGAGATGAGAAAGTCCGACGGAACAATAGTCAGTGTCGTATCCAAGCGAGAACCTTGTGTAATGTATTCGCGCATGCCGTCGAAATCCCGTATCGTATAGTCTATGACTTGCCAATGATATAAGGTATCATATTTAATGGAGTTGGCCGTCAAACGTGATACCAGTCGTTTCCCTTCAAAGTGTTCCAGAGAAAAACGATAACCCATATTCGAACGAGCTTCATAACGGTCGAAGTAGGCAATAATACCGGGTTCGACTTCCAATTGTACATTCCGGGCATACGTTGTCGCTTTGTTCTTGATATATTTATTCTGGAAATCAATACGAGTCTTGTTAGATGGCGGAATGATGAAGGCATTTAATATAAACGTTACCGTAGCAATGATCGCTGCAGATATACCATATGGCAACATCAATCGCCTGAAGCTCATACCACTTGCCAGCATCGCAATGATTTCAGAGTTGTCTGCCAGTCGGGAAGTAAAGAAGATAACGGCAATGAATGTAAACAGCGGACTGAACAGATTGGCAAAATACGGAATGAAATTCAGGTAATAATCAAAGACAATCGCTTTCAGTGGCACTTCCGGACGAAGGAATTTATCAATCTTTTCATTGATATCGAAAACCACTGAAATCGAAATAATCAGTAAGATGGCAAAGACATAGGTGCCAAGGAACTGTTTGATGATATACCAATCTATTCTTTTTAGCTTCAAGTTCATATTGCTATTATAATCGGTTGTCCATCTGACGAACCATTTGGGATTTCCAAGTTGAGAAATCACCTGCTATGATATGTTTACGCGCTTCTTTTACCAGCCAGAGATAAAAGGCCAGATTGTGAATGGAAGCTATTTGCAGACCTAATATTTCATTGACTTTGATCAAATGATGCAAATAGGCTTTCGTATAGATCTGATCTACAAAAGAAGGACCTTCCGGGTCAATCGGAGAGAAATCGTATTCCCATTTCTTGTTACGCATATTCATCGTTCCGAAAGGAGTAAAGATCTGTCCGTTTCGTCCATTACGGGTTGGCATGATACAATCAAACATATCAACGCCTCGTTCTATCGCTTCCAGAATATTGATCGGTGTTCCGACACCCATTAAATAACGAGGTTTGTCTTTGGGTAAAATACCGTTGACCAACTCGATCATTTCATACATCTTTTCTGTTGGTTCACCAACGGCCAGACCTCCGATAGCGTTCCCATCAGCTCCCTTAGCCGCTACATTTTCGGCTGCACGGATTCGCAGTTCGGGATATACACATCCTTGTACAATAGGAAAGAGGCTTTGCTGATATCCATATTTAGGTTCCGTTTCATTGAAACGCTTGAAACAGCGATCTAACCAACGTTCGGTTAGGCCTAAAGACTGTTTGGCATAATCAAACTCTGCGTCTCCCGGGCAACATTCGTCGAATGCCATGATGATATCAGCACCAATGGTTCGCTCGATGTCCATTACTTTTTCCGGAGTAAACAGATGTTTGGAGCCATCGATGTGGGAACGAAATTCAGCTCCTTCTTCGCGCAATTTCCGATTTTCGGATAATGAGAATACCTGAAAGCCACCACTGTCGGTCAAGATAGGACGATCCCAACCGTTAAACTTATGCAGTCCGCCTGCTTTCTCTAAAATATCCAGTCCCGGACGAAGATATAAATGATAAGTATTCCCCAGAATGATTTGGGCTTTAATATCATCTTTCAACTCAGGCATGTGAACAGCCTTTACGGCTCCTTGCGTACCTACGGGCATAAATATAGGCGTCTCGATTACTCCATGGTCGGTAGTAATCAAGCCCGCCCTTGCATTTGTTTTTGTATCGTTATATTGTAATTCGAATTTCATGACCGCAAAGGTATGAAATAATACGGAATTGACAACAGACTTAGAAACCAAAATCGGTTACTTCGATCTCTTTCACTTCTTCCTGTTTTGGCTTTTCTACCTGTTTGTGGACATCGTTTGCCTTGATGATAATAGCTCGCATCGGACGAACCGGACAAATGGATTCACAACCACCGCAACCGATACAAAGATCGGGGTTTACTTGTGGAATGGTGAGTGTACCTTTGTAAGGCACCATTTGTACGGCCTGTGTCGGACAGTGCTCAGAGCAGGCTCCGCAATCGGTGTTTTCCGTATGAACGATGCAACGATTGATAAAGAAATGTGCCACACCTACTTGTGTAGTCGCTTTCTCTTCTTTCGTGATCGGACGAATGGCATGTGTAGGACATACTTCCGAACAGACCGTACATTCGTAATTACAATAACTGTTCAGGTAAGACATGTGGGGTTTCAACAGATAATCAAAACCATATTCCATTCCTGCTGGACGTAAAACCTGGCTGGTGCATTGTGTTACACAAAGGTGACAACCTGTACACAAGTCTTTAAAACGTTCGATACTCAAGGAACCCGGAGGTGTAATCGGAGGCCATTTCTTCCGATTCTTGTGGCCTTGTCCGTTTCCTGCTCCGTGTTTGTGCGAACAATCGGCATGATCACAATCATCACCACACTGGCATCCTTCCTGATGTAAGGCTTGTGCCAGGGCAGAAACAGCCGGAAGAGTAGAAACAACAGTCGCTCCCGTAGCCAAAAAGGTACGACGGCTATTGGCGGTTGTACTCATTTCCTGACGAACGGGCTGAACAGATGCTTCAACTTGCTTAGTTTGTTTAGCTGTAAATGAAATACTTCCTTTGGCGCAAACAGATATGCAGTTGAAACAATCTACGCAACGCGACATATCAACCGTCTTGTCCTTACTGTTGATTGCTTCTGCTTTACATGTATGTTCACAAAGACCACAGCTTACACAGCTTTCCGGTTCGATGGCAATATGAAAAACAGCTTTCCGCGAAAACAGACTCAACAACGAACCGACTGGGCAGATTGTATTGCAGAACAAACGACCTCTCCACACAGTTAATCCAATGAATAGGAGCAGGGCTATAATACCACTGACAAAACCGGCGGTAGTAACGGTCGAAACTGTTACCTGATAAAGGCTGTAATTATCCATGGCCATGAGTGCTTCTGCTAATCCGTTGTTGGCCCAGATCACCAACGGACGGAAAAGATTTGAAGCAATTCGTCCGAAGTTACTGTACGGGTCCAGCCAAAGAGCAACACTCGCTATACCCGAAAAAGCACTTACCAGCGTGAAAAACAGCAAAGCATAGCGCAACACATTCATGGGCTTGTGATAAGAAAAACGGCGGATGCCATTCTTTTTTGTCCGGCATTTCCCATAAATCCAATTAATCAGGTCTTGCAACACGCCGGCCGGACAAACAGTTGAACAATATAAACGGCCTATGACAACCGACAGCAGTAATTGAACGATTAAGGCAATCCACATCGAACCCAGTAAAGCCGGCATAATTTGTACTTGCAACCAGACATGGGTCTGATCAGGTAACAAATCAGCAAAGTCTACAAAAAATAAAAGAATAGGAATAAAGAAAAGGAGAGCGAGCAGTACTCGCGCTCCCTTAAGGTAATTCTTCTTCTTCATCAGTGATCAAAGTTTGATACGTTTGATATTTAGTGATTTCAAATTGGTCGTACCTAAATGATTAGCTTCTCCACGGCCAATGTGGGCAACTGCTTCAAGATCGAGTTTCTTGACTTGATTAAACAGGTTAAGAGCTGCCATATCAATGGCTACAATGTTGGGAGAAACAATCAGTGTCTTCAGCGTAGCTACGTCGGCCAGTGTTTTACCTTGCGGGCCGTTCTGGTGCATGATGCGATAAGCATCAACGATATTCAAGACAGGTTTCTTTTCCCAGGTACAGATGTCTGCAATACATTGTTGCAAATCATTCTGGTGAAAATAACGTCTGTCCCATACAATACCCATATAATTCTTCATGGCGCAAGTCATTTTAGCTCCACCATGATTCTTTAATACAGGAACATTGATCCAAACATCCGCTTCAATCAGGGCTTCATGTATCTTGGCTGATTTCAATTTTACGCCATTCGGTATTTGTACCTCTTTATAATATTTCTCATCGTTCCCTGGCATGATGATACCTCCAGCTTCTTTTACCGCCTTTTCAATACCACTTGTTTCATAACACTTTTGCCAATTATCACAAGTGTGATCGAAAACGGTTACTTTTTCTGCTCCAGCATCCAGGCATTTCTTGACAAGAGCTTTTACTAACTTCGGATTGGTATTACCAGCCATCTCCGGACTTCGGTCCCAACCGATATTGGGTTTGATAACGACTTTTTGCCCCTTTTTAATATAATTACCGATTCCACCTAGTTCGTTCAGCGCTTTGTCCAGCATGACTTCCGGTTCTCCACCCATAATGGCTACCATATCAGGAACTTGTTCTACAGCCATTGAATTGGAAGATAAGGCAGCTCCTAATTTGTCAAAGTTCAGCGTCAGTGCGGCTCCTGCCATCACACTGGTCTTAATAAAATCACGACGTTTCATAAGAGATGTATTTTTGTATATTGGTTTATATTCCTACGCACAAATTTATATGATTTTGGAAATATTCTACTATCTTTGAAACAAAATAAGAAAATTTATGATTTTAAAGTATCCCATATCGATTCCGGATTTCCTTTCTACTTGTCAGGAGATGGAACATAAGCCTTGCTTTGAACTCGTATTGAGTGATTTACTGTACGAACATGGCGTTTTGCAGCCAGAGCCTTTTGGTTTGCAAGGCATTCGGAAAGTCATTGAAGTGTACGAGCAAAGTTTATCACTCGGAAAGTCATCCAGTAAAAAAGGAATGCCTTTCTTCCGCGAGCATCAATTACGGCTGATTGGTCCGGAACTGGTTCCTTTTGCCTGTTCTTTATATGAAGAATCAACTTCCTTTACACCTGCCCAAAATGATTTATGGATAAGTCTTGATTCAGAAGATCTGATTGACTTGTGTCTGGGTGAGAACTTGTCGCTGGTTTGTTGTAAGTATGACGAGAACGAAATGCAGGAAACTTTCGAGCCTTTATTAAAACAGGAATACGATAAGATCCTTTTTGATGAAGAAAACACCGGATTTCTGCCGGGCTCTCGTTTCGTTTCCTTATTATATAAAGCCTTGTTTGAATGGAGACCGGCTGTTGAACAGCCTCGTAAAGAATGGCGGATCACGTCTCTTAATACGCCAGAAGAAGCTGATTACCGGTGGAATGGAACGACTTTAAAGCCAATGAAAGCCATACAAGTTCCAGCTTCTTATATCCGTCAGATAGAAATCTATCCGGATTATCAGCAAGAGCCCGCTCTTTATACGGCTCTTATTGGAGCGTTGAAGAAAGTTGGCTTGGTGCCAGAACTATTGCTTACGGGCTTAGTGGAATAAAAGAAACAGATCGTAAAATACATAGCAAGTTTATAGGAATATGGTTACATTATCGAATCAACAATTGACAGTTCAGGTTTCGCCCGAAGGAGCGGAACTTTGTAGTATCCGAGGGAATCGATCCCAAACGGAGTATTTATGGCAGGCTGATCCGGCGTATTGGAAACGGCATTCACCGGTTTTGTTTCCCATCGTTGGTAGCGTTTGGGAAAATACATACCGGCAAAACGGACAAACTTATTCGTTGTCGCAGCATGGTTTTGCACGGGATATGACGTTTTCCCTGATCTCACAAACGGAAACCGAAGTCTGGTTTCGTCTGGAAAGTAACGAAGAGACCTTGAAAAAGTATCCTTTTCCGTTTGTTCTGGAAATAGGTTATCGCCTGGAGCAACAATCTGTTCGGGTGATGTGGCGAGTGATAAATCCGGCTTCTCAGGAAATGTTTTTCCAGATAGGAGCGCATCCGGCATTTTATTATCCGGATTTCTGTCCGGATACAGCTGAACGTGGTTTCTTCTCGTTTGATAAAAAAGACGGTTTGTCTTGTATCCTGATTGCAGAAAAAGGTTGTGTGGCCTTGGATAAACATCCTGTTTCATTGCAAGATGGCTTGCTTCCGCTGGACATTCATACATTTGATCGGGATGCGTTGGTACTTGAGGACCAACAGATAAGCCAGGTGACGTTGCTCGACAAGCAAAAACAGCCGCACCTTTCCTTGGAATTTACAGCTCCGGTTGTCGGACTTTGGTCGCCTCCTGCCAAGAATGCGCCGTTTGTCTGCATTGAACCGTGGTACGGACGTTGTGATCGTGCCCATTATACCGGCGAATACAAGGACAAAGACTGGATACAACAGCTGAACGGAGGCGAGACTTTCGAAGCGGATTATACCATTACCTTATATAAAGAATGCTGATATGGAAAGAACATTTAAAGTTATCTTGAAACCGTTGCAGCGTTTTGCCATTCAGAAGCCTAACGCCAGCGTTTTGCTGTTTCTGGCTACTATCTTGGCCATGATATTGGCAAACAGTCCGTTGCAAGACCGGTATCATCATTTTCTGCAATTCCCTGTAAAGCTGGTATTCGGCGACTTCAGTATTTTTTCTCATCATGGAGAACCGCTTTCGATGTTGGCTTTTGTCAACGATGCTTTGATGGCTGTTTTCTTCTTTACGATTGGTCTGGAGATCAAACAGGAAGTTCTGGTAGGAGAGTTACAGTCTTTCCGGAAAGCTTTGTTGCCGATTGTGGCGGCTATTGGCGGAATGCTCGTTCCAGTGCTGTTTTATTTCCTGGTTTGTCATGAAGGTCCGGAAGCGAATGGTGCTGCTATTCCAATGGCTACCGATATTGCCTTTGCGCTGGCTGTATTGGGATTACTGGGAAAACGTGTACCGCTGACGATGCGTATCTTCCTGACAGCCTTGGCCGTGGTAGATGATATTGGTGGAATCATCATTATCGCCTTGTTTTATAGTGGACATGTTTCGTTGCAGCCGTTGTTGATTTCGGCTTTCTTGCTCTTGGTTTTGTATTTGGGTGGAAAGATGAAGATCTACAACCGTCTGTTCTATTATGCTTTGGGCTTTTGTGTTTGGATGTTGTTTATGGAATCCGGTATTCACCCAACTATCGCGGGTGTTTTGGTTGCCTTTACAGTTCCCGCCAAACCTAAAATTGATTTGGAACGCTTTACCAGTGATATGACTGAATATCTTTCGATGCTCGATTCGAATGATGTGAAGAGTTGCGACCGCGCTTCGGTTTTGACTTCCCATCAAATCCAGGTACTGAACAATATTCACATGTGTACAGATCATTCCATCAGTCCGCTGCAATCCATTGCGCACCGCCTGCATCCGTGGGTAAATAACCTGATATTGCCGCTGTTTGCCTTTGTGAATGCCGGTGTAACGTTTGGTGATATCCGTCCGGAATCATTGATACATGTACCGTTGGCCATTGTATTGGGATTGATAGCCGGTAAGTCGCTGGGTATTTTCAGCTTCTCTTATCTGTTTATCCGCAGTGGCATCATTCCGAAGCCACAGGGACTTAGCAAACGGACCTTGTTTGCCGTGTCGATGCTCGGAGGTATCGGTTTTACGGTAGCATTGTTTATCGCGAATCTGTCGTTTGATTCGACTACCGAACAGGGGATAGATCTGCTGAATCAGGCGAAATTGGGTGTTTTTGTCGGTTCTTTCCTTTCTGGTCTGACCGGCTATTTGCTGCTTCGCATGGTACTTCCGAAAGAGAACAGCTAACAGAAATAAAAAACAATAGGCTAGGGCGAGTCTTTGGTGTCAGGCCAAAGGCCCGCCTTTTTCTTTGCCTTGAAGTCGGATCTGATTGGTTTCTAACCTACAGCATCCATCGTATTAATCCAATTCTGCCGAAGAATTAATCCAAAAGTAACGAAACATTAGGTTTCCTCCGGCCGAAGGATGTGTTTCCCCCGATCGAAGGATGCATGTCCTCCGACCGAAGGAAACCTTTCCTCCGATCGGAGGAAGATTAGTGTCCTATTGTATTTGACTTAATATCCAGGCGGAAATAAAATAAGGATCCGGCAGTTTGCAAAGAATAGCCTGTACCCGCAATGGATGAAAATCGATACATTTTTCGGCCTGATAGCTATCAAAAAGAACTATTCATAACATTAAACACTGTAAAAAAAGCGCTGCCAGCGTGTGGTTTAGTATTATTTAACTGCAAAAGTTCAGCATACGGATTTAACATTTCTAATTTTGTGCAGCTTAAAAAAGAGAATAATATAACACTATAAATTTTTATTTATGAGTCAGACTGTGGATATTCGCGAGTTAAATGAGCGAATTGAGAGTAAGAGTTCCTTCGTAAATATGATTACGATGGGTATGGACCAGGTTATCGTAGGTCAGAAACATTTGGTTGAATCATTGTTGATCGGTTTGCTTTCTGATGGACATATCTTGTTGGAAGGTGTTCCTGGTTTGGCAAAGACTTTAGCCATCAAAACATTGTCATCTTTGATTGACGCGCAATACAGCCGAATACAGTTTACCCCGGACTTGCTGCCGGCCGACGTTATCGGTACCATGATTTATAGTCAGAAAAGCGAAGAATTCCAAGTTAAACAAGGTCCGGTCTTCGCTAATTTTGTATTAGCCGATGAAATAAACCGTGCTCCGGCCAAGGTACAGAGTGCTTTGCTCGAAGCCATGCAGGAACGTCAGGTAACCATCGGCGAACGGACATACAAGCTGCCGGAACCATTCTTGGTAATGGCTACACAGAACCCGATCGAACAGGAAGGTACTTATCCGCTACCTGAAGCTCAGGTGGACCGTTTCATGCTGAAGGTTATCATCAGCTATCCGAAGAAAGAAGAAGAAAAACTGATTATCCGTCAGAATATATCAGGAGTTAAACCGGACATCAAGCCGATCTTGAAGAAAGAAGAAATCATGGAAGCCCGCAAGGTGGTTCGTGAAGTTTATCTGGATGAAAAGATCGAGCGTTACATTGTCGATATCGTCTTTGCCACTCGTTTCCCGCAAGAACACGGATTGCCTAATCTGGCAAATATGATTTCCTTCGGAGCTTCTCCGCGTGCATCTATCAGTCTGGCATTGGCTGCCCGTGCTTATGCCTTCATCAAGCGCAGAGGTTATGTCATTCCGGAAGATATCCGTGCCGTTTGTCACGATGTATTGCGTCATCGTATCGGATTGAGCTACGAGGCTGAAGCGAACAATCTGACAACGGAAGAAGTAATCAGCGAGATTCTGAATAAGGTAGAAGTACCTTAATCGTTAACTTTAGCAACGGAGAGTGTGCGGCCCGGGCAGGACACGCGTCATTCTCCTAAGTCAATTTTCAATGAGTAAGTTGAGACATGGAAACAAGTGAACTGTTAAAGAAAGTCCGTCGGATCGAAATCAAGACTCGTGGCCTTTCACGTAATATTTTTGCGGGGCAATACCACTCAGCATTCAAGGGACGTGGTATGGCTTTCAGTGAAGTGCGTGAATACCAGTACGGGGATGATATTCGTGACATTGACTGGAATGTGACTGCGCGCTATATCCGTCCGTATGTAAAAGTCTTCGAAGAAGAGCGAGAATTGACCGTGATGTTGCTGATTGATGTATCGGGCAGCCGCGATTTCGGTTCCGTCAATGTGATGAAGAAAGAAATCATCACGGAGATTGCCGCGACATTAGCTTTTTCGGCCATACAGAACAACGATAAGATCGGGGTGATTTTCTTCTCAGATAAGGTGGAAAAATTCATTCCGCCGCAGAAAGGAAGAAAGCACATTTTGTATGTCATCCGTGAACTGATCGATTTTCAGCCGGAAGACCGCAAGACGGATATCAGTCAGGTGCTGAAATACCTGACGAATGCCATCAAAAAGCGCTGTACGGCTTTCCTGATCTCTGACTTTATCAATAAAGACAGCTTCAAGGATGCTTTGACGGTAGCCAACCGCAAGCATGACATGGTAGCTATCCAGGTATATGACCAGCGTGAGACAGAGTTGCCTTCGGTTGGTCTGATGAAGATCAAGGATGCTGAAACCGGAAAAGAACAGTGGATTGATACATCATCGTCGCGTGTCCGCCAGGCATACAAGGAATGGTGGGAGAAACGGCAGGAAGCAATGGATACGACATTCAAGAAATGCCGCGTCGATTCTGTCTCCATCCGTACGGAAGATGATTATGTGAAGTCGTTAATGGCTCTTTTCGAAAAACGAAATTAAAGAGGATCATGAATGTATTGAATAAAACTATATTGGTATTTTCGATGGCTGCCGGTTTGGTGGGCGGAAAGATCCAGGCACAGCAGTCGCTGATTGACGTGAAGCTTGATTCGGCTGCTATCCTGATCGGAGAGCAGACCAAGCTGCATTTGTCGGTTACTGCCGATAAGGATCGTCCGGTACAGATCGTTATTCCCGCAGATACCTTGATGCGTGGGGTAGAAGTATTGGATGTTTCCAAGCCGGACTCATCGGTAATCGAGAACGACAGGCTGCTGATCAAACAGGATCTGTTGATTACCTCGTTTGATTCGGCCTTGTATCTGCTTCCGCCGCTGAAGGTGATTGACGGCTCAGATACCGTTTACTCGAACCAGGTTGCCTTGAAGGTATCGACCGTTCCCGTAAATGTAGATAAGCCGGACGAGTTCTACGATATAAAGGATGTGTGGAAACCTCCTTTTGTGTGGGCCGATTATTACCCGATTATTTACGGTGTTTTACTCGGACTGCTGTTGCTTTGTATTATTATATATGTAATCAAGCGACTAAAGAACCGGAAGTCTATTTTGCCGTTCTCGGAACCTGTCGAGCCAAAACTTCCTCCTTTCGAGCAGGCCATGAAAGAACTGGATGCCTTGAAGGAAAAGAAACTGTGGCAGCAGGGACTGAATAAGGAATATTATACTGCGCTGACCGAAACGCTCCGTCGTTATATTGTGGACCGTTTCGGTATCAATGCGATGGAGATGACATCCGGGGAAATATTGGATATCCTTCGGGGCGTAAAAGAAGCAGCACCGGTTTATGATAAGTTGCAGCAGATTCTGGGGCTGGCTGACTTTGTCAAGTTCGCCAAACTTCATCCGCTGCCTGACGAAAACGACCGGAGTATGGCAAACGCCTATCAGTTTGTGACGGAGACGAAACCTGAAGAAGTTGTTCCGGAAAAAGATGCTTCTGGAGCGACAGAAGGGGAAGATGAAAAACAGAGTGAAACAACTGATTCTAAAATGAAAGAATAAGATGGTATTTGCAAATCCTACATATTTATATTTGTTGTTGTTACTGGTCCCGTTGATTGGCTGGTACATCTACAAGTTACATAAGAGTCAGGCCAGTTTGCAGGTCTCTTCATCAGAAGCTTTTCAGTTGCCGGGAACGTCATCGTGGAAAGTTTATCTGCGACATCTGCCATTTGCCTTGCGTATGTTGGCAATAGCCTTGTTGATTGTAGTGCTGGCTCGTCCGCAATCAACCAACAGCTGGCAGAATTCTTCTACGGAAGGTATTGATATTGTGATGGCCATGGATATCTCAACCAGTATGCTGGCTGAAGATTTGAAGCCGAATCGTCTGGAAGCTGCCAAAGATGTAGCAGCATCGTTCATCAATGGCCGGCAGAATGATAACATCGGTCTGGTTGTTTTTGCGGCAGAGAGTTTTACACAGTGTCCGTTAACCATTGATCATGGTGTTTTGCTGAATCTGTTTAAAGATATACAACCGGGCATCATTCAGGATGGAACGGCCATCGGCTTAGGCTTGGCAAATGCCGTAAGCCGTATCAAAGACAGTCAGGCAAAGTCGAAGGTGATCATCCTGCTGACGGATGGTGTAAACAATACCGGTGAAATTGCTCCGGTAACGGCGGCCGAAATAGCGAAGACTTTCGGTATTCGTGTTTATACCATTGGCGTAGGAACACAAGGCGAAGCGCCTTATCCGATTCCGACAGCCTTTGGTGTGCAATATCAGAATATACCGGTAGAAATTGATGAACAGGTATTGAAACAGATTGCTTCGACAACAGGCGGGCAGTATTTCCGTGCGACGGACAATTCAAGCCTGAAAGAAATCTACTCGGAGATTGATCAGTTGGAAAAGACGAAAATCAGTGTACAGGAATTCAGCAAGAAACAGGAAGAATATAAAAACTGGGCTTTGCTGGTATTTGCCTTGTTGCTGGTGGAAGTTTTGTTGAGAAATACAGTGTTAAGAAATATTCCATAAAAACAGAAAGATATGTTTCGTTTTGCAAATCCGGAATTTTTGTATCTGCTGTTGGTATTGCCGGCATTGGTTGTCTTTTATATCTATGCCGTCATTCAAAAGCGGAGAGCAGTAAAGCGTTATGGTAATCCGGCCTTGTTGGCTGAATTGATGCCGGATGTATCGCCCAAACGTCAGCATTTGAAGTTTTGGTTTTCATTTGCAGCCATTGCATTGATCATATTTGTTATAGCTGGTCCGCAGTTTGGTTCCAAACTTGAAACGGTTAAACGTCAGGGTGTGGAAATCATGGTCTGTCTGGATGTCTCGAATTCCATGTTATCAGAAGACGTGTCGCCCAGCCGATTGGATAAAGCCAAACAGATGCTGGCCAAATTGACCGACGGACTTTCAAATGATAAGGTAGGTATGATTGTCTTTGCAGGTGATGCCTTTACACAGTTGCCCATTACGTCTGATTATATATCGGCCAAGATGTTCTTGTCGTCTATCAGTCCGGAAATGATCTCAACACAAGGTACAGCGATTGGAGCTGCCATTAACCTGGCTGCCCGTTCGTTTACACCGAATGAAACATCCGATAAGGCGATCATCGTGATTACCGATGGTGAGAACCACGAAGATGATGCCGTTGGTGCGGCCAAGATGGCTTCCGACAAAGGTATTCATGTAAATATCGTTGGTATTGGTGATCCGAAAGGTGCTCCGATTCCTATGGGCAGTGCAAACAATTACATGAAAGACAATGCCGGAAATGTAGTCATCACGAAGTTGAATGAACAGATGTGTCAGGAGATTGCTGCTGCCGGTAATGGAATGTATGTGCGGGCTGATAATACCAATTCGGCATTACGTGCTTTACAGAAAGAGATAGAGAAGATGAATAAAACGGAAATGGACAGCAAAGTCTATTCCGAATACGACGAGCAATTTCAGATTCTGGCATGGATCGCTTTGATTCTTCTGATCGGTGATGTATTGACACTCGACAGAAAGAACCGGATCTTCAAGAAAATAAAGTTGTTCTCTTAAATCTTTAGTGAAATGAAATTGATACGGAAATCCATAGTATGTGTTGCGGTGCTGCTTTCGGGAAATATGTTGTCTTCAGCATTTGCCCAAAAAGCAGAGCGGAAACATGTACGCGAAGGCAATGAGTTGTATAAGACAGAAAAGTACACGGAGGCGGAAGTCGCTTATCGAAAAAGCTTGGATGTGAATCCTCGTTCAATCGAAGGAACTTACAACTTGGGTAATTCACTATACAAGCAGGATAAACTGAAAGAGGCAGCCGAACAATATCAATTATTGGCCGGACAGGAAGCCAAGATGAAGGAAACTCCGGAAGGAAAGGCCCGTCTGGCTGAGATTTATCACAACATGGGTAACATCAGTATGAAAGGAAAAGATTATGCCCAGAGTGTGGAAGCCTATAAGCAGTCGTTGCGTTTGAATCCGAAAGATGATGAAACCCGTTATAATTTGGCTTTGGCCCAAAAGCTACTAAGTGACCAGCAGAATGAGGATCAAAGTCAAGACCAGAAAAACGAGGAAAAACAAGAAGATAAAGAAAACAAGGATCAGCAGCAACAGCAACAACAGCAGAAGCCTGATGATCAGAAGCAGAACAAGACTCAGGAAGAACAACAACAGAACGAACAGATGAGTCAGGACAATGCACAACAGATGTTGGATGCTTTCTTGCAGGATGAAAAAGATACGCAGGAGAAAGTAAAGAAAGCCCAGCAGCAGCAACAGCAACGTCGTAAAACGGAAAAACAATGGTAATGAAGCTAAATAATAAAACTACAGGAATAATGAGAAAGTGTTTTTTCTTGTTCTTTCTGCTGACGACACTCGGTTGGACGATCAAGGCGGATGATCAGGTATCATTCAAGGCTTCTGCTCCTCAGTCGGTAGTGATGGGAGAGCAGTTTCGTCTGACGTTTGTGGTAAATGCGGAAGGAAAAGATTTGAGAGTACAGGAAATGCCGGACTTCGAAGTATTGATGGGACCTTCGCAATCGACATCTTATAGCAATAGTTGGATAAATGGAAAAAGCTCCAGTCAGACAACTGTTAGTTATACCTATATATTGATGCCGAAAAAGGAAGGTACTTTCACGATCGCTCCGGCTACAATTAAGGTGAAGAATGCTACCTATACTTCCAATGGTTTGACCATTAAGGTTCTTCCTCCCGACAAATCAGGAAAGTCGAATGCGGCATCAAGTGCTTCGTCCACTTCTATCAGCGATGATGATTTCTTTGTCCGCATGATTGTTTCAGATCGGGATGTATATGAACAGGAAGGATTCTTGGTAACCTTCAAGTTATATGCTGTTCGTCCATGTATTCCGAATAGCGTAAAATTCCCTGAATTTGAAGGATTTCTGGCACAAGAAATAGATTTGCCAAACAAGCAGTGGATACAAGACCGGTATAAAGACCGGAATTATTTTACGGTTGATTTGCGTCAAGTCGTATTATATCCCCAACGTTCAGGGAAGTTGACGATTGGAAAAGGTACATACGATGTGACGATTCGTATTTCTACGCCTCAGAAGGCTCGTAGTATCTTTGATGATTTCTTTGATACTTATCGGGATGTCAATAAAGAATTGGTTTCTCAGCCCGCTACGATCAATGTCAAGCCATTACCTTCTGGCAAGCCTGCATCATTCTCGGGCGCAGTAGGTGATTTTACTATGACTGCGGATATCAATACAGATCATGTGAAAGCCAACGAAGCTGTGACTATAAAAGTCAAGATTTCAGGAAATGGTAACTTGAAATTGGTCAAGAATCCGGAAGTGGCATTCCCGAATGACTTCGATATCTATGATCCGAAAGTCGAATCAGATACGAAGACAACTACGGCAGGTGTTTCCGGAAGCAAGACAATCGAATATATGGCTATTCCGAGATACAATGGTGATTTTGAAATTCCGGCCATCCAGTTCTCTTATTTCGATACCAAATCGAATACATACAAGACGCTTTCCTCTAAAGCATTTAAATTGCATGTAGAAAAGGGTGAAGAAGGAAGTTCTACGGCTCCTGCAGTCGCTAACTTTGCCAACAAAGAATCAGTCAAGTATTTAGGACAAGACATTCGTTTCCTGAAAACAAAAGGAATACATTTCATCAATAATCGGGATGATTTGTTCTTGGGTTCTTTCATGTACTTCATGGCCTATGTCGTTCCGTTGATTCTGTTTATTGTCTTCTTTATTGTTTACAGAAAACAAATCAAGGAAAACTCAGATCTGGCACGTGTACGAACCAAGAAAGCAAACAAGATTGCCGTGAAACGTTTGAAGAATGCCGGAAAATTACTTCAGGAAAACAAGAAAGAAGAATTCTACGAAGAAGTATTACGTGCATTATGGGGATATCTGAGTGACAAGCTGAATATACCGCAAGCAGAACTGACGAAAGATAATGTCGAGGTGGAATTGTCGAAATACGGTGTTGACGAAACATTGACAAAAGAATTCATGGACATTCTGAATACTTGCGAATTTGCCCGTTACGCTCCGTCACAGGGATCTGAGGCAATGGACAAATTATATGCCCAGACAGTTGATGCAATTGGTAAGATGGAAAATACCATTAAAAAGTAATGAAGATGAGAACAAGATCATATATTAAAACATTATGGCTGGCTATTCTGATCCAGTGTTTGGTTTGGCCGGTATTTGCGCAAGACGCTTCCATCAAAGAAGCCGAAGTAGCATATACCAAAGAAGATTATACAACGGCAATTCAGCTGTACGAAGGTCTGTTGAAGAATAACGGTGAGTCGGCTGCCATCTACTATAATTTAGGAAATGCCTATTATAAAAACGGACAAATAGCGCCGGCAATTCTGAATTATGAACGCGCTTTGCTTCTGCAGCCGGGAGACAAGGACATTCGTTTTAACTTGCAAATGGCCAAAGGCAGAGCTGTTGATAAGATAGAGCCCATTGGACACTTCTTCTTGACAGATTGGTTTAATGCCATTCGAGATCTCGCAAGTGCCGATACATGGGGAACGGTAGGTATTATCTGTTTTCTGCTGTTCATCATCTGTTTGGTTGTCTTTTTCTTCTCAAAGATCAGACGTTTCAAACAATTAGGCTTTTATGCAGCCTTAGTCCTGTTGCTGATCGTTGTCTTTTCCAATATTTTTGGATTCAGCCAGAAAAATGAATTGGAAAATCGCCAGGAAGCAATTGTCTTTGCGGCCAGTACAACAGTGAAAAGCTCACCAGATGTGAGTGGTACGGATTTAGTAGTCTTGCATGAAGGAACTAAAGTTGCCGTCAAGAGTACTTTAGGAGAATGGAGTGAAGTCGAACTGGAAGATGGAAATGTTGGCTGGATGCCAAGCAAAGACATCGAAAAGATTTAAAACATGTTAGAACAAATCTTAGTATGGGAACGGGATCTGTTCCTGACGCTTAACGGCTGTCATACGCCTTATTGGGACGAAGTCATGTGGCTTTATTCGGGTAAGGCAGTTTGGCTGCCGTTAGCCGTTTTTATTATACTTGTCTTGGCTTATAAGAAAAACTGGAAAGAGGTACTTTTTATCCTCTTGGGAATTGCCTTGACAATCACTTTGTGTGACCAATTTGCATCCGGTATTTGCAAACCGTTGTTCCATCGTTTTCGCCCGACTCACCATCCGGATTTTATGGATGCTGTAAAGACTGTCTTTGATTATCGGGGAGGAAGATATGGTTTTATTTCCAGTCATGCGGCCAATGCTTTCGGTTTTGCCATGTTCATGACATTACTTCTTCGGAACAAACTGCTGGGCATAACACTTTTTATCTGGGCAACTATCAATGCCTATACCCGAATTTATTTAGGAGTACACTTTATCTCAGATATTGTTCCGGGGATGTTGTCAGGACTTCTTTTCGGATTTGTAGCTTACCATATATATATGTGGGCGCGTTATCATTTCCTGAGTGCATCCGTTTGTCCGTTCCTTTCTGATCCGTCATACATGTATCAAGGGAAAAGAGTACAGGCCATCACAATCGCAGTATGGTTGATGTTTGTATTCTTATTGTGTTTTTCGGGTGTATTAATTTCCTTTATCCGCTAAATGACAACAGGGATTGTTTAATGGCTACATTATATTTGTTTGATATGTAATACCATAAGAAAGATATTACATTTTTATGTCGTTAAACATACATTTTTATTACCAAGTTTTCGCCAAATAATTTGGCTTTTACAAGCAAAATGTATAAGTTAGCGGTATAATAATTAACCAAAGTGTAACTTTTAAAACTAATAATCATGCCTAAGACAATCACATTTAACGAACTTCGTAAGATTAAAGATAGCTTACCTGATGGTTCAACACATCGTATTGCAGACGAACTGGGTCTTTCTGTAGAAACAGTACGTAATTACTTTGGTGGACAGAATTTCCAAGATGGAAAAAGCTGTGGTGTTCATATTGAACCAGGACCAGACGGTGGTTTGGTAGTACTTGATGATACAACAATTTTTGATCGTGCCATGCAGATTTTGGCAGAAAGCCATGAGGCTGCGGCACCAGAAGCGTAACTAAACGCTTTCTTCTTATTGACACAAATCCCAAGGTAATGAACTGTTATAAGAAACTTACCTTGGGATTCGTAGTTTTCAAACAGACCGATTGAATGAACCCGTATCTGAGATCAAGTTGCTATTTATTGGGAAAATAAGCGGAAAAGCAGAGATGGAAGCGTTCAATTATTTATTAGTAATCACTTTTAATAACTATGAGTATGGAAGATAAATTAGTAACATTGGCTATTCATACTTTTGAAAAGGCCCAAATGCTCAAGATGATTCTTGAGTCGGAAGGTATAGAGGTGTATATTCATAATGTGAATCAAATACAACCCGTTATATCGGCAGGTGTGCGAGTGAGAATTAAAGAAAGTGATTTACCTCATGCTTTGCGTATCATTGAAGACAGTAAATGGCTTGAATCACCGGCTGAAGCAGAAAAGGAAATAACGAATACGGGAAAAAGAATTTTAGTTCCGGTTGATTTCTCGGACTATTCGCTGAAGGCGTGCGAAATTGCCATTCACTATGCAGCGAAAGCCGATGCTGAAGTTATGATTATGCATGCTTATTTCAGCCCTTATTTCCCGTCAGCTATTCCTTTGGGCGACACGATGGCTTATCAGGCTAACGAAGAAAGTACCCGGCAGATGTTGGAGAGAGTACAACAGGATATGGGAACAATCTGTACAACCATCGACGAAATGATGAAGGAAGGCAAGCTGCCATCCGTTAAATATGATTATACGTTACGTGAAGGTCTGCCAGAAGAGGAAATCATCGCTTTTGGAAAAGAATATCGTCCGGATCTGATCGTAATGGGAACTCGCGGAAAGGATCAGAAAGATATTGATCTGATTGGTAGTGTTACGGGTGAAGTGATCGAAATGAATAAGGCTCCGGTATTGGCTATCCCGGAAAATGTTCCTTTCACGGATTTGAGTAATGTAAAGAACATCGCCTTTGCCACGTCTTTCAGCCAACGGGATTTGGTTGCCTTCGATCGCTTTATGGAAGTAATAAAAGGATACGATGTGCATATACATCTGTTTAATATCTCAACCAGTCGGGATGAATGGAACGAAATTCGCTTGACGGGAGTTCATGAGTATTTCAAACGTCAGTACAAAGATGCCAATATTACGCATACCGTTCTTGATGACGGAGATTTGCTCTTGGCTATTGAAAAGTTTGTACGCGACAAACAGATCGATTTAATCGCATTGACAACATATAAACGGAATATATTGTCCCGTATTTTGAATCCAAGTATAGCGAAACGCATGTTATTCCATACAGATACACCTCTGTTGGTAATGCATGCATAAAACCGATCTAAAACTCGGGAGTTTTGTTTTTGATTCTCGTATATTTTGAAATCGATTCTCGTATGTTTGGATTTTGAAATATCCTATAAAAAGAAACATCTGTATCTGGTTGTTCCGGTACAGATGTTTTTATTGAAAGAAAAGTCAGGACCAAAATAGATTTATCAAGAAAAGACGTTAATTTAAAAATAATTCGTACATTTGTTTTACATAAACCGAAAAAGAGTAAGAAGCAATGGATCGATATTTAATGATAAAGACGAGAGATGAGCTGCTTCGTATTAAAATTGGCCAAATCTTGTATTTTGAAGCGGATAGAAACTATACGAAATTATTGTTATCAAATGGTATCCAATTTACATTTGCTATCAATATCGGAAAGATAGAAGAACTCTTGGAAAAACAGGTTTCTGGCAGTAATGATATGCTGGTGAGAGTAGGTAAAAGTCATATTATAAATAAAACACATATTTTACAGATTAATCTACCGAAGCAGAAGTTGTTATTATTGACACAAGAAGGAAAACCAAGAGAATTAGTTATTTCTAAAGATCCGCTGAAGCAGCTTAAAGAGGCGCTGGAAAAAGAAGTGGAGAAAGGATTGGAAGAAACTAAAGGAGATGTATTGTCATGACGGTGATTACAATCGGGAAAGCACAAGATAATGATTACATCATTGATCATCCTCAGGTGAGTCGGCATCATGCACGTCTGGTTTCAGGCGAACAGGATTGCTGGTTCTTGGAAGATCTGGAATCGTCGAACGGAACATTCGTTAACGGGGCACAAATTGCCAGAAAACGAGTGACTCCAGCGGATGATATCCGGCTTGGTAAAGAATATCAACTGGATTTTCTGGCAGTACTGAAGAGTAAGAATGATTATAGTACTGAATTTAAAGCCCTGAAAAAAGTATATGACGATTATACACGTGAGAAAGTCAGAATACAATCATCCAATCAGTTCAAGACTCGATTGTTTCAGTCGTTGCCGTTTGCATTGCCGGGAATCATTGGTTTAATAATAAGTGTGACGGGCGATAGTAACCAGGGCTGGGTAATCGGGAGTTTATTGCTAACGGTCTTGGCTCCTGTTGGAGGAATTTATCTGGGCGCACGTCAGTCCGCTAAAATACCCCAGCAATTACAAGATCTGACCAACCAGTTTAAGATTGATTATGTTTGTCCGAAATGCGGAACCTTTTTGGGTGATATTCCATGGGAATCCCTTCGGAATAAGAAACATTGTCCGGTTTCTTCCTGCCAGGCAAAATGGGTAGAAGAGTAGTTGGATAAGGAAACTATGCCTTTCGTACATAAAACCTGAATGTTAGATTATATGGGATAATTATTAATCAGAATAATTATCCCTTTTATTATTTTTGCGTTGGGATAAAATAATAAATTTAATGAGGAAGGGATAGTATTATGCATGAGAATGATTATACATTCGTTACCATTGACAATGAAGAGGATGCTCCGTTGCTCTCTGATGCCGTGGTAGTGGATGTAGATGGAAACGATGGCATCCTGGATGCAGTGATGCTTGATGATGTACCAGTGGATGGTACAGACTTTATCACATTATCAGATGATTCTGTGGTAATGCCTGATTCAGACGATGTGTCTGATTTTATATCGATTGATGTAGATGGTTCTGATATATCATTTATCTTATGATTTCGATTAAATGCCCACATTGTCAGGTAGGTTTGAAAGTAGACGAGGGGAAACTTCCCCTCGGTATTACTTCTTTCAAATGTCCTAATTGCAAGAAAGCTATACCCGTATCCTTAGTTACGTCCGGACAAAGTAATGCTGAAGATGCCGAAACGATACTTGTTCACCCGGTCATTCAGCATGTCGGACGATTAACGGTATTACCCGATGCAAACACGCCGGAACAACATTTTCCTTTAGTGGAAGGAGAATATATTATAGGCCGTAAATCTTCTGCATCCGGGGCAAATATCAAGATAGAAACAGCCGATAGATCCATGAGTCGTGAGCATATCCGGATAGAAGTAAAAAAAGATGAACATGGAGGCTATAAACATTACCTTTCAGATAATAATAGCAAGAATCATACGTTATATAATAGCAATTATCTAGAGACTGGCGAAAAAGTAGTGTTGAATGACGATGATGAAATCATAATAGGCCATACGATACTGCGTTTTAACTATTAATTCTGGAAGGCTATGAATATAACATTGGGAAAACCTTTGGCTGTAAGTGATAAAGGGAGACGTGGTAATAATGAAGATTCAATTTTTCCGTTATCTGAAATTGTTTCTTCTGCCGATCGTTTGTATATGGTATGTGACGGAGTAGGAGGAGCTAGTCGGGGAGAGGTGGCTAGCTCGATGGCTTGCGACGTTATAAATTCTTTTTTCTGTACTTTCCTGAAAGGTGATCCTGATGTTGATTTTGTAAATAAAGCAGTACAGTATGTTGAAACCTGCTTTGATACTTATACAAGCGATTATCCGGAAGCCATTGGTATGGCAACGACATTGGCTTTGGCTTATATAATGCCTTCTGCAGTATTAATAGCACATATCGGAGATAGTAGAATCTATCATTTGCGTAAAGGCAAAATACTGTATCGGACAGAAGATCTTTCTTTGGTCAATTCCTGGCTTAAATTAGGTCTAATAACGCAAGAAGAAGCGATCAATCATCCTAAGAAAAATGTAATTCTACGGGCTATTCAAGGGAAAAAACGTCCAACAGAAGCTGAAGTCTCCATAATAACAGACGTACAAGCCGGAGATATATTCTTACTTTGCTCGGATGGCGTTGTGGAAAGTTTTACAGATGAAGAATTGGAATCTCTTTTCTCGACTCGTTGTCCTTTAGAGAATTATAAAGAAATATTAGTGGAAAAATGTTTGCGGAAAAGTCGAGATAATTTTTCCTTCTATCTATTACCCGTCGAATCTGTAGTGAAAACAGAAAGTTTAAAGCAAAATTTTCTCTCTTTCCTTTATTCTTTTATGTAAATGTTTTAATTTTGGCAATTAAAACAAATGTTTTGAATGTTGTTTTATGAATTTGCCAAACGGATATTTACTTCAAAAAGGGAAATATAAGCTCAAGCAAGTTATAGGTCAAGGCGGCTTTGGGATAACATATAAAGGAATATGGCATACAGAGGTAAAAGGTTCTTTAGGTGCAATGAGAACAGAGGTACCTGTATGTATCAAGAAATATTTCTTTAAGGATTATTGTGTCCGTGATGCTTATTCTTTTCGAGTAAAAGTCCATTCAGATACAGGAAAGCTTTTATTTGATAAATTCAAGGAGAAGCTGATCAAGGAAGCAAAGATTCTCTCGGAAGTACACCATCCATATATTGTAAATGTCCTGGAAGTCTTTGAGGAAAATAATACGGCTTACATTGCGATGGAGTATATTGCCGGTAATTCTCTGAAAGATAAATTGGCTAAGGAAGGAATGCTACCAGAGGCAGAAGTACTTCGATACATTCATCAAATTGGAGAAGCCTTGCAATTTGTGCATCAAAAGAATATACTTCACTTAGATATTAAGCCGAGCAATATCTTAATAGACAAGGATAATAATGCCCGTTTGATTGATTTTGGGGTAAGTAAACGATACGATGTAGGAGAACAGGAAACCAGTACAACCATGTTGACACTATCGAAGGGATTTGCTTCAATAGAGCAATATGATAATGAAGGAATCCAGTCTTTTTCTCCGTGTCCGGATATTTATTCTCTTGGTGCTACCATGTATAATTTACTGACAGGTAAAATTCCGACTGAATCAATTTTAAGGGCCACGCGTCCGTTAGCTAGACCTCGGGAATTGAATCCGGCTATATCAGAGCAAACCGAGCAAGTCATTTTGAAAGCTATGGAAATTATTCCGGCTAACAGATATCAGTCTGTTGAAGAAATGATGAATGCATTAGGTGGATCTGATTATAAAAAACTAGATGTATCAACTCCACAGGATCTCTCGGCCAGCGAAGGAGATGAAGAAACAACTTTACTATATTCTTCTTCTCCGAAGGATGACCAGGAAGAAACTTTACTGAACGCAACAGATGAAGAACTAGTTCAAAAAGTAAAAGAAAAAAAGTCATCTCATAGCATGGTTGCTGTGACGACAAGTGTTCTCTTGCTGGTTGCAGGAAGTGCTGCTGGATTATATTATTATGAAGAGAAAAAGAATCCGCCCAAACAAATCGTGGATCAGTCGCTCATTAAGGAAAATGAAGAAGATGTTATGGCAAATGTATCTTTAGTTGATTCTATAAAGAAACAAGATGAAACATCTCAAACATCAGTTCCTAAAAAGAATGTTGAGACAACCACAGTAAAAGTAGAGAAGCAAGAACCTGTTCAAAAGCCTGTAAGTACACCTAAGAAGTCAATTGGTACCGAACAAGTATCCTCTTCTCCTAAAACAGAAAATGACAAACCCGCTATCGATAAGAAGACAACGGAAGATCAAAATATTACGATATCTCCACCTTCTAAAGAGCAGGTTCAGTCTTTTTACAATCGGTTGCTTGCATCCGGAAAAGAAAAGATGAATGCAAAAGACTATACGGGTGCGAAGAATGACTTTACTCTTGCAAAAGATCAGATGATCACAGAAGAAGTTATGCGTTTACTTATTGCCTGTGATGAAAAGATAGAAGAACAGCATATTACAGAAAGAAAAGCTCAGTATGAAGAGAAAATGCCATTTGGACGTTATACGATTGTAAGAAAAAAATCAAACAATCGATATGGTGCAATTGACAATGATGGACAAGAACGTATTCCCTGTAAATACCTGAGCGTAGGAAAAGCTGATAAAGGTAGAGCTTTTGAACGTGAAGACAATTTGTATGACATATATGCTTCTGATGGTTCAATAATTACTAAAGGTGCAACTTATTATTGATAATAGGATTTTAATTATATGAAATTAATAAGAGTCTTGATAGTATTTATTTTGTTTCCCTTGTCTGCTTTGGCTCAACAACAGACAGAATATAATCGAAAGGGAGACGAAGCCTTGAAAAGAAAAGATTATCGGGATGCAAAAATGTGGTTTGAAGAAGGTGTATCCTATTGTGATGCTTATAGTATTGACAAACTAACGGAAATATGGTTAATCAATGAGCGAATGAGACCATCAATGCGTAGTTTGATGAATAAGTGTCTGAACTGTTTAAATGTACGGGGAACAGAACAAGATACAACCGCAATGCATCAGTTAATTCTATATTATGAAAAAGGTATTGGAGCACCGGCTAATGAAGAATTAGCACGTTATTGGACAGAGAAACTGGCTGAAGCTAGAAAACCTGTTGAATATATTCCTTATACTGCAGAACAGCTAGAAAAAGACAAACAGCCTATGAGCCTGTTCGTTGGTTATCATTATTCAATAGAAGCACCCTATGGTTTAACAATAGGAGGAATGAAAAGACATGTGGGTTGGTATGCCCGGTTTAAGACCAATATGGGATTTGACAAATATACCACAAAATGTTCCGATAGGAATGGAGGAGAAATTATAGATTTTTCGTCTGATCAAAGTTATTATTTTACCGGGAATAAGAAAAAGAACAGTTATGCGATAACTGCCGGCATAGTAATTAAATGCACAGACTGGCTTTATACGTCTGTGGGTCTAGGCTATGGATCTCGATCTTTATTATATGAATACCGAGTAGTAGATTATCAGACAGCAAAAGAAGAAGATGCTGCATGGGCAAAACATTTAGACGCATCGAAAGCTGGGGTTGCTGCCGATTGGGATATGATGCTAAAGTTTGGTAGAATTTTTATTAGTGCAGGCTGTAGTACAATCAACTTTAAATATGTTGACTTAAATGCTGGCGCGGGAGTTTTCTTTTAAGATAAGAAAGGATGAGATATGAATAAATATTTACGCTATATTTTATTACTCATAGGCACGAGCAGTCTTATCGTTACAAGCTGTGTTGAAGATCCAGAAATGTCAACAGACATCCGAAATGCTTCTGCTCCTGAAGTTATTTTGTTAACGGGAGTTGAAGAAGGATATGACATACAAAAAACTGCGACAACAATAACTATAGAAGGAGAAGTTTTAAGTGCAAACGGTGCTCCTGTTGAGAGTTATGGCATTTGTTGGGGTACAGAATCCAATCCGACAATAGAAGCTGGTGATACAGTAATTTCTGGTAAAGGCCTCGGTAAGTTTTCAGCCACTGCCATCTCTTTAGAGAGTGATCAAGAATATTACATTCGTCCGTATGCTACGAATATGAAGGGTACTAGTTATGGAGATGAGTTATTAGTCTCTACAACAAATGGACTTGGAGTGGTCCGAACATTGCTCCCAACAGAGAAAGACATAAAGGCAACCAGCATCACCTGTGGTGGAAAGATTGTAGATGCAGGAGAAGGTGATATTGAAGAAAGAGGAGTTCTCTTAACTACCCAAAAAGAGGATGAGAATGCTCATGAATATCCTTGTACGATGGAAACGGATTCTTTCTATTTGGAAATTACAGGTCTGAAACCTCTTACAACATATTATATCCGGGCATACGTTAAAAACACATTCGGTCGTTTTGTAGGAGATTGGCAAACAGTAAAGACAACTGATGGGAAGCCAGTATTTTCATCCTTTAGAATGTTGTCTAAGGATTATACTTCAGCAGACTTTACAGCTATCCTGAAGTCGCAAGGAGATTCAGATGTTAAAGCTTGTGGGTTCTGTTACAGCGATGTGAATGAGATTCCATCATTAGATGATAATAAAGTAGCTTGTGAGTTACAGAAAGATTCAGTAATCATAGGAAAACTGGAAGGTTTAAAACAGCAGACACGGTATTATGTACGTGCTTTTGCAGAAAATTCTTTTGGAATATCTTACAGTGCAGGCGATCCTATTGTATTAATTGTGAAAAGTCAAGCGCCAACAGTAACTACTACTGATATTAAAGAGACTGATTTATCTGCAGGTTCGGTTTCTGTGAGCGGTATTATCCAGGATAAAGGAGAAAGTGATATTATTGATGCAGGGTTCTGTTGGTCTACCAAAACAGAACCAACAATTGCAGATAATAAACTATCAGTTTATCAAGGAGACAGTTTGATCTCTGGAGTAATAACGGGACTGAAGGGCGGAAATACCTATTATGTTCGTGCTTATGCTACGAATGCAGCCGTCACTTCCTATGGAGAAACAAGAGAGATCAAAACTCCCAATATTATTGAAACATTGGCAAAATACGCTGGAGAAAATGTAACAGAAGCATCTTCTTGCGTTGGTAATGGAGTTGGTTATGTTTTTGGTGGAGATTTGGGAGGAACCCGTTCGAAAGAATTATATGCATATAATTGGGAAACGGATACATGGCAAAATAAAGCCTCAGCTAAGGTTGGTGTGAAAGGCTCAGCCTTTTTCCCTCTAAATAGTTTTTCTATTTTAAGTTTGGGAGGAAAGGATGATCAGGATGCGGTGTCTAATGCTTTTTATTATTATTCGGTTCAACGTAATGAATGGAAAATATTAGGACAGAATGACTCTCCAATTTATCTTTATGATGCTGCCGGAATTTCCATAGATAATGATGCCTACTATTTTGGAGGAAGTGCCAATGATACGATTAATTCTAAGATTTTGAAGTTTAGTGGTAGGACAGAATCTTGGACCGAAGTAGGTACATTCCCCGAAAAACAATTGGGAAGCGTCGTTGAAGAAATCAATGAAACAGTGTATGTTGGTTTAGGAATGACAGGAACCGGACTTTCTGGAGTATCTTATAGTAAACGCTTATGGTCTTCTGCATCATCTGATATGTTGTCATGGAAAGAAAAAGCTTCTTGTCCGACGGAAGCTCAAGGTATTATTTGTGGAACAAGTGTTGGAGGCAAATTATATGCTTTGGATACAAATTTAAGCATGTGGGTCTATGATCCAACAAATGATACGTGGACAAAGAAGAATACATCATTTGTTTCAACATTTTCTACGGATAATCTGAACAGTCTGTTTATGTTCTCTATGAACTCCTATATTTATATAGGTATGACAACAGGTTCTAAAACATTCATTAAATATGATCCGCAATGGGATAATTGATTATTATGGATAGAACAGAGGTATTAAAGGAAATACAAAACAATGTTGCGTTATTATCTAGGGTAGATGCTCCAGAGTATAAATACATACCTTTACATCAGAAACCTTCACCTTCGGTCGTACGGATACAATCTTTGATGAATTTACTTCGTTCTGTCATTTTCCCTGGTTTCTTTGATGATGTTCAAGAGATACGTAAGGAATCTTTACCTTATTATTTAGGAGTCTATTTAGAACAGATATATGATTTGCTTCATGAACAGATCTATTATGGTTTATGCTTTGAGAAAGATGATTGTGCTTGTTCGATGAAGCAAAAAGCATCTGATATGGCAATGGCTTTTATCAATCGGATTCCTCATGTGAAGTATCTGTTATCGACAGATGTGAAGGCAATCTTAGACGGTGATCCGGCTGCTAAAAGTGTTAGTGAGATTATCTTTTGTTATCCGGCTATTTTAGCCATGTTGCACCAACGGGTAGCGCACGAATTGTATGTACAAGGAATTCCTGTATTGCCTCGTATTATAACTGAAATGGCTCACTCCCGAACAGGTATAGATATTCATCCGGGAGCTTGTATTGGAGAGTATTTCAGTATGGACCATGGAACAGGTATTGTGATCGGTCAGACTGCCATTATCGGGAATCATGTTCGTCTATATCAAGGTGTGACCTTAGGAGCCAAGAGCTTTACTTTGGATGATGAAGGTTTGCCAATGGACGTACCACGACATCCAATTATTGAGGATGATGTGACAATCTATTCGAATGCCTCTGTTTTAGGAAGGATTACTATTGGTAAAGGATCTATTATTGGAGGTAACATTTGGTTAACACACAGTGTTCCTCCTGGATCAAAGATTGTACAATCTCGGGTAGTTGAAGATAATTTCCATGCTTTATAAAGTTCATTGTCTGAAATGGTTTACAAAGAATAAGTATTCCTTGCAACTTGTTTTTTGTGCACTCATTCTTTGGATTTGTTTGATGCACTTGTGGATACCAAAACCACTTATCTCTAAACCTTATTCCACGCTTTTATATACGACAGAGACTTCAGGAAGAGAAGTATTATTGGGCGCACGAATTGCTTCTGATGGACAATGGCGTTTCCCTTCAGGTTCGGAAGTTCCAGAAAAGTTTGCTGTTTGCCTGACACAATACGAAGACAAACGGTTTTGGTATCATCCGGGAATTGATCCTTTTGCTTTGATGCGGGCTGTGCAGTTAAATCTGACACAAAGTCGAGTAGTGAGTGGTGGTAGTACGCTTACAATGCAGTTGGCCAGGATTGCCCAAGGCAATCAATCGCGTACAGTTGGACAAAAAGTGATAGAAATGCTTTGGGCTCTTTATCTGGAGTGTTCCTACAGTAAGGTGGAGATCTTACGGATGTACGCATCAAATGCGCCATTCGGAGGAAATGTTGTGGGGATCGAAGCGGCTGCCTGGCGTTATTTCGGCCGTGAGGCGAAAGATTTGTCATGGGCAGAACAGGCTACTTTGGCGGTTCTGCCGAATTCTCCTGCACTGATTCATCCCGGACGGAATCGGGCGGAACTGAAACAGAAACGTGACAAGTTGCTCTTGCGTCTTTATGAGAAGCATATTCTGGATAAAACAGAGTACGAATTGGCTTGTATGGAAGCTTTGCCTGAAAAGCCATTACCTTTACCAAACGAGGCTCCTCATTTATTGGAAAGGCTTGCTATTGAAAAGCAAGAGAACCGAATTCATACGACGGTTGATCCTACATTACAACAGCAAGTGCAACGGCTGGTAAATCGATATGTAGCCGACTACCGTTCTAATCATATTTATAATGCAGCCGCTTTAGTTGCCGATGTTGAGTCTGGTAAAATCTTAGCCTACGTGGGGAATGTGACAGACCAGAATATGACAATCGGTCATGGTTACCAAGTGGATGTTATTACTTCTCCACGTAGTACAGGTAGTGTATTGAAGCCTTTCCTTTATGCGGCCATGCTGAACGATGGACTTATCTTACCGGGAACCTTGATTGCCGACACTCCTTTGAATATTAATGGTTTCACGCCTCAGAACTTTAATAAGACATTTTATGGGGCAGTGCCAGCGCATGTGGCTATCGAGCGTTCGCTGAATGTACCGCTGGTCCGGATGCTTTCACAATATAATACCGGAAGATTCATGTCGCTGCTGAAACGATTGGGAATGACTACCTTGCGTTTTTCGGAAGATCATTACGGGGCATCGCTTATCTTGGGTGGAGCAGAAGGTTCTTTATGGGATTTATCGGGTATGTACGCTTCGTTAGCCCGTATGTTGAGTCATTATCGTTCATACAACGGACGATATGATCGTTCAGATATTCATCCGTTAACACCCTATCCTATAGAGGAAAAGAAACCGATTCGTTCTGTAACGGATATTCGACTGGCTGACGAATCTCTTCTGTCATACGCCTCTTTGTGGTTTATGTTCGAAGCGATGTCGGGGCTGAATCGTCCGGAAGAAGAGGCAGATTGGCAACAATTCTCATCGATGAAACAGGTAGCTTGGAAGACAGGAACAAGCTATGGTGGGCGTGATGCCTGGGCCATCGGCGTGACTCCTCGTTATGTCGTTGGTGTTTGGGTTGGCAATGCAACTGGTGAAGGGCGCAGTGGTTTGACCGGAGTAGGATATGCCGCACCTATTTTATTTGATATTTATTCTTTATTGCCAGATGTTCCTTGGTTTGACCAGCCGTATGATGAATTGGAAGAGGTCGCTGTTTGTCGGCAAAGCGGACATAAAGCGTCTGCTATTTGTGACGAAGTGGATACGGTTTATATTCCACGCACAGGCATAGCCACAGCAGTTTGTCCTTATCATCGTATCGTTCATCTTTCACAAGACGGCCAATACCGTGTGAACAGCTCCTGCGAATCAGTAAGCCGGATGCAAGAACGTTCGTGGTTTGTGTTGCCACCGGCACAGGCTTATTATTATAAGAATTACCACGTCGAATATCAAGCGTTACCACCATTGAAACCGGGATGTGAAGAAGATCAATCCCGGCAAATTGCTATCCTTTATCCTGAACACCAGGCCGTACTCTACCTGCCAAAAGGATTTTCGGGAGAGCGGGAGAAAGTTGTCATGAGAGCAACCCATGCCCGGTCCGACGCTACTTTGTATTGGCACTTAGATGATGTATATTTGGGAGAAACCCGTCAGATACATCAGATGGCTTGCCTTATCGAACCCGGAAATCATATACTGACTTTGCTGGACGAAGACGGGAACCGTCGAAGTATCTTGTTTGAGGTACGCAAATAGGCATCTTATTGAAGACACTATATCGAGATATGAAAGGTTAACATAGATAAGAAGTCCAACCCTGAACAAGCAGGATTGGACTTCTTTAATAGGATATGGTTGGAAAAGCGTTATAAACAACTTTTCTCCAGTATTTCATCAATCAGTTGTGGAGCGATCCGACTAATAGGCAGGAAAGGTGCAGGCTCATTCGTATAAGGTGCTATATTCTTCCGAAACCAAGCGATGGTCTGCCATTTTCCGCATTTGTAACCGGCCTGCTGAAAGATTCCTTCCGTCGAGAATTCCATGCTTTGATGCAAATGAACACTCCGCTCATTCGGGATCGTCACGCAACTGAATACATTCCGGATTCCTTGTAAACGAAGCAACTCAATCAATGTCTGGCACATTTTCTTTCCCAAACCTTTTCCGGTGAATCCTTGCCGGATGTAAATGGATATTTCAGCATTCCACTGGTAAGCTGCCCGTTCCATGTGACGGTGTGCATAAGCGTAACCAATGATCCAACCATTCATTTCACAGACAAAATAAGGATACTCGGCTGCTATACTTCGAATCCGCTGTTTGAAGTCTTCTTCACTCGGAACTTCATATTCAAAGGAAATAGCACTGTCCACCACATAGGGCGCATAAATTGTCAGGAGCTGGACAGCATCGTCTTCTGTCACTCTTCTAAATCGGAAAGCGTTCATATCTTTACCTTCACTACTATTTTACGAATCATGCCTTCACCAATACCGGGTGCATGACCATCTTCCGGGAAGAAGATAACAAATTGTCCCGGATATATACGGGTTACAGTGGTCGGTTTATCAATGAAGAAAGCAATGTCTTGTTCTTCATTATAAGGCGAAGCTTCTTCCAGCAAGTCGCAAGTTGCTTTCCAGCCAATCTGTTCTACTCCTAATAACGGGATTTGAATGTCAATGTATTTTTTATGGATCTCAATAGAAGCATCTTGGGCATTTTTACCATTAAATGTTTGGATGTTGACGTACAAATCATCACCTTCAATATCGTGACGTCCGTCTTCCATCTTTGAGAAATCCGTGTTCTTTATATATTCGAATGCTTTGGCAAACAGGGGACTGATGCCCTCAATCCGTTTGGTATCATTTAATGAAGCTTGAATCATAATATAAGTTGATTTGATAATTATTACTCGACAAAAGTCGGACTTTCTATTGTTAAATACTATCCGGAAATATGTAAATGAACCTATTTTTTCTCTAAGAATGTTATTCTGAATAATACTCTTTAAAAGCTGGCAAAGTCAAGGTCTAGGGATATAATTTACCCTCTTCCTGACGCGATAACCGTCTAAGAAGAGGGTAATTAACTTCGAATCATTTATTCATTAGAGACCACTAAAATCAATTCCTTCGAAATGTAAGCTTGGTATTCTCCAGCTGGAAGACTGGCGTGGATCATTTCCTACTTCAACCAGTTGATTCCATAACTTCAGCATATTACCCGTTACATTCATTTCTGAAATAGGCTGAACCATTTTACCTCCTTCAATGAGGAATCCTTCAATACCGTATGAGAAGTCTCCTGTAGTACTATTGCAATTTCCACCATTAAAGCCTGTCACCAGAATACCTTTGTTAACTCCGGCAATCAATGCCTCCAAATCTTTATCGCCCATGTCAATTGTCAAGATAGAAGCCGAAGAAATCGTCGGATCTATGCCCATTTTGTTGGCACGATACGTATCAATGAAATAAGTCTTCAATACACCGCCTTCAAAGATAGACATTGGTTGAGTAGCCACACCTTCGTTATCGAAATAACGGGCACCCGGAGTTTTAATCAGATGCGGTTCGTCTTTCAACGTCACTTTATCGCCTAATACTTTCTGATTCAACTCATCAATCAGGAATGAATTCTTCTGTTGGATAGAAGCACCATCAATCGCATCCATAATAGGAGAGAGCAAACGAGCCGAATTCATGTTATCGACAATCATATCATAACGACCTGATTTTGTCTTCTTCTGTCCCAGTTTACGTAATACTCTTTCCAAAGCCTTCGTTCCGATTCCTTCTTTAATCATCTGGTCATAGTAAAGAGCCGAATCATACCAATAAGATTCCGGACGGGCTTCACCTTCTCCTTTGATACTTACACTTCCAACCAGACTAAAGGATGAAGCAGAAGTTTCACCTTCAAAACCGTTGCTGGTGATCATATACTTAAAGTCTTTTTCATCACCATAGGAAGCTGAAGCAGAAATAACACGTTCATCTTTTCCCATCATTTCTTCACAAGTCTTCAACGCCAGATTCTTCTTGTCGTCCGGCTGAATATTGTCAAAATTCGGGTCGATCAACTGTAGATCCGGTTTCCCTCCTTTATAATAACGGCTTTCATCGGGTAATGTCCGAGCCTTATCTTCTGCCAAAAAACGTGTAGCATCAATATTGTCCTTAATAAACTTTTCCAGTTCCTGCTTATCAAGACGATTGGTTGAGAACGAACCGAAACGGCCATCCACATACAACTGTACAACCAAAGAGTTTTCTGAAGCCTGATGCAAGCGGTCAATTTTCATATCTCTGATTTCGAACGAAGTACTTGAACCGCTGTACAAGCTTACTTTCGATGCCTGGCAACCATTCTTCAAGGCATACTCCATGGCCCATTGTGCCAGTTTCTTATTTTCATTTGTAATCATGATGTTCTTCTTTTGAGTTGTTCTACTTTAGTTTTCACCACCCACTGTCAGCTTACTTACCAGTGCAGAAGGCATACCACAGGTTACCGGACAAGACTGGCCATCTTTACCGCACGTCCAAGTTCCATCGTCCATCTTATAGTTGTTTCCAACCATTGTAATATCGGCCAAAGCCTTCGGACCGTTACCGATGATGTTGATGTCTTTGATCGGCTGTGTCAGTTTTCCGTTCTCAATCAGATAACCGTCTTTAACGAAGAATGTAAAGTCGCCGGCACCGATTTGTACCTGACCATTTGTAAAGCTGCTGGCGTAGATACCGTTCTTAACCGATGCAATGATTTCTTCTTCCGTAACATTGCCCGCTTCCATATAGGTAGCACGCATACGAGGAATCGGAATTTGACGGAAGTTCTCACGACGTCCGTTACCTGTTGACTGGATTCCGTAATGCTTAGCACTGATCCGGTCGTGCAGATAGCTGGTCAGAATACCTTCATGTACGATATACGTCTTTTGACCTTCTATTCCCTCATCATCGATGTTTACCGAACCACGGTTGAAAGGAATTGTTCCGTCATCTACTACATTAATATGCTCGTCACATACTTTCTTATTCAACAAGTCAGAGAAGATAGACGTTTTTTTCCGGTTAAAATCAGCTTCAAAAGCATGACCAATGGCTTCATGCAACAGAATACCTGAACCTCCGGCTCCCATTACCACCGGCATTTCGCCACCTTTAGGCTTGATTGCCTGGAATAGGATAGAAGTCTTTTCTACAGCTTCTTTGGCCAATGTATCCAGCAGTTCGTCTGTCAGGAATTCTGTTCCCATCCGATAAGAACGAGATGCATACGAATTCTCAATCCGTCCGTTGTCTTCCATTATACAAACTGCGGACAAAGAACACATCGGACGATAGTCATAATACATTTGTCCTTCCGTGTTACAGAAGAATATATGGGATGTTGAATCACTCAGGAAAGCTCTTACTTTATGGACACGTTTGTCGAGTGCAAAAATCTTGTCGTTCAACTTTTGCAAATACGGCATTTTGTCTTTCACGGTAAAAGATTCCCACGGAGCCTGCACATCGTAGTACGAACCTTTGGGCTTAACTTCTGTCAATGCAGCAACGTTTTTGTTAGTATTATTACTATCGGCAATGCGGGCTGCTGTACGCGCCGCTTTCAGCATTTCGTCGAGGGTAATGTTTTCTACATAGGCATATCCGGTTTGGTCGCCTGACAAAACGCGGACACCCATACCAAAATCAATATTCGATTGTGCATTATTCACGGCTCCGTCTTGCAACTGAATTCCGTTATTTAATGTGTGTTCGAAAAACAAATCAGCATAATCGCCACCTTTTTCCAAAGCGGCAGCCAAAACTTTCTTTAAATCACTCTCTGATACTTTAAAATGATTCATTCCAAAGGCTATTCCTGCAGCCTTTGTTGCTTCTGGCGATGTACAACTTGCCAAAAACGAGGGGGCAACTAATGATCCTAGCACAAGCATTCCTCCTGATTTGATAAAATCTCTACGATTAATATTCATTACTGTCCATTTTTTGCATATGCAAAGAAACATTTTTATTGGCAGATAAGCAATTTAAAATGGAAAAATATTAGGAAGTATAGACAACTTGATGAGATTATTTCGGAATAGGATAATGTCAACACTTCAGTAAATTTTCATCTAAGTATTGTTTTATGAAAGAACAGATGAATTTTATTTTGTTCACCAACGCTGATTATATGTTCACCAACGCTGAATATATAATCGCCCATGCCGAATATATGTTCGCCCTGGGCGAATAAAGATTTCTTCGTTATCAACGAACTATTTTCATGTGGCTTTTAGAAATAAATACTGGCAAGAGATCATACAATCCTGCTCAGGATGTAGATACTCTTGCCAGTAGATAAAAAAGAACAGATTATTTCTGTTTGAACAAGATTGGCGTGTCGTTCATCGTCGCCCAAGCAGCCATTAAAGCATGGAAGGCTGGGTAATCGGCACGTTTGATAAGATTCGAATTGATTTTCAGGCTACGTGAAACTTCTACCTTATTACCTGTCTGTTTGATAGAAAGAAGGCAATTACCGGCTGCATTCGAGATGTTTTTCTCGGCAGTCGGAGTACTTAATTCCATATTGGCAGGTCCTTCGATTGTATATGTATAAGTTTCGTTGGGCGCATACGGTAAAAACAGATTGCAGTCGCGTGTACTGTTGAAAGAAGCATACGGCTGATGAGCAACGCCAGCCGGAGAATCAGGCAAACGAAGCAGATAATACCCCGGAACAGATTCAACTTTGCCGGTTGTCTGATAATTGACAGTGATCACATTTTCTTTCTGACTGACAGAAGCATTCTTGTCTCCTGCAGAAAATGCAGTTGCCTTTGAGTCTGAATAAGCCACAAAAGCAGCAGGAATATTTGCTTTAATGCTGGATACTACTTCTTTATCCGACAACTTCATCGTTACATCGTAAGAAAGATTCGGTGAGCAAGGAGTCAGATCTACCTCTTCACCTGTCTTCAGATCCCGTATATCACAATAATCGGCAGTCCAACCTATTTCACTCATCTTCGAGCTACCGGAAGTTAATAAATAAGTCTGTCCGTCGGCTTTAGCCTGGATAAAAAGCCGAACGGCTTTCAGGATAGAACATTCCTGAGGATCTTTTACCGGATAGGCAGCACAAACCTTTGTTTCTATCTTGGCAGCCGACAAAAGTCCATACAACAGATTGATCAGTTCTGCATCTGTTCCATAGGCACTCCGAATCACATCTTCGGCCGGACGAATATGATATCCCGTTTCACTTAAAGACAAACGGCTATGCGCAAAATCATTGACAATAAAGCTATGAATAGCCTGTAATTTTTCTGTATCGGTATTTTTCCCTTCCGTCAGTGTTTCAGCCAAGGAAATCAGCGGCATACTTTCCGGACGGTCAAACTGACCAAACAGATAATTCAAGGCTTCTTTATTCGTCTCGAATGTTGAGCAAGCCAGATATTGCATGTCGCCTGACTCGATACGTTGCATAGGAGCCAACGAAGCCGGTTTTACATTCTTCAGCTTCCAACTGATTGTCCGCATACCTTCTTCTACATTCACTTTAGCCATTACCTGCGGATTAGCCAGACTGTACGATAAGTCTTTATCAACCGGAACAGTCACAGAAAGAGAATATTCCTTGATAGGACTTGCCTGTTGAATCGGTTCGAAGATATCCAATCCCGGCAGATAACCAGCCTTCGTTGTAATCGTATAATCCAGATAAATCGTAGCTCCCAATTCCAAACCAGTATGAACGACTACCATTTCTTTTAAGTGATTATAGGCCGGAGCGTCTGCAGCAGAACGAGGAAGCACTTCCACGAAAGCGTTATCTGGAGTCTTGACAATCGTACCATCCTTTTGCTTGGTATAAGAAGAATTGATCTTCAATGTCTGGTATTCCGGATTGTATTGGATAAATGATTCTCCATATAAACTTCGCATAGCCAGATAAGAATAGATGGTAAGTTCCATGTTATAGTGGAACTCCTGGCTTCCATCCGTATTCAATGTCCATGATTTGATAAGCTTCTTAAATTCGGCTTCAGGAGCCGCAGAAACAGAGATGGCTGTTCCTAATACGATAAGAAGACATATAATTTTATTGATCAAGTTAGTCATAGTTGTATTGATTAGAGTTATTTCTTGATTACTAAATAGTCTCCGTATGATTTGAATCCATTAACGGCTTCCCGGAATCCACACCAGTCGGAAGCTTCATATACACGTTTCTTGAGAGCCAGCTTTTGGTGCAAAACGATCTTATCACCTTCCTGTTTCAGTGAGCCTTCAAAGTCGGCTGCCTGGCTTTGTTTCGCATCATTCTTGGAAGCGTTACTTAATGAATATCCGGCCGGCAATTGGATAGTTTCATCTTGTTCAACCAAACGAGAGCAAGCATCTTTGAAACCGAATTCACGCTTTTCCAAGCTTGTATCAATTCGTAAGAAACTCTTAACCGAGTTATAAAGGTTATTCATGACCAGCGGTTTGATCAATAACGCATCTTCACCTTTAATGGCATAGTCAGGAATTTCATAACGGAAAACCAATCGGATAGGAGCAGCCTGATAATCTGCCGGATCTTTTCCCCAATCTACACTGATTAATTTGGCTTTAGGAGAAACAGCCAGCAACTGTTTTTCCATGCTGTTCTTCCAATCGTTTTGCCATCCGGTTGTAAAGACTCTGCGCACGTTGGAATCAGATTGTCCTTCGGCAGTAACAATCAGTTCTCCACGCAACGTTCCGTTAGCATCCAGCTTGTTGTTAGCTTTCATCCGGAAGTAATGATTTTCAGGAGCAGAAACCGGAGTCACACATAAGTCGGAACCTTCTGGAATACCAGGCAGATAATTCTGTTGTTGTTCGGCACTACTCCATAATTCACGAACGAACGGAACCCAAGTCGGGTCAAGAGGAATATATGTTCCATTCGAAAGTTTAACGACTGCCACGCAGTGGTTGAAATGGTCTGCCGGAATCTTTTCTACCCGGCTGCCAGCCATTGTCATAGCAGGATAAGCTTCGAAACCAGCCATACGTAAGAAAGCAATCAGCGTGCCGGCAATATCTTTACAAACGCCGCAACGATCGGTATAATTCATCTTCAGGTTATGCAAGGTATAACCTTCGCCTTTTCCCATTGAGATACCAGAATAACGGATGTTATCGGCAACCCAGTGAGTCAGGACTGCGATCTTTTCCATTTCCGTTTTCTTTCCCTTGATCAGTTCATCTACTTTCTTCTGGGCTTCCGGTATTGGTTCAAAGCTTCCATAGTCTTCATTCACCTTATTGAACCAAAGGGATTTGTCTTTCCATTCGGGTGTAGAAGACAACATGAGCTTAGGAGCTGCATCAAACAAGTCAACCATATTCGGTTCCCGTTTTGTCGGAAGGGCATTCTCGAGAGTAAAGGTATAAGATTTCCTGCCATTCTCGTAATGCATGGAAGAAGCACATTCTCCCTGGAAGAATTCAAACTGGATTTCCTTTTCCATCGGAATACTCAGCTTGTAAACTTTACGAACGGTTGGCTCAGAAACCCAAAACGGAACAATATCATAGAACTGTCCGTGCATAGGAGGAATGAAACGGGACTCATCGTCTTCAGCACCTGTCAGCAAAGCATAGGTAAATCCTTTCTTGCTGATTTCATATTCAACGACATCTCCTGCTTCCAAACGACCCAGTTCCAACATAATTTGACGGGCGCCCCAATAAATAGCACGGGCAGGAGCCGCATAATCACAAGCTTGAGTAATATCAACATTGACTACATCACCATTAGCCCGGTAGATTGTTGCCTGTTTGAATTCGGCATAAGCAGTCAACGGATCATAATCATATTTGATAACATGGTTGGCCACACCACCGGCTGGTGTTTGTACTTTAAACTTACGATAAACAGCAAATGATCCGGAACCGGTCGGTTGAACGGAAACAGCTGTACTGTCCAGCAAAGTAATGCAGTCATAACCTGCAAATGCCGGATTCTCTAATGTCGGGTATTGCGGAGCCTGGCAGCTTTCACCGCTCTGAGCCAAGGCAACAGAAGCGAATGACAGCATAGAGAGCGTTACAATTGGTAAATATTTCATCTCTTTCAACTAATAATTAAAAGTTAATAATGTACAAGTTCTGCGGCGAGTTTCCGACATTCCGACCGACTGATCTTACCTGTCTGTGTCAGGGGAAGAGCTTCTATCCAAAGAATTTGCTTAGGCTGTTGGTATTTCGGTAGGACAGATTTGACTTGCTCTTCCAGTTCTTTGGGATCAATCTTCTTCTCATTGTCTTTTTCTACCAATAAAACCAAAGCTTCCCCAAACTTCGGATGCGGAACCGCTGTTAGGGCAAAGTTAACAGAAATAATAGAACGTAGTGTCTTTTCTACACATTCTGTTTGAATTTTTATACCTCCACTGTTGATTATGTTATCTTTCCGGCCAATAATCTGGAAAGTTCCGTCTGGAAACAGTTCTACAACGTCGTTGGTGACAAGCGTTTCGTCGCAGACTTGTGGGGCATGAATGACTAATGTATGATCAGCGGATAACGATATGGATACCGAAGGAAAAGGCGTATAGCGTTCAGATGCCTCTGTTCCGTTCAGTCTTCTCAGTGCAATATGAGAAAGCGTTTCGGTCATTCCGTAGGTAGAATAAATCGTATTCTTCATTTTCCGCAAGGCTGCTTCCAGCTGCTTGTCGATAGCTCCTCCACCGATAATAAGGATATCCGTATCTTCCAGTCGGCTGGCTTCCTGGGGCACCGACAACGAATTAAATACTTGCAATGGAATCATAGCGGCAAACCGGAAATGTTCGTTGACATCTGCCAACGGATGACCGGAAGGTTCACGGACAATGAGTTCCAAACCGGCAACCAAAGCTCTTACGACGACCATCTTGCCGGCAATGTATCGGAGTGGCATACATAGCAACGCTTTGTCTCCCTTTTGAAGATGTAAGGCTTCGCAAGTGATACGTGCACTGTTCATCATCTGTTCTTTCCGGACAAGCAGTTCTTTGGGTGTGCCGGTAGAACCGGAAGTAAAGACACGCAGCGTAGGAGATTCGTCGAACCATTCATCCAGAAACTGCAACAATTCCTGATAGGGATTATCTGGAAAAGAGGAAAGACCTTTTCTATATGTCTCCATAGAAAAGGTCTTTCCTTCCATTATAAAAGAACAGGCTTGCCAAGAAGCCTGCTGTTTACTATCTTTCATCATGCTTTCAGTATTATATTCCCATTCTCCATACTGACATGATCCATGATGTTGGCTGGTGGGCGCTGAGCCTGCAGTTCTTTCTTCATGAAATCCATAAATGGAGCCACATGGGCAAAATATTTCTTATAACCTTTACATAAGTAATTGAGTCCGGACTCACCGTCGGCAGTATGCAGGAAACGGTTCTTCGGGCATTCTCCGTTGCAGGCAAACAAAAACTCACACTGTTTGCACACTTGCGGAAGTTTTTCATACTTATCGGCACCGAATTCTAGCTGCTTCGGACTGTACATCATTTCTGTCAATGTCTGTGTCCGGATATTTCCGAGTTTGTAGGCAGGAAAAACGAAATGATCGCAGGCATATACGTCGCCATTGAATTCCATCACTCCGGCATGACCACAGGTCTTTGCCATCGAACAAACGCCCGGTTGCACACCCACCCAATTGGCCAAAGTCGCATCAAAAATCTGAATGAAGAAGTTTCCTACATCTTTTTGTACCCATTCATCAAACAAGGCACACAAGAAATCGCCCCATTTGCCGGGATCAACCGAGAAAGGAGCCAACTTAATACTTGCATCCTGCTGCTCGGGAGACGTCAATTTGGTACCGTCGGCATGAAAGCCCAGACGTTCAACAATAGGAGCGAACTGGATATAATGACAATCTATCTCTTTGAAGAAACGATAAAACTCCAATGGATAATCTACATTATAATCATTTACGACAGCCATTCCGTTATATTCCACGCCATGTTTCTTGAGAAGCTCTATTCCTTTCATGACCTTATAAAAGGAAGGCATACCCTGCCGGTTTCTCCTGTATTCATCATGAAACTCCTGCGGACCATCGATCGACACACCCACCAGAAAGTTGTTTTCCTTGAAGAAACGACTCCATTCGTCGTTCAACAAGGTTCCGTTCGTCTGAATGCAATTGTCAACTCTTCTGCCTTTGGCATATTTCTGTTGCAAAGCCAATGCTTTCCGGTAGAAACTGATCGGACGCATCAATGTTTCTCCGCCATGCCAGGTAAACAGGACTTCCTGCATCGTCTGGCATTCCATATATTGTTGGATGAATTTTTCCAGTAGTTCGTCTGTCAGAATATGATTCTTGACATCCGGATAAAGTTTGTCCTTCTCCAGATAATAGCAATAGTCGCAAGCCAGGTTACATACCGAACCAACAGGTTTCAGCATGACATACACAGGCCGTGCGAAAGGTGAAATGTTACTCATGATTTCGATTTTATTTTTTCTTGTAGTTCTTGTAATCAATAACAAATGCTTCACTGATCCAGTTGGCCAAAGCCTGACGGTTATTGCTCAATACAATCCGCTGCTGGTCATATTTGTTCTGGATGTTTCCCAATTCGATAAAGGCAGCCACTGGAGTTGTGTTCCGTAATACAAACAAATCGCGTTTGCTGACTGTTCCACGGAAACCTCTTCCCGGCTGGTGATGAGCATATTTACGTTGAAAGACATTCTTCATCGTATTGGTTAAGTTCCGACTGGCTCTCGAACCGGTATTATAGAAATAGACATCAGTCTGTTTGCTTCGACTTCGGCTGTCAACATGGATGAACAATGCTCTTTTATAACTTTCCTTATCCGATTTATTCAGTTGATTGATCTTGTCGCAACGTTGTTGCAGGCGACGGACCTGATTGAGAGGAATGGCTTTCCCCATACAAGTCTCCCGTTTACTGTTCTTTAAATACATATCATTACGAATACCGTCTTTTGAATCTTGGATAATGATATGTACTTTGGCGCCGCGTATCATCAGATTTCGGGCAATGCGGAGAATAATGTCGTAGGCGTATTCATCTTCATGCAGTTCATGATTCCCCATTTTTCCGATAGCTCCCGGATCTGGTCCGCCATGTCCGCTGACCAGATAAAAGCAAGCCCCTTTCAATTCATTAGATTCAACGTTGTAGGAAGCTAAGTTTTTTCCAAATAAAGGCTCATATCCTTTGCGCCGTTTCGAAGTCGATTCTGATTTCGCCGGCTGTTCGTCCTCCTTTAATGGAGGGATGGTGTATTTGACACCGGTGATCAGCATATTGTTTCTGCCTAATTTTGATTTGTTAAGCCGGATAAATTCTTTCTGATAATAACTGCCTGTCCGGTTGAATCGTTTCAGAAATAGTTCGATTCCTTCTCCGTTTTTGGGATAGGCTTTTTCTTGTGCTCCCAAGTTTGCTGGAAGCACAAAGAAAAGTAAGATCAATAATATAATGTATTTGTGTTTCATCTTTATTTTATGAGGCGTTTATAAATTTCCCGGGTTAAATAAATATCATACGAAGCATTATGCAGCTTGTCGGATTCAAGCTCGATTCCCAGCGCACGGGCTACTGTTTCTTGTTTGAAGTCGGGCATCTTATGGCGTTCTTCCAATAAATGCTGGGTAGCCAGGACCATCACATCAATCGAGTTTACCCAAAACCAGGAATAAAAGTAATTGTCTCCGTTCTGAACGAAAAACGCTTTCAGGAAATAGTTGTCGAACGAAGCATTGTTGTAACCGGCCAAAAAGAACTTGTCACTACGGTCATATTTATCGACATATTTGGAAAGCATCTGCGTGAACTGCTTGTAGACTTCCTCCATCGGAGGGTAGGCAAATATCTGTTCTTTGGTTACGTGGCATATTTTCAATGCTTCTTCATCAACATCACACTGAGGATTCGGACGGACATGGAAATTAAAGGATTCCTTGCATTCTCCATCAATTACAATTTCACCACTGATTTGATGAATCCCGTTTCGCCAATAACGAATCCCGGTCGTTTCCAGATCAAAAAAGAGTATTTTCATCTTCTATACATTATTATATGTGCGGAACAAAGATACAGATATTTTTAGGATAAAGTATTTTTTGTCCGGCGGAAAAGTATCCGGATCGTGCATGAAAGTTGGAAAACCGCCGGGATATTCTTTAGTTCACGTCGAGAATTACTTAGTTCACATCGTAGATTACTTAGTTCACGACGTGGATTAAGTAGTTCGCGGCGTGAACTAAAGAATTACCGGTAAATTCTGAATCTTTTCCCAGTGAGCCGGAATAGAATTAAAAGGTCTGTTTCAGATTATCTTGGACGTTTTTTAGTCAAAAAGCGAGGTTATCCCAAGATTAATCAGTAAGTTTGCAAACAACCTAAAACACAAATTAAAATGTATAAAAGACTTTTCTTTGCTTGCACGCTGGCTGGCGCATTATTGGCCAATATGTCGTGTACAAGTACATCGGACACATCGGTATCGGAGATCAACATCATTCCTTTGCCCAGTTCCATCACCCAGGAATCCGGTTCGTTTCTATTGAAAGACGGAATGACGATTGGTATTTCAGACAAATCATTAATGCCTGCGGCCGAGTACTTATCATCGCTGCTAAATCGTTCAACAGGCTATCATTTATCCATCCAGGAAGGAGAGGAAGGAGATATCCAATTGTCGTTGGCCGACAGCTTTTCTCCGAAGGAAGGTAGCTATTCTCTACACATAGACAAGAAAAAGGTTACGATTTCATCGGGTAATTACGGAGGCTTTATTGCCGGAATCCAGACAATTCGCCAGCTTTTCCCTGCTGAGATTGAATCAATGACGGAACTGCCGGGTAATACTTGGACTTTACCTGCCGTAACCATTACAGACGAGCCTCGTTTCAGTTGGAGAGGTGTGATGCTGGACGTTTCCCGTCATTTCTATTCTTCGGATGAAGTGAAGGAATTGCTCGATTTGATGGCTCTTTACAAACTAAATAAATTTCACTGGCACCTGACAGACGACCAAGGATGGCGTATTGAAATCAAGAAATATCCGCTGCTGACTGAAAAAGGAGCGTGGCGTCCGTTTAATTCGCAAGATCGGGAATGTATGCGTCGGGCCCAAGCAGAAGACAACCCAGATTTTGAGATTCCCGCCGAGAAGCTGCGCATCGTTCAGGGAGACACTTTGTACGGAGGCTTTTATACACAGGAAGAAATCAAGGAGATCGTCAGATATGCCGGTATTCGCGGAATTGACGTGATACCTGAAATTGATATGCCGGGGCACATGCTGGCGGCAGTCAGTAACTACGGCGGTGTTTCCTGCTTTGCACAAACGGGCTGGGGAAAGACGTTTTCATCGCCGGTTTGCCCGGGAAAAGAATCGGCTTTAGAGTTCTGTAAAAACGTTTACGCCGAGGTCATTCCTCTGTTCCCTTATAAATATATTCACCTGGGAGCGGATGAAGTAGAAAAAACGAACTGGAAGAAATGTCCGGACTGCCAGAAACGAATGAAAGAGGAAGGATTGAAGACCGAAGAAGAATTGCAATCGTGGTTTGTTCATTATATGGAACACTTCTTCAACGAACACGGCAAGAATCTGATCGGTTGGGATGAAATATTGGAAGGTGGACTTTCAGAAACGGCAACTATTATGTGGTGGCGCAATTGGTATCCGCAATCGTTGCCGGAAGCAACGGCTCAGGGAAATCAGGCTATTTATTGTCCGAATGCGAATTTCTATCTGGATGTGCAGCAGGATCGTAAATCCGTCAGAAACCTCTATGAATATGTGCTGGCTCCTGATTCCTTAAGCGAGGCACAGCGTAGTCTGATCTTAGGCGCTCAAGGAAATATCTGGTGCGAATGGATTCCGTCTCGTGAACGAATGCACTATATGGCTTTCCCACGGGTAATGGCACTGGCAGAGAAAACATGGAGCAATCCGGATATATGTTACTGGGATGATTTCCAAAAACGCATGATCGGTCAATTCGAACGTTTGAATATACTGGATGTAAATTATCGTACTCCGGATTTGGAAGGTTTCCATGCTGTCAATGCCTTCGTTGGAGAAACCAACGTTTGTGTTACATGCGCAGATCCAAGTGTGGAAATCCATTATACCACAAATGGTACAATACCAACATTGGAATCACCGGCTTATACAGGACCGATGAAAATAAACGAATCCACCGATTATATCTTCCGTACCTTTAAAGCAAACGGAAAGGCAGGAGATATCTTCCGTACCCGTTACATAAAGCAGGAATATGCTCCGGCAGATGCCAATGCCCAGCCGCAAAAGACCGGACTTCAGGCTACATGGCACGAAGGACGTTTTGACTCGTGTGCTGCCATTCAAAAGATTCCGGCAAAAGAAACATTCGAAATCACAGATGTAACGATTCCATCGGAAGTGAAAGGAGATATCGGATTAGTAATCAAAGGCTACATTAATATTCCGGCTGAAGGAGTTTATACGTTCTCATTGCTTTCAGACGACGGAAGTATTCTGAAGATTGACGATGAAATCGTCGTGAATAACGACGGGCCTCATGCTCCAGCCGAAATATCCGGACAAAGAGCACTGGCGAAAGGCTTGCATCCAATAGAAGTACAATACTTTGATTATAACGGTGGATTGCTGCAACTCAACGTATATGATCCATCCGGAAAGAAGATGGATGTAAATACAGGAATATATGCTTATTGATTGAATCGGGCATGACGTCCCAGTTAAGCATGAAAACAGAGAGTTGTTTAAGTATTGATTTAAGAAAAGAAGGATAAATCCTTGTCAATAGCCTAATTAATCTGCTTAAGCAACTCTTTGAAAACAATAAGCAAAGGCTAAAGGACTGATTTTTTACTCTTTTTGTCGATTTTTTTAGAGAGAAGTTGTGATAATATTAAATTTATTTATATCTTTGCACCCCGTAAGCGGTAAATAACCGCTATCCAAGAAAACACTTCCGCTCTGTTCGTGATGCTAGTTCAGAAAAGAAGTTTCTGAGAAAAAGAAATACGATTTGTATGTCATAGGAGGCGTGCAGGTCTTTTTCTTTATAGAGATTATTTTTCGAATCATTACATGTAATAAAAAGAAGATAGAGATGTCTAAAATTTGTCAAATTACCGGAAAAAAAGCAATGGTTGGCAACAACGTTTCTCACTCTAAGAGAAGAACGAAACGTAAGTTTGATGTTAACCTGTTTACAAAAAAGTTCTATTGGGTAGAACAGGATTGCTGGATTAGCCTGAAGATCTCTGCAGCAGGCTTGCGTACAATTAACAAATTAGGATTGGATGCTGCTATTAAAATGGCTGCTGAAAAGGGTTATTTAAACGCTTAATAGGAGGATTTAAACAATGGCAAAGAAAGCAAAAGGAAACAGAGTTCAGGTTATTCTGGAATGTACTGAACACAAAGACAGCGGTATGCCGGGTACTTCTCGTTATATCACTACTAAAAACAGAAAGAATACAACTCAGCGATTGGAATTGATGAAATACAATCCGATTCTGAAGAAGATGACTTTACATAAAGAAATTAAGTAATAGGAGATTTAAACAATGGCAAAGAAAGCAGTTGCAACATTTAAGAAAGGTGATGGACGTACTTTCTCTAAAGTAATCAAGATGGTAAAGTCTCCGAAAACCGGTGCTTACATCTTCCAGGAAGAAATGATCCCGAATGAAGCTGTTAAAGATTATTTCAGCAAATAATTCTTGAGGATAAAGAAATAAGAAAAGAGGCTTTTTCCCGTCAAAAAGGGAGAAAGCCTCTTTTTTGTTCCCAAATTAATCCTTAACTTTGTGTCTTGAGCCGTACAAAGCAACAGGCTTATACGGTACTTATAACGGATGTAAAATATAAACACATATACTATGAAGTTTGATGTTTCAAGTACTGCATTGTCTTCTCGTCTGCAAGTGGCGAGCAAGGTAATTGCTGCGAAAAATTCATTGCCCATTTTGGACAACTTTCTCTTTAGTCTGGAAGGAGATATGCTGACAATTACAGCAGCTGATTCAGAAACACGTTTGGTAACAACCGTACAGGTGATGAACGCACAAGGTTCAGGTGTTTTTGCATTGTCTGCCAAAAACATTCTTGATCCGTTGAAGGAGTTGCCGGAACAGCCCTTGACTTTTGATATTAATGACGAGAATCTGGAAATCTTTATCTATTTCCAGAATGGAAAATATAACTTCATCGGAGCCAGAGGTGATTTATATCCTCAGCAGAAACCGCTGAAAGAAAATGCCATTTCCATGACCATGGATAGCAAGACGCTGCTAAGTGGCATCTCCCGTTCGTTATTTGCTACGGCAGATGATGAATTACGTCCGGTGATGAATGGTGTTTATTTTGATATCCAGCCTGATAATTTGACTTTCGTTGCATCAGATGGCCGTAAGCTGATTCGTTTGCGTAATTTCTCAGTAAAGAGTGAACAACGGGCAGCTTTTATCTTACCGAAGAAACCGGCCAATCTGCTTAAAAATATTCTGTCAAAAGACGAAGGCGTAACAATGATCAAATTTGATGAAAACAATGCGCATTTCATCAGTGACAGTTTCGAGATGGTTTGCCGGCTGATCGAAGGACGTTATCCGAATTACAATAGCGTTATTCCACAGGAAAATCCTTATAAGGTAACGATCGACCGTGTATCTTTCCTGACAGCTCTGAAACGTGTTTCTGTCTTTTCACAGTCAAGCAGTTTGATCAAGTTGCAATTAAAGACCAATGAGCTGACTATTTTTGGTCAGGATATCGATTTCTCGATCGCTGCAGAAGAACATATTCCATGTCAATATAATAGTCCGGAATTAAGTATTGGTTTCAACTCTACTTATCTGATTGAAATTCTAAGCAACATCAGTTCGGAATCAATTGTATTCGAGTTGGCAGATCCTTCTCGTGCCGGTGTTATCGTACCGGAAGTAAATGAGGAAAATGAGGACTTATTGACCTTGCTGATGCCAATGATGTTGAACGATTAAAGCGTTATACTATGCAATTGAATCTGAAAAATCCGTTGGTTTTCTTTGATTTGGAAACAACCGGAATTGATATTGTCAAGGATCGCATCATAGAGATATCGTATGTAAAGGTTTTTCCGAACGGAAAAGAAGAGAGTAAAACCATGCGTATTAATCCGGGAATGCCGATTCCACCGGCTTCTACAGCTATTCATGGCATTACAGACGATGATGTAAAGGATTGCCCCTTGTTTAAGAACGTAGCCAAACAATTGGCTGCCCAAATCGAAGGGTGCGATCTGGCCGGATACAATTCAAATCGCTTTGACATTCCTCTCTTGGCAGAAGAGTTCTTGCGTGCCGGCGTTGATATCGATCTGACACGAAGAAAATTTATTGACGTGCAGACTATTTTCTACAAAATGGAACAACGTACGTTGGCTGCTGCCTACAAATTCTATTGTCAGAAATCACTTGAGAATGCACATACAGCGGCAGCTGATACGATGGCTACCTATGAGGTTTTGAAAGCCCAGCTGGATCGTTATCCGGAATTGAAGAATGATGTGACATTTTTATCTGAATTCTCCAGCTTCACCAACAACGTTGATTTTGCCGGCCGGATGGTTTATAATGAAAAGAATCAGGAAGTATTCAATTTTGGTAAGTACAAAGGTCGCCTGGTTGAAGAAGTTCTCAAACAAGAACCGGCTTATTATAGTTGGATGATGAACGGAGATTTCCCGTTAAACACCAAGCAGAAGCTGACAGAAATCAAACTGCGCGGATTTAATGCAAAATAAAGTCTGATTTGTATGCTGAAAGGAAAACATATCATCTTAGGAATTACCGGAAGTATTGCGGCTTATAAAGCCGCTTATATTATCCGGGCATTGGTCAAAAAAGGGGCAGAAGTACAAGTTGTTATCACTCCAGCCGGAAAAGAATTCATCACTCCGATAACTTTATCGGCATTGAGCAGTAATCCGGTCATCAGTGAGTTCTTTTCCAATCGAGATGGTTCTTGGCATAGTCATGTAGATCTGGGATTATGGGCTGATGCGATGTTGATTGCGCCGGCTACCGCTTCTACCATTGGAAAGATGGCAAATGGTATTGCAGATAATATGTTAGTGACAACCTATTTGTCTTGTAAAGCTCCCGTATTCATTGCTCCAGCCATGGACTTGGATATGTTTGCCCATCCAACGACACAGCAGAATCTGGATCGGCTCCGCTCATTCGGCAACCATATTATAGAACCCGCCGAAGGTGAACTGGCCAGTCATCTGGTTGGAAAAGGGCGCATGGAGGAACCCGACAAAATTGTAGCTACACTGGAAGCCTTCTTTGATGAATCGATGACATTAAAGGATAAAAAAATCTTAATAACAGCCGGTCCGACGTATGAAAAGATAGATCCGGTCCGTTTTATAGGAAATTATTCTTCAGGGAAAATGGGATATGCTTTGGCAGAAGCGTGTGCAGCACGTGGGGCAGAAGTATTTCTGGTGAGTGGTCCGGTTTCCTTACAGGCCAAACATCCGTCAATCCATCGGATTTCCATCGAATCGGCAGAAGAAATGTACCAATGTGCTATGGATGTCTTTCCTTCGGTCGATGCAGCCATCTTATGTGCAGCTGTTGCTGATTACAGACCCGAGATGACTTCTGCAGAAAAGATCAAACGGGAATCGACAGGAGAGATGATGTTGAAGATGGTTCCGAATAAGGATATTGCCGCATCTTTAGGACAAATAAAGAAGGCAGATCAAATATTGGTCGGTTTTGCTCTGGAGACATCGGATGAAGTGCATCATGCAACTGATAAGCTAAAGAGAAAGAATCTGGACTTTATCGTATTGAATTCTTTGCGTGATCAGGGTGCCGGTTTCCGATGTGACACAAACAAAATATCTATTCTGGATCAAGAAGGAACACTGACTGAATATCCGTTGAAGAGTAAACAGGAGGTAGCTGTAGATATTATTAATAAGTTAGTTTCACGATTGAAATGAGAGGAAGAAAACTATTGGGATTGTTGGTAGCAGGAATATGTTCAGTCTCTGCGATGGCACAAATGTCGAACAACGGAGAGTTGAATGCCCGCATCACTATTAACAGTGACAAGATACAGGGAACGGACAAATCAGTTTTTACGACTTTGCAGACGGCATTGACCGAGTTTGTCAATAACAGACGCTGGACTGACGCTACGTTTGCTGTCAACGAACGGATCGATTGTTCAATGACCATCATCTTGAGTGAACAATCCGACAATAGTTATAAAGGAGAAATCCAGGTACAGGCTACCCGGCCGGTGTACAATTCCTCGTATCTGACTACGCTATTCAATTATCGGGACACGGAGCTTGATTTCGAATATGCCCAGTTTGAACAACTGGAATATAATGAGAACTCGTTAAGCAGTAATCTGACTGCAACGGTGATGTTCTACATTTATGTCATGTTGGGACTTGATTTCGACAGTTTTTCTCCGCTTGGAGGCAAAGCTTATTTCGAGAGAGCCCAGCAAATTGTCAACATGGCTCAGTCTCAGGGAACATGGAGTGGCTGGAAAGCTTTCGACAAAGACGACAACCGACATGGATTGATTACGGCCTTGACCGACAATACATCGGAGAAGTTCCGGAATTTCTGGTACACATATCATCGGAAAGGCTTGGATGAAATGGCTGGTAATCCGGATCGGGGAAGAACTACGATTATTGAGGCTCTGCCGGTTCTGAAAGAAGTGAAAAGTGCCCGTCCGACATCTGTGATCATGCGTGTATTCTCGGATGCGAAATTAGACGAATTGGTCCTGATTTATTCAAAGGCGACTACGCAGGAAAAACAGGAAGGATATAAATTACTATATGAATTGTATCCGACCGAAACCAAGCGCCTGGAATCATTGCAAAAGTAATTGAACTATGCTGAATTCATTATTTATCCGGAACTTTGTCTTAATTGACAGCCTGGATATTCAATTTGATAAAGGTTTTTCAGTCATTACAGGTGAAACCGGTGCCGGGAAATCTATTATTCTCGGAGCTTTATCGTTAGTTCTAGGACAACGGGCTGACGGAAAAAGTATCAAGAAGGGAGCAGACAAATGTGTTATTGAAGTTTCATTCGATATTTCCAAATACCAGCTCGAGCCATTTTTCCTTGAAAATGATCTGGAGTACGACGCTTCAAGCTGTATCTTGCGGAGAGAACTCTTTTCTTCCGGAAAATCCCGTGCTTTTGTCAACGATTCACCCGTTTCTCTTTCTATCCTGAAAGAATTGGGAAACCGACTGATTGATATTCATTCCCAGCATCAGAATTTATTGTTGGGTGACAGCCGTTTCCAATTGCGAGTCTTGGATGTCATGGCCGAAAATGATATTCTGCTGATTCTCTATAAAAAAGAATTCTTGCGTTACCAAGGCTTAAAACGGGAATTGAAAGCGTTGTTGCAGAAAGCGGAACAAAGTAAACAGGATGAAGATTACATCCGCTTCCAACTGGATCAATTGAGAGAAGCATCTCTCTCGCCCGGCGAACAGGAAGAACTGGAACAGGAACAGGAGACTTTATCCCACGCGGAAGAAATAAAAGGTTCGCTATATAAAATAAGTGAATTGCTGGATGGCGAAGAAATGGGTAGTGTCCAATTGATTAAAGAAGCGTTATCGTTGGCTGACGGATTGGAACGCTATTATCCGAAAGCCAAAGAATTTGCCGAACGGTTGCGATCTGCCTATATTGACCTGAATGATCTGGCTTCTGAAGCAGACAGTCAGAAGGAAGATATTGAATTTAATCCCGGGCGTCTGGAATGGGTTAATGACCGGTTGAATTTGATTTATACGTTGGAACAAAAACACCGGGTTTCGAGTGTGGACGAACTATTGGTACTGCAGGAACAATATGAGAAACAATTGAGTGAAATCAGTTCATATGATCAGTTGATTGAAGACTTGAATCAGCAATTGGAGGTTTCACATGCCGAGTTATTGCAGCAGGCAGGTGTATTAAGTGTTCAACGGAGAGTAGCGGCAAATACGATTGCAGAACAGTTGGTGAAAATGGTTTCACCATTGGGAATGCCCAATATCCGTTTCCAGGTAGATATGACTACCCGTCCGGAACCGGAAGCTGATGGAATGGATGATATCTGTTTCATGTTCTCTGCCAACAAGAATGGAGAGTTACAACCCGTAGCTCAAACTGCATCAGGTGGTGAAATTTCCCGATTAATGCTGTGCATCAAAGCCATGATTGCAGGTTTTACAGCTTTACCAACCATTATATTTGATGAAATAGATACCGGAGTTTCAGGCGATATAGCCGACAAGATGGGAAATATCATGCAGGATTTAGGCTCGAAGATGCAGGTCTTTGCCATTACCCACTTACCTCAGATTGCCGCAAAAGGTTCAGCTCATTACTTTGTCTATAAGGAAGATCGGGAAGATGGCACTGCTACACAAATCAAACGCCTGTCGGATGAAGAACGAATCAACGAAGTAGCCCGGATGCTGAGCGGTGCATCGCTGACGAAAGCATCTTTAGCAAATGCCAAAGATTTATTAAGGAAAGGACGATAAACTTTCGGACTATTGCCAGGTCTTATTACTAAAAGAATTTCCTATTATTCACTTTTAAAGAGAGTAAGCTATGAAACGATTAATTTGGATAGGATTTTTGGTATTGCTATTTAGTTTACCTGCTTATAGTCAATTCTGGATTCATTTTGAATGGAATGCACCGACGTGTCGTGAATGTCGCTGGATGGAACAGACATTACATCTATCTCCTTGGGCCGCCAAAGAGTATCATAAGATCATTCATAAATATGGTCGAAAGATAGAACATGAGGCTTTGAAAGATTGCCGGTATTGGGATCATTCAGCTCAGATTATCTATCGTCTGCGCATGGAGAGAGACCGGAAACTACAACGGATTCTTTCACCCCGTCAATTTGAACTGTATGTATATTATATTCGGGGAACTCCTCAACGGATTCACGATTATATCGGTTGGTATGATAACCCGCATTATCCGAACTATCATCCCACACGAAACTGTTACTGGTATGAAGATTCGTATTGGAGAGGGAACTGGACTTATGCCAAGGGAAATTGGGTTTGCCATTTCGATGCCCACGGTTGGTATCCCGGTAAATATTCCCGTCCGACACCGCCTCCGCCACCACATAAGCCGACACCAAGGCCACCTCATCATCAACCTGTTCGGCCAGAAAAGCCCGTTGCTCCTCGGCCGCCTGTAGGAAGACCTGTTCCTCCGGCTCATGAGGGAAGGCCGTCCGGCAGACCGGAGAAACCGTCAAAAGGTCCTTCTTATCAACAGGATAAAGATCATAAAAAGGATCATCCTTCCAAAGGTTCCGGCAGATATTCCGGACATAAAGATAGCAGCGACAGCGACCGTAAATCCGGAATCAGAGGTGTAGGTCGTAAAGCCTGATTTATGATAATTATAAAACTCCTGAGAATCATTTTCAAATCTCGTTACTTTTGAAATCGATTCTCAGGAGTTTTATTTTTAAATACTAAGGAAAAGATTTTGAGGTTTGCTGAGATAAGAATACTTTTGTATGAAGTAGAAAAACAGGCAACCTGTAATAGTAAAATATATATGAATAAAACAAACTCAGTTGTGCTGGTTTCAGGCACAATCATTTTAGCGTTAGGAACCGGATGTCATTCCAAAACTTCGGAAAAGACAACCGTAGAGCAACAACAGAAACCAAACATCATCTTCATTCTATGCGATGATATGGGATATGGTGATTTGGCTTGTTATGGACAGAAATACATTGAGACGCCTAATCTGGACCGTTTGGCTGCAGAAGGTATGCTTTTCACGCAGGCCTATGCCGGAAGTCCTGTCAGTGCTCCGTCGAGAGCGTCGTTGATGACCGGACAACATACCGGACATTGCAAGATCCGTGGAAACAAGGAATACTGGAGTGGCGAAATGATGTACGGACAGAATAAGGAATACACGGTGACAGGGCAGATGCCTTACGATACCGCTCATATCATTCTTCCCGAAATCATGAAAGCCAATGGATATACAACAGGTATGTTTGGTAAATGGGCAGGCGGTTATGAAGGCTCGGAATCAACACCCGATAAACGAGGAATCGATGAATACTACGGATATATTTGCCAATTCCAGGCTCATTTATATTATCCGAACTTCATGAACCGGTATAGTAAATCGGCAGGAGATACAGCGGTAATCCGTATTCCTTTGGAACAGAATATTGAACATGCCATGTATGGTGATGATTACCGCAACCGTACTCAATATTCGGCGGATCTGATTCACCAGCAAGCGATGGAATGGATTGGCAAACAAGACGGGAAACAACCTTTCTATGGCTTCCTGACTTATACTTTACCTCATGCCGAATTGGTACAACCGCAAGATTCGATTGTACAATATTATATGGAGAAATTCCAGAACGACAAATCTTATCCGGGTTCAGAAGGTTCGCGATATAATCCGATAATGCATACACAAGCCCAGTTTGCTGCCATGATTACCCGCTTGGATACTTATGTAGGTGAAATCATGCAATTACTGGATAAGAAAGGCTTGGCAGAGAATACCATTGTCATGTTCTCGAGTGATAACGGACCTCATGAAGAGGGCGGAGCTGATCCGGAATTCTTTGGTAGGGACGGTAAACTGAGAGGATTGAAGCGTCAGTGTTATGAAGGCGGTATTCGTGTACCGTTTATCGTTCGTTGGCCAGGAAAAGTTCAAGCAGGTTCAGTGAATGATCATATCTGTGCATTCTACGATATCATGCCTACGTTTTGTGATCTGATAGGAGAACAGGATTATGTAGCTAAATACATGAATCCGGAAAAAGCGGTAGATTATTTCGATGGCATTTCATTTGCTCCGACTTTATTAGGGCAAGCCGGACAGAAGCAGCATGATTTCCTTTACTGGGAATTTGAAGAGACTGATCAAATCGGTGTCCGCATGGGCGACTGGAAAATGGTTGTCAAGAAAGGCCAGCCACATTTATATAACCTGGCTACCGATTTGCATGAAGATCATGACGTAGCAGCCGAACATCCGGATATTGTTCAGCAAATGAAAGAAATCATTGCAAAGCAGCACATCGAAAGTCCGGACTTTAAAGTAACGTTGCCTGAATAGACACACTAGCTCTAGTGGGACTGACACATCAAGACAGGTGTTTATGAACCATCAGTGTTAGTGGAACAGTCTCACTAGAGCAGATGCTACTTCAGGAACTTTTTTCCTTTATTATACCTTTCCATAAATGTTGAACCAATCGGACAAAAGAAGCCTCTTCGAACAACTGTTTAAGAAGAATTATTCTCGTTTATGTGGACTCGCTTATCAATATCTGAACGATGTAGAAGAGTCAAAAGACGTTGTAAATGATATCTTCGAGATAGTTTGGAACAAATTTCATACGCTTCAGATGGATACTATAGATACTTATCTGATGAAAAGCATTAGAAACAGATGTTTAAACTTGCTGGAACATCGGAAAGTACAACAACAATATGGAACTTCTTTCTCAGAATTAGATTTGTTTGAGGAAGAAATGGATTGGGAAGACAAAGAACGGACACTGGAAAAGATAGAATCCGTCTGTAAAGAGTTACCGGATAAAACCCGATATATATTGAGCCAATGTTACTTTCATCATAAGACTTATAAAGAAGTAGCCTCGGAATTACAAATTACACCCGATGCCGTCAAGAAACATATCGTGAAAGCCTTAAAAATATTACGGGAAGCCGTACAGAAGTCTGAATAAAATCAACAATCATGGTGGTTATGGAAGAAAAATATCAAAAAGACAAAAGGAACCAAACAGAAACCTCGGAAAAGGAATTTGAATCCTTGTCCAATACAGATGTTCAGTTGTTACGGGAGGCCGGACGTATATGTGCTGAGCAAGATATTGAAAAGATGTTCCCTGCAGATCGAGCTTGGGAAGATTTTTCCCGTAAAAGGAAACGGACAAACCGACAACGCATTCTTTATGCAATGGTAGGAGCTGCAGCTGTTATCTTCATTGCCGTAATCGGATACCGTTCTTTCATAGCAGACTCAGGAATCTCCTGCTATAACCTATTTACTGCCACTAAAGAAGAAACAGGATGTATCCTGACTAGTCCGGATGGATCAATGGAAGTTATTGTAAAGGATGAGTTGAATTTACTGGATGAAACCTATCAAGGGAAAGATCATTATACGATAGAAACACCATCGGGGAAAAACCTTCGGGTGATATTGCCGGATAGCAGTCAAGTGCTCTTAAACGCGCATAGCCGATTGAATTATACGCAGAAGGAGAAACGACTTGCTACATTGGAGGGTGAAGCTTATTTTGAAGTCAGGAAAGACAAAGAACATCCGTTTGTCGTGCAGGCAGGAACAGCCAGAGCCTGTGTATTGGGAACAAGCTTTAATATCCGGCATTACGAACAGGAACAAATACATATCACCTTGCTGACTGGAAGCCTGGCTATTGAATCGGAAGCTACAAATAACCCGGAAATCATGAAACCGGGAGATGATGCTTCTTTGCTGGAAGACGGACAGTTCATCATTCAGGAAAAAGGAGAGACGGCTCGTCCGATGTGGACATCCGGATATTTTTCGTTTGACGACGCTCCTCTATCGGAAGTCCTTTGTGAATTAGGACGCTGGTATAATATCAATGTAACGGTTCTTCATCCGGAAGCGACGACACGAAATCTTCATTTCAAATGTAAACGTTCATTGGAACTGGATGATATCCTTGAAATCCTGAATGAACTGGGTGGATTTCGGCTGGTAAAGAAAGAAAATACCATTTTTGTGCAATAAATACAGTACCCGATTTTCATTTTACCTGTATTTACCATAAAGGCACGATTAGAATGCCTTTCTATGGAACTTAAAAGAAGGAATCATGAAAAGAATTATCGGTTGTTCGCTGGTCTTGTGGTGGGGTAGCTGTATGTGGATACAAGCTTTGCCGGAAGTCGATTGTCTCAACAAGGAGTATTATCAGGAAGATCGCGTTTCGTTAATTGAAGCATTGAAAGCGTTGGAAACCCATTACGGACAGACTCTTGTCTTTACATATGATGATGTCAGTAAATTTCAGGTAAAGATGACGGAGTGGAAACCGACAATCGAAGAAGCCTTGGATTCTCTCTTAACAGATTTACCGCTGACTTATATCTGCAAACAAAACTTGATTATCATCCGGAAAAAACAGAACAGACCTCGAATACAATCTCTTGAGACCGGTACAGCAGGAAAGAAAGCCAAAGGAATAACAGGACGGATCATCAACAAGCAGCATCAGGCCATAGAAGCTGCTTTTGTCTGCCTGGTTGATTCGGCAAAAGGAGAACCTATAAACCAAGCCATTACGGATGCGCAAGGAAGGTTTTCTTTTCCCCGTACTCCAGGAAACATGCGTTTATCCGTTACTTGTCTGGGATACAAACCTTATCTCTCTGCGGTAATGAACGTTGGAGAAGAGCGGGATCTTCCCGTAATTATTTTGGAAGAAGAATCGCAGATATTGGAAAAAGTCGTGGTGATCGGAGAGAAGACGCAGCCGGTACTCGAACAGAAACCCGGTAAGTTGGTATTCAATGTAGAGAATAGCATCAATGCGCAAGGCTCTAATGCTTTTGATGTATTAAAGCAGTTGCCGGGAATTTCCGTCCAGGAAGAGAGCAAGACCATCAGTCTGAACGGAAGGAGTAGCATCTTGATCTTGTTGAATGGCAAACCAACGTATATGCAGCAGGCAGAAATCGTGGATCTGCTTAAATCGACGTCTTCTGCGAATATCAAGCAAATCGAAGTCATGTCGAACGCGTCTGCACAGTACGATGCGGCCGGTTCGGGTGGCATCCTGAATATTGTTCTGAAGAAAAGGAGAGAGACTGGCTTCCAGATGATGATGAACGTCGGGGCGGCTTATTGGTTCAATCCGAAGCAGAATCTGGAGACGGCGTTCAACTATGCTACGGGGAAATGGAATATCTATGGGAATTACAGCCATAACTTCGGCCATTCGAATTTGTATTACGGTAGTGAGCGGAAACAGAACGGGAAGCTCTTCGACAGCCAGTCAACAGATACAGACAAGCGGAATACGGTAGCGGTAACTCTCGGCGCGGATTATCAATTGGCAGAACATCATGCGATCGGCGTACAAGGAACGGGGAACTTTGTATTTGGTCCGGGTTCGATCTATACGTACACCGATGTGTATGATGATTATGCCCGCAGCCATCTCTTGTATTCATTGGCATCGGAAAGCCAGTATGAACACCAGAAAGCGGCCCGATATAACTTCAACTTCAATTATACGTATGAGTTACCGGACGAACGGACGTTTACTTTCGACGCGGATTATGGCTGGTTCGATGGAAATTCACGCATCTATCAGCCCAATACCTATTATTCGCCGGCTGGCGTGTTGGATTCTGTCGGGAATTATCGGTCGTTGGGCGGACGAGACATCCATCTGTATGCCTTGTCTGCCCATTATAAAGAAACCGTTGGTCCGGGAGAAATTCGGGGTGGCATGAAGTTTTCCAATGTTTCCTCACAGAATACGTATCAATATTTCCAAGTATTACCTGAGGAAGACGTGCTGGATAAGGATATTTCCAACGATTTCTCTTATCTGGAGTCCATTCTGGCTGCCTACCTTTTATATGATTTCCATTTGGGGGAGAAATGGAATGTCAACGTGGGACTTCGTACTGAATATACCCATTCGGATGCCCATCTGATGCCGGTAGCGGGGAGCAAGAACGAAGAAAGCCATGTCCGGCGGAATTATGTGGATCTTTTCCCTTCGGCAGGAGTTACATTCAAGCCGGACGAGAAGCAAAGCTGGTCGTTGAGTTACGGGAGGCGCATCGACCGCCCGGTCTATTCGGATTTGAACCCGATCGAGCAGGCGCTTGATGGTTTATCAACCTGGAAAGGGAATCCGTTTCTGAAACCTCAGAAAACGAACCGGATCAGTCTGCAATATCAATACGACCGGACTTCGGTAGAAGTTTCTTATTCCCATACGACCGATTACCAAGTACAAGTAACCGACACCTTGGGTCCGGACAAAATCGTGATGGAACCCCGTAATCTGGGAGAACAATCCTATTGGGGTTTCTCGGTTTCGCAGGCTTTGCGGTTATTGCCCAGATGGAACCTGACACTTTCGGGGAATGCCTATTATCTGGATAATCAAATGGCATTCGACACACAGCGGCATTATCAGCGGAAACGGTGGGCCGGAAATTTCTCTTTGCAGACCTCATTTCCCTTATTTTGGGGCATACGCTCGGAAGTATTGGGTGTATATCTGACCAAACGGCTGGGTGGCTCGACGGAAGTCATGAATCCGACCGGCTTTGTGGATATTGGCTTTCAGAAGAAGTTCTGTCAGGGGAAAGCGGCTGTCAAATTGTCGGTATCAGATATTTTCTGGTCCAACCGCTGGGGCGACGGTATGAATTACTTTGGCGGCTTCGAATCCATCAATTACGGCTATGGAGAATCGCGTATGGTCCGATTAAACTTCACTTACACCTTTGGCGGTTCGGAAAAACGCCGGGAAAAGCATTCCAACATCGATTCTGAATTAAATCGTTTCTGATTCAGATAAAAACACCGTTGACGGTACTCCTTTTCCAAAAGGAGCATAAAAAACGCCGTTGTCAGCACTCCTTTTCCAAAAGGAGCACAAAAAACACAGTTGACAGCACTCCTTTTCCAAAAGGAGCATAAAAAACGCCGTTGTCAGTACTCCTTTTCCAGAAGAAGTATTAACTACGGCGTTTTTCAGATCTTATTTCCCCAAGACGAGAAGAAAATGATTATTTCAGCAGCTCTCCGCTTTCAGAAACCTTGATGTGCACGTCTTTGTCACCCTTTTCAATTTCTATGTCATAATAATTGCCTGTCGGAGTCTCATAAAAGTCGGCATCATCAATCATATAGTCCGGATAGTTGGTCGTAACCGTTGTTTTCACCGCATCGGGCAATGCGTTCGGACGAACATCCCAAGAGGTATAAATCCATTCGTTGGCAGAATTGAATACAACTTCCTTTCCGATATTCTGGTCGATAATATCCACCTCGATGTTCCCATTATCCCGATCCGTTTCAATGATAACCGCATTCGGATACATTTCTTTTACCTTCGATTCAATGTCGGTCGGAGTCTGTTCCGGCAGATACGGATTGTCGTTACCGCCCTGATCCGGCTGGTCTTTAATCAGAATTCCATTTGACGAATAATAAAGGTCATATTCAGTTTCTCCGCTTTCCACTTCAATCACATAAACCGTTTCTGTATTAAGACGTTCTACTTTGTCAACATCCTCTATCTTCCAGTTGGCATACTGGCTGGCTTCGAACGAAGTTCTTACAGCTTCCGGCAACGACTGATAAGGGATGTCTGTTTCCGTCATTACCCAACCATCTGTTCCAAACCAAGCTTCGGCTTCAAAACCATCCCAGCGGAAATCAACGACCGAATAACCGTTCTTCTGTTCCCATTCCTCAATCTGGGCATTCGGATACTTGGTTGAAAACTCTTCCTGGATAGCACTTGGCAGATTAGACACATTGATGTTGTCATCGTCATCACAACTTACAAAACTCATTCCGCATACTGTTGCGGCAATCATCGTAAACAACTTGATATTCATAACTCTCTTCATTTTATTTATCTAAATCAATTAATTCAAAATTCTTATTAAACTTCAGCTCCCAGGCATTAGAAAGTTTGGCTTCGTAGGTGTTTCTTTCTTTCTCCAGCTCAATGATCTTGCTGTCTGGATAGTTATCCCGTACATAAACCATAATCTGATTCGGAATCAGAGAAGCTGGCACCTGACTGTATTTACATTTGATTTTTTCCCAATTACCGGAACGGTCGAACTCAACTTTATCACCATTCACGAAGATAACATCATAATTCTTCCCGAAGAAATCGGATTCCATTTTGGCAAGTGCCACTTTCTTGTCGGCAAAGTTCTGCTTGACGAACTGTTGAGCCGTCTGTGGCAATTCCGAGAATTGGATGGGTTTGTCGTCGTCGGCATAAACGGGTAATAACAGCGTACTGGCCAATACGAAAGTCATACATATTCTTTTCATACTAAAATCCTCCTTATACTTTTTGTTTAATTTCTACGACAAAGATAGAGGCCAATTCTGAAAAGAATTTGAAATTTTCAGCTTTTTACTCCGTTTTCAGATAGAAAAATGGAAAAAATGTTTTCCGTTCTGATAATAATAATGTATAGAGAAGTTATATAGGCGGCAAATCGTATCGACAATGGCCAAGCCTAATCCGGTAGATTGTTCTTTCTTCTTCCCCTGATAGAAACGGGTAAAGATTTGTTTCTCGTCTAAAGCGCCGCTCTCTGCGGTGTTGCTGATCACAAATTCATGATCAGATATTTGGATATCAATTTGTCCGTCTGCCAAATTATGGACAAACGCGTTCTTCAACAGATTGGCAACAAGGATAGACGCTAGCGATTCATTCATGCAAATCTCACAAGTAGCCGTTTCTTCTATGGATACATGAATATGCTTATAATCGAATACCTCCTTGAAATCTTCCAGGTATTTATGCACGAGCGAATTGATTTGTATCCTCGAACTTTCCGGAAATTGTCCGTTTTCAATCTTCGAAATCAGCAACAGCGACTTATTCAGTTTCGAAATGTGCTCGAGTGTTTGGTAGACTTTACTCAATTCTTCCAGCTGACGTTCCGACATAGAGTCATCGTCCATCAGCATTTCAATCCGATTCTGGCAGATCGCCAACGGAGTTTGTATTTCATGCGAAGCATTTCCAATAAACTGTTTCTGCTGCTCATAAATAGCTTCGTTATGAGAAGTACTGCGGATCAAAGCCTCATTCAGTTTACGAAACTCGGTTACATCGGTCGGATTATCCAGCGGACGATTGTTTTTCCCCAGCGTATAAGTATCCAACCAGTTCAGGAGTTTGTATAATGGTTTCATATTCTGCCGATAAACCAGAATATTAATTAGCAAGATGGTCAGCAATAAAACACCATAAAGGAACATGATCCAAAACCAGATAGCCGAAATCAAGTCGGCCTTTTCAATGGAAGGCGTCGATACAATCAGTTGATAAAAATGATCGTTACGGTCTTGAAAGATTGTCGTCAGAATCCGGGCCGGTTCTGTTTCTTTCTTTTCTGTTATATAGATCATCGAATCGGCATAGAGAATATGAGGACGTGAAGCCGCATAAGCCGCGTCAACCTCCTGTAGGAAATACTGATTGTTAGAACCATTATTATGAGAAGGTAATTTTTCTCCGGCCAAATGTCGGGTAATGATTACTTCCGAATAATCTTCAAGCGCATCATCTACCTCGTCATTGACTTCATCCATCAGGGCAAAGTAAAACAATCCTGCCCAAATAGCCAGGATTACAATCAAGGCGACGGATAAACGTCCTATGACGCGATAGAAAAGTTTCATAATCAGTTGTTCGTATTTAATTTATACCCGATACCATATACGGCTTTGATCTCCGGATTCGCCCCAGCTTCTTTCAGTTTCTTCCGGAGGTTCTTTATCTGTGCATAGATAAAGTCGAAGTTATCAACCTGGTCAATATGATCGCCCCACACTGATTCGGCTAATGTTTGCTTATTAATCAATCGGTTCGGACGATTGATAAAATAGAATAGGATATCATACTCTTTCCGGCTCAGATCAATTGGTTGTTGATTCACCTTTACTTCAAACGTAGCCGGGTTGACTTCTATATTATCCAATGTAATCAGTTTTTCTCCTCCATGATTATTCCTGCGGATCACGCTCTTGATCCGCGCATTCAGTTCGGCCAGATGAAAGGGTTTGGCCAGATAATCGTCGGCTCCCAAATCCAATCCCGCCACTTTATCTTCCAGAGAATCTTTGGCAGAGATAATGATAACATTCTCTTTCCGTTTTTCTCTCTTGAGTGATTCCAGTATTTGCAAGCCACTTCCACCGGGAAGCATAATATCCAACAGGATACAGTCGTAATCATAATCGTCCAGCTTCAATAAAGCTGCCTGATAATTATCGGCAGTTTCGACAACATACCGTTCCTTTTCCAGAGACTTCTTGATTATCTCCTGCAACGACGGATCATCTTCTATAATTAATATCTTCATGTTATCAGCCACTTGAATAGGAGCAAATGTAATAAAAAACTTTGGGTAAAGTTTATTTTACGCAGAATTTGGACATAAAAAAAGCCAGCCCCGAGAGGCTGGCTTCCTATTATCTGAATTTCAGACACACAATCAATGACATAACATTTCTGGTGTGATCGCTGTAAATTCTTTTGCATCCGACTTACGAAGCTTGATGCTTCCGTCGTTCCAGTTAGAAGGCCAACCGCCAATGATATGACCTAAAAATACAGCTTTGATTTCATGTAATCCCTTTGCCAAAGCAACTGAACTGTCATGACGAGAGAAACGTTTTACTTCACCACCGTTGTTTACCAATAATTTACCATCGATCCAAACTTCTTCCAGATCAGAAGAAATGAAATAAACACCGTCTTCCGGAATGTTTACATAACCTGTTGCTACGGCTGCATATTGGTTAACACCACGCATAGACTCGGATGTCTTAACAACCGAACGAATCTCTTTCAGGTCTTTGATAACCGATTTCTTCGTTTCTTTTTGGGCTGCTTCCAGCTCCTTAACGTTCAGATACATGCCGTCAGTTACTTCCATATTCAATCCCGGAGTTGTCTTCGCAACTTCCTTGGCAGGAGCCAGCGACTGCTTTTCTACCTGGATTGTACGGATCGGACTCATCTTACCCGAAGGTAATACAGAAGCAATCTTCAAGGTGGTAGTTTCAGTAATTTCAATCGGAGCCGTGTAGGCTGTTGATGCCGGAGTCGGTTCACTGCCATCCAAGGTATAAACCATCTTAATCGGACGGGTTGTCTTGAATTCCAGCGAAGCCTTGTCGGTGAATGCTACGAAATTGCATGAACCATTAGGCTGTTCTGGCTGCGGAATATGGTAATTGATAGCATGACCATCCAAACGAACGTAGGCATTCTCAATGCGGCGTTCGAAGTCCTTATAGTCTTTGCGGTCCAGATTCGTCCAACCAATTTCAGCAACGGCCAGGATACGCGGGAAAACCATATAATCACGTTTGGCTTCGTCGTACATGTATTCTGACCAGGTATTACCCTGAACACCTAAAATATAATTGCTCTTGCCCATAGCTACCAATGTATCCGGTATCGGATCGTAACTGTAAGTCTTCTCCAACAACGTATAACCACCAATAGTTACCGGTTCGATCTTAGAATCTCCTTGGTAAGCATCCAGATACATTCCGTTACCGCCCGGAGTCATAATAACGGTATGATCCATCAAAGCAGCGGCAATACCGCCATCTTCACCACGCCATGACATCACAGTAGCCGAAGGAGCCAGACCACCTTCCAGGATTTCATCCCAACCGATAATCTTTTTGCCTTTTGTTGCCAGGTATTTCTCCATCCGTTGGATGACATAGCTCTGCAATCTTTCTTCAGCTGAGTGCTTACTGTCTGCTTTCAAGCCTTCTTCTTTAATACGTTTCTGGCAAAGCGGACAGTTCTTCCAACTGATCTTCGGGCACTCATCACCACCGATGTGGAAGTATTCACTTGGGAAAAGAGGCACCATTTCGTCGATAACATCCTGCAAGAAGGTAAACATATCTTCTTTACCCGGACACATCACAATGTCTTCTACACCCCAAATAACACGCGGAGTTCCCTGTTCTCCTTTACAAGACAGGTTCGGATAGGCAGCAATGGCAGCCATTTCATGTCCCGGCAATTCCAGTTCCGGAACAACCGTGATGAAACGGTCGGCAGCATATTTTACAATCTCCTTGATTTCCTCTTGCGTATAATAACCACTGTGTTCTGTACCTTCGCCATCGATACGTTTCGAAGCAATTTCAGTCAGCTTCGGATACTTCTTGATTTCAATACGCCAGCCCTGATCGTCTGTCAAGTGCCAGTGCATCCGGTTCATCTTGAATAAAGACAATACATCCAGGTATTTCTTTACATTCTCAACCGGCATGAAATGACGACAAGGATCCAACATTATACCACGATAACCAAAACGAGGAGCATCTTTGATGCTTACAGCCGGAGCTTGCCAGGCAATTCCGTTTACTTTCGACGGACCTTCGATTTCGGCCGGCAGCAATTGTAAGAACGATTGCATACCATAGAACAATCCTTGAGCCGTCTTAGCAACAACAACGGCACCGTCTTTCGTTACATCCAGCGTATATCCTTCGTCATTAGCTACATCCAATGACGGATCTACGGATAACTGAATATTTCCCTTTTCTGCTACCTGGATGTTCAAGCCAGTAGCTGTTCTCATCTTTGCCGCAAAGAATTCGGCAACAGTTTTAGCTTCAGGACTTGCCGCTTCGATGGCTGTATTGCTACCCAAACGGAAAAATCCATCATGCTGAACCAGGCTTTGTGGAGTAGGAATGATGTTGATTCCCTGATTGTACGACTTCACTTCACCTTGCGGTTCAGCACACGAAGCTAAAAAACATAAGGCCATACCGGCACAAAATGTTGCAAGAAGCTTCTTCATGTTTCTGTGTTTTTTGAAATAATTAAAAGTTGTGTTAGATATTACCAAGCAAAAATAGGATATTCTTTCATGATGCTGTTTACCTTCTCGCGAACGGCTGTAATCGTCTTGTCACATTCAGGAGCAGCTAAAACAGTATCAATCATTTCAACGATTTCACCCATCAGTTCTTCTTTGGCACCACGAGTTGTAATAGCCGGCGTACCGATACGGATACCAGAAGTCTGGAATGCTGAACGGCTGTCAAACGGAACCATGTTCTTATTGACTGTAATGTCGGCAGCAACCAAGGCTCTTTCTGCTACTTTACCAGTCAGATCAGGGAACTTCGTGCGCAGGTCGATCAACATACTGTGGTTGTCGGTACCACCCGAGATGATCTTGTATCCTTTATCCATGAATGCTTGTGCCATAGTAGCCGCATTCTTCTTCACTTGCATCTGATATTCTTTATATTCCGGTTCCAAAGCTTCGCCGAAAGCTACGGCTTTAGCTGCAATAACATGTTCCAGCGGTCCTCCCTGGATACCCGGGAATACAGCAGAATCCAATAATTGAGACATCTTCTTGATTTCGCCCTTCGGAGTCTTCTTTCCCCAAGGATTTTCGAAGTCTTTACCCAACAAGATGATACCACCACGCGGACCACGCAACGTCTTGTGAGTTGTAGAAGTTACGATATGAGCATATTCCAACGGATTATTCAACAAACCTGCTGCAATCAAACCTGCCGGATGCGCCATATCAATCATCAACAAGGCACCAACTTTGTCGGCAATCTCGCGCATGCGTTTATAATCCCAGTCACGTGAATAAGCAGAACCGCCACCGATGATCAATTTCGGTTTTTCGCGCAAAGCTACTTCTTCCATCTGGTCATAATCCACACGACCCGTTTCTTCTTTTACATTATATTCTGTAGCGTGATACAAGATACCAGAACTGTTTACGGCTGATCCGTGAGAAAGGTGACCACCATGAGCCAGATTCAAGCCCAGGAAAGTATCACCAGGATTCAGAACGGCCAATAAAACAGCAGCATTAGCCTGAGCTCCTGAGTGAGGCTGTACGTTGGCCCATTCAGCATGGAATATCTTCTTCAGGCGTTCGATAGCAATCGTTTCACTTTGGTCAACGACTTCGCAACCGCCATAATAACGTTTTCCGGGATAACCTTCGGCATACTTATTTGTTAAGCAGCTACCCATTGCCTGCATAACTTGATCACTTACAAAGTTCTCTGAAGCAATCAGTTCAATACCCTTCAGCTGGCGCTGATGTTCTTTCTCAATGATGTCAAAAATGATGTTGTCTCTTTTCATTACCTTAAAAGATTAGTAAATGAATGGTATAGTTTATAAAAGATTACTTGCAAATGTAGTTATTTTTTTCGGTTCGTTGTCATTTCGTGTCAGATAATTGAGCATGAGCCAACAAGAATAGGCGGAAAAGCAACCTTGATAGTAAGATCGGCATCTAAAATCTATGAAAAATTAATTTTTTGACAGATGTGGTAAAGCTTTATCACATTTGTCAAAAAGCTTTTCGATATATGTAGTAAAGCTTTTCGACAGTTGTCAAAAAATTAAAAAGTAATGGGATTCTGATTCAGAATATACGAAACAGGAGTTGCAAACCAGACTGAAAATAGGAGAGAATTGAATGGGAGAGACATAAAAAAAGCAAGGCATAGAACCTTTCTCACGAGAGACTCTAGCCTTGCACGGGCGTTTTACATGAAAAACATAAATGATATCAAGAATTATGTCCGGATGTCTGCTTTACTGAAGTGATGATTTTCTGTTCGTTGGTATCAAAATCTACCACCATTGTATCACCACCTGTAACAGACGACCGGATGATCAGTTCCGCCATCTCGTCTTCCAAATACTTTTGGATAGCTCTTTTCAGCGGACGGGCACCGAACTGTACATCGTATCCTTTCGAGGCTACAAAGTCTTTGGCTGCATCGGTGATCTCGAGGGAATAACCCAAATCTTTCACACGCTTATACAAGCCTTTCAGTTCGATATCAATAATTTTATAAATAGCTTCTTTATCTAATTGATCAAACATAATGATGTCGTCAATACGGTTCAGGAATTCAGGCGCAAAGGCTTTGTTCAAGGCCTTCTGGATTACACCTCTTGAGAAGTCTTTATCCACTTCGCCTGCCATTTGCGTATTGAAACCCACTCCACGTCCGAAGTCTTTCAACTGACGTGTACCGATATTCGACGTCATAATCAGAATTGTATTCTTGAAATCGATCCGACGGCCCAAACTATCCGTCAGACGTCCTTCGTCGAGTACTTGCAACAACAGATTGAATACATCCGGATGTGCCTTTTCTATTTCGTCGAGCAAGACAACCGAATACGGCTTCCTGCGAACTTTTTCCGTTAATTGTCCACCTTCTTCATAGCCGACGTATCCCGGAGGCGCTCCAATCAGACGAGACACGGCAAACTTCTCCAGATATTCGCTCATATCAATCCGAATCAATGCATCCGCCGAATCAAACAGATATTCTGCAAGCTTCTTTGCCAAATGCGTTTTACCTACGCCAGTCGGTCCGAGGAACATAAACGTACCAATTGGCTTGTTCGGATCCTTCAGTCCGACACGGTTACGCTGGATAGCCTTGACAATCTTATGTACGGCATCATCTTGTCCGACAACCTTGCTTTTTAGAATGTCGCTCATTTCCAGCAGCCGAGCATTCTCTGCCTTCGCAATTCGTTGAACCGGCACACCCGACATCATAGCAATCACTTCTGCTACTTTGTCTTCATCTACCGTTTCCCGATGCTCTTGCATTTCCTTTTCCCATTTGGCCTTGGCCGATTCCAATTCCATTAAGTATTGTCTTTCTTTGTCGCGGAAGCTGGCTGCCAACTCAAAGTTCTGCGATTTCACCGCTGCCAACTTTTCATTCTTCGTTGCCTCTATCTTGGCTTCCAGCTCTTCAATACTTTTCGGAACGATAATATTAGAAATATGTACGCGCGAACCCGCTTCGTCTAAAGCATCAATGGCTTTATCCGGGAAATTCCGGTCGCTGATATAACGTTCTGTCAATTTGACACACGCTTCTAAAGCTTCCGGTGTATAATAAACATTGTGATGTTCTTCGTACCGGTCTTTGATATTGTTCAGGATCTGTAATGTCTCTTCTGCCGTTGTCGGATCCACAATCACTTTCTGAAAACGACGTTCCAATGCACCGTCTTTCTCGATGTTCTTACGATATTCGTCCAATGTTGTGGCACCAATGCACTGAATTTCACCGCGAGCCAGGGCAGGTTTCAACATATTGGCCGCATCCATCGAACCGGCAGCCGAACCGGCGCCGACAATCGTATGAATCTCATCAATAAACAAAATGATATTCGGATTCTTGGAAAGTTCGTTTAAGATCGCCTTGATACGTTCCTCAAATTGTCCGCGATACTTCGTGCCTGCCACAATAGATGCCATATCCAAGCTGATCACTCGTTTATCAAATAAAATACGAGAAACCTTCCGTTGTACGATACGCATGGCCAAACCTTCTACGATGGCAGATTTACCTACGCCCGGTTCTCCAATTAATACCGGATTATTCTTCTTACGACGGCTTAAAATCTGTGCCAGTCGTTCGATTTCTTTTTCCCGGCCTACAATCGGATCCAAACGGTTTTCGGCAGCAGCCCGTGTCATATCGGTACCGAAATTATCCAATACCGGTGTATCATTGGGCGATTTCGACGGAGCAGCACCTGCATTTCCCGAAGAAGAGGAGCGAGGATTGTCCCGACGAGAGAAGTTGTCATCTTCATCTTCTTCATCATCGTCTGTATATCCGTCTTCAATTTCCATTAATTCTTCATCTTCAGGTTCATGGTCTGCATGCCTATAATTAGGTTCAGATTCTTCCCGCAACTTTTCAAAGAGAGAAGAATAAGAAATACCGGCATCCATCAGGATACGGGCAGCAACATTATATTCTTCACGGATAATAGCCAGCAATAAATGCTCGGTATCCGTTTGGTCTTTATGTAAATTACGCGCTTCTGCATCGCTCATCCGCAATACCCGTTCAGTAGTTTTGCTAACGGTTATTTCTTGGGTTGAGTAATCAGAATCGACGGTATTTTTGATTTCCTGTTCAATCAGCCGTTTGATCGTAAACGGATCAACATGAAAATCCTCCAGCAATTGATAAGCTTTTCCTGAACCGTCGCGAATAATGCCCAGCATCAAGTGCTCCGGGCCGATATAAGTATTCTGTAAGCGGCCGGCTTCCTCGCGACTGTATTCAATAACGTCAATCAATCTTTCTGAATATTTATTTTTCATCCTTATAATATATATAGGTGTATAATAAGAAATCTCATTCCTTTCAGCAGATCTTATTCCTTAAAATCCACATCAGGATTCGTGAATCCTTCCATCTATAATTGCAAGATGCAAAGATAAACTTTCTTGCGTAAACTTTATCTTTTGTAGCCTTAAAATTTATCCACAATTTGTTTTTAATAGTTTTATCAAATACTGTGCCACCATTCTTTAAATAGATTTAGAATGGGTTAAAATATAATTTTTAAGCCGATTTTCTTTCGTAATCGACAGAAAAGCCTTACTTTAGTGCACTTTTTAATAGATTTAAAATCTAGTGTAATTAATATAAAACTAAATGGTTGATCAAGACAGAATTATAAAGATTAACATTGAGGAAGAAATGAAGTCGGCCTACATAGACTATTCTATGTCGGTGATCGTTTCACGTGCTCTTCCTGATGTACGAGATGGTTTCAAGCCTGTTCATCGCCGTATATTATATGGTATGAACATGATTGGAAACACATCCGACAAAAAACATCTGAAATCTGCAAGAATTGTTGGTGAAGTTTTAGGTAAATACCATCCGCATGGAGATAGTTCCGTTTACGGTGCGCTGGTTCGTATGGCTCAATGGTGGTCCATGCGATATACATTGGTAGATGGCCAGGGAAACTTCGGCTCAATGGACAATGATAGTCCGGCTGCCATGCGTTATACAGAGGCACGCCTCAGCAAACTGGCTGAAGAAATGCTTCGTGATATAGATAAAGATACAGTCGATTTCCAACTGAACTTCGACGACTCTTTAAAGGAACCGACCGTATTGCCAACCCGCATTCCGAATTTGCTGGTGAATGGAGCTTCGGGTATTGCAGTCGGTATGGCCACCAATATGCCGACACACAATTTGTCTGAAGTATTAGACGGTTGTATGGCGTATATCGATTCTCGTGGAGAAATAGAGATAGAAGACCTGATGCAATATATTAAAGCACCGGATTTCCCAACGGGAGCTACAATTTATGGTTACGACGGAGTAAAGGAAGCCTTCATGACTGGACGTGGTCGAATCGTTTTACGCGGTAAGGCTGAAATCGAAGTCGAAAACAACCATGAACAAATTATCATTACTGAAATTCCGTATCAGGTTATCAAATCAGATTTGGTAAAGAGTATTGCTGATTTGGTAAACGAAAAACGTATTGATGGCATTTCGGATGTAACAGATGAGTCAAGCCGCGCCGGTTTACGTATCGTTGTAGATGTAAAACGCGATGCAAATGCTCAGGTCGTTCTGAACAAATTATATAAAATGACGGCTTTGCAGTCTTCGTTCAGCGTCAATAACATCGCCTTGGTAAACGGACGTCCGCGTTTGTTGAATCTGAAGGATCTGATCAAAGCGTTTGTTGACCATCGTCATGAAGTCGTAATCCGTCGTACACGGTATGATTTGGCGAAAGCAGAAGAACGTGCCCACATTCTGGAAGGCTTGATCATTGCTTCTGATAATATTGATGAAGTAATCGCAATCATCAAATCGTCAACCAGTCCACAAGAGGCTATTGAACGATTGATGGAACGTTTCTCTTTATCTGATCGTCAAGCTAGAGCTATCGTTGAAATGCGTTTACGTCAGCTGACAGGACTGGAACAAGACAAACTGCGTGCTGAATACGAAGAACTGGAAAAACAAATTGCCTACTTGAAAGAGATCCTTGAAAACGATGATCTTTGTATGAAGATTATCAAAGATGAATTGCAGGAAATCAAAGACAAGTATGGAGATGAACGTAAGACAGATATCATCTATGCTTCGGAAGATCTGAATCCGGAAGATTTCTATGCTGATGATGAGATGATCATTACTATTTCTCACATGGGCTATATCAAGCGTACTCCGCTGGCTGATTTCAAGGCTCAGGGACGAGGAGGAATAGGAGTGAAGGGTTCGGAAACACGCGATGAAGACTTCATTGAATATATTTATCCGGCATCTATGCATGCAACGATGATGTTCTTCACCTCTAAGGGTCGTTGTTTCTGGTTGCCGGTTTATCAGATTCCGGAAGGAACAAAGAATGCTAAAGGCCGTGCGATCCAGAATCTGTTGAATATTGAGGCAGACGATAAGGTACAAGCCTTTATCCGAGTTAAGAAACTGACTACCGATACAGAGTTTGTCAATTCGCATTATCTGTTATTCTGTACGAAGAAAGGTATTATCAAGAAGACTTGTCTGGAAGCCTATTCTCGTCCACGCCAGAATGGTGTTAATGCCATTACCTTGCGTGAAGATGACGGTTTGATTCAGGTTTGTATGACAAATGGAGATCGGGAAGTATTGATTGCCAACAGAAATGGTCGTGCAATCCGTTTCCATGAAAGTGCCGTTCGTGAGATGGGACGTACTGCTTCAGGTGTTCGAGGTATGACTCTCGATGAAGATGGTATGGATGAAGTAGTCGGTATGGTATGCATCAAAGACAAAGAAAAAGAGACAACATTGGTTGTTTCCGAACAAGGATACGGCAAACGTTCACACATTGATGACTACCGAATCACAAATCGAGGAGGAAAAGGTGTAAAAACTTTGAATATTACAGAGAAAACTGGTAAATTAGTGGCCTTCTTGAACGTGACGGATGAAAATGACTTGATGATCATCAACAAGTCGGGTATTACCATCCGGACGAAAGTATCAGATTTGAGTATTATTGGTCGTGCAACGCAAGGAGTACGCCTAATCAATTTAGGAAAACGAAATGATGAAATCGCTTCTGTTTGTAAAGTATTGACTGATTCGGAAGAACAGGCAGCAGCAGATAAGGCGAGCGGAGAGGCAAGAGAACAGGCTCAGGAAGCAACTAACGAAGAGAATGTAATTCAGCCGACTGATGACAATCAATCTGATGAATAATCATTAAAAACCGATAGATAAACAAATAGAATATTTATTTAAAACTTTTATTTACAATGAAAAAAGTATTATTGACAGCAGCACTTTGTATGGCGTTTTCAGCTTCGTTTGCACAAAAGAAAGCTGTAAGTGAAGCACAGAGTTTAGCAAAGGGTACAACCCCGAATTTTGAAGAAGCCAGATCAGTGATCAAAGGCGCTCTGGAAAATGCAGAAACTAAAGATCAGGCTAAAACTTGGTATGTAGCCGGTTTTATCGAAGATCAGCAGTTCAGCACAGAAAGAACAAAAATGATGATTAATCAACAGCCAAACGAGCCTCTCATGTATGACGCTTTGGCTAAGATTCTTCCGTATTTCGAAAAGGCTTATGAATTAGATCAGCAGCCGAATGAAAAGGGTAAGATCAAACCGAAGTTCACAAAAGATATTAAGAGTATTTTGAGTGCTAACCATGTATATTATATCAATGGTGGTGCTTATTATTTCGATCAGAAAGATTATCAGAAAGCATACGACTTCTTCCAGCAGTATCTGGAAATCTCTGATCATCCTATGTTCAAAGATACTCCGACAGCTGCTCGCGACTCTAACTTCATGACTGTTCAGTTCTATGCAGCTGTTGCAGCTACTCAGTTGAAAGATTCTCAGAAAGCTATCGCAGCTTTGGAACGTGCTAAGAATACAGACTATCGTCAGAATGATGTTTATCAGTATCTGTGCTACGAATACGAACAAGCTAAAGATACTGTTAACTTGGAAAGAACCTTAAAAGAAGGTATGGAAAAATTCCCCGATGAAAAGTATTATATGCTGAGCTTGATCAATAACTACATCTATTCAAACAGAAACGAACAAGCTATTGAATACTTGAATTCTGCAATTCAAAAAGAACCGAACAATGCACAGTTGTATGATGTAATGGGTCGTGTTTATGAAACAGGTGTAAAAGATTATGCTAAAGCAGAAGAATACTTCAAGAAAGCAGTAGAATTGGATGGTGAAAATCCAGATATCTTGGCTAACTTGGGTCGTGTATATTACAACCAAGGTGTAAACAAATTGGGTGAAGCTAACTCAATTACTGATAGCCAGAAATATCAGGAAGAATCAGCTAAAGCTAAAGCTTTGTTCGAACAAGCAATGCCGTATTTCGAAAAAGCACATCAGATGAAACCTGATGAAAGAGATTATATGACAGCTTTACGTGGTATCTATTATAACCTGAACATGGGTGACAAGTTCGATGCTATCGAAGCTGAAATGAACAAATAATATTTCTGTAAATACATACATAAACAAAAGGCCTGCTCTTGAAAATAAGAGTAGGCCTTTTTAACATTAAGCTGATTATAGATTTTATCTCTCATATTTCTATTTAACATAATCATAATTATAAATCAATAGGGATTTATCAACAGAAATAGGTATATACGAAACTAAAACCAATATGAATCAAAAACAATTCTCGTTGATTTCGTTTTTGATTCTCGTATATTTTATCGCGAAATCTTTAAGCCGCAGTTTTTATAGACATAGGAATCTTGTCATAGCCAAGAAAATTTGGCAGTAGATTTATATATCATCTGAAGAAATGTCAGATAATATTCATTTTTGTCTTTGTTAATAACTTTGGTATTCTATTTGTAGATTAATAGATGATTTGTATGATTAAATTGAATACAAAGAATAAGTTTGATAATAATAAAAAAATATCAATATGAACAAGAATGGTAATATCGGGGTTACAAGCGAAAATATCTTCCCGATCATCAAAAAGTTTCTATACAGCGATCACGAAATTTTCTTGCGTGAATTGGTTTCAAATGCAGTAGATGCTACGCAGAAATTAAAAACATTGTCATCTGTCGGCGAGTTCAAAGGTGAAATGGGCGATTTGACAGTCCGGGTTAAATTTGACGATCAGACTATCACAATCTCCGACCGTGGTATTGGTATGACAGCTGAAGAAATTGATAAATACATCAATCAGATAGCATTTTCTGGAGCTGAAGAATTCGTTGAGAAATATAAGAATGATGCGGCTGCAATTATCGGCCATTTTGGTTTGGGATTTTACTCTTCTTTCATGGTTTCAAAGAAAGTTGAAATTGTAACCAAATCATATAAGGAAGGTGCACAAGCAGTAAAATGGAGTTGCGACGGTACTCCTACTTATACCTTGGAAGAAACTGAAAAAGCAGATCGAGGGACAGATATTATCTTGTATATTGATGATGAAAACAAAGATTTTCTAAATCAGCAGAAGATTGCCGGATTGCTGACAAAATATTGCCGTTTCTTGCCTGTTCCAATTGCTTTCGGCAAAAAACAAGAATGGAAAGACGGCAAATATGTGGATACCGACGAAGATAACATCGTGAATGATACAACTCCGGCTTGGGTTCGTAAACCAGCTGAGTTGAAAGATGAAGACTACAAAAAGTTTTATCAGGATTTATACCCTATGTCAGACGAACCGCTTTTCTGGATTCACTTAAATGTGGATTATCCGTTTAATCTGACTGGTATTTTATACTTCCCGCGTATCAAGAGTAATATCGACTTACATCGGAACAAAATCCAATTGTATTGCAATCAGGTATTCGTCACAGATTCTGTAGAAGGAATCGTACCTGAATTCCTTACATTACTTCATGGTGTGATCGATTCGCCGGATATTCCATTGAACGTTTCACGTTCTTATCTGCAAAGTGACCAGAATGTGAAGAAGATTTCTAGCCATATCACTAAAAAGGTAGCTGACCGTTTGGAAGAAATCTTTAAGACAGACCGGAAACAGTTCGAAGAGAAATGGGATTATCTGAAGCTATTCATTCAGTATGGTATGTTGACGGATGAGAAATTCTATGACCGTGCAGCGAAGTTTGCATTACTGAAAGATATTGATGATAAATACTTTACTCTTGATGAGTACAAGACTTTGATCAAAGATAATCAAACAGATAAAGATGGTACACTGGTTTATTTGTACACAACCAATAAAAATGAACAATACAGTTATATCCAAGCTGCCAAAGACAAAGGATATAGTGTATTGGTAATGAATGGACAGTTGGATGTTCATGCTATCGGCCAGTTGGAACAAAAATTGGATAAAGTCCGTTTCGTTCGTGTTGATAGTGATACGATCGATCGTTTGATACAGAAAGAAGAAGTTGGAAAAGTTTCATTGGAAGAAGAACAACGGGAAGCTTTGCAGGAAATCTTCAAGAGTCAATTGCCAAAATTGGAAAAAACAGAATTTATGGTGACTTTGGAAGCTTTGGGTTCAAATTCGAATCCGGTTGTTTTGACACAAGGCGAATATATGCGTCGTATGCGTGAAATGTCGGCTATGCAGCCAGGAATGGCTTTCTATGGAGAAATGCCTGACAGCTATAATCTGGTTATCAACACGGATCATGCTTTAGTCAAAGATATTCTGGAAAATGAAGAGTCTGCTTGCAATGAAAAACTGCAACCTATTTTAGCTGATATAAAAGGCTGGAAAGCTCGTCAATCAGACTTACGTGAAACACAGAACAACAAGAAAGAAGAAGAAATTACAGAAGCTGAAAAAGAAGACATGACGAATACCAATAAAAAGATTGCAGAGTTGCGCGTGGAATGCAATAAAATCATTGCTGAATACGCAGCTGGCAACAAGAAAGTCAGTCAGTTAATCGATTTGGCTCTCTTAAGCAACGGTTTACTGAAAGGTGAAGCTTTGAGTAATTTCATCAAACGTAGTGTTGACTTGATCCACTAATCAATAAAATGGTGTATATAGTTTATTAAGGCAAAAAGGAAGAGATTGTCTGGAATCCTCTACTGAGATTCTGGATGATCTCTTTTTTATTAATATCATTTGATCACAAGTATGGAACAAGAAATCCAATTAAATGAACATAACAAACAAGAATATCCTCCTATGCATACAGCAGAACATATTCTGAATCAAACCATGGTAAGGATGTTTGGTTGTCCCCGCTCGAAGAATGCTCATATCGAACGGAAGAAAAGTAAATGTGATTACGAATTGACGGAAGCCCCTACTCCTGAGCAAATGCAAGAAATAGAACGTCGGGTTAACGAGGTTATTGACCAACACCTACCGGTGACCATAGAATTTATGCCGAAAGAAGAAGCGGCTTCTATTGTCGACTTGAGTAAGCTTCCCGAAGATGCCAGCAACACCCTACGTATTGTCCGTATCGGAGATTATGATACGTGTGCATGTATCGGTGTGCATGTACAAAACACCTCAGAAATAGGACATTTCAAGTTATTGACCTACGACTATACAGAAGGGCGTTTACGCCTGCGATTCAAACTCGTTGAATAAAAAATGCCTGTCAATAGCGAAATAAGAATATTTTTATGTAAGTTTGCAAGTACAAATGACCATATTTTTTAAATAGACAATATTATGACAATTGATCAGTTTAAATTTGCCGGAAAGAAGGCAATTGTTCGCGTGGACTTTAATGTACCTCTCGACGAAAATGGTAAAATTACAGATGATACCCGTATTCGTGGTGCGCTGCCTACATTGAAAAAGATTTTGGCAGACGGTGGTAGCTTAATCATTATGTCTCACATGGGCAAACCAAAAGGAAAGGTAAACGCCAAGTATTCTTTGAGTCAGATTGTAGATGCAGTATCAGCTCATCTGGGTGTTCCTGTACAATTCGCTCCGGACTGCGCAAAAGCGGGTGAAGCTGCTGCTGCATTGAAACCGGGTGAAGTTCTTTTGTTGGAAAACTTACGTTTCTATCCGGAAGAAGAAGGTAAGCCTGTAGGTATCGAAAAAGAAGATCCTGCTTACGAAGATGCTAAGAAAGCAATGAAGGCTTCTCAGAAAGAATTTGCGAAGACTTTGGCTTCTTACGCTGACTGCTACGTAAACGATGCATTCGGTACAGCACACCGTAAACATGCTTCTACAGCTGTTATCGCTGATTATTTCGATGCAGACCACAAGATGCTGGGCTACCTGATGGAAAAAGAAGTACAGGCTGTTGACAATGTATTAAGCAATATCAAACGTCCGTTTACAGCCATCATGGGTGGTTCAAAAGTATCTACTAAGATCGGTATCATCGAAAACTTGATGGATAAGGTAGATAACCTGATCTTGTGTGGCGGTATGACTTATACATTTGCTAAGGCTCAAGGCGGAAAGATTGGTATGTCTATCTGCGAAGACGATAAATTGGATTTGGCATTAGACATCATCGCTAAAGCAAAAGCAAAAGGTGTAAACTTGGTTTTGGGTACAGACTGTGTTGCTGCTGATGCATTTTCTAACGATGCCAATACACAAATCTGTCCGGCAAATGATGTTCCTGAAGGTTGGGAAGGTTTGGATGCTGGTCCTGAAACTCGTAAAGCATTTGCAGATGCTATCAAGGGTGCTAAGACAATCCTTTGGAATGGTCCTGCAGGTGTATTTGAATTCGATAACTTCACTGCTGGTTCTCGTGCTATTGCTGAAGCTATTGCTGAAGCAACTGCTAACGGAGCTTTCTCTTTGATTGGTGGTGGTGATTCTGTTGCTTGTATCAACAAGTTCGGTATGGCAGACAAAGTTTCTTACATCTCTACAGGTGGTGGTGCTTTGTTGGAAGCTATCGAAGGTAAGATTTTACCGGGTATCGCAGCTATCAAAGGTGAGTAATTTTTCAATTACACATATAAAGGAGGAAAATGGGGAAATCTGTTTTCCTCCCTTTTGTTATTATCAAATTAGTATTCATTTATACCGAAAGACACATGATGAAACACTTAATTTCAGCCTTATTCCTTTCCTGTAATTTAGCTTGGTTAGCCGCGCAAGAGATTACGATTATCCCTAAACCAGTTGAAATGCATCAAGGAAAAGGTTCTTTCCAATTAAACCCACAAACAATCATAACATATCAAACAACTCTTCGCCCCCAAGCAGAATATTTGCAAGAAGTTATTGCTGCATCTACGGGCTGGGATCTAAAAATAACCGAGGGGAAACCTGTTTCTGGCAGTATCCATTTAGCTCAAAATACATCTTCCGGACAAGCCGAAGCTTATAATCTCGTTGTAAAGCCTGAATATATTCACATTGAAGGTACAGATGCGGGAGGTGTTTTTTATGGAATTCAGACCCTATTACAACTATTTCCCAGTGAAATATATAGTGCTACCCGACAAAAAAATGTGCAATGGGAAGCGCCAGCCATAACGATTTCGGATGCTCCTTCGCATCCTTGGCGTGGTATGATGCTTGATGTAGCCCGTTATTTCTATGATAAGGATTTTGTCAAGAAATACATCGACATGATGGCTATGTATAAGATGAACAAGCTGCAATTCCATTTAGATGAACTTTTGGATAATCTGGAACAAGTAAAAACCGTAACTCGGGAGAAAAAGGTGACATTCCGTTTCCAGATTAATTCATTTGAGGCAGGAACGCCTTTCTATCTAGAGCCTCAAATGGCTGGACAAGGGGGAAATGATACCAAAGGTCTTGTATTTATCCGTAAAATTACAGAGTAATACTTTGCTCAAACCTCATTATCAGGAGTTTTTTTGAAGAAAATCCTAACATGAGGATATAAGGAGATCACCAAAAACAGAAAAACTGAGTTTCTGAAATATATAGAGACTCAGTTTTTCTGTTTTCAAAGAATTTGAAGTATTTCGTAAAGAGTTACATTCACACGAGCTGCTCTTTCTTGAAAAGTCAAATTTTAGACTTCTAATGCTCCAATAATTTCTTTTACGGAACGGAAACCATGGTGATCACAATAGTCATTAATTCCATCTATTACTTTAATAGAGACTGTCGGATCTACAAAGTTATAGGTACCGATTTGAATGGCTGTTGCTCCAGCTAACATAAATTCTACCGCATCCTTCCAATTGGAAATACCACCCAAACCTATGATCGGAATGTTCAAAACTTTAGCAGTCTGCCATACCATTCGCAGGGCAACGGGCTTCACACAAGGACCCGAAAGCCCACCAGTTATTGTAGATAAAACGGGTTTTCGTTTCTCTGCATTGATAGCCATACCCATCATCGTATTGATCATAGAAACAGCATCTGCACCTTCTGCTTCCACAGCCCGGGCGATCTCTGTTATATCCGTTACATTCGGAGAAAGTTTTACAATAAGGGTCTTCGGATAAACTTTGCGAACTGCACGGACGACCTCCGCCGCTCCATGAGCTGTCACACCAAAAGCCATACCTCCCTGCTTGACATTCGGACAAGAAATATTCAGCTCAATCGCTGGAATCCGATCCAGTTCAGCTATTTTTTCGGCACATTCTACGTAAGTTTCAACCGAAGAACCGCTCACATTCACAATCATATTCGTATCAATATCCTTGATTTCGGGATAGATATGATCGGCAAAATATTGAGCGCCTTTATTCTGTAGTCCGACAGCATTAAGCATTCCCGACGGGGTTTCTGCCATTCTCGGATACAGATTACCCTCACGAGGTTGTATAGTTGTTCCTTTTACAAAAATACCTCCTAAACGGGAAATATCAATAAAATCAGCATATTCAATGCCATACCCAAACGTTCCCGATGCAGTCATTACCGGATTCTTCAACCGCAAATTTCCAATATTTACACTTAGTTCAGCCATGATAATTTCTCGATATTAAAAACAGGTCCTTCTGTACATACACACACATGGTGTTCATCTTTAGTCTTCTCTACACAACAAAGACAAGCACCAATACCACAAGCCATTGTGTTCTCTAAAGAGACTTCACAAGCAATAGATTCCGCTGCTGCATATTTAGCAACTGCCATCATCATAGGCTTAGGTCCACAGGTATAAATCTGGTCAAAATGAACGGATTTCAATATAGAATGATTGGTAACATAGCCTTTTTCACCCATCGAACCATCTTCGGTTGTGACATATACCTGTCCGTATTGCTCAAACAAGTCCAGCTGGAGCAAATCATTCTTAGAACGGGCACCCAACAAGAATGTGGGTTCATATCCCATCTCTTTCAGACGAGCTCCCAAATATAACATCGGGGCTGTACCGACACCACCGCCTATTAAAAGTAACTTCTTCGATTCTCCTGGATTAGGCAAAGAAAATCCATTTCCCAATGGCAGTACAATGTTAATTAAATCACCGGTTTTTGCTTCAGCTAATTTACGAGTTCCATCACCCACCAACTGAATCAGCAGCCATAATTCATTCGTTTGTTTATCAACAAAATTAACTGAAATCGGACGTCTAAGAAAAGTTGTAGCAGAATTAGGCACACGCACTTGGACGAACTGACCAGGATTCATATCTGGCAATGGAAGATCTGCAGTAAGCTTTAGCAGACAATAATTATGATGAAGCCGACAATTGTCCGTCACCTTCATATCAAGCATACATTTCTTCATATATAAATGATTACAAAGTTTTCGTGCAAAGATACGAAAGAAACCCATATAATTACAGGATTCACCTATGTGAAGAATAATTATTCAGACTCCTGTTTTTCCGGAACAAACGTATCGTATGTATTGTCCGAATAAAAAACCATGATTTTACTCACTGTTTTGGAAGGCTTTTCTACCGAAACAGCCCATGTTTTTTCTGAATTTTCTAATTCTTTTCGAGATTCTTGAAAAGGAAGCTCCTGATGACCCTCTGGTACTACTTGTATCTGAGGGAGATTTTTAGCGATATTATCTGCAGGTTCCATAGCAGGAGTATTATCGCGAAGCATTTCGCCTTTTCCTAACAATAACCAATCCGGATTAATTTGCGGATAACGATGTAAAATCTTCGTCATCACATCCAGACTAGGATTATTCCTTCCTGAAATTATATGTGACATAGCCGCACGCTGAATTCCTATCGCACTTGCAAACTGTGCTTGCCCCATACGTTCGCATTCCATGATCTTTATAATCCGCTCTTTCATATTTGTAGCTTCAGATTCTATATTATCTGCCATTTTGACCTATTTTTTAATTCAAAACGTACTATTTTTATACGATACAAAGATAAACAATTCTTGTAAACAAACAAATATATATTTATAAATTTATACATATACATTTCCATCATAAGTAATACAATTGTATTCAATATCACTTGTATCCATTTATATACAGATTAAAGTGATTATATAGGAATATTAGATAACAATTTGGTATATAGAATATTATATTACATAAAACAACTATAAATATAGAATTGTATCCATAGAATTACACTATCATCCCCATATATTTTATGTATTACTCTAACTATATTTTGTATAATACTGGATTCTTATTTATTACTTCATACAAATAAGAATCCTACTTCTCCCCTACTTTTCTTTTGTAAACATATAGTATTGTAAACAAAAATATTATTTATACACGACATATTCAGTGAATAAATATATTATTGTATACTTATTTTACTCTTTATCTATATTATACATTTGTATATTGTTCCAATTTTGTGTATTATTGTAGAATAACTCTTCCTTTAAAGAAATACACAACAGACAAAATGACATTGCTTATTCAATAATGATTATGTAAAAGATTTATCTTCGAAGCAGAATATTCTTAACCCCTGAATTTGGACGATATTTCCGACCAATAGTAGAGTTTATTTCAAATATTCGAATTTTGAAGGGGATAAAATCGGGATAACAAGTAGAAAATCAAAGGGAAAGGACTATTTTTCTGTTCATTTGAAATTGAAGAAAACAGAAAAATAGTCCTTATCTGTAAAATAATCTGATCAGAGAATTTTCTTTTAATGTAAAATTTTGTAGAGAAGAAATTTCATGATTTCACCATCACTAGCCGATGAATTTTCAACACCTTTTGATTGTGCGTCGGCCGATCTTATGTCAGCAATAATATTGAAAACTTTCATGGCCGAATAATTCTTCAGTCCGAAGGTGTAATCTTTCAGTTGAAAATTGGCTCGTAATCCCAATGCCGTCATCAGTCCGCTTTCCGATCTATCTTTGGTATAATAACAAATCAGCAGATTTGAGAAATAGTTAAATAATACAGCAAGGGTCGCTTGTATCGGATTGTTTTTAGGATTGTCACTGAAGTATTGAATAATCCGATTAGCCTTTAATACATCTCTCGTTGAAACAGCACGCAGAAGCTCGAAGTTATTGTATTCTTTGCTGATTCCTACATGTTGTTCTACTAATTCTGGAGTGACGCGATTTAAGCCTTTTTCCGCCAAAATAATTCCCAGCTTATCTAATTCCTTATCCAATCGATTTAAATCGTTTCCAAGGCAATCAGAAAGCATTTGGGAGGCTTTTGGATCAATTGCAATAGATCGTGCCTGAAGAATACTTGTGATAAAGGCAGGCATTTTATATTCCGGAATTTTCTTTGACTCAAATAAAAGTCCGTTACTCTCTACTGCCGAAGCCAGCGCTTTCCGTCTGTCGAGTGTTTTATATTTATAATTAATCACCAAGACTGTAGATGCCAAAGGCTTCTTTACATAAGTTGCCAGTAATTCTATGTCGCGCATCTGCTGGGCCTCACGGACAACGATCAACTGGTATTCCGACATCATCGGGAATCTTCGTGCAGCATTAATGACAGAGACAGCATCCGTCTCGGCACCATAAAGCAATAGCTGATTGAAATCCTTTTCCGACTCATCCAGCACAGTAGCCATCAACAAATCCGTCAGCTTGTCAATGAAAAAAGGTTCTTCACCCATGAGTACATAAACAGGACTGAAGCGTCTACTTTTTATATCACGGCATATTTCATCAAACGTATATTCTTTTTTTGCCATACAAGTTTACCAGCTGAAAAGGATGTGTTGAATAGTTTTCTTCTCGTCGATAATCTGCTTCAAAGACTCCATGCCTAAATGAACATGTTCTTCTACAAAGAGGCGGGTTACTTCTTTATCACTTTCTTCTGTCTTAATTCCATTTTCCTCCATAGGCTTATCTGATATCATAAGTAAAGCACCTGTCGGAATTTTGTTTGCAAAGCCAGCTGTCAACAGTGTTGCAGTTTCCATATCAATCCCTGTTGCATGCGTTTTTTTCAAGTAATCTTTAAACTCCGAATCATACTCCCATACCCTTCGATTTGTCGTATAAACCGTACCAGTCCAATAATCTCGACCGTGATCTCGAATGGCTGAAGAGATGGCACGTAACATGGAAAATGCAGGAAGAGAAGGAACTTCGGGCGGCAAATATTCATTGGATGTACCTTCTCCGCGAATAGCAGCAATCGGAAGCAAATAGTCTCCTAAATTATTTACTTTTTTCAAGCCTCCACATTTTCCCAAGAACAAAACAGCATCTGGTTTTATGGCCGAAAGCAAGTCCATAATCGTTGCAGCGTTTGAACTTCCCATTCCAAAATTTATGATTGTTATCCCATCTGCGGCCGCATTAGGCATAGAACCTTTTAATCCTAAAATAGGAACATGATAATATTCGGCAAAGATCTCTACATACTTGGTAAAATTGGTCAGCAAGATATGTTTTGTAAAATCTTCCAGTTTTCTCTCCGTATAACGGGGTAACCAATTTTCCACAATTTCCTGTTTCGTCTTCATATCAGCTTTCTCCTTTTAGATTCATGCACTTTCTCTTTTTCACAAAAACAAATGTACAATAAAAATAGAAATCTGATCAATCAAACAGTCAGTAAATATGGTTCATTCCGATTTATTCTTTACATTTGTGTGTATTTAACGGATTTATATGGACAAATTAGCATTACCCGAATTTCAGGTTCGCCTCTCAGAAAAAGACGGGAAAACATTTATTTTTGACAAGGTACGGAAAAAGCATGTAGCACTAACACCCGAAGAATGGGTACGGCAGCACTTCGTGAATTATTTAATTACAGCAAAGCATTACCCCATTGAAACAATCTCAAACGAAGTTGCGATTAAGCTCCATAACACATCCAAGCGTTGTGACACGGTTATTTTTAATACAATGCTCGAGCCATTTATCATTGCAGAATACAAAGCTCCACACATCGAAATAACAGAAGAAGTCTTTCAACAAATTCTCCGTTATAATATGTCACTGCATGCCCGGTATTTGATCGTCAGCAACGGACTAAAACATATCTGTTGTCAAATTGATTATACTCAACAAACATACAAATTTCTTAAAGAAATCCCGACATACGAAGAAGCTATAAAATAAATCAATTTGAATCATTATTTTTCCAACAAAACAAAACTCTCGAGAATTCAATCCGATCCTCGCATGAATCAAAATGGATTCTCAAGAGAATCAAATAAGAAATCTTATACATCAGAAAAAGCAGATCATGCGGATACAAAAAAGCCAGACATCCCATCTCAGAGACATCTGGCTTTAAATAAAAAATTTCTTTTATCACCACCCACTAATAAGGCTTATTGTCACTCCACAGTCATTGCTCTTTCTTTATTAGAGGAAGCAAGAAAGCTAATCGAATCAGTCGGGTATTGTCCTAAAGCCTCTTTATCAAGATTCATAGAACTATCCAATCCAAACTGATAATCACGTTCTCTTTTTTCATCTTGATCGAAGAATAAAGAGTAAATCAGAATTACTGCAAAAAAAGATAATATCAATGGTTTCATAAGCTATTCTATTTATAATTCTTTATTAGCTTAGATGTAATATAAACGTAAAATGCTGCACGATTATTGTACTTTTATTCAAAAAACGGTTAAATTTAGAGAGTAGCCTATGTCATAAGATAAAAAAGGATGTGGTCTTTGATGATCACATCCTCTTTAATAAGTTCTGAATCTGTTTACTTATCTGATTAACCACCAAAGTTATCAAAATGCAACATCTCCATCGGAACACCCAGACTGTCAAGCATATTTTCTACAGCCTTTGACATCGGGCCCGGACCACACATGTAGTATTCAATATCTTCAGGAGCTTCATGATCTTTCAGATATGTATTGTAAATTACCTGATGAACGAAACCGGCTGTGTACTTAACGCCAGCTGCATCAGCGGCAGGATCCGGACGGTCAAGCGCCAAGTGGAAAGTAAAGTTCGGGAATTCCTTTTCCAGATCCAAGAAATCCTGCAAATAGAAGACTTCATTCAAAGCACGAGCTCCGTAGAAGTAAGACATCTTACGGTCTGTTGTTTTCAAAGTCTTCATCATATGCATGATCTGAGCACGCAACGGAGCCATACCAGCACCACCACCAATCCACATCATCTCGCGCTTCGAGTCGAAGATCGGGTGGAAATCTCCGTAAGGACCACTCATGATCACCTTGTCGCCCGGCTTCAACGTGAAGATGTAAGAAGAGGCGATACCCGGCATCACATCCTGGAACCCTACCTGAGGTTTCGGCTTGAACGGAGGCGTAGCGATACGCACCGTCAGCATGATGCGGTCACCCTCGGCCGGATAGTTGGCCATAGAATAAGCACGGATAGTCGGTTCGTCATTATGACACTTCAAGCCGAAGAGGCCGAACTTCTCCCACGCCGGGAGATAATCCTTACCGATCATATCCTTGTCGATATCCTTGTTGTAATCCATCGCGTACTTCGGAATCTTGATCTGGGCATACGAACCCGGGATGAAGTCCATGTGCTCGCCCTTAGGCAACGCCACGATAAACTCCTTGATGAACGTAGCCACGTTCTTGTTCGAGATTACCTCGCATTCCCATTCCTTTACGCCCAGCACCTCTTCCGGCACCTTTACCTGCATATTCTCTTTCACCTTAGTCTGGCAAGCCAAACGCCAGTGTTCCTTTTGTTGCTTGCGTGAGAAGAATACCTTTTCGGTCGGGAGAATCTCTCCGCCCCCTTCCATCACCTGCGCACGGCACTGGCCACACTTACCACCGCCACCGCAAGCCGAAGACAAGAAGATGCCGCCCGCCTGAAGGGAGCTCAACAAAGTCCCGCCGATGGGGACATCGATTTCTTTCTCACCATTAACCGTCAGCTTGACATTACCTGACGGAACCAATTTTGCTTTGGCATACAACAACGCACCAACCAGTATCATAGTCACTACCAGGAATACAACGGTACCGCTGATGATCGTGAGTGTGCCAGACAGTAATAAAATCATATCTTTACTAATCTTTTAATGCGTTAAACTTAAATCTTCAAACCTGAGAAGCACATGAATGCGATACCCATCAGACTGGTGATGATGAACGAGATACCCAGCCCCTTCAAAGGCTTGGGGATATCCGAATAAGCCAGTTTCTCACGGATAGCCGCCATACCTACGATAGCCAGCATCCAGCCCAGACCGGAACCCAGTCCGTAAACCGTAGCTACGCCCACGTTCGGGAACGCGCGTTGCTGCATAAACAAAGAACCTCCCAGGATGGCACAGTTCACCGCAATCAAAGGCAAGAAGATACCCAGGGATGCATACAAGGAGGGAGAGAACTTCTCGACCACCATCTCAACCAATTGCGTGAAAGCCGCAATGATCGCGATGAATATCAACAGGGCAAGGAAGCTCAGGTTCACCTCGGCATATTCCGGGCCCAGCCATTGCAAGGCGCCTTCCTTCAACACGTAATTCTCAAGCATGTAGTTGATAGGCAACGTACATGTCAAAATGAATGTTACCGCAATACCCAATCCAAGGGCTGTCTTTACGTTCTTAGATACAGCCAGGAAAGAACACATACCCAGATAGTATGTGAATATCATATTGTCGGAGAAAATCGAGCGGACAAATGTACTAAATAACTCTTCCATTCTGATAAACGTTTAAAATGATTAATTTTCCTGGAGTTCCTTATTGCGCGAACGATGGTACCACACAATCAGCGCGATGATGATCAGCGCCATCGGAGGCAGAATCACCAGACCGTTGTTTACATACCCCATGTCGTAGAATGCCTGCGGAATCACATGGATGCCCAGCAGGGTTCCCGAACCGAACAACTCGCGCACGAAACCGACGATGATCAGGATAACGGCATATCCCAGGCCATTGCCCACACCATCCAAGAACGATTCCCACGGGCCGTTACCCAAGGCGAAAGCCTCCAGACGTCCCATCAAGATACAGTTCGTGATAATCAGACCCACATAGACTGAGAGCTGCTTGTTCACGTCATACGCGAACGCCTTCAGCACCTCGCTCACGATTGTCACCAACGCGGCACAGACCACCAGCTGAACGATGATACGGATACGATTCGGAATCGTATTACGCAAAAGCGAAATAATCACGTTGGCAAAGGCAACTACGACCGTTACCGAAATACCCATCACGATAGCAGGTTCCAACTTGGACGTTACCGCCAATGCCGAGCAGATACCCAGCATCTGCACGATAACCGGGTTGTTCATGCTCAACGGGCCTACTAAAACCTCTTTATTCTTATTAGATAATAATCCCATTTTCGATTAATTTTGAGAAGTTAAAAATTTAACATATCCGCTCAAGCTATCAAATAGCATACGGCTCACGCCCTGGCTCGTAATCGTACCTCCGGAGATACCGTCCACATAGTCCTGGCCTTCGGCGCTCTTGCCCGGCTTGACCACGGCGATAGACTTGAACTCACCGTTCTGGAAAAGATGCTTGCCCTTGAATTCTGAGCTGAATCCCGGCGTAGCGATTTCGGCACCCAGACCCGGAGTCTCGCCCGCATGGCTGAAGTCGGCGCCATAAACGGTATTCTTATCATCATTTACCGAAATATATCCCCACAGAGCGCCCCACAGACCGGAACCGTTGAGTGCCATGATATACTTCTTGCCGTCTTGCGTATTAGCGACAAATACGGGGAACCCCTCTTTCTCGCCGGCGAACGCATCCGTAGCGTCACCCACCTTCTCGCCCTTCTCGTTAATCAGGAACGCGTCAGTAATCAGCTCGTTATACTTAGCCTCCGCCTCGTTGGCCGTAACGGTCACGTTGATAGAGCGGAGAATCTGCAAACGCTTGTCGTTATCTTCATTTGCCTTCTGGAAAGGTCTCAAGGACTGAGAGGTAACCGCCAGACCTACCGCTACCAATATCACCATAACGGCCGAATAGATAATCGTATAGGCATTGCTGTTACGGTCCATGCCTTTCTTTGCAGGAGCACCCTCTTCCTTGATTTCTTCAAACTCAGAAGCCGGAGCCTGGCATACCGGACACTTCTCCGGCGCTTTATCACCTTCGTGGACATAGCCACATACTTTACACTTAAATTTCTTTGTAGCCATATTCCTTGCTTATTTATTCAATTTAACACGGTTCAAACGACGATTGATGTTTGCTTCCACTACATAATAGTCGATCAACGGAGCGAACACGTTCATCAACAGGATAGCCAGCATCATGCCCTCCGGATAACCCGGGTTCAACACGCGGATGATGATTGCCATCGCGCCGACCAGCAGTCCGTAGATATATTTACCCTTTTCGGTACGTGCCGAAGTCACCGGATCGGTAGCCATGAACACCGCGCCGAACGCGAATCCGCCCAATGCCAGATGCTCATACCAAGGCATCTGTGCCGTAGCTGTGTCCGGACCTGCCACGTTGAACACCAGAGCCATCAACGCGCCCCCGACAAACACCGAGAACATCGTCTTCCAGCTGGCGATACCCGTAAACAACAGGATAACCGCACCGATGGCGATAGCGATTACGCTGGTCTCACCGATAGAACCCGGAATGAATCCATAGACCATGTCCTGGAAGCTCCACGGGAACTCGACCGTAGAGGTCGTAGCCACCTTGGCGATACCCAGCGGAGTAGCCGCCGAGAAACCGTCTACCACCTGTCCGGCACCGATGCCGAACGTATCAGCCGTACGCACCCATACCTGGTCGCCCGACATGGCCGTCGGATAAGCGAAGAACAGGAAGGCGCGTGTCACCAACGCCACATTAAATATATTGTATCCGGTACCGCCGAACACCTCCTTGGCGAAGATAACCGCAAACGCCGTAGCTACCGCGATCATCCACAACGGGGTATCTACCGGCACGATCATCGGAATCAGGATACCCGAAACCAGGAATCCCTCCTGAATCTCCTCCTTCTTCCATTGAGCCACCGTAAACTCGATACCCAGACCTACCACGTAAGACACGATAATCTTAGGCAATACGGCCAGGAATCCGAAAACAAATGTCATCCAAAAACCCGGATTGGCGCCGATGGCCAGGTTATGTTGATAACCGACATTATACATACCAAAAAGCAAAGCCGGTAACAAAGCGATAATCACTACGGTCATCGTACGCTTCGAATCGATGCTATCGTGGATATGAACGCCCGTCTTTGAAGTGGCATTCGGCACAAACAAAAATGATTCGAAGCCCTCAAATACAGAACGGAACATCGCCAGCTTTCCGCCTTCCTCAAAGTTAGGCTTAATCTTGTCGAGATAATTCCTTAACGCTTTCAATGTTTTATAATTTTAATGTTATTAATTCATTTCCTTATACAACAGGTTCAAGCCGTTACGGACTATCTGTTGCAATTCTATTTTGGAGGTATCGACAAATTCGCACAGCGCGAAGTCCTCCGGAGCCACTTCATAAATACCCAGATTCTCCATCTTGTCGATGTCGAAAGCGATGATGGCCTTCAACAGGTATTCCGGCATGATGTCCATCGGGAACACCTTGTCATACTCGTTCGACATGATCATCGCACGCTTTCCGCCCTTCACGCGGGCATCCAGCACATACTCCTTGCCCTTGCCTGTCAGCCAGGTCAGGTAAGAATGGCTCACACTGTACTTGCCGAAGCCCGGAGTAGCCCAGCCCAGGAACTCATCCACATCGTCACCTTCCGGAATCACGGTAACCTGGCAATCGTAAGCGCCCAGATAGTCGCCCATGCCCACTTTCGTACCCGTCAGCACGTTTCCGCTGATGATGCGGACATGTCCGCCGGTCTTCACCTTGCCGCCTACCAGGCTTTCGAGGGTGCATCCGCTCACCGCCTGCACATAGCCCTGCTCGGTCGTTTCAGAGCCGGTAATGGCCACGAGGCGGGTAAAGTCTGCCACGCCCTTGTTGAAGAGGCGTCCCATCAGGATGACGTCCGCCGCATTGACCGTCCATACCACTTCACCCTTGTTCACGGGCTTGATATGGTTGATCTGTACACCTACGTTACCTGCAGGATGCGGGCCTTCAAACGCCACGGTCTCCACGCCGTTCACCTTCACGGACGAGCCGTTTTTCACACCTACATACACTTTCCCATTGGTTAGTTTGGCTAAAGCGTCCAGGCCGGTTTGCAAATCAGCTTCATGTCCCTTCACCAGGAAATCGAAGTTCGGGGCCAACGGAGCGGAATAGAAAGCCGTGACGAAGATGTCTCGCGGAGAGTCTGACGGAGACGCTACGATATCATACGGACGTTGCTTGATGAACGGCCACATACCGGCTTCCAGCAACGCTTCTTTCACTTCTTCCGCTTTCAGAGCGGCCACATTCTTCTTGCCGAACTCAACGTACTCGTTCTGGGCGTCCGGTGTGACAACAATGCTCAGCACCTTACGCTTTTCACCACGATTTACGGCAGCTACTTCGCCGCTGACGGGCGAAACGAACTTGATTTCGGGGCGGTTCTTGTCTGTCATCAGCACAGAACCGGCTTTGACCTTATCACCCGGGCGAACCAATACTTTCGGAAGAATGCCAGTGTAATAATCCGGAACGATTGCATAAGATGCACTCTTTCCAGCATTTAGCATTGTTTCCGAAGCCTTGCCCTTCAGATTAATGTCTAAACCCTTTTTAATCGTAATCACATTTGCCATGATATAACTAAAATTGTTTAATGTAATTTTCTGCAAAAGTAACCATTTTTTCAGGTTTTTCAGCAGTTATTTCCAAATTATTACTGAAAAAATTCTGTATTAAAAATAGATTTCTCAAGATGAATGATTTATTTCTGTTTCTTCTACCTCACAGGAGGTAAAAAACATTTCTTGTTGAGATTTTTCTTTGGAGAATGTGAAATAAGTACAGACTGCTTCCGTACATATTTCCTTGGCCGAATTATAGATAGTAGCCTTTACGAGTATAATATTACGTTTCTGCTCCTGAATGGACGCTCTTATTTCAAGAAGTGTATCATTGGTTGAGATAGACTTACGATAACGTGTTTCCATTTTAGATGTCACTCCGGTTGTCTGTAATTTACGGACAATCACCCAAGCACATATTTCATCCAATAAAACGGCTTGGATTCCTCCATGCAAAGTATCTAACCAACCTTGATATTCAGGCTTAGGTTTCCAAAAACTGACGATTTCATCACCGTCTTCATAAAATTCCATTTTTACTCCCATCGGATTATCAGGAGAACATCCGAAGCAATAGTAGCCTTTCAAACCTTTCCAGGGGTTGATTATTTTCTTCATAAGCACTCGTTTTTGGCATCAACTGAAATTCAGTGTAAAAATAATAACTTTTTTAATGAAGCCTACTATAACTGTCTATTTTTAACGCAAAAAAGAAGAGACATATTTCTTGTTTTCGGTTTCGGCGAAATATTTATTCAAAACTCACGAGAATCAATCTTGAATCCCGTGAGTTTTGCATCCGATTCTAACGAGAATCAAATTGGAAAATGTACCATCCGATCAGTCGCTCATCTTCCATCAGTATTTCTTGAATACGTATCGTTTTCCTTCGCTTAATAATATCAGCTGTGTATTGCTCACTTTCTCCACCGTGAAATCACGGGTGGCTTCTGTCCAATCCGTATAAGGTAAAAACTCCTGAACCGGACGAGGATCTGATAATAACTGCAATGTCAACTGATCCCCTTCATAAAAGTTATATCCATACGAATAACGATAGTTGTCCGAACTCCGATCATAAATCTGATATTGGAACAAAGTTGTCTGAAAGTTATACCATACCGTGTCAACAGTAGCTACATTTCCTTCAGATTCAATCTGATTCAACTGCCACTTCCCTTCCAGATTTGTCGTCATCGTATCGCAAGCACCCAACCTGAGTAAAGCACTTATCGCTATTATCAAGCTTTTCTTCATATTAATTAAATAACTCCTTTTGTACTAGGCAAATTATAATGATAGATATCCCGCCGAACCGCCATTTTGATAGACCGGGCCAATGCCTTGAAAATACCTTCTATCTTGTGATGTTCGTTGGTACCTTCCGCTTTGATGTTTAGATTCATCCGTGCCGCATCACTCAGACTCTTAAAGAAATGCAGGAACATTTCGGTCGGCATATCTCCTATTTTTTCCCGATGAAATTCAGCATCCCATACCAGCCAGGGACGACCTCCGAAATCCAAAGCCACACTACATAAACAATCATCCATCGGTAATGTATAACCATAACGCTCGATCCCCCGTTTGTCTCCGAGTGCTTTCGCCAAAGCTTCACCCAAAGCTATCGCCGTATCTTCAATGGTATGATGTTCATCTACGTTTAAGTCGCCTTTCACTTGGATCGTCAAATTCATTCCGGAATGCTTTCCAATCTGGTCTAGCATATGATCGAAAAAGCCTAATCCCGTAGAAATCGACGTTTTTCCCTTTCCATCGAGGTTCAAAGATACAAAAATATCTGTTTCTTTGGTTACCCGTTTGACTTCAGCACATCTTTCGCCCGCAAAAAGGAACTCGGCTATCCGATCCCAATCATTCGTAACAAGCACTGGCTGAATATCTTCATATCCTGCCAGAATTTCTGCGGTGGAATCGTCATTTTCATGCAGCCAGATACCTTTTGCTCCCAAATTACGGGCTAATTCCATATCCGTCAGCCGATCTCCGATCACATAACTGTTTGCCAAATCATATTCATCCGACAAATATTTCCCCAACATACCGGTCCGAGGTTTCCGGTTCGGTGAATTTTCTTCCGGAAACGAGCGATCAATCAAGATGTCATCAAAAACCACGCCTTCACCGGCCAACGTTTTCAACATCAAATTATGTACCGGCCAAAATGTATCTTCTGGGAAAGAAGATGTTCCCAATCCGTCCTGGTTGGTTACCATCACAAACTCAAAATCCAGTTGTTTCCGGATGAAGAACAAATTCCGCATCACTTTGGGATAGAATTCCAGCTTTTCGAAACTATCCAGCTGGTAATCAACAGGTGGTTCAATAACCAACGTACCATCCCGATCGATAAAAAGGGCTCTTTTCTTCATCTTATATGGATTTAAGGGCATTCAATAAAGCAGTATTCTCATCTTCTGTTCCAACCGTAATACGAAGACAACCCGCACAAAGCGCAACCTTATTCCGGTTTCGAACGATAATACCTTGTTCTACCAACTTTTGATAAACCTGATCGGCATTACCCACATCTGTCAGAATAAAGTTTGCATCCGTCGGATAAATCTTCTTCACCAACGGTATGGCTGATAACTCCTGCTGCATCCGTGTACGTTCAGAAAGGATTAAAGTAAGTTGCGACTTCATCACTTCCTGATTGTCCAGAATCTCCCAAGCCTTCTCCTGAGTCAGCTGATTGACATTATACGGATACTTGATTTTATTCAATACCGAAATAATCTCAGCAGACGCAAAAGCCATACCTAAACGGATTCCGGCAGCACCCCATGCTTTGGATAAGGTCTGAAACACAACCAGATTGTGGTATTTACTTAAATCTTTAGTAAAAGAAGGAGAAGAAGAGAAATCAATGTAGGCTTCGTCTATCACCATAATGCCTTCGAACGTATCTAATAGCTGATAGATATCATTCCGATTCAGACTATTGCCCGTCGGATTATTGGGAGAACACAGATAAATTGCCTTCACCGAATCATCAATCTGCGAGAGAAAAGCAGGCATGTCGATTTGGAAATCCGGAGTTAATTTCACTTTTCTGCACGCCACATGATTGATTTCTGCTGCAACCTGGTACATACCATAAGTAGGATCCAGGGTAAGGATTGCATCTTTTCCCGGCTCACAAAAAGCACGCATGATTAAATCAATCGGCTCATCGCTACCGTTTCCTAACAGAATACATTCCTTGGGAACACCTTTTATGGCCGAAACCTTTTCTTTTAACCGCCATTGCATCGGGTCCGGATAGCGGTTATACGGAGCATTGTACGGATTTTCGTTGGCATCCAAAAAGACAGATGCTGTTCCATGAAACTCATCCCGAGCGGATGAATAGGGTTTCATCTCTCGAATATTCGGGCGAACCCAAGCATTTACGTCAAATGTTTTATTTGTATTCATAAGGCATTCAATCTAACGGTTACTGCATTACGGTGAGCTTCCAGTTCCTCATTGGCTGCCATCGTACGGATAGTATCACCTAATTGGCGGATTCCATCCGCACTGATTTCCTGGAATGTCATCTTCTTGATAAAGCTATCCAAATTAACGCCACTATAAGCATGGGCATATCCATTGGTCGGTAGCGTATGATTCGTACCCGAAGCGTAATCGCCTGCACTTTCCGGCGTATAAGGTCCCATAAATACACTTCCGGCATTCCGGATCTTTTCGGCGATTTCACCGTAATCGCGGGTTTGAATGATCAGATGTTCCGGGGCATAATAATTGGTAAAGTCAATCACTTCCTGCGTATTCTTCAATACAATGATACGACTGTGAGCCAAAGCCTTCTCGGTAATTTCCAGACGAGGCAAACGCTTCAGCTGTTCTTCGATGGCTTTTACGACAGGTTCTACAATTGCTTCGGTGGTTGTTACCAAAATAGCCTGACTGTCAACTCCATGTTCGGCTTGTGAGAGAAAATCGGCCGCAATAAAGTCAGGATTAGCGAATTCATCGGCAATTACTTCTACTTCTGAAGGACCGGCGGGCATATCGATTGCCACTTCTTTCAGGCTAACCCATTGTTTGGCAGCCGTTACATACTGGTTTCCGGGACCAAATATCTTATACACCTTCGGTATGGATTCCGTTCCGTATGCCATCGCTGCAATGGCCTGGCTACCTCCGACTTTACAAATCTTGTTTACACCAGCAACTTTAGCTGCAAACAGAATGGCCGGATGTATCTTTCCCGTTTTAGAAGGCGGTGTACATAAAACGATTTCCTTACAACCGGCAATCTGAGCCGGAACTGCCAGCATCAATACGGTAGAAAACAACGGAGCCGTTCCGCCGGGAACGTATAAACCAACCTTTTCGATTGGAACAGCTTTCTGCCAACAAACGACTCCCGGAGCTGTCTCGATCTTTTTCCCTTCAAAGCGTTGGGAAGCGTGGAAGGTTTCTATATTCTCTTTTGCTGTCCGAATGGCTTGTTTCAAGTCTTCAGAAACCAGACTTTCAGCTTCGGCTATTTCTTCTTCTGATACTAAGAGGTCGGTCAAATCGACTTTATCGAATTGCTTTTCATACTTTCGGATAGCCGCATCACCATTTATACGGACATCATCCAGTACCTGACGAACGGTATCAAACAAAGTACTGACATCCATCGTCGCACGTTTGGAAATATTCTTCCATTCGGTGTATTCAGGGTATTTTATTATTTCCATACCTATACCTATTATAATATCATTTTCTCGATTGGCAATACCAAGATTCCTTCTGCACCCAAGAATTTCAGTTTTCCGATGATTTCCCAGAAATGTTTCTCAGCTATCACTGACTGAACCGAAACCCATTCGCCGTTTGCCAAAGGTGTTACGGTCGGACTCTTCATTCCTGGCAATACTTCGATGATTTCGTCTAATTTATCTTTCGGAGCATTCAAAAGTACATATTTTTTCCCTTCTGCCATCTGGATGGCTTCGAAGCGGAACAATAATTCATTCAGGATTTCCCGTTTCTCGTCGGTCAGGTCTTTATTTCCGATCAACAAGGCTTCGCTTTGCATGACAACTTCAACTTCTTTCAGCTGGTTACTTACCAACGTACTGCCGGAGCTGACAATATCGAAGATTGCATCAGCCAATCCAATGCCCGGAGCAATTTCTACCGATCCGGTAATTACGTGAGTGTTGGCTTTGATTCCTTTCTCCTGCAAGAAAGTCTTCAGGATTCCCGGATAAGAAGTTGCAATCGTTTTACCTTCAAACCAGATAACTCCATTATAATCTTCGTCTTTGGGAATCGCCAAAGAGAGACGGCACTTACTGAATCCCAAGCGTTTGATCAGTTCGGCTTCCGATCCCTTTTCCACATATTCGTTTTCACCGACAATACCGACATCGGCAGTTCCGTTGGCAACCGATTGTGGAATATCATCATCCCGCAAGAAAAGTACTTCAACCGGGAAATCCTTTGCCGAAAGAAGCAACGTTCTTTTGGCTTTGTTCAGTTTGATACCGGCTTCTTCCAGAAGCATCATTGTCTCGTCATACAAGCGTCCTTTCGACTGTACTGCAATTCGTAACATACATTTCCTATTTTAATTGTTATTATTGACTGAACTACGATAAAAAGAAAAAGGCCTACCGAAATCCGGTAAGCCTTCGCCTTTATCTTCTCAAGTATTTACATACCATCAAAACTCACCGAACTATTGCCCGTTGTTGCCATAATGGTGATGATGATGTAAATTACCTGTTCTCATTTTAATTCCCTTTTTATTACGCTTGCAAAGTTACAATAAATATTGAATCTGCAAATATTTCTTACAATTTTATTCTCAAAACCGAGTAATAATTGCGTTTTACTGCTTTCCAAACTCCCAGAGAAAAGTTTTCCGAACAAATTCTTCCTAATAAGGAAAAGAAATCTCCGACTTACTTCTTCGTATATTCCCGATAAAACTCAGCTACCGATTCGATTCCCTTTAAGAAATAATCAAGGCGGCAGCTCTCATTGGGCGAATGGATAGCATTCTGTTCCAAACCAAATCCCATCAGAACGGTCTTAACGCCCAAAACCTGTTCGAACGTAGAAATAATAGGAATGCTTCCGCCCCGACGTACAGCCAAAGGCTTCTTCCCGAAAGCAATACCCACAGCTTTCTCGGCTGCCCGGTAAGCCGGCATATCAATCGGACAAACATATCCTTCTCCGCCATGCTTCGGCGTTACTTTTACTTTTACATAGTCGGGTGCTACCTTATTTATATAGTCATCGAACAGCTTAGAAATCTTCTCGTGCTGCTGATGAGGTACCAAGCGGCAGGAAACCTTGGCATAAGCTTTCGACGGAAGAACTGTTTTGCTTCCTTCTTCGATATAACCGCCCCAGATTCCGCAAACATCGAATGAAGGCCGGCAACTGTTCCGTTCCAGTGTCGAATATCCCTTTTCACCGAACAGGGCGTTTACGTCAATCGCCTGTTTGTACTTGGTTTCATCAAACGGAACTTGTGCAATCATATCCCGTTCTTCTTGTGATAATTCTTCTACATCGTCATAAAAACCCGGAATAGTAATACGACCGTCCGCATCGGTGATATCTGCAATTATCTTACACAAGACATTGATCGGATTGGCTACTGCACCACCGAAATGACCGGAATGCAGATCGCGGTTCGGTCCGGTTACTTCCAATTCCCAATAAGCCAGTCCTCTCAGCCCCGTCGTTAAAGAAGGAACTTCGGCACTTACCATGCTGGTATCCGAGACCAGGATGATATCCGACTTCAGGAGTTCTTTGTGTTCCTGGCAGAAAGCTTCCAGACTAGGCGAACCGATTTCTTCTTCTCCCTCGAAAATAAACTTGACATTACAGTTCAGCAGTCCTTCCTGTAAGGCTGTCTCAAAGCCTTTCACCTGAATCATACCTTGTCCTTTGTCATCGTCCGCACCTCTAGCCCAGATACGGCCGTCACGGATTTCCGGTTCAAACGGATTACTTTTCCACAATTCGAGCGGTTCGGCAGGCATCACATCATAATGCGCATAAACCAATACCGTCGGAGCCGTCACCGAAATAATCTTTTCCGCATACACAATGGGATTCCCGGCGGTCGGCATCACGACTGCTTTATCTGCTCCTGATGACAACAAGACTTCAGTCCACCGCTGGGCACAAGCCAACATATCCGCTTTATGCTCTTGTTTTGCACTGATTGACGGGATTCGGATCAAGGAAAACAATTCCTCCAGAAACCGATCCTGATTGCTTTCAATATATGATTTAACCGACATCGTATTTAAAATGAAGTTAATTTTCTAATCTGTTCCATTCCCTGATTAAAATCGGAGATGATTTCTTTCATGACATCTGCCACGGATAATTCTTCACGGAAAAGAGAAGCGATCTGCCCTATTTCGAGCTCTCCTTCTTCCAGATTTCCTTCGAAGATACCTTTCTTGGCACGTCCTTTACCCAATAATTCCCGCAATTCTTCTACCGTGGCTCCACGCGATTCAGCTTCTTCCACAGCCGTCGTAAAGGTACCTTTTACTAATCGTGTCGGAGAAACCTTCTTCAGCAAGAGTTTGGTATCTCCTTCATTCAGCGACAGGCACAATTGCTTGAAGGCTTCGTGGGCAGAGCTTTCGGTTGTCAAGGCAAATCTCGTACCAATCTGCACTCCTTCTGCTCCTAAAGCAAAGGCAGCCAGCATCCCGGCTCCTGTTCCGATACCACCGGCAGCAATCAAGGGTAAACTTGTTTTCCGGCGTACATGCGGAATCAGACACATGGTTGTCGTCTCTTCCCTTCCATTATGACCTCCGGCCTCAAAGCCTTCGGCTACAATCGCATCCACGCCTGCCTCTTCACACTTCCCGGCGAACTTGGAACTGCTCACCACATGCACGACTGTAATTCCATGTTCTTTCAGGAATTTCGTCCAGGTCTTTGGGTTTCCAGCCGAAGTAAATACGATTTTGACACCTTCATCCACGAGGATCTGCATGATCTTTTCGATTTCCGGATACATCAGCGGAACATTTACGCCAAAAGGCTTATCAGTAGCTGCCTGACATTTTCGGATATGTTCCTGCAATACTTCCGGATGCATCGAGCCTGCGCCCAATAAACCCAAACCACCGGCATTACTAACGGCCGAAGCCAGTCGCCAGCCGCTACACCAAACCATTCCTCCCTGGATAACAGGATATTTTATCTTAAACAGATTACAAATTCGATTTTCCATACAATTCTTATATAGTTATAGCTGTTGCTTCCTGATTGTTAATCAAAACATGCCAATGGCATTTACCAGCATATTGACGGCAAATGTCAAGGCGATGGATGCATATAGTATTTTAATATTGATCTTCTTGAACAACTGATAATACACAGTTGCCAGCATTATACATGTCAATCCAATTAAAGCGCCTGATCGGATATTGATATCGATTACCGGAACAGGAAGCCAAGGTTGAGGGAAACACATCAAAAGCAGACCTGCCAGCACCGAAGTTGCCAGAAATGCGGCAAACAAACGTGTACACCACATGCGATATTCGGTAATATGGATAGCATATTGTGCCAGGAAGATCGTGATAAACGGATAAACCGGCAACAAATAACTGGCCCGTTTGACCGGCATCAAGGCATAAGCCAGCAATAAAACAATCATGGCAATCAGACTGAATAACTTGACTCCCGTACAATCTACTTTCTTCTTCTCCATTTTGACACCGAAGAGCGAAAAGAAGAAAAAAACAATCCAAGGCAAGAAGCCTAACGCCAACAACGGAATGATGTAAAAGAAATTATGGGTATGAGCTTCCAGACTCCAGAAGTAACTGAACTCCGTTTGCATGACATCCAATAACAGATCCATTCCACCTTGCTTCCAGATACTCACATACCAGAGTACGGGTAAAAACAAAGAAGAGACTGCCACATAGAACATGGCTTTCAGCGACGTTAAAACCGGCTGTTTGCGCGTCACCAGCAGATATACGGTAAATGTAACGACTGGAAGAATCATTCCCATCAAGCCTTTCGTCAGGATCGCTCCGCTCAACAAGGCCGATATTTCAACCGGTATTCCCTTCAATTCATAGTTTTCTTCCCAACGATACAACTGTGTCAAGGCCACGAATATAAAGGTTGCAAACAACAAATCGCCTGAGCTGGCAGCCGAAAGGTTCTGCATACCCGCACAGGTAATCAGAAATAATGTTGAGATAAATGCTTCATGGAATTTCACTCTCCGGCCGAAGAAGATCAACGCCGAAGCCATCATGACAATGAATGCCAACGCTCCGGGCAGTTGCAAGGTGAATTTCGAGACATATCCCTGCCAACTGGAAAAAAGAACAATGAGCCAATGAAGCATCGGATGATCATAGCTGATTTCTCCGGAAGGCATCTTAGGAAGTACCCATTCACCGGATTTCAACATGGCTTCGGCAACGGCAGCATCCGCCGAATTGGCCGTACTGCCTAATTCACTTAATCCTAACCAAGGTAATACAGAAATAATACAGATGAGAATGATCATCGTGATCGGTTTCTGCAAATACAAATATTGTAAAGTTGGTGTACGCATAAATTTCTCCTAATTTATAAATAGTACAAAGAAACACTTTTTTGGCGACATAATTGGCCTTTTAGTGAACTTTTACATGCCTAATGATGCTTTTATCGCATGACGGATAACGTCTGCTTCGGCTTTATTCTCCCGTAAAATAGAAAGGACAAAGTCCAGATAATGTTCTTTGGTGCTGATTCCACATAATTGGCATACACGGCTTTGCGGTAACATGCCTTTCTGATTATATACCCGAAGAATATTGTTGTAATCGGCCGTTTCAATATACATCTGAAACGAAGTCTTGATTTGGCTATAAATATCTTCTACTCGAATACGTTCATGGATCTCTTCCACCTGGTCGTTCAACTGTTCGAACGAATGGATCTTACAGTTCAATGCCATTTCCAGTTTCTTTTTTACCTGATGCTTGGCATGAAGAATGACCTGATCTTCCAAGTCTTTCTCAAAAAGACGGATGACATTTTCTTTTACCTGTCGGAAGATTTCATCCGGATTCTTCATCAACCGGCCGGCAACCGATTTGATGACGTCTTCCAGCATCAACAAATTTTCTACCTCTGCCACACTGGGAACAAAGATATGCTGTTCGTTCAGGTAACGTATCTCGCCTTCTGTCCGGCGGTCACGGTCAACGATACCCATACTTTCCAGCATATGAAAGTCTTTTAACTGACCGAAAGCCTTGGTCGTTTCGATTACCTTCTGGCATCCGCCCATCGGTTTCACCATATAATCCGGAAAAACGAGCGAATACAACCGGTTGTCGATACTGTTGTTGTCGGTTCCTTCGATAAAAAGAATCGGCTTACGGCTGCCCAATACTTCCATGTAAAGTTCTTCCGGCAGACTTTTATTGTTTTCGATCAATTCGTAATCCCATATCTGATGATCTGCGTCGTACGAACGAATCCATAGTCGCTTGCAGGAACGACGGGCCAAGGCGAAATCTATATCATGTGTCAGATAGACAAACGTACAGTCGGGCCTCAGTTCTTCAATCTTATCCCACAAAAGGTTCTTGATGGAGCTATGCAACAAGGTTTCGGGCTCTTCAATAACCAACAAGGCATTAGCCGGAGCATACAGACCTGCCGCAATCAGATAAAAGACCAGTTTCTCACTATCACTCATCCGGCCGGCCGTATAAGAATTACAACTGCGTTCGGCCGAAGTCAGTTCGATAAAACCAGACTTACGTACCAACCGGTTGTGCGGAAACATCTGTTCCCAAATCTGCTGGATGACATCAATCTTGGTAGCAGGAGGCTCCAGTCCAGCATTCAGCTTGCAGGCTTCCTTATAATTGACGGCCGCCTCAAACTCTTCCCGCTGTAACCGAAGGATCATCTTCTCGTATTCTGTGATCCTAGGCAATAGCAAACGCTCCTTTATCAGCATCTGCAATTGCATCCATTCATCCGACGGAGTATGTTCATCGGGCTGTCCTGTAATAAAAAGGGCATGCAACCCGGATATCTTCAAGGCCCGATCAGCATAACGGGTCAACAAAGCCCGGCCAAAAGAAGACTTTCCCGCTCCGTTCGTACCAATCACCACTAACGAATTGGCCGAAATGACCGGTTCTTCCTTATTTATATTGAGAGGTAATTGAATTTCCATAATCTAAATTCATTGAATACCCTACAAAGTTATAATTTTCCCTGCATGTCAAAGCATATTCATCTGCAAAAATCACCCTAACGGTTTCTTCATACCCCCTATTTTATTTTGTTCGGCCAGCCTGTCAAAAACAGAAGTCCTGCCGATATATTCTTTAGTTCACGACGCGGATTACTTAGTTCACGTCGTGGATTACTTAGTTCACGTCGTAGATTAAGTAGTTCCCGACGTGAACTAAAGAATTAGCCATTTATTTTTTATTTTATGAACCAGGAGAAACAAGTTTCGGGAAGCAGAGATGCAGAAAATCCCCCAATGATACCAAACCGGACATGATAAGAGCTCTTTTAACAAATATGCCATCGAACTATTCAATAGAGTAAGCGGTTTATTAATTGGAATGAAGTTAGCATGAAACCGCGGGGAACAATAAAATCATTTTTGACGCTTTATTTTTACTATTAAAAAGTAATTGGAGTTTCAAAAAAATACTAACTTTGGACCATACAAGTAACAAATTTGTAATGTACATAAATTATATAAAAGGAACATGGATACAAAAATTCAAGAATTAACCGAAAAAATCTACCAAGAAGGTGTAGAGAAAGGTAACGAGGAAGCTGCTCGTATCATAGCGGAAGCCGAAGCTCGTAAAAAAGTTCTGATAGAAGAAGCTGAAGCAAAAGCAAAGGAAATTGTAGCCAGTGCAGAAAAACAAGCTAACGAGCTTAAGAAAAACACAGAAGCCGAGTTGAAATTGTTTGCTACCCAATCTATTGAAGCTTTGAAAAGTGAAGTAACCAACCTGATTACCGGTAAGATTGTCGGTGATAACATCAAGGCGGTTGTTACAGATGCCACTTTTATGCAAAAGGTTATTCTGGAGTTAGTCAAATCTTGGCCTAGCAATGAAAACCTGGTAATACAGTCGGCCGATGCAGAAAATCTACAAAAGTATTTTCTGGCGAATGCCAAAGACTTATTGAACAAAGGTATAACGATCGAACAAGTTAATGGCAAGAAAGCTTCTTTCTCTATCATGCCTGCCGACGGTTCATACAAGGTTTCATTTGGAGAAGAAGAATTTGTTGAATTTTTCAAAGAGTTCTTGCGCCCACAGTTGGTTGAAGCTCTTTTCTAACAAATCAGCACAATGAGTAAATATTATTGCTTAATAGCAGGTCTCCCTGACATTACGCTCGACGATAGCAGACTCACCTACTCGGTTGCTGATTTCAGGAATGAATTAAGCGATATACTGACACGCAAGGATCAAAAGCTGATCGATCTGTTCTTCTTGAAGTTTGACAACAAGAACCTGATCAACCAGCTGAAGAATCCGGATTCGGACATGGATCCGCGGGGAAGTATTACATACGATGAATCACATGCCTTATATCAGGCCTTGAAAGAAGAAGAAGCAATCCCCAAGAACAAGCATATTCCTTCTTATTTCATAGATTTCTTCCGTATGTACCTGGAAAGCGAAGCCAAAGGTGATGTCGCTACCATTTCGTGGGAAGACCGCCTCGCTGCATTATATTATGCTTATGCCATGAAATGCGGGAATCAGTTCGTAGCAGACTGGTTTGAGTTGAACCTTAACATTAATAATATGTTAACCGCCATTACCTGCCGTAAACACGGATTAGACAAATCCCAATATATCGTAGGAGACAATGAAGTGGCTGAAGCATTGCGTACATCGAATGCCCGTGATTTTGGTCTGGGTAACGATGTAGAATATCTACCTGCCTTGCAACACATAGCGGAAGAATCCGATCTGATGCTCCGGGAAAAGAAAATAGACACGCTGAAATGGAACTGGCTGGAAGAACAAACCTTCTTCAAGACGTTCGATATTGAAAGTGTTTTTGCTTATCTGCTCAAACTGGAAATGATTGAACGATGGGTAAGCCTCGATAAAGAAACCGGCGAAAAGACGTTCCGTGAGATTGTAGGTGCAATGAAAAAAGGCAGCGAAAATGCCTTGGAGGAATTTAAAAGAAATAACGAAAAATAATTATGGCAACGAAAGGAATTGTAAGAGGAATCGTTTCGAACTTGGTAACCGTTGAGGTTGACGGACCGGTTTCTCAGAATGAAATCTGTTACATTTCGGTTGGCGGTGTCAAACTGATGGCCGAAGTTATCAAGGTAATAGGTAAGAATGCCTTTGTGCAGGTATTCGAAAGTACACGTGGTATGCGTGTAGGCGATAGTGCCGAATTCCAAGGACACATGTTGGAAGTAACATTAGGTCCGGGTATGCTGTCGCGCAATTACGATGGTCTGCAAAACGACTTGGATAAAATGGAAGGTGTATTCCTGAAACGTGGCGAATATACATTCCCGTTGGATGAAAATAAGAAATGGGCTTTCAAGCCGCTGGCTCAGGCAGGTGAAAAAGCCATTGCCGGTACTTGGTTGGGCGAAGTGGATGAAAACTCGCAGCCGCATAAGATTATGGTGCCTTTCACTTTCAAGGGAGAATATACCATCAAAAGTGTAGCCGCTGAAGGTGAATATACAATCAACGATACGATTGCCGTATTGACAGACGCAGAAGGCAACGAAGTGAAAGTAACCATGGTTCAGAAATGGCCGGTTAAGAAAGCCATCACTTGCTACAAAGAAAAACCGCGTCCATTCAAATTGTTGGAAACCGGTGTTCGTACCATTGATACAGTCAATCCGATTGTTGAAGGCGGTACTGGCTTTATCCCGGGTCCGTTCGGTACCGGAAAGACCGTTTTGCAGCACGCCATTTCTAAACAGGCAGAAGCGGATATCGTGATTATCGCTGCCTGCGGTGAACGTGCCAACGAGGTTGTGGAAATCTTTACGGAATTCCCGGAACTGGTCGATCCGCATACAGGACGTAAGCTGATGGAAAGAACCATTATCATTGCCAATACGTCAAACATGCCGGTGGCTGCCCGTGAAGCTTCTGTTTATACAGCCATGACCATTGCTGAATATTACCGCAGTATGGGATTGAAGGTTCTGCTGATGGCCGACTCTACTTCTCGTTGGGCTCAGGCATTGCGTGAAATGTCTAACCGTTTGGAAGAATTGCCGGGTCCGGATGCATTCCCGATGGACTTGTCTGCCATTGTAGCCAACTTCTACGCCCGTGCCGGCTATGTCGTGCTGAATAATGGTTCAACAGGTTCGGTTACTTTCATCGGAACCGTATCTCCGGCCGGTGGTAACCTGAAAGAGCCGGTTACAGAAAACACGAAGAAGGTAGCCCGCTGTTTCTATGCCTTGGAGCAGGAACGTGCCGACCGCAAACGTTATCCGGCTGTTAATCCGATTGACAGTTACTCTAAATATCTGGAATATCCCGAATTTCAGGAATACATTGCCCAGCATATCTCTCCGAGCTGGATTGAAAAGGTAAACGAAATCAAGACCCGTATGTTGCGTGGTAAGGAAATTGCCGAGCAGATCAACATCTTGGGTGACGATGGTGTTCCGGTAGATTACCACGTTACGTTCTGGAAGTCTGAACTGATCGACTTCGTGATCTTGCAGCAAGATGCCTTCGATGCCATCGATGCCGTCACACCTCTGCCCCGTCAGGAGTTTATGCTGGATAAAGTTGTTTCCATCTGCCGTACCGACTTCAAGTTCGATACCTTCCTCGAAGTAATGGACTACTTCAAGAAGATGATCAATATCTTCAAGCAGATGAACTACTCTGAGTATGAAAGTGAACAATTCAAGAAGTTTAATCAGGAATTGGATGCTTTGTTAAAAGAAAGAATGTAATAAAGAATAGCAGTATGGCAACAAAAGCATTTCAGAAAATATATACAAAGATTACCCAGATCACCAAAGCGACCTGTTCGCTGAAAGCAACCGGTGTCGGGTACGACGAGCTGGCTTCTGTAGATGGGAAACTGGCTCAGGTAGTAAAGATTATTGGAGATGAAGTAACCTTGCAGGTATTCTCCGGAACAGAAGGAATCCGTACCAATGCTGAAGTAGTATTCATGGGCAAAGCTCCTTCGTTAAAAGTAGGCGATCAGTTGGCCGGTCGTTTCTTCAATGCGTATGGAGAACCGATCGACGGCGGTCCTGTTCCTGAAGGTAAAGAAGTAGAAATCGGCGGTCCGTCAGTAAATCCCGTTCGTCGTAAACAGCCTTCTGAATTGATCGCTACGGGTATTGCCGGTATCGACTTGAACAACACGTTGGTTACCGGACAGAAGATTCCGTTCTTCGCCGACCCGGACCAGCCTTTCAACCAGGTAATGGCTTTGGTAGCCATGCGTGCCAAATCAGATAAGATTATCTTGGGCGGTATGGGTATGACCAACGACGACTATCTGTTCTTCAAGAATACATTTAGCAACGCAGGTGCACTGGACCGTATCGTAAGTTTCATCAATACAACCGAAGACCCGTCAGTTGAGCGTATCCTGATTCCGGATATGGCATTGTGTGCTGCCGAGTATTTCGCCGTAGAAAAGCATGAAAAGGTATTGGTACTGCTGACAGATATGACCAACTACGCCGATGCCTTGGCCATTGTATCTAACCGTATGGACCAGATCCCGTCTAAAGATTCTATGCCGGGTTCATTGTATTCAGACTTGGCCAAGATTTATGAAAAGGCTGTTCAGTTCCCGGACGGCGGATCTATTACGATTATTGCCGTAACTACTTTGTCGGGTGGCGATATCACACACGCTGTTCCTGATAATACCGGATATATCACAGAAGGACAGTTGTATCTGCGTCGAGACAGTGATGTCGGAAAAGTAATCGTCGATCCGTTCCGTAGTTTGTCTCGTCTGAAACAGTTGGTAACCGGTAAGAAGACCCGTGAAGATCATCCGCAGGTAATGAATGCTGCCGTTCGTTTGTATGCAGATGCCGCCAATGCAAAGACGAAGATGGAAAATGGTTTCGACCTGACCGATTACGACAACCGTGCTTTGGCCTTTGCAAAAGACTATTCATCGAAGTTATTGGCTATCGACGTAAATCTGGATACAACCGAAATGCTGGATGTAGCATGGGGCTTGTTCGGAAAATACTTCCAGCCGGCTGAAGTCAACATCAAACAGGCATTGGTTGATAAGTATTGGAAGAAATAAGAGAGGTTATGTTATCTGATACAGGCATCAGACTTCAGGTAACATCAAATCAAATGCGAATTATACATTAATAAAATGGCGATTAAGTTTCAATATAACAAAACATCACTTCAGCAACTGGAAAAGCAACTGAAGATGCGTGAACGCTCGCTTCCTACCATCAAAAGTAAGGAAAGTGCGCTGCGTATTGAGGTGAAGCGTACCAAAGACGAAGTGAATCAATTGGAACTTCAGCTTGAACAGGAGATCCAGAGCTACGAAAGCATGGTAGCTTTGTGGAACGAGTTCAATCCGTCGCTGATAGCGGTTAAGGATGTTTCTCTTTCCACCAAGAAGATTGCCGGTGTGATCGTTCCGGTTCTGGATGAAATTGAGTTTGAGATAGGCCGTTACAGCCTGTTTAATACTCCGGCTTGGTTTACTGATGGCATCGGGTTGCTCAAGAAGCTGGCCCGCACAGGTATCGAAGCCGAATTCTCCGGAATGAAGCTGGAGTTATTGGAGCATGCCAGGAAGAAAACGACTCAAAAGGTAAACCTGTTTGAGAAAGTTCAGATTCCGGGATACAAAGATGCTATCCGCAAAGTGAAACGCTTTATGGAAGATGAGGAAAGTCTGTCAAAGTCTTCTCAGAAGATTATGCGGGCTAATCAGGAGAAACGGAAAGCTAAAGAAGAGGAGGTTGGCGTATGATTGTAAAAATGAACAAACTTACATTCCTGATTTATCATAAGGAATACGAAGCCTTTCTGGAAAAGCTCCGTGCATTGGGTGTTGTACATGTCGAAATCCGTCAGAGTGGTGAAGTGGAGGAAGCGCTTCAGAAGCTCTTGCAGAAGCACACGTCGTACAAAACACTGCTGAAGGAAATGACGTCGTGGGCCAATCAGGCTGAGGGACAAGTAGAAACGACAGCAGCTTCACAGGCATCCATTGAAAAGACGTTTGAAGGTTATAATGCCAAACAGCAAAGTATTCAGTTGCTTTCTCAGCAGATTCCAGTACTGGAGAGAGAAATTGCCCAGATGGAAGTTTGGGGAGAATTTGACTGGAATCTAATCGACAAACTGAAAGATAACGGCTGGATCATCCAGTTCTTCAATTGTCCGGAAAAGAGTTTCGACGAGAACTGGCAAGACGAATATCATGCTCAGGTAATCTCCCGAAAAGGCGGACAGTGTTATTTCATTACAGTCAATACGGTTCCCGTTGAACTGGAAGCAGAAGCTGTCTGGTTGCCTAAACACAAGTTGTCGGAACTGATCAATCAGCATCAGGAACTGAATAAAGATCTGGATGAAGCCAAAAGACAACTCGCCCGTTTCTGTGCAGCTCATCTGCCAGTAGTAGAAACGGCAATCAATCAGTTGCAGAGTGATATCGAACTGCTTGAAGTCAAATTAGGCGGAGAGAAAATGGCTGATGGTTCGGTTGTATTATTGGAAGGCTGGGTTCCGGTTGATAATACAGAAGAAGTCCGCAATATGCTGGAAGCAGAGGGTATCTATTATGAGATACGTCCGGCCGAGAAAGAAGACAATGCTCCGATCAAGCTGAAGAACAATTTCGTCACTCGTCTGTTTGAAGTGCTGACCAAAATGTATGGCTTGCCTGATTATGGTGAGTTCGATCCGACACCGATGCTGGCTCCTTTCTATGCTTTGTTCTTCGGACTTTGCGTAGGTGATGCCGGATACGGTTTGTTATTGGTAGCATTGGGCTTTTATCTGAAGAAGAAAGTCGGCCAGTCCATGCAGGGAATCATGAACCTGCTTATCACATTAGGAGCAGCAACAACCATTGTCGGAGCTTTGGTTGGAACCTTCTTCGGTGTTGAACTGGTAAAACTGGATCTTCCGGAATGGATCAAGAATACAATGATCACAGGCAAGTATGGCGATACAGGCTACGATAAGACCATGATCTTCGCCTTAATGGTAGGTATGTTCCACATTTGCTTTGCCATGGTTGTCAAAGCGGTTTGCGCTACAGCCCGTTACGGATTCAAGAATTCACTCTCTGCCTGGGGATGGCTTCTGTTCGTTGGTGGTTCCGTAACCATTGGAACATTGAATTACCTGGGTGTTCTTACCATGGACGCTTCCAAGATGGCTTTCATCGTGATTGCTGCCGTTTCGGCTATTGGTATTTACCTGTTGAATAATATCCGCCGTAACGTCCTGATCAATGTGGGAGCAGGTTTGTGGGATACATACAACATGGCTACTGGTTTGATGGGCGACTTGCTGTCTTACCTCCGACTATATGCCTTAGGCTTGGCAGGTGGTATGTTGGGCGGCGTATTCAATAATCTGGGAATGCAGTTGCACGACAGCATGGCTGATTTCCTTTGGGGCATTCCGGGCTGGATTTGCTTCGGTTTAATCTTCGTATTCGGACACGGACTGAACATTGCTCTTTCTTGCTTGAGCGGTTATGTACACTCCATCCGTCTTACATTTGTAGAATATTTCAAGAATTCAGGTTATGAAGGAAAAGGTTCGGTTTACAAACCTTTCTCTTCGATTAAAGACAAAGAATAAACAAAGATTTAATAACAATTTAATTTTATAATCATTATGGACGTAACATTATTATTAGGCTATTTGGGCTTAGGCTTAATGCTGGCCCTGGCAGGTATCGGAAGCTGCTATGGAACAACAATCGCTGCAAATGCAGCAGAAGGCGCATTGAAGAAAGATCCTTCTAAATCAGCAGGCTATATGATTCTTTCAGCCCTGCCTGCTTCTCAGGGTTTGTATGGTTTCGTTGCCTTTATGACAGCTGGTGAAATCACTCCTGAAAATGCGCTGTTGAAGTTTGGTATGGGATTAAGCGTTGGTCTGGTATTCTTAATCTCTGCCGTTCGTCAGGGACAGCTTTGTGCTAATGGTATCACAGGAATGGCTCAAGGTCATGATGTTCAGACTAACACCATGATTTATGCCGCTCTTCCTGAATTCTATGCTATCTTGGCACTGGTAGGTACGTTCTTGGTATAAGACAAGGCTTACATTCAGGAATATTCTTACTACGGCATCCGTAACCTAGCCATTACGGATGCCGTAATAATATGGTAGCAATTGTACCGATATTTTTTCTTGATACTCTCTGCTAAATAAAAAAAGTGGTGCTTCTGAGCCACTCGGAAGGACTAAAAATAGAAAAGTGGTACTTCTGAGTCACTCGGAAGGACCAAAAATAAAAAAGTGGTGCTTCTGAGCCACTCGGAAGGACCAAAAATAAAAAAGTGGTGCTTCTGAGTCACTCGGAAGGACTAAAAATAGAAAAGTGGTGCTTCTGAGTCGCTCGGAAGGACTAAAAATAAAAAAGTGGTGCTTCTGAGTCACTCGGAAGGACCAAAAATAGAAAAGTGGTGCTTCTGAGTCACTCGGAAGGACCAAAAATAGAAAAGTAAAGCTTAGTGATACTATCAAACAAGAAAAGAATATGAATCGGAAACTATTTACTTTACTATGTTGTGCAGGCTTTATGCTTGTTCCGCATTTACAGGCTCAGACTTACGATCGCCTTCCGGGTTACGTGCAGGCTGAGAAATTTACCAAAGACAAACTTTCCAAGATGCTGTTCTCGACAACTGTTGATCCGCACTGGTTCCAACAGGGAAATTGCTTCTGGTATGAATACAAAACAAGCAAAGGCAATGTATGGTATGTTGTTGATCCGGCAGCGCGGACTAAAAAGACGTTGTTTGACCAGGACAAAATAGCGGCTCAGCTGACTGAGATCGTAAAAGATCCGTTTACAGCCCAGCAATTGCCGATCCAGAAACTGGAAGCACAACCCGACGGACGTACTTTTACGTTCCAAATCACTTCTACCAAAGATGCTCCTAAAGATACGACCGACAAGAAGAAGAACAAGAAGCAGGTATTTTATTTCTCCTACGATTATCCGACACAGAAGCTGACTTGGCTGGAAGATAAAAAGGAAGACACGAAGTATCCGGAATGGGCTTCTTTTTCTCCGGATGGCCAAACGGTTGTCTATGCCAAGGACTTGAATCTGTATCGTATGTCAAGGGCCGATTACGAAAAGCTGAAAGAGAACGAAAAAGACAGTACCGTCGTAGATGTCCAGCTGACAACTTTCGGCGAAAAGGATTTCGGCTTTGGTCAGCCTTACAGTCTGCTGAATACGGATACGCTTTGCAACGGCAAACGGAAACGTGTCTATGGAATTGTCTGGTCGCCTGATTCCCGCTACTTTGCTGTAACGGCAACAGACGAAAGAAAGGTAAAAGACTTGTGGGTGATTAATTCAATGGCTTCGCCCCGACCGACTTTGGAATCCTACAAATACCAGATGCCGGGCGAGAAAGAAGCTCCCGAAGAACACTTGTATCTGTTCGATATGCAGAACAATACGTATAAGGAAATCAAGACTTCGGCTTATAAGAACCAGACAATCAACCTGGCCCGCAAGCCACGCTTGCAGAAACAGCGCGATATGCACGAAGTCCCGGTAGAATGGTTAGGCGACAGCAATCATTTTTACCTGACACGCTCCAGCCGCGACTTGCATCGCATTGACATTTGTTCTTATACCATCGGACAAGATACCATTCGTCCGCTGATAGAAGAACGGATGAATACTTATCAGGAAGTGCGTCCGCTGGCAACTATCCAGAATGGGAAAGAACTGATTCATTGGAGCGAACGTGACGGTTGGGCACATTTGTATCTGTATGATGGCGAAGGAAACCTGAAGAACCGCATTACTTCCGGTCCATGGCATGTGGATCAGATTGTGAAAGTGGACGAAAGCCGCCGGGTAGTTTACTTCCTGGCTAACGGAAAAGAAGAAGGCGAAAATCCGTATTACGAGCATCTCTATCGGGCTAATCTGGATGGTTCGGGTGTGCAGTTGGTTACCAAAGGGAATTTCTTCCATACAGTAGCGATGGACGACCAGGCTCAGTTTGTGGTGAACAATTATTCGCGCGTCAATACCGTTCCAAAGACGGATCTGGTAGATAATACAGGTAAAACGATCATGTCGCTCGAAGAAAGTGACTTCTCTCAGCTGTTTGCTGCCGGATATCAGTTCCCGGAACCGTTCCAGGTGAAGGCTGCCGATGGCGTAACCGACTTATACGGTGTTATGTATAAGCCATTCGACTTTGATTCCACCATGGTTTATCCGGTGATTGATTATGTGTATCCGGGTCCGCAGGTAGAAGCTACCGTTTATCCGTTTACACGTATGAGCGTCCGGACCGACCGTTTGGCACAAGCCGGCTTCATCGTTATCACCGTAGGTAACCGAGGCGGACACCCAAGCCGTTCGAAGTGGTATCATAATTATGGTTACGGCAATCTGCGCGATTATGGATTGGCCGACCAGAAAGCCGCTATCGAGCAACTGGCCAACCGCTACTCGTTCATCGATATCAACCGTGTAGGTATTCATGGGCATTCGGGAGGCGGATTCATGTCAACGGCTGCGATCCTGCAATATCCGGATTTCTTCAAGGTAGCCGTTTCGTGTGCAGGAAACCACGACAACCGTATCTACAACCGCTGGTGGAGTGAGACACATCACGGCGTGAAAGAAGAGATTACCGAAAAAGGTGATACAACTTTCATCTACAACATCAAGACGAACGAAGAGATTGCCCATCAGTTGAAAGGTCATCTGATGCTGGTACACGGAGACATTGACAACAATGTCCATCCGGGCAATACGTTGCGTGTGGTAGATGCATTGATCCGCGCCGGAAAACGCTTCGACATGCTGTTGTTACCGCAACAGCGCCACGGCTTTGGCGATATGGATGAATACTTCTACTGGCGAATGGTAGATTATTTCTCTAACCATTTGTTGGGAGAACAGGAAACATCTGTCGATATTCCGAAGCGATAAAGAACAGAACAAGAAGAGCCACGGCTGTCGGAAGGAATCATTTCCGAAAAGCCGTGGCTCTTTTTATGCCTTGACCACAGAAAGATCTGCAATCGTCTCTCCTATTTCTTATCGGCAGTTTTGGCTGCTGCCTGCTGCAAATACAACGTCTTCAACCGGCATTCTTTTGACTGTCCTGCCCGATTGGTCAGGCGGAAAGCAGTCACTTCCTTTCCTTCCAGTTTTACACGGTAAACAGATTCCCACAAATTGGTCAGTTGCACTTCTGTCCAGTTGCCATCTGCCTGTTGTATTTCCACTTTGATCCAATCCAATTGTTTGTCGCCCAAGTCCAGACGCAATTCAGTAGCCGGAACGGTTCCGCCCAGTGCTAACGTCAGCTGTCCGCCGTCCTGCCACTTCAAGACCTCATTCAGCGGAGAAACCGTTATTTTAGTCTTGTTCCGCAGAAATACCGGCAGGTTTTTAAGCTGCTCAACATTACTTTCCAACTTATAAGCCGAGTAGTTCAACGTAGTTGGCAACTCTGCCTGGAACCGGTGGTTATATTCATCCGTCAAGTGTGTAAACAACTTATCAATAAACGGTTTCAGCACCTTTGATCCGGTCTTGATGCCCGGTTGCTGTACTTCCTGGTTCATGGTCATATCATATTTATACCACGCATGCTGCAAGGCCCGCAAATGACGATAGCTCTTCAGAAAGGCTTCCTGATATTGTTCCTGCCAGGCTTTATACAGGTTCATGACCTCGATACCCATTTCTCCCAGTGTCTTAAACTGATGGAACCAAGGATCGATCTCGGCCGTCAGGTACGGATTATCTTCATTCGCCATCAAAAGATCTGCGGCATACACGATATTCTCGAACTCAGTGCGCACTTCGTCTTCCTTAAAAGTAGCCGTATGCTGAAGGACTTGCTGCAAAAACTCATCCAGAACAGGTTTTATCCGTACAGATTCATCTCTTTCGAAATGATGCACATTCGTACCCGGATCGGCATTGTGTTCAGCAAAAAGCTTGAAAGCATCGGCATCCGTTGGCATCAGCTCTTTCAACACCAGATTCCACGACTTCTCACCGTCGAATGCTTCCATGTTCCAGCAATAATCAGCAATACCGAAAACGGCTACTTTCGATGCTTCGGCATGCTCCATCGGGTTGGAGACAAAGCCCGACATCTTGTCGGCAATATGCAGGCTGTTTCCGTAAACCGGACCAAGCAGCAGATGATCCATAACATAATCGTTCACCGGATAATTCCACCAGATAAAAGCTTTCCGTTTGATCCGTTCATTGATCCAGTCCATATCTTCCTGCTGGATATTGCAGATCACAGAATTACCCGTCCACATAATCGCGATGTCCGGATTTAGTTTCGATCCCAGCGTTTCAAGATACTGATTCTTCGGATCGGTCCATTCCCGGTTATATTCCGTCGGACACATGATCAACGGCTTCACATCCGGCTTCTGATGGATAAAGTGCTCATTGATATAATTCAGCAACTCCACCTGTTTATCAGCCTTGGCGCCTTCGCCGCTGATATCATCAAAGAAGACGGCAAATGCCCGGACGCCCAGCTGATACATCGACTCGAACTTCAGAATCACCGAATCACGGTCGGCCTGATTCCAGCGAATATCCTTTCCCGGATGAATGGCCCATACGAAATCCAGTCCGTTGTTGCGCGCCACACAAGCCATTTCCCGTATTTCCTGTGCTTCCTTTTCCGGATAAGGCTGCCGCCAATGCGGCGAACTGTGATACGGATCGTCTTTCGGTCCGTACAAATAGATATTCATCTTGTTCGCCCCATAATAACCAAACATCCGCAAATGAGTTTCGAAATCCATGGGTTTCCCGTAATAACCTTCCACAATTCCACGGAAAGGCACATCCGGATAATCCGTAATCTCCAGCTCCGGGATAGATGGCTGCTGCAACAGTTGCCTCAACGTCTGAAGTCCGTAAAATGTTCCACGCTCGTCTCTGCCGGCAACAATAATCTCATGGTCTCTGACCCGCAGATAATATCCTTCACTTTGTTGCGGAACTCGTTTCCGAACAGAACGGACGGAGCGGTCACCGGCTTCGCCAACAATTAACTTCCAATATTTCCCTTGTTCCTTTTGTTTCGGCAACAGATTCTCGGCAAACCGCTGGTTGACAGTATCCGTCTCATTCAAGCCTTTGAAAAGAAAAATGTTTGGCTTTTGGTACTTGTCTTTTCCCAAGACACACGACTGAGGTGTTGGAGAAAGTTCGGGTACCTGTCCTATTGCCACTGTTGCAAACAGCAAACAAGCTGTCGTAATCCACGTCTTTTTCATATATCTTTCTATAAGAACCACTTTTTTCATCTACATTCACAAAGATACGAAGTTCATTTGGATATTTTTTTATTCCGCCCATTTTATAAAAGAAACTTTTTTTGAATTTTTCTTCTCAAGAATTTGGAATATTCAAAATAATCCGTACCTTTGCACTCGCAATACGGAACTAGCTCAGTTGGTAGAGCACTGGTCTCCAAAACCAGGTGTCGGGAGTTCGAGCCTCTCGTTCCGTGCCAACAAAAGCTTTTCGGTCTGACACCGGAAAGCTTTTTCTTTTAGTAACCATTCCTTCCCTTTGAAGAACAAAATGCCCAAATTCCTTCGTTTCTGCTAACACAACTTTGATATAATTAGGCATAAATTATTGGTTTCAAAGCCTTAAAAGATGATTTTCGAGACTTTCAAACCTGTTTTTAAGGAGTTTTGCAAACAAATCCTACCGGCTTTTTAGAAAAAGACCTTACCTTTTCAACATTTCATGCCTACCTTTTTCAGAAAACATAGGCATGAATTTTCGAAAAGATGCCTAGGAATTGACGAAAAAGATGGATTTATACCTTGTTTTCAGATGATAATTCGTTTTTTATCCTTCATTTTAGTATCCAAAGGCTATTTTTTTCAAAAAAATGACTCGAAAACAAAACCTGAAAATTTCAGTATATTTTATTGTAAATAAATTAATTAAGCCATAAAAACCACCTTTTAACCCCTTCAAAACTCGAAAATTTTCGACTCACCTGTACTTTGCATCGAAATACGCCCGTTTTGAGAGGGTTCGTTTGACAAATTGCTAATCCATGACAAATAGACAAATCGGACCAAAACAAGAAAACAAACAGAATAAACAACCGCTTATTCATTTTTTTTCTTTTCCAGTCGGAAGAAGAAAAACAATTCTATATCAGCAGATTCAGTAAATATGAAATAGAAGAATGAAAAATAATTTGCATTTTTTCGATCAAAAGTATTGCAAATTCAAAAATAAGTCCTACCTTTGCACCGCATTTGAGAAATAAACATTCTCAATGACAAAAACAAACAATGCCTCTTTAGCTCAGTTGGCCAGAGCACGTGATTTGTAATCTCGGGGTCGT
>ERZ827088.31-NODE-31-length-175811-cov-10.165940_pt1 | contig 175811 bp, 149 predicted proteins | sample MGYA00519922_ERZ827088 | MGnify/ENA primary metagenome ERZ827088 (study PRJEB31778, sample SAMEA3449254) | human gut metagenome | biome: human gut; feature: human-associated habitat; material: faeces | place: United Kingdom | collected 2010/2012 ... | reverse complement strand
GTCCCATAGAGTTGTACCCTTTGGCTGTGAGCACACCGACCACCCGGAACGGTATCTTGTTGAAGCGGATGATTTTCCCTATCGGATCGCTTCCGTCCGGAAAGAGGTTGTCCACAATCGTCTTACCGATCACGCAGACCTTAGCCGAACTCTGTATGTCGGCTGCCGTAAACATATCTCCGCTTTCTACACTCAACTGACGGATGTCGAGATACTCCAGCCCGACACCGCTGACGGATGACGGGTAGTTGTTGTTACCCGCGATAAGCTGTCCCGACGAAGACACATTGGGGCTGATGGCGGATAGGAAATTGGTCTCATCGCGCAAGGCCTCATAGTCGGTCAGCTTCAACGTCTGCATGGCCGAAGGGTCTTGCCGGACACCACCCCGTCTGTCGGCTCCCGGATGGATCATGATCATGTTCGATCCCATTTCCGATATCTGTTGCTGGATGCTTCGCTTCGATCCCTGACCGATAGCGAGCATCGTGATGACGGAAGCGACACCGATGATGATACCAAGCATGGTGAGGAAAGCACGCAGCTTGTTGTTCGCCAATGCCCGGAGAGCTATCTTAAATAAGTTAGTTCCATTCATAAACTACTGTTACTTATTACTTAATACTTAATACTTGATATCTGATACTTAATACCTAATACTTATTACCTATTACTTATCTTCAATCCTCGTCGCTTTTGGGCAATGCGGCCAGTGCTTCGGCGGCGGACAGGACATGCGTGTTGACTGTATCTTCAATGACATGACCGTCGCGCAGGCGGATGTTCCGGCTGCTGTATTGCGCGATTTCGGGATTGTGCGTTACGAATATGATGGTACGTCCTTCCGCATGAAGTTTCTGGAACAGGACAAGTATATCAAAAGACGTACGTGTGTCGAGGTTTCCGGTTGCTTCGTCGGCAAGGATGACCGCAGGGTTGTTTACCAGTGCACGGGCGATGGCTACGCGCTGCATCTGTCCGCCGGACATCTGGTTGGACTTATGTTCCAAACGATCCCCTAATCCTACGGCTTGTAATGCTTCGATGGCACGGCGCCGACGTTCTGAAGCGCTGACGCTTGCATTATACATCAAAGGAAGTTCTACATTTTCTACGGCAGTCGTTTTCGGCAGCAGATTATAGCTTTGAAAGACAAATCCGATTTTACGGTTTCTCAAGATGGCACGTTGAGGTTTGCTCATCGTGCGTACGGAAATGCCATCGAGCAGGTATTCACCGCTACTCGGAGTGTCGAGACAACCCAATGTATTGAGCAGGGTCGATTTTCCCGATCCCGATGTACCCATAATGGTCACAAACTCTCCTTCGTTGATGGTAAAAGAGATGCCGCGTAAAGCATGGACGGTTTCTTCTCCTACTTGGAAGTTTCGTTTGATGTTATGTAATTCGATTACTTTTTTTTCCATAATTGGTCATTGTTTAATATGTCGATATGCCGGTTGTCATTACATGTGTGAATGAAATTGGGTAATCAACCGGCATATTAGCACATTATTTCTTTTTTCCTCCCGGACGTCCCGGCATGAAAGGACTTTGCTCCTTGTTCTCTCCATTATTCTCTACCATCGGTTGCGACTCGTTATCTGTACCGAGATTGGCTTCGTTTATAACTTGAGTGCCTTCACTTATGCCACTGGTGATTTCTGTTTTGATACCATTACTGATACCTATTTGTACCGGATGGGCCGTGAACGTATTTCCTTCTTTTGTCCATAGTTTATGTTCGCCTTCACAATCTTTTACAATATCTTGCGGGCTGATTAAAGGAACTTCCGGCGTAAAACGTAATGCTCTGGAAGGCACACTGAGCACTCCTTGTTTGTCGAGAGTATAAATAGTAATGTTGGCAGTCAGGCGGGGTTTAAGTTTCAGATCGGGGTTCTGTGCAGAGATGACTACTTCATAAGTGATCACGCTTGTGGTCGTACTGGTTGTACTGCTGCTTGTACTGCTACTGCTGCCCAAGCGGATTTGTGTTACACGCCCCTCGAATACATCATTGGGGTAAGCATCTACCGTAAAGCTTACGCGCTGTCCTTCTTCTACACCGCCTATGTCAGCTTCGTCTACATCGGCTACTACCTGCATTTGGGTTAAATCGGCGGCAATAGTAAAGAGGGTCGGTGTCTCGAAGCCGGCAGCTACCGTTTGTCCTTCTTCTACCGCCCGGTCGATGACTACACCGTCGATAGGGGAGGTGATGGTGGCATATGACAGATTACGTTCGGCCTTTGCCAGAGCTGCTTTACTGCTATCAAACTGACTTTTGGCCTTTTCATAATTATAAAGTGCCTGTTCATAGTCAGTATCGCTGATAAGTTGTTTCTCATGCAACCCCTTGCTGCGTTCATAATTCTTTTTCTGATACTCGTATTCTGCTTTGTTTCCGTCGTAAGTAGCTTGTGCGGATGCCAGTTCGCTTTGAAGGGTGACTTTATCCATTTCCGCAATGAGTTGCCCTTTGCTTACTACTGAGTTATAGTCGGCATATAGCTTGTCTATGATACCTGAGACTTGTGTACCGACTTCTACTTCTGTTACCGGTTCGATAGTTCCCGTAGCAGTTACGGAATTGGAGATGTCGCTTTTGCTTACGGTAACAGTGGTATACGAAATCTTGTGTTTGGCTTTCGAACCACTGAATATCCATATTGCACCACCTGCCACCACTATTATAACGATAGCGATGAGGATAATTTTCTTCTTGTTCATATGGTTTATATTATAATTTATTATTTACTGTTTTTTCTCTACCGATAATGCCTGATTAAACTTTGCATTATTGTTGCTTTATAACTGAATTTCTTCTCCTTGATAGAACTTCAACAGTTGTGCATTCAATATCGCCATGTATTTGGCTTGAAGTGTTTCTTGCTGTGCGCTGAGGAGATTGTTTTTTTCGGTCAGTAATTCTACTGTATTTTTCATGCCCATGTTAAACTGCTCGCTTACCAGTTCATAACTGGTTTGTGTACTGCGCAGTTTTTCTTGGGCAGCTATGTAACGCTGTTGGGCGGTGTTGGCATCCAGCCAGAGCCCCTCGATTGCCTTATACAGATTTTTTTGTTCATCCAGCAAGTTGAGCATACTGGTTTCACGTTGAAGTTTGGCTTTTTGTACGGCGCTTTTCGTTTGGCGGTTATTAAAAATGGGGACGCTCACGGATACTCCGATTGAGTTGTTCCATCCGTTTTTCACTTGCTGGGCGAAAGTATAGTCCGAACCGCTTGTATTGGTTGTGCCGATACCTGCACTCAAACTGATACTGGGCATATATCCTGCACGGGCTATATCGATGTCTAGCTCCGACGCTTGTACATTGAGCCTGCTCGATTCTATTTCCGGACGCAGGGCAAGAGCAGCTTGATATACATCTGTTTTGGTGGGTAGCGGAGAGAGTACATTACTGTCCTCCAATGTAGGCAGATAGAGGTTCATTTCTTCCTCACCGTCCAACTCAAGGATTTGTTTAAGCTGCAGTTTGTAATCTTGCAGACTGGACTGTGCAGTAACAAGCTGATAGCGGTCGGTACTTACCTGTGCTTCCAGTTGTGCCAGATCTGCTTTGGAGATGCTTCCGGCAGCAAAGAGTTCTTTGCCGCGTTCGTATTGCGCCTGGCTCAGAGCAAGGGTAGATTCGTTCACCTTTACCGATTCAGCAGCATAAAGTATCTGTACGTAGGTTTGGGTGATTGTCTCTTCAATATCATTCTCCGAGGTTGCTACGTCCAGTTCAGCTGCACGATTGTTTAACTTTTCCTGTTCGATGGTCTTGAGACGCTTGCTGCCGTTGTAAACAGTCCATTGGGCATTTAGTCCATACGTTCCGTTGTAACTGGTTTTACTGTTGTTACGGATAATTTCCGATCCGCTTACAGTACTGCTCGATTCCTGATACGGACGGTTTACCATGTTTTGGCTCGTTGAGAACGAGAGGCTAGGAAAGAGTGCCGCTTTAGCTGTTTTCACATCGACTGCGGTACTTTCTGCCGTGATACGGCTTTTGCGCAAGGTAATGTTTTGTTCTAAGGCATAATCGATACAATTCTGTAGCGTCCATTCGTCAGGGAACTGCTGAGAACCGTTCTCTACTGTTTGTTCTGTGGCAGGAGTTACAGAAATATCCATAGCCGGATTGTCTTGTGCCCGGAGAATATTACCGCTTATGCTACTGCCGGTTACGCAGAGTGTTATCACTGTCAATCTTCTTACATTTATCATATTTCTTACAGTTTATTATTCTTTTTGACGTATGCGAAGGTACGTACCTATAATAACTGCTGCAAAAATGATAGACGTTGGGGAAAATTTCGACGCTGAATGAGGTTTTTATGTCGATAAGAGAGCGCGAGACCTTACCGGAAAAGATAACGGTTATGAAACCGTATTTTTCATTTTCCTGGTATAGACCGTCAGGATGATGATTGCGGTAATGAATGCCAGTCCGTCTGCTACGGGCATGCTTATCCAGATACCGTTCAGACCATACCAACCGGGGAATATCAAAAGTCCCGGTAAGAGATATACCAACTGTCGCGAGAGCGAGAGGAAGATACTGATTTTAGCTTTTCCGATACTTTGGAAAAAGTTGGAAATCACAATCTGAGCACCTACCAGAGGGAACATCAGAATACAAATACGCAAACCTGTTGCCGCCATATTTATCAGTTCTTCACTATCGGTGAAAATGGCCGAAACCGCATGCGGGAACAGTTCACAGATGATAAATCCGCTACTGGTGATCAGTACCCCGACGATAATTCCCAATCGTAACGTATGCTTCACACGATCTTGTTTTTGCGCTCCGTAGTTGTAGCCGATAATCGGCTGCATTCCCATTGTCAGCCCCATTACAATCATTACATAAAGCATTAATAGCCGGTTCATGATGCCATAGGCACCGATTGCCATGTCACCGCCGTATTTTTGTAAACCGTTATTAATGATGATAACGATTACACAAGCGGTGACATTCATGGCGAAGGGCGACATGCCAATAGAAAAAATGCTTCCTACGATGCGCTTCTTCAATCGCCAGAATCCGTGATGGAAGTGTACGAAGCTGTTTTTACTGCGGAAGTGTTGCACTACCCATACCATTCCTATAAATTGAGAAACAACGGTTGCCATAGCGGCACCACGGATTCCCCAGTGAAAATGGAAGATGAAAATAGGAGCTATAATGACATTTGCCAAAACAGTGACCAAGGATGTCAGCATTGCCTTTTTAGGATATCCGGTGGCGCGCATCACATTGTTCAGGCCTATCATGGTATAAGTGACGGGAGTTCCCAACAGAATAACTTGCATGAAATCGCGTGCATACGGGAGAGTCGCCGGACTGGCACCGAAGAAGTTTAATATCGGATCCAGAAAAAGAAAAGCGATTCCTCCGAATACTACCGAGTTGATAAGGCACAACATCAATGTATTTCCTAATACTTCCGTAGCTCCGTCTATATCTTTCTGACCCAGCCGGATGGATGAAATAGTGGCACCACCGGCGGATATAAGTACACAGAAAGCCACTACAAGGTTCATTAACGGGAAAGTGATAGCCAGTCCGGAAATAGCCATGGCACCTACACCATGTCCGATGAAGATGCTGTCTATTATATTATAAAGCGAGGTGATGGTCATTCCGATAATAGCGGGAATGGAATATTGCAATAGGAGTTTCCCAATCTTTTCGGTTCCTAAGATACGTGGATCGGTTTGCTGTGCCATATGTCGGTTCGTTACAGTTTTTTAAGTGGTGCAAAGGTACGAATTATTTGTCTTATCCGTCGATTATTCTGAACTTTGCATCCGAGTTAATACAACGTTTAACGTTTAAAGGTAAAAGAAAGTTTATATGGACACTACGAAAACAATTGCCGCATTATTTGATTTTGACGGCGTTATCATGGACACAGAACTGCAATATACCATCTTTTGGAATGAGCAGGGAGAGAAATATCTGCATGTGAAGAATTTCGGCCCGGGTATTAAAGGACAGACTCTGACACAGATTTATGATAAGCATTTTGCAGGAGAACTTGTCAGTGTACGGGAGCAGATCACTTCTGATCTCAATCTGTTTGAAAAAGATATGGCATACGAATATCTTCCGGGTGTACAGGATTTCCTTGTAGAGCTGCGTCGCCATAATGTCAAGATAGCACTTGTTACCAGTTCCAATGATGAAAAAATGGAAAACGTCTATCGGACCCATCCCGAATTTAAAGAACAATTCGACCGTATTCTTACCGGAGACATGTTTAAGCGTTCCAAACCGGCTCCCGATTGTTTCCTGCTTGGAATGGAGATTTTTGGAACGGTTCCGGAAAATAGTTTTGTTTTTGAAGATTCCTTCCACGGTTTGCAGGCCGGACGCTCTTCCGGTGCCAAGGTGATCGGCTTGGCCACTACTAATTCTCGTGAAGCCATTGCCGGCAAAGCCGATTACATCATCGACGACTTTACCGGAATGACTTATGACAAGCTGTTGACCATTTAGTAGTCAGTTTGTTTGACTTGTCCGGTTATGAATTCTTTCCTTTTTTTTGTTCGTTATGAATTAAAAGTTATACCTTTGCGGCCAATTTATTAATCCATAAATATATAGAAACATGGCTGGATATATATCAGATGATACAAGAAAAGTGACTACACACCGCCTGATAGAAATGAAAGAAAGAGGCGAGAAGATATCTATGTTGACTGCCTACGATTACACTATGGCACAGATTGTAGATGGTGCCGGGATGGATGTGATTCTTGTCGGTGACTCTGCTTCCAATGTGATGGCGGGTAATGTAACTACGCTTCCTATTACACTCGATCAGATGATTTATCATGGAAAGTCGGTTGTACGTGCTGTAAAGCGTGCTATGGTAGTGGTTGATATGCCGTTCGGTTCTTATCAGGGAAATTCTAAAGAAGGACTTGCTTCCGCCATCCGTATAATGAAAGAGAGCCATGCCGACGCATTGAAGTTGGAAGGCGGTGAAGAGATTATCGAAACGGTTAAGCGCATTCTTTGTGCCGGTATTCCTATTATGGGACACCTCGGATTGATGCCGCAATCCATTAATAAGTATGGCACTTATACGGTTCGTGCCAAAGATGAAGCAGAGGCGGAGAAATTGATTCGTGATGCACATCTGCTTGAGGAAGCCGGTTGTTTTGCATTGGTTCTTGAAAAAATACCGGCTGCATTGGCCAAGCGTGTAGCAAGTGAATTGACGATTCCTGTTATCGGCATTGGTGCCGGTGGTGATGTAGATGGCCAGGTATTGGTTATTCAAGACATGTTGGGTATGAACAATGGTTTCCGCCCCCGTTTCCTGCGTCGCTATGCCGACTTGTTCACCGTAATGACAGATGCTATTAGCCGTTACGTTTCGGATGTGAAGAATTGCGACTTCCCGAACGAGAAGGAACAATACTAAATCTGTATGGGAAACCGATTGTGGACAATCCATTTTATACGGATATGTATTGCCAATTTTTTATTGTTCATATCCTTATATATGCTTTTCCCGGTTGTTCCGGCAGAGATGGCAGATCGTTTAGGTGCTCCGGTGTCTCAAACTGGAGCAATGTTTCTTTTGCTTACGTTGGGAATGTTTGCTATCGGGCCTTTTCATGCCTATCTGGTAGATGCCTATAAACGTAAATATGTTTGTGCCTTTTCGTTTGCCGTTATGATTGCAGCAACAGCGGGATATGGTTTTGTAAACGATATCACTCAGTTGTTGTTGCTTTGTTTGGTGCAGGGAATTGCATTCGGTATGGCTACTACGGCGGGCATTACATTGGCTATCGATATTACCGGTACCCATTTGCGCAGTTCGGGCAATGTCGCTTTTGCGTGGGCTGCACGGATAGGGATGCTGGTCGGTATTGCATTAGGAGTGGTGATTTATCAATGGTATGATTTTCATATCCTGTTGTATGTTTCGGTTATATGCGGGTTAGTGGGAGTTTTCTTTGTATTCCGGGTATACGTGCCTTTTAGGGCGCCGATCGTAACAAGACTATGTTCGTCCGATCGTTTCCTTTTGCCTCGTGGATGGTTGCCCGCTCTTAATTTTGCTTTGATTGCTTTTATTCCGGGATTGTTGTTGCCGGTGTTTCATCACTCATTGAGTGATGTCTCGATAGGTAAGATAACAATTCCGTTTTTTGCAATTGTGGGAGTGGGGTTTCTTTTTTCCGTATTATTGGCTAAATTGGTCTACCGGGAGGAAAAAACATTGAGAATAATCATATTGGGAATCAGCTTGATGATGGTTTCTTTCACTCTTTTGGAAGAGTTGCCCACCTCTGTTGTTGCTATGTTATTAGGTTTAGGCTTGGGCTTGGTTACTCCGGAGTTTCTATTGATATTTGTGAAGTTATCACATCACTGTCAGCGCGGTACGGCTAATACGACTTATCTTTTGGCATGGGAAACCGGAATGTCTTTGGGAGTTGCTGTTGCCTGTTATATGAGTGTAGAATCGTCAGTGGAGTCCATTTATCACTTGGGACGTATTGTGTCTCCTATAGCACTTTTATTTTTTGTGCTATTGGCTTATCCCTATTTTAAAAGAAAGAGGGTGAGGCCTCTCCCCAACCCTCTCCGTGGGAGAGGGGGCTAAGTTAGTTTCGTTACTGATTTGCAAACCACGGACTTTGTATCTTTAAACTTTATGACAATGGCATCTGTTACTTCCTCTCCTGGGGAGAGGCTATATATAAGGTATAAAGATAACCAATCCTACAATTGCCGCAGCAACGGCACATATCAGTACTGCACCTGCTGCAATGTCTTTTACTTCGCCTGCTATCGGATTCCATTCCGGTGATGTAAGATTGACCAGTCTTTCAATAGCCGTATTGAAGGCTTCTGCTGCAATGACAACGCCGATACAGATAATGATGGCTATCCATTCAATCCGGTGTATCTCAAAAAAGAAACCAGCCATAATTGTCAGTAAGGCAATGCTCAAATGAATCCATACGTTATGTTCCCGGCAGACAAAACTCTTAATCCCTTTCCCGGCATACGTGAAACTTTTCAAACGCTTTTTTATACTAAATGGTTCCATGAAAATAATTTTTTAATGTGCCAATATGCCAATGTGCCAATTACCATGCGGTATGTTTTTTTTATGGCGCAGCCAATTGGCACATTGGCATATTGGCACATTGATACATTATTTAATTTCTACTTACCTGTTTTACTCCTTTTACCGTCCGTAATTTTTTTATCAAAGCTTCCAGACGTCCGGTATCACCCACCATGATGGTCATTGTGCCCGAGAACAAACCGTCGTGCGAATCGATACCGATTGAGCGCAAAGTGATGTCGTTTTCTTTTGAGATAATCGAAGTTATATTGGTTACGATTCCGATATCATCGTGCCCTACTACACGGAGCGTGATCGGGTATTGCGTGCCTTGCGACTTTCCTGCCCAACGCGCTTTTACGATACGGTATCCGAAACGTTCTCTCATTTGATCGGCATTCGGGCAGTCTGCACGGTGGATTTTAATACCTCCAGAAACGGTAACGAAACCGAAAACATCATCTCCATAGATGGGATTACAGCATTTGGCCAGTTTAAATTCCAATCCTTTCAGATTCTGGTCGATAACAAGTACGTCCTCTTTCGTATTACCTTCTTCTATCTGATTTTGCAGGTTATACCCTTCAGCGCTGCGATAGGTGATTTCATCGTGCGTATCACTTTCACGTTTTTGCAATTCGGTATACTTATCCAGTAAGTCGTTTACGTCCAGCGTACCGTCGGCAATGGCCTGGTAGAATTCGGTTACTACTTTATACCCTAATCGTTTGATGAGGCGCATCATCGTACCCTCATCATACTCCATTTTCCTGTTTTTGAATTTGCGTTCCAGTGTCTCTTTGGCAAAATCGTGCTGGCGCGCCACCATCTCTTTCAGGGCTTGGCGTATTTTGGTGCGTGCTTTGGAAGTTGTTACAATGTTCAACCAGTCTTGTTTGGGCGTCTGGGTGTTCGATGTCATAATCTCCACTTGGTCACCGCTGTTCAGCTTTTGTTTGAGCTGTACATTTTTTCCGTTTACTTTTGCACCGATACATTTACATCCCAGCTTACTGTGAATGTGAAAGGCAAAATCGAGTACGGTCGCTCCTTTGGCCAGTTTGAAAAGGTCTCCTTTGGGGGTAAATACGAATACTTCATCTTCGTATAAGTCCATTTTGAACTGATCCATCACTTTCAGTGAATCATTGTCCGGGTTTTCAAGTGCTTCGCGTACGGAAGTCAGCCATTCATCGAGTCCGGTTTCTCCTTTTATTCCTTTATAGCGCCAATGGGCAGCCAGTCCCCGTTCGGCTATTTCGTCCATTCGGCGGGTACGGATCTGTACTTCCACCCATTTCCCTTCCGGCCCCATTACTGTGATATGGAGTGATTCGTAACCGTTGCTTTTCGGGATGGAAAGCCAGTCGCGCAGGCGTTTCGGGTTGGGCTGGTACATGTCTGTCACAATGGAGTATACCTGCCAGCATTCCTGCTTTTCTTTATCCGGTTCCGCATCGATGATGATACGGATTGCAAAGAGATCGTAGATGCCCTCGAAAGATGTTTTTTGTTTCTGAATTTTATTCCAGATGGAATGAATGGATTTGGTGCGTCCTTTGATGTCGAACTTCAAGCCGGCTTCTGTCACTTTTCGTTTGATCGGTTCGATAAAGGATGCGATGTACTTATCGCGGGACGCTTTTGTTTCATTCAGTTTGTCTTTGATGAAGTAATATGTATCCCGTTTGGTGTATTTTAGTGACAGGTCTTCCAATTCGGATTTTAGCTTGTACAACCCTAACTTGTGAGCCAGTGGAGCATACAGATAGGCTGCTTCATTGGCTACTTTAACACGGTCTTCTTCGTTGTCGGAGTCTTTGATTTGCCTCATGATATTGACGCGGTCGGCAATCATGATCAGAATCACCCGCATATCTTCGGCAAAGGAGAGGAGCAGGTTGCGGAAATTTTCCGATTCGATGGCCGGACTTTTGGCGTAAAGTTCGTTTGTCTTTACCAACCCGGTAATGATACTTGCTACATCTTCTCCGAATTCACTGCGTACGGTTGTGAGCGGTAATACGTTATTTTTTACGATTTCGTGCAACATGATTCCCACCAGGCACGAACCTTTCATTCCTATTTCATCGGCTACTATAACAGCCGTTTGTAAATCTCTGATTACAGGATTCATACCAAAGTTATTGCGGCAAAGATGATTACACTGTGCTGCATGAATAAGGTATTTTTTCAATTTCCGGGTGTCATCCTTTGTGATACTTTCTCCTGCTGTCCGTATCAGTTGTTTGTATAAAGCGAATAGCTCAGCTTTCTCTTCTGGGGTGAAAAATGAAATATTCTCCATGATAAATAATCATTTAAATGTACCAATTGAATAATTAGCCAATGTGCCAATATGCCAATGTGCCAATTGGCTGCGCTATGAAAAAATGTACCGCATGGCAATTGGCACATTGGCATATTGGCATATTGGCTAATTATTATTTTGCTGTAAAAGTAGTTTTTTTTGTTTAGTAAAAGAGCATAACTAAATAACATTTTGTATTTTTGGGCATCAATTAATAAAATTAGATACGTATGATAACACCACAAGACAAAGAGTTGCTTGCCAAAAAAGGTATTTCGGAAGCACAGATAGCCGAGCAACTGGCTTGCTTCGAAAAAGGTTTTCCATATTTAAAGTTGGATGCGGCAGCGTCTGTAGAGAAGGGAATTCTGGCTCCTGCCACAGATGAACAGGAAGCATATCTTGCAGCATGGGATGCATATAAGAATACGGATAAGACGATTGTAAAGTTTGTTCCTGCTTCGGGAGCTGCCAGTCGTATGTTCAAGAACCTGTTTGAGTTTTTAGGAGCTGACTATGAACGGCCTACGACGAAGTTTGAACAGGCATTTTTTGAAGGTATCGATAAATTTGCATTTTATGATGATTTGAATGTGGCTTGCCGGCGTATGGCAGGAAAAGATATTCCCGGATTGATGGGTGAAGGAAATTACAAAGCTGTGGTTGCGGCTTTGTTGGAAGAAGCTGGATTGAACTATGGGGCTTTACCCAAAGGGTTGCTCAAATTCCATAAATATGAAGAAGGTTCGCGCACTCCGCTTGAAGAGCATTTGGCAGAAGGTGCTATGTATGCCGCCGGAAAGAGCGGTAAGGTAAATGTACATTTCACAGTCTCTACGGAACACCGCGAACTTTTCAAAGTATTGGTGACCGAGAAAGCCGGAGAGTTTGCAAAACGTTACGGTGTTGAGTATAACATTACTTTTTCAGAGCAGAAGCCCAGTACCGATACGATTGCTGCCGATATGGACAATCAGCCTTTCCGCGATAATGGTAAATTGCTTTTCCGTCCGGGTGGTCATGGAGCATTGATTGAGAATCTGAACGATTTGGATGCCGACATCATCTTTATAAAAAATATAGATAATGTGGTGCCGGACAGATTGAAGGCGGATACGGTGTTGTATAAGAAGCTGATAGCCGGTGTGCTGGTTGCTTTGCAGAAACAGGCTTTCGAATATTTGGAATTGCTCGATAGCGGTGATTACTCTCATGATCAGGTAATGGAAATCCTTCAGTTTGTACAAAAGAGCTTATTCTGTAAGAATCCGGAAACGAAGAATCTTGAAGATTCCGAGTTGGCAATGTACTTGAAGAAGAAACTGAATCGTCCGATGCGTGTATGCGGTATGGTGAAGAATGTGGGTGAACCCGGTGGCGGCCCGTTCCTTGCATACAATAGTGACGGTACTATTTCTCTCCAGATATTGGAAAGCTCGCAGATCGATATGAATAATGCTGCTGCAAAAGAGATGTTTGAAAAAGGAACACATTTTAATCCGGTAGATCTTGTATGTGCTGTGCGTGATTATAAAGGACATAAATTCGATTTGGTGAATTATGTAGACAAAGCCACCGGATTTATCTCTTATAAATCAAAGAACGGCAAAGACCTTAAAGCACTGGAGCTTCCCGGCTTGTGGAACGGTGCGATGAGTGATTGGAATACAGTATTCGTTGAAGTGCCGCTTTCTACTTTTAATCCGGTGAAGACCGTGAATGATTTGTTGCGTGAGCAGCATCAATAAATATTGTACTTTAATATTTTTTTTACTTTATTTTTCATTATGTAGTCCCTGGTTGTCTGTTTGAAGATGGTCAGGGACATTTTTTATATCTTTACTCTTCGTCATTTGAATAAGTTTCATCGAAAAACATTACTTTTGCATATTATTTAAAAAATATTCAATCATGAAAAAAATACTTTTACTCGGTTCCGGTGAATTAGGAAAAGAGTTTGTTATTTCCGCTCAGCGTAAAGGACAGTATATCATTGCCTGCGATTCGTATGCCGGGGCTCCGGCTATGCAGGTGGCCGATGAATGTGAAGTATTTAATATGCTCGATGGTGAGGCATTGGAGCGTGCGGTCAGAAAACATCAGCCGGACATTATCGTGCCGGAGATCGAAGCTATCCGTACCGAACGTTTGTATGACTTCGAGAAAGAAGGCATTCAGGTAGTGCCCAGTGCCCGTGCGGTGAACTTTACCATGAACCGTAAAGCCATACGCGACCTTGCTGCTAAGGAATTGGGACTGAAAACCGCCAAATATTTTTATGCCACTTCTTTGGACGAATTGAAAGAAGCTGCCGATAAGATCGGTTTCCCATGCGTGGTTAAACCTTTGATGTCTTCTTCCGGCAAAGGCCAGTCGTTGGTGAAGAGCGCCGACGAATTGGAACATGCATGGGAGTATGGTTGCAACGGCAGTCGTGGTGATATCCGTGAACTTATTATTGAAGAGTTCATCAAGTTCGATAGCGAAATAACCTTGCTTACTGTCACCCAGAAAAACGGTCCGACGTTGTTTTGTCCGCCTATCGGACATGTACAGAAGGGGGGAGATTATCGCGAAAGTTTTCAGCCGGCGCATATCGATCCTGCTCATCTGAAAGAAGCTGAGAAGATGGCAGAGAAGGTGACAAGAGCTTTGACCGGGGCTGGCTTGTGGGGAGTGGAATTCTTTTTGAGCCATGACAACGGGGTATATTTCTCCGAACTTTCTCCGCGTCCGCACGATACCGGTATGGTGACATTGGCCGGAACACAAAATCTGAATGAGTTCGAACTTCATCTGCGTGCCGTATTGGGCTTACCTATTCCGGGCATTAAGCAGGAGAGGATAGGAGCGAGCGCAGTGATTCTGTCTCCGATTGCCAGTCAGGAACGTCCGCAATATCGTGGTATGGAAGAGGTGACTAAAGAAGAAGATACTTACCTGCGTATTTTTGGTAAACCGTTTACCCGTGTGAATCGTCGTATGGGAGTTGTTCTTTGCTATGCTCCTCTGGGCTCCGATCTGGATACATTACGTGATAAGGCAAAGCGTATAGCAGAAAAAGTGGAAGTATTCTGATAAAAATACTTTGTGAAAATAATATCCATAGATGAAGTGCCCCGTTACGATAGATGTGACGGGGCACTTTTCATTAACATTCTTAACAGTTCATTGGGGCTATTATATTCTTGCCGATAAAGAATGTATTTCTTTCCTTTATAAAATGAATCTTTTGCATCTAAGAATACGTTATTAACATACCCTTAAATACGTATTTCTATATCTTAATATTGGATTTATATAATGCAGTATATCAGTATTTTATATGATGATATGCATGCTTTCCGGTGATCTTGTGTCCGGTTGTCTCATATGGGGGGATGGGAGATAGTTATGATTTTGATAACTTCACAAAAAGTATGTGAAGGCGTGCAGTCATACATCCGATAAAGAAAAACAGGGCCGTATGGTCATAATAATTACATTTTATCGTTTGCAAAAATTAATAATCATCTTTTCAGATCATCCGGAAGCTATGATTTCTTACATTTTCCGGATCATTATGGCGAATTTGTTGTGCTCGGACATGAAACTCGTTGTCCTCTTTACTATCTCTTTTGCAATCTAATGAGTTGACTCTTGCGATAAATGCAGAAAACTCGATTGGGTAAAAACGTTTTTCTGATAAAATGAATCTTAAGATAATATTTTGGTTAGAAATACTCTTTTTTTGTTGTGATTATCGGTCTGTTAGTAGTATTTTTAGGCCTAACGAATGTTATCTAAAACAAAAAAAAAGCAAATGAGAATAATGAATCACAATTGTTTCTACATTTGCACAGTTGTTTGTTTAACTACTTGTATTGATGGGTGTGTGAACAAAACAAAATCTCAGACGTTATTTTAATAGTAAAGTTGATAAAAACGCGACTTGCTATGCTATGAAGTTTAGAAAATAATATATAAAAAGATTGCTTATGTCACAGATTATCGGACATATCTCTCAGGTAATCGGGCCTGTGGTCGATGTGTACTTTGAAGGTACGGAGGCCGAACTGGTGTTGCCCAGCATACACGATGCGTTGGAGATAAGAAGGCCGAACGGCAAAATTCTGATTGTAGAAGTGCAACAACACATTGGTGAAAATACGGTAAGAACTGTTGCAATGGATAGTACCGACGGTTTGCAGCGTGGTATGAAAGTATATCCGACGGGCGGGCCGATCACCATGCCGGTAGGTGAACAGATTAAAGGACGACTTATGAATGTTGTCGGCGATTCTATTGACGGTATGAAAGAGCTTAGCCGTGAGGGAGCTTATTCCATTCACCGTGATCCCCCTAAATTTGAAGATTTGACCACTGTACAGGAAGTGCTGTATACAGGTATCAAAGTAATCGACCTTCTCGAGCCTTATTCAAAAGGTGGTAAAATCGGTTTATTCGGTGGCGCCGGTGTAGGCAAAACGGTGCTTATCCAAGAGCTGATTAACAATATAGCCAAGAAACATAATGGTTTTTCTGTATTTGCCGGAGTGGGAGAGCGTACCCGTGAGGGTAATGACTTACTCCGTGAGATGATAGAATCCGGGGTTATCCGCTATGGAGAAGCTTTCAAAGAGAGCATGGAGAAAGGACATTGGGATTTGTCGAAAATTGACTATGAGGAGGTGAAGAAATCGCAGGTATCATTAGTGTTCGGTCAGATGAATGAACCGCCGGGAGCACGTGCTTCTGTGGCTTTGTCCGGATTGACGGTAGCGGAATCTTTCCGTGATATGCATTCGGAAGGTGACGGACCACGGGATATTCTGTTTTTTATCGACAATATTTTCCGTTTCACGCAGGCCGGTTCTGAAGTTTCGGCATTGTTGGGACGTATGCCTTCGGCAGTGGGTTATCAGCCTACGTTAGCAACAGAGATGGGAGCTATGCAGGAGCGGATCACTTCAACCCGATACGGTTCTATTACGTCTGTACAGGCTGTATATGTGCCTGCCGATGACTTGACCGACCCGGCACCGGCAACTACTTTTACTCACCTTGATGCCACCACGGTACTCGACCGTAAAATAACGGAGTTAGGCATCTATCCGGCGGTAGATCCGTTGTCTTCCACTTCACGTATTCTCGATCCGCATATCGTGGGGCAGGAGCATTATGAAGTGGCACAGCGGGTAAAACAGATTCTTCAGCGTAACAAAGAGTTGCAGGATATCATTTCGATTTTGGGTATGGAAGAACTTTCGGATGAAGACAGAACGCTTGTGAATCGTGCACGTCGTGTACAACGGTTCCTTTCGCAACCTTTCTCCGTAGCCGAACAGTTTACCGGCGTACCCGGTGTGATGGTTTCCATAGAAGATACGATCAAAGGTTTCCGTATGATTCTGGATGGTGAGGTGGATGATCTGCCCGAACAGGCTTTCCTGAATGTGGGTACGATTGAAGAAGCCATTGAGAAGGGGAAACAATTGCTCGAACAGGCGAAGAAATAATGCATGAATGTGCCGATATGCCAATGTGCCAATTGGCTGCGCACAATTAATTATTCAATTTTATGAATGGCCGTCTTACCAATTGGCACATTGGCATATCGGCACATTAGCACATTATTGAGAATGAAAGAATTGCATTTGAGTATTGTCTCTCCTGAAAAAGAGATATTCGATGGAGAAGTAAATAGTGTGACTCTGCCCGGAGCGATGGGATCGTTTACTATTTTGCCGCAACATGCTCCGATCGTCTCTTCTTTGAAAGAAGGGAAGTTGAGCTATGTGACCGATGATAATGAAGAATGTACGCTCGATATTCAGGGTGGTTTTGTGGAGATGAGTGACGGTAAGGTATCCGTTTGTGTCTCCTGACGATAATATTGAATTTAGAAACAGAAAAACACAGCAACATAAAATGAGCATAAATCTAACAAAGCGTAAGTATCTGTTCTATCTTACTCTTATCACTTTTTTGTTGAGTGGAGTGGGTGGAGTCACTTATTTCTCTTTGGTGCCCGAACATTATTTTGGAGGTTATCCGCTGATTCCGGTATTCTTCTATATTTTCGGAGTATTCAATATCTATATGTTCGATGCTTGCCGGCGGTTTGCTCCTGAAAAGATGTTGCTGCTTCATCTGGCCATGAAGGTGCTTAAGATGTTTCTTTCTGTAATCGTTCTGGTGATATATTGCATGGTAGTCCGGGAAGAGGCGGTGGCATTTCTGCTTACCTTTATCGTGAACTATCTGATTTATCTGGTATTTGAGACAAGCTTCTTTGCAGGCTATGAGCTGAATAAGAAACGACAAAAGAAAAATAAAACAAAAAATGAAACAGTTGCGTAACATATTCACAGGATTGTTCTTCGCGTTGGGGCTGCTTGTTTCGCTTCCTGCACTGGCGCAGGAGGAGATCACGCCCGGCGAACAAAAAGAGAACACGGTTGATGTGAAAAGTATCGTTTTCGGGCATATCGGAGATTCATACGAATGGCATATCACTACCTGGGGCAACACACATGTCACAATTCCGTTGCCGGTAATCGTGTACAGTTCGAATAGCGGCTGGCACACTTTTCTTTCCTCACGGCTTGAAGAGAACGGAGGAACGTATGAGGGCTTTTCCATTGCTCCTTCCGGAAGCAAGTATGAAGGGAAGATCGTGGAATACAATGAGGCCGGTGAACAGGTTCGTCCGTGGGACATTTCGATTACAAAGGTCACTTTGTCGTTGTTGATGAACAGTGTATTGTTGCTGGTCATTGTTTTGAGCGTGGCGCATTGGTATCGCAAGCGCGAACAGGGAGCATTGGCACCCGGTGGTTTTGTCGGTTTCATGGAAATGTTCATTATGATGATACACGACGATGTGATAAAGAGTTGCGTGGGACCTAATTATAAGAAGTTTGCTCCTTATCTGCTGACTGCCTTTTTCTTTATCTTCATCAATAACCTCATGGGATTGATACCTTTCTTTCCCGGTGGAGCGAATGTGACCGGAAACATTGCCATCACAATGGTATTGGCCATTTGTACATTTCTGGCTGTCAATATTTTCGGTACCAAGCATTATTGGAAAGATATATTCTGGCCCGATGTACCCTGGTGGCTTAAAGTACCTATACCGATGATGCCGTTTATCGAATTTTTCGGAGTGTTTACCAAGCCTTTCGCGTTGATGATCCGTCTGTTTGCGAATATGCTTTCGGGGCATATGGCTATGTTGGTGCTCACCTGTCTGATCTTTATTTCGGCAAGTATGGGGCCCGCATTGAACGGGACACTGACCGTTGCTTCGGTTTTGTTTAATATCTTTATGAATGCACTTGAGCTGTTGGTGGCATTCATACAGGCTTATGTTTTCACCATGTTGTCTGCCGTATTTATCGGTTTGGCACAAGAGGGGAGCAAGGCTGAAGAAGTGGCTAAATAAATAGCTGAATAAATAACGGTCGGGTGAAGTCATGTTATTCTTGAATTTTAAATTAATAATATAAACCATTTTAAAACTGAAAATTATGTTACTATCAGTCTTATTACAAGCAGCCGCTGGTGCTGCTATCGGAAAGTTGGGAGCAGCTATTGGTGCCGGTCTTGCCGTAATCGGCGCAGGTTTGGGTATTGGTAAAATCGGTGGTTCGGCTATGGAAGCTATTGCACGCCAGCCGGAAGCTTCGGGCGATATCCGTATGAATATGATTATTGCTGCCGCTTTGATTGAAGGTGTGGCTCTGTTGGCAGTCGTTGTTTGTTTGTTGGTATTCTTCTTATAAGATGCCGGGACAAATGATGTGTATCGATTTCTCAATCGTAAATTGTAAATCATTTAATTGTAAATAGCCTTATGTCATTGTTATTACCCGATAGTGGCCTGTTATTCTGGATGTTCCTCTCGTTTGGGATTGTGTTCGTTGTATTGGCGAAATATGGTTTTCCCATCATCGTTAAGATGGTGGAAGGCCGTAAAACCTACATCGACCAGTCTCTGGAGGTGGCCAGGGAAGCCAATGCCCAGTTGTCTAAATTGAAGGAACAGGGCGAAGCGCTCGTGGTTGCCGCTAACAAGGAGCAGGGACGTATCTTGAAAGAGGCTATGCAGGAGCGTGATAAGATTATTCACGAAGCCCGTAAGCAGGCAGAAGCTGCCGCCCAGAAAGAACTGGACGAGGTGAAGAAGCAGATCCAGATAGAAAAGGACGAGGCAATCCGTGATATCCGCCGGCAAGTTGCCATACTTTCGGTGGATATTGCCGAGAAAGTGATTCGTAAGAATCTGGATGACAAACGTGAGCAGATGGAGATGATAGACCGGATGCTGGACGAAGTATTGAATAAGAATTAACTGGAATGAAGTATGGATATAGGAGTTGTTTCAATGCGCTATGCGAAAGCACTGATTGAATATGCAAAAGAAAATCGTGCAGAGGATACGCTTTACAAAGAGATGAAGATGCTGTCGAGAAATCTTTCTGCTTTTCCGAACTTGAAAGAAGCCCTGTCAAATCCTGTGCTGAATATCCGTGAGAAGTATTCGTTGATTTGTGCGGCTGCTACCGGTGATCAAGGAGTAAGCCGTACTTTTTCCCGCTTTATCACATTGGTGCTGAAGAACAATCGCGAACAGTTCCTGCAATTTATTTGCCTGTCTTTTCTGGATTTGTACAGGAAGCTGAAACACATCGGTGTAGGCAAACTTATCACGGCGGTACCTGTCGATAAGGAAACGGAAGAACGGATACGTAATTCTGCCGGTGCGATTCTTCATGCGCAAATGGAGTTGGAAACTGTGGTAGACCCGTCTATTGAAGGTGGTTTTGTTTTCGATATCAATGATTATCGCTTGGATGCCAGCATAGCTACCCAGTTGAAGCGTGTGAAACAACAGTTTATTGATAAGAACAGAAGAATAGTGTAGGGATTTGCGATTAGACGATTTACGATTGGAGGTACTCGGCATTATCAAACCGAATCAAATCGCGAATCAGAGTAATTTCAATCGTAATCCGTCAATCGTCTAATCGTAAATATCAAGAGTTATCCAGTCACTAATTTTCTAATTTTAATCGTAGATAGTCAAATCGTAAATATAATTATGTCTGAAAATATAAAAGTAAGCGAAGTATCCGATATCCTGCGTCGTCAGCTTGAAGGCATCGATACGCGTGTGCAGCTCGATGAAATAGGTACGGTGTTGCAGGTCAGTGATGGCGTGGCACGTATTTATGGGTTGCGGAATGCCGAAGCAAACGAATTGCTGGAATTCGACAATGGCATTAAAGCTATTGTAATGAACCTCGAAGAAGATAATGTGGGAGCCGTGCTGCTGGGACCTACAGATAAGATCAAAGAGGAGTATACCGTAAAGCGTACCCGGCGTATTGCTTCTATCCGTGTGGGTGAAGGCATGTTAGGACGTGTGATCGATCCGTTGGGGGAACCTCTGGATGGAAAGGGCACGATTGGCGGGAAGTTATACGAAATGCCGTTGGAGCGTAAAGCACCGGGGGTAATTTTCCGCCAGCCGGTGAACCAGCCGTTGCAGACGGGATTGAAAGCGGTGGATGCCATGATTCCTATCGGCCGTGGACAGCGTGAGTTGATCATCGGTGACCGGCAGACCGGTAAGACGGCCATTGCCATCGATACCATTATCAATCAACGTGAAAATTATCTGGCAGGCAAGCCTGTGTATTGCATCTACGTTGCCATTGGCCAGAAGGGCTCTACGGTTGCTTCTATCGTGAATACTTTGCGCGAATATGGTGCGATGGAGTACACTATTGTGGTAGCTGCTACAGCCGGTGATCCTGCTGCCTTGCAATACTTCTCACCGTTCTCGGGTGCCGCTATCGGTGAATATTTCCGTGATACCGGCCGTGATGCATTGGTGGTTTATGACGACCTTTCCAAACAGGCCGTTGCCTACCGCGAAGTGTCCTTGATTCTGCGTCGTCCGTCCGGGCGCGAGGCTTATCCGGGTGATATATTCTATCTGCATTCCCGCTTGTTGGAACGTGCGGCAAAGATTATCAATCAGGAAGAAGTGGCGCGTGAGATGAATGACCTCCCCGACAGCCTTAAGGGAATGGTGAAGGGAGGTGGTTCTTTGACTGCATTACCTATCATCGAGACACAAGCCGGCGACGTATCCGCTTATATCCCTACGAATGTAATTTCGATTACCGACGGGCAGATATTCCTCGATACCGATCTCTTTAATCAGGGTAACCGTCCGGCTATCAATGTGGGTATTTCTGTATCCCGTGTAGGAGGTAATGCTCAGGTCAAAGCGATGAAAAAGGTAGCCGGTACATTGAAAATAGACCAGGCACAATACCGTGAATTGGAAGCGTTTACGAAATTTAGTGGCGATATGGATCCTGTGACTGCCCACATCATTGATAAGGGGCAGAAGAATACCCGTTTGCTTGTGCAGCCGCAGTACAGCCCGATGCCGGTAGAGAAACAGATTGCTATCCTCTATTGTGGTGTTCATGGTTTGCTGCGTAATGTACCTTTGGATAAGGTGGAAGATTTTGAACGCAGTTTCCAGGAGAGTCTTGCCATTAACCATCAGGCAGATGTTCTCGATGTACTGAAAACCGGTGTGATCAATGAAGAAGTTGAAAAGGGTATTCGTGAGACGGCGGAAATGGTGGCGAAACAATTTATGAATTAATAAGGTGGTAGAGTGGGTATGTGGTTAAGTAGGTAGTGATTAAGTAGGTAGTAGTTAAGTAGTCAAGTAGTTAAGTAGGAATGATTTAGAGTGTTGGATCCGGTTTTATTCCCGGTGTTTTCTATTCATTGTATCTGACTGCTAACTTTCAGCTACTAACTTCTAACTACCAGTTTTTAACTACCAGCTACTGACTTCTAACTACCAATTTTCACTATCTCCATGCTTACTACTAAATTCTAACTACTAACTACTAAAACAATATGGCTTCACTTAAAGAAGTAAAAACCAGAATAAATTCGGTACAGAGTACCCGAAAGATCACTTCAGCAATGAAGATGGTGGCTTCTGCCAAATTACATAAGGCGCAAGGAGCCATTGAACATATGTTGCCATATCAAAGGCAACTGAACAAGATTCTGCATAATTTTCTCAGTGGTGATCTTTCGATCGAATCTCCCTATGTGGAGGAGCGTGAGGTAAAGCGTGTGGCTATTGTCTTGTTCTCTTCCAACAGTTCTTTGTGTGGTGCTTTCAATGCCAATGTTATCAAAATGTTTCTGCATACCATCGGTGAATACCGCAAGTTGGGTCAGGATAATATCTTGATTTATCCTATCGGGCGTAAGGTGGAGGAGGCAGTGAAGAAGATGGGCTTTTTCCCGAAAGGCAGTTATCAGCAGTTAGCTGATAAGCCCACTTATCAGGAGGCATCTGCTCTTGCAGAACATTTAATGGAACTTTTCGTGTCCAAGGACATCGATCGTGTAGAACTGATTTATCACCATTTCAAATCGATGGGCGTACAGGAACTGGTTCGTGAAAAATATTTGCCGATCGATCTTACCCGGATAGAAGAGGAACAGGCTGAAGAAATGGAAGGAAATCAGGTAATGAACGATTATATTGTCGAACCGTCAGTCGAGCAGTTTATCGCCGATTTGATTCCGAAAGTATTGTGCCAGGAGGTTTTTACAGCCGCTATGGATTCTAATGCATCCGAGCATGCTGCCCGTACATTGGCTATGCAAGTGGCAACGGATAATGCGAATGAACTGATTCAGGATTTGACCAAGCAGTATAATAAGGGACGCCAGCAGGCGATAACGAATGAGTTGCTGGATATTATCGGGGGATCGATGAAATAATCTTGCCTTAAGTAAATATTTGAAAAGGAGTTGTCCGCTATAAAAAGCAGATGACTCTTTTTTTATTTTATCGACTTTTATCAGATATTCTTCTAAAACTGATGTGGAGATTTCTTCTGTATGTGATGTTTTATAATGATGTGTCCACTCCGTTTTAATCTCTTTTTTTATTCTCGCGATATAAATTCTTTCAGAATATTGCTTTATGCCTAAGTGGTTATTAAATGATCCGTTGTGAAACTGATAAAAAGATACAAAGTTAAAACCACCTTTTGGCAAAATAATCATCGTTTTCCGTATCTTTGGCAGAAAAACAAAGCAATTATAGATCGTATGGAAAACAATCCGGATTTACAGCTCGCCTGGCAATTTATCGAAAATACGGGTACGCATCTGTTTCTGACAGGAAAAGCCGGCACAGGTAAAACTACTTTTCTCAGAGAACTGAAAGCCAAATCACCGAAACGTATGGTAGTGGTGGCACCTACGGGGATTGCCGCTATCAATGCAGGCGGAGTAACGATGCATTCTTTTTTTCAACTGCCTTTTGCACCTTATGTGCCTGATACTAAATTTACGTCTGCCCAGACTTTCCATAAATTCGGGAAAGAGAAGATCAATATCATCCGTAGCTTGGACCTTTTGGTGATTGATGAAATAAGTATGGTACGTGCTGATTTGCTGGATGCCATCGATGCCGTGTTACGTCAGTATCGCGACCGGTATAAACCGTTTGGTGGTGTACAACTTTTGATGATCGGCGATCTTCAGCAGTTGGCTCCTGTTGTGAAAGAGGATGACTGGCAGTTGTTGAAACCGTATTATGACACGGCTTTCTTCTTCGGTAGCCGGGCTTTGCGTGAAACGGAATATGTGACCATCGAATTAAAGCATATCTATCGCCAGAGTGATACTGCCTTTGTGAATTTATTGAACAGGATACGTGAAAATACCGCTGACGATTCGGTGCTTACGGAACTGAACAAGCGTTATCTTCCCGGTTTTCGTCCGAAGGAAGAAGAGGGATACATCCGTCTGACCACCCATAATTATCAAGCCCAGCAATATAACGACCGCCAACTGGTAGCCTTACCGGGACAGGCTTATAGTTTTCGGGCAAAAACCGAAGGTACGTTTCCCGAATCCGCTTATCCAGCCGATGAGGTATTGACTGTGAAGAAGGGAGCACAGATTATGTTTATCAAAAATGATTCTTCCGGCGAACATCGGTTTTATAATGGAAAGATCGGTCTGGTAACAAGCGTGTCCAAAGACGGTATCATGGTGCGTGGAAACGGAGATGATGAATCTTTTCTTTTGGAAACGGAAGAATGGACCAATAGTAAATATACGTTGAATCCTGAAACGAAGGAAATTACGGAAGAAGTGGAAGGGCGTTTCCGGCAGTATCCCATCCGTTTGGCATGGGCTATTACGATTCATAAAAGCCAGGGACTTACTTTTGAACGGGCTATTATCGATGCCAATGCTTCATTTGCGCACGGGCAGGTGTATGTTGCGTTAAGCCGTTGCAAAAGCCTTGAAGGGCTTGTCTTAGGTTCTCCGCTTCGGAAAGAGGCGATTATCAGTGATGATACGATCGATGAATTCACCCGTGAGGTGGAAGCGCTGTCACCCGATAAGGAAAAACTGAATAAGTTGCAGCACCGTTATTTCTATGAATTACTTTGCGAACAATTTGATTTTCACTCTCTGGAGCGTCATTTTGCACTTGTACTCCGTCTCTTGGATGAGCATTTGTACCGGCTTTATCCCAAATTGCTGGAGCGATATAAGGAAGCGGATGAATTATATAAAACGAAAATTGTGAAAGTGGGAGATACTTTTCAATTGCAATATACGGAGTTGGTAAATGCTTCCGGTGATTATATGCACGATGATCGCTTGCAACAGCGTCTGATATCCGGTGCACATTATTTTGCCGGGCAGTTGGAGGAAATACTTTCTCCGTTGGTGGCTGGCACTAAAATCCAAACGGACAATAAAGAATTGAAGAAAAAATTCAGCGAAGCTTTGGCAGCGCTTCAATCGGCATTATATATAAAGAAAGGGACTCTTCTGCTTACAGAAAAAGAGGGCTTTACCGTGCCTTCCTATTTGAAGCGGAAAGCGGTACTTACAATTGAGGGAAGCGGAAAGGGAGATACCGGCGCTTCCAAATCACGTACATCCTCGTCTGCCACGAAAGCAGATCGGGGAGAAAAGATAGAAGTACCTACGGACATTCTTCATCCGGATCTCTATAAACAGCTAATAGCATGGCGAAATACAGAAGCAGCTAAGGCCGGGCTTCCTGTGTATACGGTTATTCAACAGAAAGCGATATTGGGTATCGTCAATCTTTTACCTCGGGATATAGCTTCTTTGGTACGTATTCCTTATTTTGGAAAAAAAGGAGCGGAGAAGTATGGTGATATTCTGTTGGACATGGTAAATCGGTATGTGACCGAAAATAAAATACATCAGCCGGAAATGCCGGAAGTACCTGTCAAAAGAGCCAAAAAGACCAAAAGCTCGGGTACAGATGTGGTTGCAGAATTGGCGGCTAAAACTCCTCGGATAGATACAAAAGAGATAAGTTATTCCATGTTTCGCCAAGGGATGGATATCGAAGAGATTGCCAGGAAGCGCGAGTTGGTAACCGGAACTATTGCGGGACATCTGGAGCATTATGTACGTTCGGGAGTCGTTAAAGTCGATCAATTGGTATCCCGGGAGAAAGTAGATAAAATAACCCGCTATTTGCAGGAGAATGCCGATGCCCGTGGCATTACGTTTATAAAAGCAGCTTTGGGAGACGAGGTTTCCTATGCGGATATTCGATTGGTGATGGCTGCTTTGCAGTCGGCCAAGATATGATTGATCCGGCATCCATGCCGATGATTCCCAAGTATAGGGTATACGGTTTGTAAGCACCGGGCATACGATCCGTAGGCACCGAGCATATGGTCTATAAGCACTATGCATACGGACAGTGAGCACAGTGCTTTATCTTTTGCATAAAGCACGGAAGTCGCAGTATTCGCAGGCTTTCGTGTTTTCTGTTTGTGTAAAGGGTGTTTCCGCTCCGAATATTTCTTCCAGTAACCTCTGTAACCGCTCTCGGAACTCATCTTCAAAGAAGGCAAAGTTATTTACGGGTATTTTGGGTTTACGGGGTTCGCCTATCTCAATGACCGGAGAGTAACTTTCATTGGCTGCCCGATGAATGTAGAGTAGGGCAGGAGCTACTTTCAGTGACTGCTTTCTGCTCATGATGGCAGCGTACAGGAATGTCTGGAAAATATAATTAGGCCTCCCTTCGGCGGGGATGAATAACTGTTCGATATTGGCCGGTGTCTTGGGACTTCCTCCGGTTTTGTAGTCCACAATCCGGAGAGTGTCTTCTTTACAATCCATGCGGTCTATCGTTCCGCCTATTTTGATTTTGATGGTTCCTTCCGGTGTGTTTACTTCCAACGGTTCTTCTACGGGTTCTTCCATTCCTGCCATGGAGAAAGGTGCATAGGCCAGATCATTGCGCAATAACTGGCGAAGGTAGGAACTGATTACCTTTGAATTGATCAACTGTACTCCGTTGTATTCGGGGCGTTCGTCAAGGGGGACGTGAAAAAATTCTTCTTTAAATGCACGGTCTACATATCCTTGAATGCGGACATCATCCCGTAGCAGGCGTTCTAAATCCTCTTTCCGTATCTCTTTTCCGTTAGCACTTAATTCGCCGTATGCCAATTCTGCCGAGCGATGGAAAATGGTACCGAACAGTGCGGAATCGATCTCTGCACTTACTTCATCCGGTGCTTTCAATCCGGCCACGTGACGGTAATAGAATCGCAGGCTGCAATCCAGATAGGCATTCAGGGCCGATGGAGAGAGCGGGAGCGCCTTCGGATTCTGATTGAAATTATACCTGTTCAGCATGCGGCTTCGTATTGCAGGCGTTTTCTCGATCGTTATCTCCCGGCTTTTTTGAGGAGACTGACCGGCTTCAAGGAATTCGTAACTGGTTTCGTGTGGCCATTCTACAAGGAACTGTAACATAAAGCGTGACCATTCTCCCCGGTTCAAGCCATCGGAAGAACTATTGTATATTAACGTGATATTTTCCGCCCGTTGAATCAGACGGTAGAAATAGTAGGCATATACGGCATTCTTATGCTCGATGGTGGTCATCCCGAAGGCTTTGCGGAGATTGTAGGGGATAAAAGAGGACTCTCCTCCGCCTTTGGGCAGTTGGCCCTCGTTGAGTGATAGCATGATAAGGTTACGGAAATCGAGGTTACGGGTTTCGAGCACCCCCATTACCTGCATACCGATGGCCGGCTCGCCGTGAAAAGGAATGTTGGCGGCGGCAAGTATGCGGTTGAGCAGACGTTTCAATGTGTCTATCCGTACTTGAAGTTCATCATTTTCGATCAGATTGAGTAGCCGGTTCACCATCGTGAAGCTCTTAAACAGGGATTCCCGGTAGAGCTGGTTGAAGATGTCTTCCTGTCCCGATTCCTGCCGGTATAGGATAGAGACCTCCTTCAATAGTTCTGTGATGTACAGGCACAGTTCACGAATGCCGCTACGCGGTGTAAAAAGCAAGGAGAGGAAATCATCCTGTTTCAGTTCCGTGGGTAAGGGATAAAAACGGTTGGTACGGGTCAGTTCTCTTTCCAAAGATTCCGCTTTGGAGGAAAGCTGACGGGTATAGGGATGCTTTAATATGGCCTGCACTTCTTCATAGCTGTAACGCCCGGTTTCCATCCGGTAACCGGTGGTTTGTAGCTCGACGGCTGCATTGATAAAGCTATATACCGGAGTTTGCGCCAAAGGAAATCCCATGGTAATGTTGACATTCTTCACCTCTGCCGGGATAGAGTGGAGGACAGGAAGTAGCAGTGATTCATTGCAAAGCACCACTGCATTTTCTTTTTCCGAATCGGAGATAGAGTGTTCCTGTGCCAGTCCTCTCACCCATTCGGGTAGGTAACGGGCTTGTGCATTTTCCGTAGGGGAGGAGATGAAGCGTACTTTCTTAGGGTGGCGCAGGCAATCGAAGACTTCTTCCGGAAGTTCATTAGGGAATAACTTCATGTTACGGAGGATAAATTCACCGGCTTCGTGTTTCTGTTGGGACAATCGGGTATAGAAAATGTCATAATCCCAGTAGAAAAGCGCCTTGCCGGCATCTTTCAGAATGGAGAAGAAGCGGGTTTCCACCGTGTTGAGCACATTGAAGCCGACAAATACATATTTGTCATAGCGGAGCGTGTCTGTGTCGAGTGCTTCGATAACGTTGCGGTAAAGCATCCCTTCATAGGCTATGCCTAATGTTGTAAGCCGTGAACGGTAATTGCGGTAAATATCACCTAATTTATCCCAAAGAGAAATAAATTTCTCCTTTAGCTCCGTATGCTTCTCTATGGAGAAGTTTTGAAAGAACTGTCGGATGGCGCTTTCTTGTTCTTCATCGAGAAAGTCGAAATCATCCATGATGTTTTTTAAATCTTGCAGGTTGGTAAAAAGCTTGTCGGCATCTACCAGATTCTTGTCTACATCATCAAAGTCGCTGATGAGCAATTCTCCCCAGAAATAAAAGTCGTCCAGTGATTCTTCACTTTTAGTCTCTTCGCGAAAGACCTTATACAACTCACAAACTAACCGGATGGGATCACCTAATTTCTGTATGGATAATTGTTGAAACAATTCGCTGATACTGATATATGCGGGCGACCAGATAGGGCGATCGGATTGCGCAGCCAAGTGTTCATTGAAAAACAGACTGGCACGTTTATTTGGAAAAACGATGGCTACCCGTGAGAGATCGTTGCCGATTTTACTGTGGAGGTCTTGAGCGACCAGTTCGAGAAAGGTAGGCCTCTCCCCCGACCCCTCTCCGTGGGAGAGGGGGGAGTGTGTCTGATTATTGGAGTAGGGCATGTTAGGGTTATATATAAAGAGGTTTATTATGATGTTTAATTATAAGAGTCATACATTCAAAGAAATATTAAGAGTCTATGTCTCTTCGTTATTGGAAGCAATAAGAATATTCTTGATCTGTTTAATCACTGTTTCCGGATTATCGATCACTTCTTCATTTTTAAAACGTATCACCTTGTATCCTAAAAGAGACAGTCTTTCCGTACGTTCCCGGTCTTTCAGAATTTGTTCAGCAGTCAAATGGTAGTCGCCATCCAATTCAATAATCAGTTTAGATTCAAGACAAGCGAAATCTGCTATATAATTATCAATGACTTGCTGCCGTCTGAACTTATATCCTAACTGTTCTCGTCGAAGATATTCCCATAGAACCCGTTCGGCATCTGTCGGGTTTAATTTTTTTTTCTTCTGCAACTCTTTCAAGCAATTATAAGAGTTCAAGCATGCAGTCTTGTATGTAGGCTCCAGCTTCACCTCCACCACTTTCCCCTTTTCCCATCCGGAGTCAGTATCTTCTTCCCCCTCTCCTGCGGAGAGGGGCCGGGGGAGAGGTCCATACCACAAATACCCCCTGATATTACCGTATCCCATCTTCGTCAGTAATTGCATGTATCCCTGTACCTGCTTGTTGTACTTCTTGTTCGGTTTACCGAATTTGAAGTCCACCACCACTACTTGCCCGTCCTGCATCATTACCCTGTCCGGTCGGCGGGTTTGCAACACCCCGTCTTCCTTATATATAATGGCACATTCATTGAACAATTGCCAGCGTCCCGAATACCAATCCTGTATTTCGGGCATGGAGAAAGCCTTATGAGTCACTTTCCGTATCTCTTCTTCCACTTTGCGGCTGCCGATAACGCCTTCGAAGATCAACCTTTCTATGGCCGTATCAATGTCTTTTTCTGTTTCAATAGCCGAGAACAGGGTATGTAGCAAGCGTCCACGGTTGATAAAACGGTCTTCCGACTCTTCTTCATCTATTCCTTTGATAAAGTCTGCCGAGCGGTTGGACTGCCGGAATTCAATTTCGTGTCGCATAGATTCCATGCTTACCGGGAGTTTGTCCGGCTTCCGCGTCAACTTGTTGGTCGAAACTTTTTCTTCTTTCTTCGAAGAGGGGCAGAGTTCCCCTTGTTCATAGGGCTCGTCTTCGTTCCAGTCAATTCTGTTCTTACGGGCTACTTCGGGCAATGCTGCCGTCAGCAGTTCGGACATTGTTCCCTTTTGTCCTTTCCGGCTCCATACAATCAGATTTTTTCCGGCACGGGTAAAAGCCACGTAGAGCAGATTCAGATTATCTACCCATAACTGCAAGCGTTCCTGCTGATAGTCTTTCTGATAGACGGAAGCACCCATTTGTGCGGAGTAGTTCACCGGCACAATATCCAGTTCATTGAAAGGGGCTTCTTCCGGAATACACCACACGAGCTGGTTATTGGTCTCATTCTCCAGTTTCCAGTCGCAGAAAGGCAGGAGTACCGTATGAAATTCCAATCCTTTTGATTTGTGGATGGAGAAGATGCGGATACCTTCCATCTCTCCACTGGGGATGGTTTTGCCGCATAGCGTCTCTTCCCAAAAGCGGATAAAGCCGTCCAGTTCGGATGAGTTGCTTTGCAGATAATCCGTCACTGCATCGAAGAATGCGAAAAGATAGGCATCCTGATCGCTGATACGGTTCATTTCGAAAAGGCTGAAAAGCTCTTCCAGTAACTCATAAAGCGGCATTAACCTTAATGTCTCTATCTTTTTAATGAATGCTTCGGGCAACAGCGTCTCTGCCGGAGCGGTTAGCAGGTTGTCCAAGCTACCTTCGTATCCTTTTATCTGCAACTGATAATTGGTAATAAGCGAAGCCCGGGCAATCCGGTTCTCCGGATCGGAGAGATAACGCAGGGCATCTATCATCATACAGATAGCCAATGAGGCATCCAGGCGGAAGGCTTCATCGGATACGATTTTGTATTGCAGTGTTTTGTCAAAGTAATCGGCAATGCGGGGAATGCTTTTGTTTTTGCGCACGAGAATGGCAATGTCATTGAGCTTTACTCCGGAGTTCTGCAAACGTTCCACCTCTTCGCCCAAGCCGATAAGCGTCTGTTCGGTGTAATCATGCTCTTCATCCGGTTCGAGAAAGGATACTTTGACATACCCTTTTCTCTCCTCTTTGGGAGATTCCTGCGCCACATCGGAATAGGCTTTTTGCAGTGCTTCGCAATCCGTCTTTAACTCCTCTTTATAGACTGCATTCAGATAGTTTACCGCCGATGTAAATATTTCGTTGTTAAACCGGATAACATCGGTTTCACTTCTACGGTTTGTTTTCAGGGTTTCTACCCGTATCGGGAAGTGTTCTATACGGTCGTTCAGCCCGTTGAGTATTCCCCAATCGCCGTTTCTCCAACGATAGATGGATTGCTTTACATCTCCCACAATCAAGCTGTCTGCTCCTTGTGAAAGCCCTTCCAATAGCAGTAACCGGAAGTTTCCCCATTGCATGCGGCTTGTGTCCTGAAATTCATCTATCATTACATTCCGGATGTTTGTCCCGATTTTCTCGAATACGAAAGAAGAGTCGCCATCCTTTACCAGTTGATGGAGCAAGGCATTGGTGTCCGATAATAAAAAGCGGTTGTTCTCCCGATTGAGCCGGCGTACCTCTTCGTCTATGTTTGCCAGCAGTTGCACCTTGTTCAGGTGTTGCATGGAAAGCCGGCAACTGTTTACTATCTTATTATTTTTCGAACGGAACTTCTCTGCTTCATTCAATAAAGGCATGAGGCTTCCGGAAGCTAATTGAAGAATGTCCTGATAGCGTGGCGAGCTTTTAGCCGCCCAGTTTTTCTCATCCGTCAGGCACTTTTCTACTGTTGCATTGCGTATGTCATCGCCCAATATGCCATTATTGAGTTTGCGGAAATAACTTCCTATGCCGCGCGAACCATTCTTCAAATCGTCTGCATTGAGGGCATGCCCGTCCAGTTCTCCTTCAAACTGATCGTAGAATCCCTTCATCTGTTCGAGTGCTTCCGTTTCCATCTCTTTCAGTTCACGACGGTAGTTTTTGATGAGTCCCGGATTCTCAATCAGTTTTTGCCGGAGTCCTTCTCCTTTCTCTATATATCCCTCATCGAAGATATTCCGTCCGAAACTTTTCACCTCGTCCGATACGTTCCAACGCTTGTCGTCTGCAATGCGTTCGTTGATATAATCCAGCAACCATGCCAATACGGGGGAAGTAGGGCCTAATTTTTCGATCATGCTATCCACGGCATCGCTCAATACTTCCTGGTTGTTCAATTCGATATTCAAGTTGGGGCTTAGTTCGAGTTCACGGGCGAGGTTTCGCATCACCGACTGGAAGAAAGAGTCGATTGTCTCTACCCGGAAGCGACTGTAATCATGCAGCATATTGGTCAGTGCTACTTTAGCTGCTTCCCGCACTTCTTCCACCGGTTTTCCTGTTTCTGCGATAATCCGTTTCAGATAGGCATCCGAGTCCTTGTCCCCTTTCCAGATACCGTAAAGCTGGCTGAGAATACGCTCTTTCATCTCTGCTGTCGCTTTATTGGTAAAGGTCACGGCCAGTATTTGCCGGTAAGCACGAGGGTTGAGAATGAGTAGTTTGATGTATTCCACGGCTAAGGTAAAAGTCTTACCGGAACCGGCGGAAGCTTTATATACTAAGAGTTCCATACGATGTTTATTTGAGACAAAGATAGCTTAAATCTTTATACTTTGCTGCCATGTGGATGTAAAAATAGTGCCAATATATGTAATGCTGCTTTATAATATACGTAATATTACTTTATAATATATGTAGCGGAGTATTATATGTATCGCAAAGTATGCTTGGGTCTGTTTTTATACTTTGTTTTCCGGAAAGTATGTTAAACAGTGAACAGAAAACGTGCGTCTTTGAATAAAAATGCAAGCAAAATTCGGTTTAATTAAGAAAAAACGTCAAAAGTTGTCGCGTTTAATTATTCATATTGATAGTTTTATTATCTTTGTAGCCCCCTTTTATTCTTTGAGTAGAATAAAGAGTAACAGTGATAATTGATAGATTAACTTGATGAAACTGAAAACAAGCCTGCTAATTACGGTGGCCACAGGTACTTTCTTGTGTGCTTCTTCCGTTGTATCGTATGCCGGAACTTCTACCCCTGACACTATGAGATTGTTCCGCAAGAAGAAAAAAACAGAATCCAACGACAGTATTAAATCTAAAAATGAGTATGAAAAGCTGACCGGAGACGGTAGTATTGTTCGGCGTGGTATGTTTAATGTATACCAAAAGAAGAACGATTATTACTTTGAAGTACCATCGAATTTATTGGGAAGGGATCTGTTGGTTGTGAACAAATTGCAGCGTGTTCCCGTAGAACTGAACGAAGCGGGAGTCAATCGCGGAGTGAATTATGAAAATCAGATGGTGCGCTTTGAACTCGATAAGGCAACCAATAAATTGCTGATTCGTCAAAGTCGCGTATTGCCGCTTTCGCCTGCCGAAGATGCTATCAGTGAGTCGGTGCGTAACAACTATATCTCTCCGTTGATAGCCGGTTTTAAAGTAGAAGCGTATAATAACGACTCTACCGCGATGGTGATTAAAGTGAATGATATTTACGACGGGACGGAGACGAGTATCAATAATGTATTTACCAATATCAATCTCGGCACGTCTGCCATAAAGAACCTGTCTCGTATTCTTTCCATCAAATCGTTTGAAAATAACGTGGTGGCTACTTCCGAACTGACGACGAAAGTGACCGAAGGAACTACTTCCGTATATGTTACGGTAGAGGTGAGCTCTTCGCTGATGTTGCTTCCGGAAAAGCCGATGACAGGCCGTTTGGATAATGCCCGTGTCGGATATTTCACTAATCCGCTGTTGAGTTATAGCGATGGCCAGCAGAAGGTAGAAGAGAAGCAATTCATTACCCGTTGGCGTCTGGAACCGAAACCGGAAGACCGCGAACGTTATTTGCGTGGAGAGTTGGTAGAACCGGCCAAGCCGATCGTGTTCTATATCGAAAATTCTACTCCATATCGTTGGCGTAAATACATCAAGCAAGGTATAGAAGACTGGCAGGTTGCTTTCGAACGTGCGGGTTTTAAGAATGCTATTATTGCCAAAGAAGTGACGGACAGTATGATAATAGATATGGATGATGTGAATTATTCCGTACTTACTTATGCTGCTTCTACCAAAGCCAACGCTATGGGGCCTTCTATTCTCGATCCCCGTTCGGGCGAGATTCTTGAAGCCGATATCATGTGGTGGCACAACGTACTCGGTATGTTGCAAGAATGGATTACCGTGCAGACAGGCGCTATCCGTCCCGAAGCCCGTGGAGTAAAGATCTCTGATGAGTTGATGGGAGACGCCATGCGTTTTGTAGCATGCCATGAGGTAGGTCACTCTTTGGGATTACGCCACAACATGATGGGGTCATGGGCATTCCCTACGGATTCATTGCGTTCCAAGACATTCACCGACCGTATGAATTCTACTTCTTCCTCTATCATGGATTATGCCCGTTTCAACTATGTGGCTCAACCGGGTGACGGAGTAACCGCACTTTCACCGCATATCGGTCCTTATGATCTGTTTGCCATTGAATATGGATACCGTTGGTATGGTAAGGAGACACCGGAAGCGGAAAAGGATTTGCTTTATGATTTCCTGAGCCGTCATACGGACCGTCTTTATAAATATAGTGAAGCACAGGATGTGCGCGATGCCGTAGACCCGCGTGCACAGAATGAGGATCTGGGAGATGATGCCATACGTTCCTCTCAATTGGGTATTGCAAATCTGAAGCGTGTGGTTCCTGAAATAATAAAGTGGACTACGACCGGTGAGAAGGGGCAGACGTATAAAGAGGCTTCCCGTCTGTATTACGCTGTTATCAATCAGTGGAACAACTATCTTTATCATGTAATGGCCAATATCGGTGGCATTTATCTTGAGAATACGATGGTTGGTGACGGGCAGAAAACGTATACGTTCGTAGAAAAAGAGAAGCAACAGGCCGCATTGAAATTCCTGCTGGATGAAGTGTTGACTTATCCGAAATGGCTGTTCGATGCTGAGGTGGGAGAGTATACTTATCTGCTTCGCAATACTCCGATGGGAGTCGTTGAAAATGCGCCTACACAAGTTCTGAAAAATGCGCAATCTTATATCCTTTGGGATTTGCTGTCGAATACGCGTCTGATGCGCATGCTCGAAAACGAATCGGTAAATGGAAAGAAAGCTTTCACGGCCGTAGAACTGATGGACGGTTTACACCGTACTATTTTTGCTACGACCGAGCGTGGGGCGATTCCCGATGTAATGACACGTGCCTTGCAGAAGAATTTCTTGGATGCTTTGATTACGGCTGCCGCCGAGAATGAAAGTGTGAAATTCAGTAAGAAGTTGATGAACGACCATTTCCTGCTGGATCATCAGCAGGCTGTTTGCAGTTGCGATGAATACGCCCATCGTTCATTGGATGCCGACCGCATGGGAGCACGTCGTGAGGTGAATTTCTATGGCTCGCAGATAAACCGCGTATCGGATGCGATTTCTGTGAAGCGTGGCGAGTTGCTTCGTATCAAAGACTTGCTTCAAAGCCGTTTGGGAACATCGGATATAGCTACGAAGTATCATTATAAAGACATGATCCTGCGCATCAATACTGCGTTGGGAATCTAAATTGGAAATTAGAATATAGGAGTTGGAAGTTAGAATCCATTCGGGGCGGGAGCAGAACCATGCTGATATGCTGCATAGATTCTAACTACTAACTACTGACTACTAACTACTTATATTGTATTAATGAAAAGAACAATCAGTTATTTACTATTTTCTCTTTGCTGTGTCATCGCCTTTGGAGCAAGTGCGGCAGAAAGAAAAATTACAGGTGTAGTTATCGCCGGTGATTACAAAGAGCCCTTAATCGGTGCCTCTGTGTTTGTGTCATCCGAAAACTTAAAGAAAGCGGGCAGCAGCCAGACTTCCTTGGGGGTGATAACGGACATGGATGGAAAGTTTACTATTAATGTGCCGGAAGGTGTGACCAGCCTTCAGTGCAGTTATGTGGGATATGAATCGCAAACAATACATCTGGCAGCCGGAAAAAACAGTTATGAGGTTGTACTGCAACCGTCGGCACATATGCTTGATGCGGTTGTTGTAACGGGATACCAGACTATCGAACGTCGTAAACTGACGGCGGCAGTTACCAAGCTTGATATTACCGATGACAAGATCGGTTCGGTCATGAGTATCGACCAGGCACTTTCCGGACAGGTAGCGGGGTTGTCCTCTATCGCTTCTTCGGGTGCTCCCGGTGCCGCTCCTAAGATTCGTATTCGTGGTACTGCTTCTTTGAACGGTACACAAGATCCTCTTTGGGTGCTCGATGGGGTGCCGATGACAGGAACGGAGATTCCGACTATGGAAGACTTGAAAGATATTGACAACATCTATCAGTCGGCTATTGCCGGTTTGAATCCTGCCGATATCGAAAGTATCACTGTTTTGAAAGATGCTGCTGCTACGGCTATTTATGGAGCACGTGCGGCAAATGGTGTCATCGTGATTACCACTAAAAACGGTAGGGCAGGGAAACCACAGATTACTTTTTCTACCAAGTTGTCTTATTCTCCTAAGTTTGATATCGATCGTTTGAATTTGCTGACTTCGGATGAAAAGGTGAACTTGGAACTTGATTTGTTGCAAAGTGACTATACGTATCGTGAAAATAAAGGAGAAGTAGCCCGTATCATTTCCCGTTATGGATTGACAAATGCCTATAAGAACGGGGGATGGAGTGCACTGTCAACGCAAGCCCAGAATGAGATTACCAATTTGCGTTCGATAAATACGGATTGGAATGATATTCTATTCCGTGGTACTTTCAATCAGGAATATAATGTCAGTCTTTCCGGTGGTTCTGAAAAGGCTACTTATTATACTTCTTTGGGATATTATGATGAGAAAGGTAATGTGAAAGGTGTGGAAGCCGATCGTCTGAATATGGTTTTAAAGACTTCTTATAAAGTCAATAAGATGTTGAAAGTCGGTGCGTCCTTATTTGCTAATCGCAGAACTAACAAATCCAATCTTACAGACTCGGATGGTTTCTCCAATCCGGTGTATTATTCACGTAGGGCAAATCCTTATCAAACGCCTTTTGATGAAGATGGCAATTACGTTTATGACATCGATATTCAAGGAAAAGGGGATTCGGATTTGAAGTTCAATGTATTCGAAGAACGGAATAATACTTCGTATGAACAGACCACTAATGCCTTATCGGCTATTTTCGATGTAGAACTTCGGTTTAATGATAAGTTTAAAGCTACATCACAAGTTGGTCTGCAATTGGATGCCGTATCTAAGGAATCGATTGCCGATCACGATACTTATGCAATGCGTAAGGATAAAGAACGTACAACGATGTCTTCTCTCAACAACCAGTCTTTCTTGCCGGACGGGGGGAAGCATACGGAAACGGCAAGCAGCAATTCTCAGGTGAACTGGAAGAGTCAGGCCGAATATCGTGATTCTTATAATGACATTCATGAATTTGAAATGATGGTCGGAACGGAAATCAGGAAAACCTGGTATAGTTCTTTGACGAGTACAGGTTATGGCTACGACCGTAAGACTTTGACCACTAAGCCTGTGATATTTCCGAATGAATCTTGGGCACGTTCGTATCCGTTGCACACTAAGACCTATCAGGAAAATGCGTATGCTTCTTTCTTTTCAACGGCTTCTTACTCCTTACTTCAACGCTATACAGTAGGAGGAAGTGTTCGTTTTGATGGTTCTGACATATTCGGGGTTTCTAAGAAATATCGCTTTCTGCCGTTGTATTCGTTCAGTGGACTTTGGAGAATCAACAATGAACCGTTTATGAAAGACTTTAAGAAGATCGATAATCTGGTCATTAGAGCTTCTTATGGTGTGCAGGGAAATATTGATAAGAGTACTTCGTCATATGTAATGGGAAATTATAATAATGTCAGCATATTACCGGATGTGACAGAAGAGATGATCGTATTGGGAACTCCGCCCAACAAACGTTTACGTTGGGAAAAGACAAAAACAATGAACTTCGGGACGGACATCGCTCTATTCAACAATGCACTGAATATTACGGTAGATTATTATCGTCGTAAAGGTACAGATTTGATTGCTTTGCAAATGTTGCCGCTTGAAACCGGCTTTATGTCGACTTATGTCAACTGGGCAAGTATGCGTAATGACGGTTTTGAAGTGGCATTAACCACCCGTAATATAAATCGCAACGGTTTTACCTGGTTTACGAATTTCAATTTGGGATATAATCAGAATAAAGTTTTGCGTGAAACAGTACCATCCAATCAGACGACACCCGGACGTGAAGGTTATCCGGTAGGGGCGCTCTTTGCTTATAAATCGGCAGGATTGGACGATGAAGGATATCCTTTGTTTTATAATAAGGAGGGTGAAAAAGTAACTGCGGTAGAACTGTTGAAGTTGAATAGTGCAGGAGCCAGCACCTTGTCTGCCGAAGAACAACGTAATTTGTATTCATATATCGGTTCGAGTGATCCTCTGTTCTCGGGAGGTTTTGTGAATACGTTCAATATCAAAAGGTTTGAAGTGGTTGTCAATTTTATATTTAACTTGAAAATGTATTCAAGAGTAGCTCCGTCCTATACGCTGACGAGCTTTGACCGGGGAATGAATACAAATCGGGATATATTGAACAGATGGACACCTACAAATACCAATACGGATTTTCCGGCATTATTGTCTGATACAAAGCGTACGGCGGAATATTCACATTATGATATATTTTCCACTTATCAGATGATGGATACGTGGGTGAAGCGTTCGGATCATGTGAGGTTACAAAATATCCGGGTTGGTTATAAGCTTCCCGAAACACTTATGCATACATTGGGTATCCGTTCGGCTACCGTTGCTCTCGAAGGTCGCAACCTGTTTGTTTTCGGTGCTAATTATAAGAATTTCTTGGATCCCGAAACCATGAGTAATCAGTTTGCACAACCTATACCTAAGTCGTTTACTTTCAGTCTTAACATGAATTTTTAACAGATTATGAAGATACTAAAGAATATAAAACTACTGTGTGCCTTGCTTTGTATAGCGGCTTTATACAGTTGTGACAAATATCTGGATATACAACCGGTAGGAAAGGTGATTCCCCGTACCGCTGCAGAATTCAGGGCATTATTGACTCAGGCATATAGTTATGTACCAAGTGACAGAGGATTAGCTACCTTTCGTTCGGACGAGATGATAATGGATGGAACTCTTGCTGCCGAAGATTTGAATTCTTACAAGGATATATGGATATGGAATGATGTGAGTCCGTCGGAAAATACGACGGCATTCAGTTGGCGTTCGTTCTATCATACATCGTTTATCGCCAATTATGTCATTGAATCAAAAGAGATGATTGAGGAAGGGACTGTTGACGAGGTGAACCAGATGGTTGGCGAGTCTTATATGCTTCGTGCCTATATGCACTTTTTGTTAGTCAATTTGTTTGGTGAAGCTTACACGAATTGTGATCCCGCTACTACAAAAGCTATTCCGTTGAAATTGAATAGTGATACGGAGGTTACCTTGTCCCGTAATACGGTTGCCGAGGTGTATAATTCTATTTTATCAGATCTTGCAGAGGCAGAAAAATATCTGAATGTAGATCAATGGGATTTGGGATATAACTATCGTTTCAATACCTTAAGTGTCAATGCATTTCGCTCTCGTGTGTACTTGTATATGGGTGAATGGGCAAAGTCTCTCGAAGCATCACAGGCAGTTTTGCAGGTGAATGACCAATTGGTGGATATGTCTTCTTCTACCGTATTGCCGAATGAATATAATTCTCCGGAGAATATTCTGGCATTGGAACAGGTGATGACTGCTCAATACGTACGTGCTGCGAAAGTGAATACTACTTTATGGAAAATGTATACTTCGAGCGATTTGCGCAGATCGAAATATTTTAATCAAGTAACCGTTTCCAATATTTTGGTTGCTAAAGGCGGAAGCAATCAGTATTCCTGTTCTTTCAGAGTTGGAGAAATTTATCTGAATGCTGCCGAAGCTGCATTAATGACGGGAGAGTCTGCTATACCTGCGGCACGGACTTATCTGTTGACGTTAATTAAACAACGTTATAAAGCTGCTGCTTATACAGAGAAGGAGACGGCAATTAATGCAATGGGGCGTGATGAATTATTGCAGGAAATATACGACGAGCGTACTCGTGAATTAGCTTTTGAAGGACATCGTTGGTTTGATTTACGACGGACAACCCGTCCTCGTCTGGAAAAAACGTACAGTGGGACAACCTATGTTCTGGAAGAAAACGATTCCCGCTACACAATTCGTATTCCCAGTGAAGCAATAGAAGCGAATCCGGGGCTGGCAAACTAAAAGAAAACATTTTTGTTGTGATTGAGACGACTTGGTTCTCAATCATAACAAAGATGGCTCTATGTATTTATCTATATGTTTAATTATTAAAAGATTGTTTTATGAAAAAAGTATTACTGCTTGCTTTTTGTGCTGCGGCTATGCTGACAGTACAAGCTCAGCCGACTGTAACTAACAGTTGGACGAAATCTCAGACAGATATTCTCTCTGTTGCAAATGTAAATAATAGTAATCCTGTGGCTGTTTCTGCACAGGGAGATATGTATGCAACCGGTCTTTTTACCGAGAATTTTACTTTTGGCGGTAAAGAGATAGAAGCAGTTGCTACCAGTTCATATTTATTAAAATATGGTACTGATGGTGCTGAAAAATGGGGAGTTGCTCTTACAGGTGCTGCAACAATAAAGACGATAACCACTGACGGTGCCGGGAATGTATATATTGCCGGAAACTTTGCAGATGAATTGACATTCGGCAGTACGGATGGTAATACCCAAGTGAAAGAGGGCATTAAAATGGATGGTACTCCTATTGCTGATCAAGCTGCCGGTTTTGTAGCCAAGTATGATGTTAATGGTGTATTAAAGGCTGTACAGAGTTTTGTGTCTAAACCTTTGCCGGAATTGGAGGCTACTGGTATATATTTCCCAGAGGCAGGCGATTATCGTTTTGATATAAATAATATTGCGTATAGTGATGGAAAATTGTATGCTTCGGCTTCTTATAAAGGACTGACAGAGAATAATGGTTTCTCTTTTAAAGGTGGTTATTTTGATCTTGACGGAGGGGGATTTTGGTATGGTGATTTAGTTTCCGGTGCTGTCTTTTCTTTGAATGATCAGTTAGAGGTTGACGGAATTTTAGCTAATATGGGTGTAACAGGTGGAAAAAGTACAGATCTATCTTCTGTACAATCTGTTTCGTTCGCAGTTGCTGAGGGAAAATTATATTCCGGTTTTGTAGCTTCAGGTAAGCAAACATTGACTATTGGTTCTAAGGAACAAGCATTCGATCTATCTCAAGAAAATGGTGTAACTGAATATGGACATATTTTGTCTATTATTGATTTAGCTGATGGTAGTTCTTCATTGACTAAAAAATACTCCACGACTCATGATGCCTATGGTAACTATTGTTTTATTAAATCAATGCTTGTAAAAGGTGATGTTTTGTTGCTTGGTGGTACGTTTAATGCTAAATTGGCTTTTGACCAAAATATAGATGCTGTTTCTACTAATGATTTATATGTTGCTGTTTTAAACAAAAATACTTTGGATGTGAACAATGCCGTAGCTTCAAAAATCAATGAAGGTGATGCGAATTCAAAGAAAGAAGAATTTGGTGGAATGACAGTTTGTGGTGATTATGTTTATATGATAGGACATACTGCTGTTATTGCTTCTCATGCAGTTGAAACTCCTCTTACTTTCTGGATCGATACTACTAACGGAACAATGACTCAAGCTAACCCTGCAAATCTTGCTACAGGTGTAGCAGCTTCCGGTACAAAACTGGCTATTGCTCAAACTCAGGTTGCTGATCAAAAGCTTGAGAATATCTTCTCATTAAATGAAGTTAGCAATGCTACAGGTATTTCTTCTACTGAGCAGGGAGCTGGCGTGTCTGTTTATCCTAATCCGGTAGTGGATGTATTGAATTTCACAACTCCTTGTGATGTTGTTATCATCAACTTAATGGGAGTAACAGTTAAGCAGGCTGAAAATGTTTCGAGTTTGCCTGTTTCTGATTTGATAAGTGGGCAATATATTATCAAGCTTACTACAGAAGATGGTACAAGTACTGCTAAGGTAATTAAGAAATAGAGTATTATTATTGTTGGTATAAAATCAATGAAAGGGTCTCCTTAATTAAATAAGGCGGCCCTTTTTTATTTCTCTCATTCCCGTGTTATATTGTATGTTTATTTAATAAAATTGAAGTAGTAATTAATATTATTCAATAATAGATTTAATTATTTAAATAATATATCTATATTTGCAGATGTAAATCAATATAAAATTTCAATCATATGAAACATGTAAGCTTGACTTTCGGTATTTTGTTTTCTGTTTGCTGTCTTTTTTGTCAGGCACAATTGATGCCATTGAATGTAGAATCGGTGACCTTGAATACCGAAGACGGGGTGATCAAAGGTAAATTGATTCTTCCCAGTACAGAAAGAAACTGTCCGATAGTGTTGCTTATTGCAGGATCCGGACCGACGGATATGGATGGTAATTCTCCTCTTCTTCACGGAAAGAATAATTCATTGAAGTATTTAGCGGAAGGATTGGCTGAAAATGGCATTGCTTCACTTCGTTTTGATAAGCGGGGCATAGCAACCAGTGCAGCAGCCGGAAAAGAGGAATCTCTACTGCGTTTTGAAGATTATGTAAATGACGTGAAAGGCTGGTTGAATTTTTTAGCTAACGACAAACGGTTTACCGATATCACGGTGATAGGGCATAGTGAGGGGGCATTGATCGGTATGTTGGCTTGCCGGAATCAGCCAAAGGTGAAAGCATTTGTCTCATTGGCCGGAGCAGGCCGTCCGGCATATGAAATTATAGAAGAACAAGTATCCGCACAGCCGGAAATGATCCGGAGAGAGGTGTCTGCCATTAACGAATCTCTTAAAAAAGGGGAACAGGTAGAACAGGTTCCTATGTACTTGCAGTCCTTATACCGTTCTTCGGTTCAACCCTATCTGATCTCATGGTATAAGTATGATCCTCAAGAGGTCATTGCGACTCTGAAAATACCGGTATTAATAGTTCAAGGTAAACGTGATATTCAAATTAGCACACAAGATGCCGAATTGTTGAAGAAAGCTAAACCTGCTGCCGGATTGCTCTTCATCGACTCCATGAATCATGTTCTGAAAGATTGTGATACGATGGATCCGCAGAAGCAGTCAGTCGCTTATTCCGATTCCTCTCTACCGGTGAATACTACCTTGATTTCTTCGTTGAGCACTTTTATAAATAAGCATAGATAATATGAATGAATTGAAAAAACGTTTGCCACTGCAATGTCCTGCATGTGAATCTCCATTGAGAGTAGGGCGTATGTTTTGCGGAGAATGCGGTACCGAAGTTTGCGGTGATTTTGAATTGCCTTTGTTGGCCCGTTTGCCAGAGAAAGAACAGCAGTTTATTCTTGCTTTTGTAAAGTCGAGCGGTAGCTTAAAAGACATGGCGAAAAGTATGGGAATAAGCTATCCTACCGTTCGGAATGTTTTGGATGATTTGATTGAGAAACTTATTAAAATGGAAGAAAAATGAAAAATCAGAAGATTGAAAGAGTGGTAAATCCGTTTATTCGGATTGCAGGGACACAGGCATTACTATGGGGAGCATTAGGTTTGGTTGTTTCCACCTTGCTGAGTTGGTTATCCGGTTATCATTATCATGGATTATTACACTTCGGGCCTGCTCCCAATCCCGCTTGGTGGTGTTATTGGGCAGAGCATCTGATGGTGTGGTTAGTTCCGGCAACCCTGTTTTATATAGGTGGAAAGATATTTTCCCATTCCAAAATCCGTATGGTAGATGTTTACGGAACTGTCCTGTTCGCTCAATTACCGATGATCGGAATGAATCTGATCTATTTATTACCCCCTATGCAAGCGATCGCACAAGTAGATTCTACAATGGCACCTACTGAGATACCGGCTATTCCTAATCTGCATTGGGCTATCTTCTTGTCATTACTCGGTCTTCCGTTTATAATATTTTCTCTTATCTGGATGTTTCAGGCCCTCAAAGTATCCTGTAATTTGAAACAGTCCCGGCTTTGGATTATTGCTCTTGTCGGAATCATTGGAGGAGATATACTTTGTCGATTTTCAATCAATCTGTTTTACTCATAACCTGTTTAAATTTGAATAGCCTGTTATGATCTTTTTTAGACTTATTTGTGTTTCAAATAATAAAAAATAGATTACGTTGCTCTCTTACTAAATGTTTTTTGTTACTTTGTTGACAATTTCACAAAGAAAACATAAAACATGGATTATAAAAAGTATGAAGCTCTCGATAAAAGCCGGCAAAAGCTACTTTGTTTTTGTGCTTTTATAGGTGGAAACATTGAACCTCAATCACTCAAAGAATATGCAAAAATTTCTTCTGTTGCATTAACAAAAGTCACCTCTTATGTCAAGGAATTGACTAACGGGAGTTTTTTGCAGTCTGAAGGATTCGACTGGCGCTCTCACGACTACATTTACCAAATCACTCCGGCACATTATTACCGGGTATTACATTTCCTGTTTGTCAGTCGTGCGGAGTGGTTGGTCCTGTTCGAATCATTAAACATTGAGCGTTCTGCTTGTTTTTCCACCCTGTATGATGGTCTGAAAAAGAGTATTCGGAAAGAGGATATCAATATTCCTTCTTTCTATTTTACCGGCAACATGATACCTTATTTTATTCCGGTGGGAATGGAACCGGATTTCACACCTCTTATACGATGCTTTCCTGCACAGACTTTTGCCGGATTTTTTGAAGCAATGGTCGTTTATTTGCAAGAATATGATATTCTCGATACGAATGATAAACTTCCCCAACTGTTGGAGGAAAGAAAAGATTTGTCGGATAGCTGCCGGAAAGAATTGACTGAAATGTTGGCGCTTTACAGGTATTTTTCGCATGGAGAATACAAGGCACATAAAACAGGGATTCCAAAAACATTATATGCATTGTTGCTTGAAGGAATTCATGCCGTTAATTGGGGGGAATACGGCAGAGCACTGGTATATTTAGGGGCAGCTATGAAACTGCGTAATAAAAAGTCGCTTCATAAGAACCTTTTTATGAATTTCCTGAACTGCTTTTATCTGATTATGGCCTATGTGCGTGAAGGGTCGGAGGAGAGTCAAAACAAACTTCGGCAGTTTCTACGGAAAAAAGTGGTAATGGAAGAGTTGTGTCTTTTGCCTGCCCGGATAATAGCCGAATGTTGCACCAGTAGAGACCGGGAAGTACCTATTTATATGATAGACTGGTTGTTACATACTCAGCAGAGGGGGTATTATCATAAGATATCTTATCGGTATTTAGGATTTCTTTTTGCAAAATACTTTAATCCGGAATATTATAAAAGTCTGGATCCGGCAGAATTTATCCCTCACCAGCTTATTTTTAAGCATGAGCTTTCTGCTTACATTCCTCTGTCAGAGGAGTGCAAGCGTACGTTGAATGCTGTGTACGGTACGCGACCTGTGCTTTCTTCTATCCGGTTGGCGCAAAAGTGGGAATTGGTCATGACAGAACTGCTGCAAGAGATGGATAATGATGGAGTCAAACTTCCGGAGAAACAGGTACGTGTAATGTATCTGATACGGGGATCTGGAGGAGAGATAGATGTTCGTGAACAGTTGCGCTTAAATTCCGGAAAGTGGGGAAGTGGAAAGGCGGTGTCGTGGAATCGTTATATAACCGGTGGGCTCGACTGTATGGATGAAACGGACAAAATCATTCTGGAAAAATGCCGGAATAGAGGAGGGTATGCCTTGTCTATAGCAGATGCTTTGGAAAATCTGATCGGGAGCGACCGGATTTATACCGGATGGCACGCTCCTTTCGAACAGGTAAAAGTGACGGAGGAAAAACCTTACTTGATTGTGGAAAAAAAAGAGAACGGATTTGTATTGTCGTCTAATGTTCCTAAAACGGACTTGACAACTTCCAACCCTGTTATCATCCAAAAAAACGCAACGCATTACGCTGTGATACCGATGACCGTTCAGCAACGGAGGTTTTATGACCGCTTGTTGTCATTGCAGTCTTTTCCATTGGAGTCGGAAAATCTTCTGAAAGCTTTCTTTCCGAAAATCAGCCGTCTGGTAGAAGTGCATTCTTCGCTCATTGATGGCGGTTCCACACTCGATACGATCGTAGGAGAGGTGGAAATAGGTTTGCAGATACACCCTCACGGCAATTGTTTTAACGTATATTTCTTTGCCAAACCATTACCCGGAGGAAAAGGTTTGTTCGAACCCGGTAAGGGATTGGCCGTTGTGGTGGATGAGAAAGAGGGAATACGTTATCAGGTCAGACGCAAGCTTTCGAAAGAGCGGGAAGCTTACGAAGCTTTGGCGGGTTTTATTGAAGATTCCATGAATAAGTCGATAACTGATCATAATGTGGTGTTGTATCCCGACGAGTTGCTCTCATTGCTTGATTATGTACAGCAATCGCCCGAGAGCTATTTTGTAGAATGGCTCGAAGGAGAGACAATACGGCTTAAAACTTCTCCTGCTTCTACCGGATGGAACATCCATCTTAATTCAGTAGGAAACTGGTTCGAAATAGAAGGCGATGTTCGTATCGATGATCAGACAGTGATGACAATGGCGGAATTCCTTGAATTGTTGGGGCAGGGTAAAGGCAATTATATCCGTCTCAATGCTACGGATTATCTGCGCTTGAGCGATACGATCCGTAAGCAATTGCAACGGCTCGAGTCGGTGGCGGTGAAAGAACATGGGAAGATGCAAGTGTCGGCTTTTCATGCCGGCTTGTTGGGCGAAATACGGAACGGAGAGTTGAAGATCGGGTATGACGAGGTCTTGGAAAACTTGTGGAGCAAGATGGAAACCAGCAAAGAATTGGTTCCTGTCATACCTGCTACTCTACAGGCTACCTTACGCGATTATCAGGTAGACGGTTTCCGCTGGATAGCCCGTCTCAACAATTGGGGAGCCGGCGCCTGTCTGGCAGATGATATGGGATTGGGCAAAACTGTTCAGACCATTGCGTACCTTTTATATAAGGCGGCAGAGGGTGCTTCTCTGGTTGTGGCTCCGGCTTCGGTCATTCCTAATTGGCGCAAAGAGTTGCAGAAGTTTGCTCCTACTTTAAAGGCGGTGGTGTTGAATGAAGCTGATGACCGGCCGGCTGTGCTCGAAACTTCCGGAGCGTATGACGTGATTCTCTCTACTTATGGTCTGTTAGTGACCGAAATGGAAGCATTGACCACCAAAGAATGGAACGTAGTGTGTCTGGATGAAGCACACACGATCAAAAACCGTGATACAAAGACTTCCGGTGCGGCAATGCGTTTGCAGGCAGCCAGTCGTTTCTTCTTACGGGTACTCCCATACAAAATCATCTGGGTGAGTTATGGAATCTGTTCCGGTTTATAAATCCGGGCCTGTTAGGAAACTACGATCTGTTTCATCGTAAATATATTGTTCCCATCGAACAAGAGGGAGACAAGGCGCGACAGTTGCAATTGAAGCGCATCGTCCATCCTTTTATGTTGAGACGTACAAAAGCGGAGGTAGTTGAGGAGTTACCCGACAAGATGGAAATCGTGTTACCGGTGGAATTGTCTGAAGACGAAATGGGCATTTATGAAGCAATTCGACGGAAAGCCGAGTCTATGCTGGAACAAAGCGGCACTGTCAGCATGAATGCATTGGCCGAGATTACCCGTTTGCGTCAGGCAGCTTGTAGTGCTGCCTTAATCGAAAAGCAATGGAAAGGTGAGAATTCTAAAATCAGCCTGTTCCTTGACTTAGTAAATGAAATAAAAGAAGGCGGCAACCGGGTGCTGGTATTCAGCCAATTTACGTCATTTTTCCAGTTGATATGTCATGAACTCGATAAAGCAGGAGAGCAATATCTTTATCTGGACGGGAACGTTTCGTTGAAGCAAAGGGAACATCTGGTAGATGATTTCCAGCAGGGAAAATGCCCGTTATTCCTTATCAGCCTGAAAGCCGGAGGATTGGGATTGAACCTTACGGGAGCCAACTATGTCATTCATCTCGATCCTTGGTGGAATCCTGCCATCGAACAGCAAGCCACCGATCGCGCCTATCGGATCGGGCAACAACAGAATGTCACCGTGTATCATTTGATTGCGCAGCATACCATTGAAGAAAAAATCGTGCGTTTACATCAAACGAAACGTGATCTTGCCGATTCGTTGCTCGAGGGGACTGATATGAGCCATAAGCTTACCGGAAAGGATTTGCTTGACATTTTATCAAAAGACACTCTCTTTTAAAAGTTACTTCTTCTTAAAACAAGTATCGAACCATTGAAAGAAAAATAGTCTTTAATGAGAGAAAAACTATAACCACAAGTTCTGATTGTAAAACCAAAACTTTTGATTGTAAAACCAAAACTTTTGATTGTAAAACCAGAACTTGTAGTTATAAAACCAAAACTTGTGGTTGTAGATTATAAACGGGGGAATATAAGTTTTCTACCAGACAATAGGAAGTTTATACCGAATGATAAGAGACTTCTTTTCCAATGTTTTATCCGCAATTTTATTTCTTTCTATGCCACAGACATAAATCACGATATGGATTTCTATGTAGGAAGCATCCAATATCGTTCACAGATGTTCAAATAACTTGGTTGAGGTTCATCTCCCATACATAAGGCATATATTCTGGTTTGATTCTCTTTTATCTTTTGGATTCCGGCAGATAGCTCTTTGTCTATCGGTGCCATCTCAAAGTCCGAAATCATCACAAAATCTGCTTCCCGGTATCCCTCTTTCTCAATCATGCGGGCGGTATGGGCAATGGCAGGAGCGATATCCGTGCCACTGTGAAAAGATTGGCACAGGAAATCTACCAACCGGTCGAAGCTGGTACCTAAGTCTGTGATCTCGATGCATTCCACATCGTCGGAAAAGATGATAATGTAGCATTTGCGATGTTGTTGTTCCGTCAGTTCGGCAATGGCAAGCAGGGCCGATTTGGCTAAATTTTCCCTTTTGCCGGACATTGAACCGGAAGTATCGATACACACAATGAAAGGTCCTTCGGCTTCCTCGGAAACCTGGTTGCCCGGTAGCCTTTTATCATTCATGGGTTGTCGTTCGCGTGATGCATAGTCTATCATCCGGAGTTTTTTTTCGGCATACCGTTCGAAGAATATCGGTTGCAAGGATTTCTCTGCCAGATAACAATATTCGATGGGAAGCAGGCTGTTGAGATCATTGCCTTCGCAGATGCCGGTGATATCACTTCGGGTAGAATGTGTTACGATTTCTTCTTTGCGAATGCCGGCAGTCATTTTAAAGCGTTTCTGTCTCCCTTGGCGTTGTTTTCCCAATATCTCTATCAATTCTTGTATGGCGGGCGTTTTCTTGATTGTTTCATCATATTCCAGAATCTGTTCGGCTATCTGCTTATGGTTTCTCAATAGCCATACCAGCCTGGAACCGCCGCGTACCGGAAGGCTCTTGGAGAGCGAGATCTGTAACCGGTAGAACTCTTCACACAGCCGGTCGATATGCTCCGTCTGATAATTAAATTCATTGTTGGATAACAACCGGTGCCATTTATCGAAGAAAAGCGTCCGTAATGCCTTCCATTCTTTCGAACGTGGTCTGAGGGCTTGAAAACGTTCCAGATAGTACTTTACATTGAGATCTACCATATTATACCTCATGGAAAGCGGATAAGCGCTGTTTTTCAGAAAATGCAGGAACTTCACATCCGAGGCTTCATCCGTTTCATGGAAATACTCCCATTGGGCGGCATACCGTGAATAGAACTCTTGCAGGGAGGGAAGCGTATGCCGGAAATATTGCCGGATATCCGTATCCAATTCTTCCGGTTTGATGATGAGATTGTGCAATTGTTCATCATACACCTCGTAGGCAATCTCTTGCAGGCGGTCATAGTACCTGTCTTGCAGTTCCTTTAGTCTAATAGTCCCTGTTCTCTTGTTCATGGGCATGGGCGATGATACGCAACTCGTTCCGGTAGTTCTCTATGATATGGGCTGTTCCGTTCAATATACGTTTCAGATCGGCTTTTTGCCTGGTGCTCAGAAACAGATGCTCTCTGGCATATCCGTTTTCCCGGTCGGAGAGTTTCTTGAATTCAGTTTCCATGTTCTGCAATAAGTCGATTACCTCTTGCAGGCGGAATTCAAACGGCGTGCTTGTCTCTTCGTTGGGTTCGGGCAATGATTCGCAATCTTTATAGCACAACAGAGGATACTCTTCGTTGTTGACGAATACGGACCGGTTTCCTTTTCGCAATGAATAGATGTCTTTCTGGGCAATGCTGCGGTTTTTTACGAAATCATATGTTTTCAGTATCTTGTTCACCGGGCGGAATTTATCCTGTTGGATGTAAAACAGCCGGTTACTGTCCTTTTTCAGATTCTGGTAGTCGGAAGCGAACATTAGCAGGTTACCGGCTATCCGGTATCCTTCGATACGGTGATAAAAAGTATCGACCACCTGAATGGCCGGGTCACTGATTTCCCGCAGGCTATGTTCGGCTTTCATATCTTCTTTCAAAGCATCGAGTTTCTGCTCCAATTGTTTTTCTCCCAACAGATATGTATTTATACTTTCGGTAATAGCCTGTTGCACGATATTCTCCACAATAGGGAGTTGGCTCACTTCATCCCATATACAATAAGGTATCAGCAGGCAATCGGCAAAGTTTACTGCCGGTGATTCGTTTAGGTAAGCCGAAGTACGCAACAGTCCTACGATCTTTTTCCAACGTCTGTCTGAGATGTAAATAGGAGGGAGGTTGGCATCCCGTTGCGTATTATATTGCTCTACTGTCCGCTTGATGGTATGCACCAGTTCGAAGAAAGTATAATGCAGGGTCACTGTCTCTGCCTCCGCCTGCATTTTGCAGTATTCTTCCTGTTCGATCGGCAGTTTCTCCGGTATATTCGGTTCTGTATCCTTTGTCGAAGCAATCATCCGGTCAAAAGCGAATTCCTGTTCGATACAGCCCACAAATTGCCGGATAAGGAAGCGGTCATAAAGTGCTTCCAGCCCTTCTCCCTTTGCCGGTAGTTCGTTAGAAGCCGCTATCAGTACTTTCAACGGGACTTTCACTGTAAACTGTCCGTTCCGGTATATCTTTTCATTGATTACTGTCAGCAGGGAGTTCTGTATGGCCGGGCCTGCTTTCCATATTTCATCCAGAAAAGCCACTGAAGCTGTAGGAAGATATCCTTCAGTAATCCGTTCATAGGTATCTTCATCTTTAAGTTTCGAAATTGATACCGGCCCGAAAATCTCATCCGGAGTACTGAAACGTGACATTAGGTATTCGAATGCATTGTTTTCTTTGAATGCATATTTCAGCCTTCGCGCTACTAAACTCTTGGCTACTCCCGGAGGACCTAACAGGAAAATACTTTCTCCGGCAATGGCCGCCAATAACGAAAGGGCTATGGTGTGTTCTTTCTCAAATACTCCCTCATTAAGAGCGTCGAGAAGTTTGTGGATACGTGGTTTGATCGAACTCATGTTTTTTCAATTTGAATGCAAAAATAAGAATAAACTCAGGATGAAAAAGAATAAAACCGGTAGTCTTTACAGAGAATTTATGTGTTTCCCATTTAACATTGTTAATTCCCGTTTTCTATTATTCTATTCTTTGTGGCAAGAATTATATTTTAAGGAGTTAAAAGATGCATTTCTTGAAGACAAAACATTAATTTTAACGTACAGTTAAAGTTAATGTTTTGTATGTAGGGTATAGATTCTATGAAATGGTTGATTTATAGTATTATATGACTTAAATCATGTATCATGTATATTCTTTCTACCGTTTTTTCTCGTTGATGGAATATGGTGTTAGTTGATATTTTATCAATTATCGAAACCTGATACTAATGCGATCTTTTTCTTGTTTTATTCATTTGTTTGAAGAATAGTCTTTTTATAATTATTGCAGAATATACACTAATATGATATGCTTGAGCGCACTTTTTGACTGTTTAAGTCTATTTTGCTTTTATCGTGTTTTGTTATGTTTTCTTTTTGTTATACTTTTATAGCGTTTTAATATTTGTGTCTGATTTTTGAATGGTAATAAATTAATTGTTCTTGTCTCCAAAATCGCCAAATTGAAGAGTACTGCACATGGACAATTTTTGGGCAGCATGAATTTTCATCTGCATGAATAATGAAAGATAATTTTCATGCTGCTTTTTTATTTTTTTAGATATAATGAGGATTTTATTTGTATAATTCTTTTTTTTATCTAATTTTGCGAGCATAGACAAGTTCGAAGGAATTTGTTTGAAATAAAAATATTAGTTAACGAGCGTAAGCTAATTCTTGTCTCTAAAATCGCCAAATTTAATGAGACTGCACAAGAAATAAGTCAACGGTTGTTTAGCTCGTATTATTATAACTTGTATCTATTCTTACCTTTCATTTTCTGAGAATGAGAGGTAACTATGACTCTTCTTATAATATAACGAAGCGTAGACAAAATTGTTCATTTGTGCAGTGGGTGTTTGGCGATACCTGGAGGCGGATGACAATTGGGTCTGCGCTTTTTTGTGTTTTGATTGGATCAGTAAAGTCGGATTCAAAATGATGACAAGTGTTTTGTTATTGACTTTTTTAAGAATTTATTAAACACTTCAACGAAGAATAGATGACAATAATATGGGTGTCCAAGATGTATACCACGAGACAGAAAAATCGTTTGCCAATGGGACAAACGACCGCGAAGCGCACCCAAAACGTTGGATTGCTGTTCTTGTTCAGATGAATTGTGAGAAGAAAACAGCTACTCAATTGGGCAAGGCTGGTTATGAAACGTATATCCCTACACAACAAGAAATACATCAATGGAGCGATCGAAAGAAAAAAGTCAATCGTCTTATTATGCCAATGGTCGTGTTTGTTCGTGCAACTGTAAACGAAGAAGAATGGTTACGCAATCAATCGTATATCTTCAGACTCTTAGCTTTACCTGGCAGTGATGAAGACAAACGAAAATTTGCTACTTCTATCCCAGACTATCAAATAGACAGATTAAAATTTATGCTTGAAAATGCAGAAACAGAAGTCACAATTATCAGTGACTTGCATGCTGGCGATAAAGTTTATGTAGCATCTGGTTCTTTGAAAGGTCTTGAAGGAGTGGTAAGTGAGGCAGACGACAAACATTCTATCGTTGGAGTTTTAATTGATGGATTAGGATATGCTTGTGTGAAAATTGCTAAGCACTGTTTAACTGCTAAATAAAGAATATTTGAAATGATTTTATATAAATCATACAAAGACATGACTGACAAGGAAATTGTTGACCTCATTATTGCAGGAAACGAAGAAGCTATGCTCTATCTGCTATACGACAGATACGAGAGTGACTTGAAGTTTTATGCGTGGAGATATTACGATTCGTTGGCATATCTTGAAGATTTGATTAATTGTCTATACATACAATTCAAAGGCAAAAGAGGTGACTGGCAACCATTGAAATCCTTCCAGTGGAAATGCAAGTTCAGAACTTGGTTCTGCTCTGTTGCATCGCATTTATTCTTGGAAAAGAAAGATGAATTGATAGGTTTAGGGGGAAAAGATGGCTCTATTGTGGTAAATGGCGGAGATAAACCGTTGCCAGAACCTGAACCGGAAGCTGGTAATCAGAAATTGGTAATGCTCATGGAGGCCATCAACCGATTAGAGAATGATGACTATCGCTTCATACTTATCAAAGAACTTGAAGGATATAATCACAAAGAGATTGCTGAAATGATGGTTGCAAAAAGAAAGAAAGAGAATAAAGTAACCTTCTATGACGGCAAGATAGTCGTTCCTGATGCTCACTATGTAGATATGAATAAGGCAAGGGCACTCAAGGAGGTCAAAGCTATTGTAGAACAGATTAAAAAAGACTGGTATGAAAATAAGTGATGAACTGATTGCCTGTTATGTAGAAGGAACTGTAACCGCTGAAGAGCGTAATTTCGTTCGAAGATATTTGTGCGAACACCCGGAAACGTATGAGCATATTCTATGCTTGATGGACAATGACACAGTTGATTATTTAGGTGAACAATTAGAAATTTCAGATAATTGCATTCCGATGAATGAATCATCATTCTCAGAAATTGCGTATTCAGCAGCGGCATTTGCCCCTGAGCAAAACAAATTATTCATACCTAAAAATAAGTCACAGAAAGCCAAGGCAAGCGAATTATATGATAGGTTAAGTAGAATGAGTACTGAATTAGATGATTTATTGTAAGATATGCCCTTAACCGAAGGATATACAAAGTTAAAGAGTAAGGCCGAACAGATTGTAGAATCTGTGAAATCCTCAAAATTTCTTTCACAAAAGAAAGAAATGTCTCTTCCATATGCATATCCCTGCGATAATTATATGGATGCAATCCTTTCAAATGGATTGGTTCGTAAAACACTTCAATTATTTGCCGATAAATACTGTAAAGAGCAAATCAAAAAAATAAAATCAACAGGGCAATTAGTCAGCAGAAGTAATTATCCACACTTATATGATGTCCTCCAAAGTTGCTATAAATCTTTGAATGTTGAGGACATTCCGGAAGTATATATTACTAATCAACTCAAAGGTATAAATGCATTAAGCGTAGGAACAGACAATGCTCCAATCATTCTTATCAGTTGTAAGGCGGTGATAAGTTTATCCGATGGTGAACTGAAGTTTATGATTGGGCATGAATTGGGGCACATTCTCCAGAAGAATTTGATGTGTCATACGATTAAAGGTCTATTGGATAACCTAAATAGTAAATCTGAAATACTCGGTCCTATAGTATCTGATTTGATTGATGTCCCACTTAATCAATGGTACAGATGTGCTGAATATACCGCCGATAGGGCTGGATTGATATGTGCTGGTGATATTAAGTATGTTAAATCAATTTTTCAGCAAGTAAATCTAAATAAAACATCATCAAAATTTGACGATTATTATGAGTTAGGGTATTCGCATCCAGACATAAAGAAGAGAACTAACGAATTGTTAATATATTGCAAAGTTCTCTGTTTGCATAAAATAAAAATAGGAGTATCAAATATTGAGGAAAAATAAATAGCTTATTTATAGTATGGCAAAAATAACAATCAAGATATCTGCTACAGGCGAAGAGATTATTGCTATCTCGGAATTAGATTTTTCCCAGATAACCAATATGTCGTTAATCAATGCCCTTATAGAATGTGAACTTCTTCTATATCAATATGGAGACTATGGATATCCACAATATTTTATGATACAGCCTTTAACAAATCAACCAATTATAGAAGAAATAACATTAGAAGCACTTGGGATGAAAGATGATGATGTTATCATAATTGCTTCAAAGCCTTTAGCATGTTAATAAAGTTGTTTGATAGAAAATCTAATTATCAATCCTCAATATAATAAAAGTTTAATTATGGATAGGAATAAACGAATATTAATAGGTTTAGATCATTCTCAATACGAACACCCATTTGACCAAAAGGCACTGAGTACTTTGGAGAATACACCTGGTCTAAGTATAGTTGGCAACTTTATCACAAAGCATACCATTGAGAAAATATATACTGTGCAATACACAGGTAGCAATCTTAAGGTTACCAAGGAAAACTATCCTAAGATTTACGAGTACCTCCAATATGCTTGTCAGATTTTGGATATGCCTAATATCCCTGATTTATATATACAGTGGGGATATGGAATCAATGCCTTTACCGTTGGTTCCGAAAACCCAATTATCGTGTTAAATTCTGGACTCATTGATTTATGTGATGACGATGAGATTATGTTTATCATTGGGCATGAATGTGGCCATATTAAAAGTAATCATATGCTGTATCATATGATGGCACAAATTATCAATATGGTAATTGACTCTATTCCATTTGGTAGTATTGCTGCTGCACCATTACAATATGCTCTTTATTACTGGGATAGAATGTCTGAGTTTACTGCTGATAGAGCAGGATTGCTTTGTTGTCAGAATAAAGAAGCAGCGATACGTGGCTTTATGAAAATGGCTGGAATGCCTATTAAAGAGTTCAATAATATGAACTACCAATCTTTTATTCAACAAGCAGTAGAATTCAAACAATTGGACTATGATGCTATGAGTAAGGTTATCAAATTCATATCTATTGCAGATGCATCGCACCCTTGGACGGTTATGAGAGCTGCAGAGTTACTGAATTGGATAAATTCGGGAGACTTCTTAGCATTACTTAACAAGGGACAAAAACAAATTTCATTTGGTGGAAAACCGGGTATTGATATAAAATTTGGAAAACCTATAAAATAAATAATGGCAAATTTAATAATTTACATAGTTAGTACAGGAGAAACGTTGCCTGTAAACAATATTGATTTAGACAATGTTTACAATACGGAGCTGATAACTCAAATGCTTCATCTTTTACCAGAAATTGAAAAAGGGGAAATCTATAAATTAATAGGTCCCGACAATAAAATGATTTCGGCTAGAAAAACATTATCAAGTATGGGCATTTCTGATGGAGATACTATTTCTATCATTGCTGTAAATGATACGCCAGTAAATATTGATACAATTGAGAAAGCACAGCTAACAGTTCGTATTGCTAATTCTGGCGAACTAATTCCTATATTCGATGTGAATTTTGAAAAGGAAACAAATGAAGATTTAATACGAGAACTAAAAGACGTTATAAATTTGCCAATACATTTAGTTTTCGATAAAAATGGGAATCCCGTAACAATTCCAATGTCTTTTATTGAAATGGGGTACTCTTTTGGGGATATTATTAGTGTTCATGTCGGTAATTCTTTAACAATCAATGAGTCTAAGGTTGATTGCCAAAAAGATATTAAACATATGGCATCCATAATATTAAAAATGGGAGTTTCTGGTGTAACAGTTCCTGTAAATGATATTAAACTGGATCAGGTAACAAACACCGAACTTATTTCACAGATGGTAGCAAGCGGCATCGCTCCAGCCCTTCCTTCTGATGAAGAATATCTTGTGATTGGCAAGAATAATCAACCTCTTAAGGATACTGCATCTTTAGCGGAATTAGGCTTCAACGATGGTGACACCATTACTATTGCTGTAAAGCCAAAGGGAGCAAAATAAGTATTAAACAACTAACATAAATCCATTATGGCATCATTAACATTGAAAATGGCTAGTACAGGTGAAACAATTCCTGTAAACGATCTTGAACTGGATCAGGTAACGAACACCGAACTTATTTCACAGATGGTAGCAAGCGGCATCGTTCCAGCCCTTCCTTCTGATGAAGAATATCTTGTGATTGGCAAGAATAATCAACCTCTTAAGGATACTGCATCTTTAGCGGAATTAGGCTTCAACGATGGTGACACCATTACTATTGCTGTAAAGCCAAAGGGAGCAAAATAAGTATTTTAATAGTTGTTAAAAATATATTACGATGAGTCAGACATATGAAATTAGATTAAAGAAAGAGTTTGGATTATTGCAAAAGTTGGAAAGGCACCCAAATGTTAAAGGCATCATTAAAATTTATTATATAGATAGACTTGATGGTGGCGGTTATAGGTCTATTCTGGAAACTCCTACTAGAGAAATGTATCCTTATAAATTCAGGGTTACATATACAATGCCTATGTATGTTGGTGAGGGGCAAATAAAGAATGATTGGAGTGCATCATTTTTGTTTGAAGTTCCTGAAGAAGTACTCATGAATCCTAATTCAAGTTTAGGCGTTGAAATTGAAGGTAATGGTGGTAATTTCCCAGAAGGATCAAAGCCATTTAATAATCACGTAAGTACCGGTTGGGTATGTACGGGAACTGCATGGGGTGTCGCTAATCAAGGATTTGGAATCTGGTATTTCATTGTAGCATTAGGTTGCTTATTTAATCAAGAGAAGTTTATGATGGCATCGGACGATGAGGATGAACACCGCCATTTAAATGCAGATGCATTTCGTTATTGGAAAAATGTCCGTAAGATGCAACCTAATAATCATATAAATTGGCCTTTTAAATTGAATGAGACTCTAAATTTTGTACCTCCTGTAGGATCGTCTGAAAAGAAAATAATAGATTTTGGAAAGCCTACAAAGCCTAAAGTTACAATATCATTTGGTCCTAAAAAATAATGCATATGGGATATTTTGATAGACAGAATATGATTATATCAAAGTACGCAGCTGAACTTATAAAAAGTGTAAAAATACTAGTTATAGGTGTTGGTGCTGGCGGAAATGAGGTATTGAAAAATCTCCTTTTAATGGGATTTGGGAATATTACTATTGTGGATTTTGACACTGTTGAGGATTCAAATCTATCGCGTACAACATTATTCCGCAAAGAAGATATTGGAAAGTCAAAATCAATTGTTGCTGCAGAAAGGCTAAGAGATATGGCATTGCATAGCAATCCTAACATAGTTGGCTTACATGGTAATTTGATGACTGATTTCGGTAAGGGGTTGTTTATAGAACATGATATAGTTATCTGTTGTGTGGACACACAAAAATGTAGAGCATACATTAATGATTTATGTGTATTAACAAAAACGCCCTTCTTTGAAATGGGATTTAGCAGATTTGATGTTGATATTTGTTTTTTTGCACCAGAAGGATATATGACGCAAAAAGATGGTTCAACAATAGAAAAATTACCATCAAAAGATGGCGCATTCCCAACATTCAATGGTTCTTTTCCTATTTGTTTACGTGAAGTAATTGGTGTGGGAAATTTTGATGAAAAAAGGAATGCTTGCTCTGCTTTAAAAAAAGATGATGTTGAACTGACGAAAATTCCAACAATTCAAGTTTCAGCAGCTATGGCCGGTGTTTTAGTAGCAACAGAATTGGTAAAGTATCTTGATGGAAAGGATACCATTCGCAATAAAATGTTATTATACTTCGGTTTAACATATGAAACGTTAATATGTAACTATGAACGAGACAGTGAATGCAAAATTCATAATGATGTTTTTGATTGCATAACAATTAAACATCAGTCGAGTGACACAATTGCTGATGTTATTTCGAATATAGAAGACACCTATAAATGTAGAGCAATTCTTTACTTGCCAGATGAATTTGTATTTACAGGAAAATGTCATATATGCGGTGAAACAATTGAATATAACAAGCAATTTCATGAAATTTATGATAAGGAACGATGGTGCAAGCTATGTAGAGAAACTTATGACAATTATGAGCATATCATTGAGTTTGCTAATCGTTTCGAAAAAGTGCCTGTGGAGATTACAAGAGGTACAGACAAAAAGTTCCTTAATAAGACTTTATCAGAAGTAGGTGTGCCATTAAATGATATTCTCAAGTGTGCTTTTGTATATGAAGGAGGGGAAACTCAATATAAGTATATTTATCTAAAACAATAATTATTACTATGAATTTTGGTAAGAAATCTGTAATAGAATCATATGCAATAGAAAATAGTCTTGCCGACAAAATATATGGTGAGGGAAGTTCTGACCCTCACCATAAGCTATTGTCAGATATATGCCATATTTTAAACGATGGTCTTAAAGAAATAGAGCAAGATTTTATTTGCTTGGTTGAACAAAAGGCAATAGATGCTTTTGTTAAATTTGCCAACGAGGTATACAGTTCTACACACAATGAAGCAACAGGCATTATCGTTGGGTATTATCTACATCACCCAGAAAGCCCCAGCAAAAAAATAATAGTGGCGACAAATTTTCTACAAGCAACAGGAAGTGCTTCAAGTGTAACTTGTGAATTCTCTTACGAAGATAGCATTCGTCACTCGAAGTATTGTGACACACATTTTATGTTACCTGTTGTCTGGATTCATTCACATCCTGGTTTTGGAGTGTTTTATTCCTCAACAGATTGTTTAACTCTTCGTAATTATTTTGCATGTAATCATCAAGTAGGAATAGTTGTTGACAATTTGCAAAATAAGTATATGGGATTCAAGATATATGATGGGAATCAATGTGTTGAAAACTTATACTCTTTTAATATTGAGAACAGTATAAAGCAACATAGATTAGTATTCTCAAAATTGAATGAACCTTCGCAAGAAACGATTCTGTCAAAAAAAAAAGCCCTGTTAGTTTCAAACATTTAGCTGATACTACACAAACGTCAACCAACAAGAGCACTCCCTCTGTCTCTTTTCAAATGCTTCAACAACTATCTTCTCAACTTGCTAATATGGAGAAAGATAGTACGGTTAACACTCTTAAGAAATGTGTGGAAGATTTATCCTGTTTTATACGAGAACTAAAAAGTATTTCTACGCAAAATGTCGTATCAAAAAATACACATTATTCTGTTGAAGATATGCGTAATGAACTTTCTATTCAAATAAGCGAAGTTGTTAGAAATATAAATAGCATATTTGAATCCTTAAAGACAGAATTTTCTATTTTCAGTTCCCTCGGACATGAGATTGAAATATTAAAAAATGAAGTAAGGAGTTTAAGATGTGATATAAACAATGGAGATTCTACTCATAAGGAAACTACCTGTGAGTTGAAAATTGATCAAAGAATAGGTATGAATGAGATTAGAAGTTGGTTTAAACGGTTTGTCTTATCATATAAGTCTGTTTTTAATCTACGAGAAGTACTATGGCTGGGGCTAATAATTGTTTTAATAGTAAAATTAATATTTTGTATACAATAATATGCGCATACAAAGAGGTAGTGGTCCTAAAAAATGCGTACGGTGTTTAAGGAGCAAAGAAGAGGCTATTAAAGAACATCTTGCAACAATGCGACCATGTGACAATTCAGATTGTCCTTTTCATGATGATATCATTAATGCTATTGAAATAGAAAAGAATAAACCTAAATTTAAATTTGGTGACCCGATCAAGCCGACTATAAAATTCGGTGAAGTTAAAAAGTCATCTATAACATTTGGTGACCCTCGAGAGGACTAATACAATGGATTTTGGACATAAGACAAAGCAGCAATTTCAATTCGGAGAAAAAACAGAACGCACCCATTGTCCTCGATGTATGAGGACTAAGGAGGAAGCAATAACTGAACAGGTAACTATAGGGAGCGTGTGTGATGACACTAATTGTTGTTTTGCAAGAGCTATCTTAGAAGCTATTAAAGAGGCTCAAAGTAATAAATTCTGCATTAATTGTGGACACGAATTTATAAGTGGTGACATATTTTGCATTAATTGTGGATGCCATCGGTTAGAAAGTTATTGAAATGAGGTATATTCAAACTTCTGTGAAATATAATAATATAATAATTAGAGCAGAGGATTCTTCTATAATTATTGATGCAAGTTCTTCTTCTTTAAAGAAGAAGGATTTTATGGTATTTTCATCAAATGAAGCTAACGAGGAAATTTGCAAAAAAACATACTCTACCACATCTATTATACGGTACTCTGTCTTATTACTACAAAATGGGATATATTCATTGAACCTTCTTGTTCGCAAAGGAACCGAAAATATATATTGGTCGTATTTTCATAAAAATGACATCTTATTTAGTATTCAAAACGGACAATTGGATTTTAAGAGTTCTCCAATATTAATAGGTAATAATTCAAGATTGACAACCCTTACTCAGCAATCTCATTTTATCGATGATTCTTTAAAATGTAGTATTGATTTACAAGTTGCAGATAGTAAAATCCGAACTTTAGCTTATAATATCTCAAAGGGATTATTGTTTGACTATGCCAAAGTTTTAGCAGTTCATGATTGGGTGGCCGAAAATATATACTATGATTTAGATACACTGCGTAGCGGGCAGTATCGATATAATGATGTTACTGCAGTTGGAACATTAACTGCAAAAAAAGGTGTATGTCAAGGAATATCAAATTTGTCGATTGCCCTTCTACGATCAATGGGGATTCCAGCATATGGATTAACATGTTTTGCTTTAGGCGTATCTACAACTGGCGGTTGGGGAAAACAGAATAATTTGTGTGCACCAGCCAATCATCAGATTACAATAGCTTATGTTGACAAAAGATGGATCATAATGGATATTACATGGGATTCAGATAATATATTTGAGAATGGTGAATATAGACAAAAGACGGGTTTAGGTGTTTCGCACAAATACTTTGATAGCACAGTTCCCTTTATCTCAAATACTCATAGATTTACATTATAAATAAACATGTCAAAAGCAAAATATAAAGAATGTTCAAATACAGAATGTGGAGTGACAAATCCTATTGAAGCAAAATTCTGCCGAAAATGCGGTTCGCCAATTTCGAATACTGCAGAAATTATCGTGCAAAATGCTCCTGAGACAATAAAGGATAATCGACCATTTCATATTCGTTTCCCAGAAGACAATTTAATTCCATATAGTAAGTATCCGGCCAATTTTATATTCAATAAGCCCGACCATATTGAAAGAAAATATTTACCACACGGCAGTGATCAGTTCCTTTGGATAGTAAAGGATGGGAAATTTGGTATAACAACTTACAGGTATGAAGACCATTGGTATGGTGACAAAGTGTATACTGATAGAATTGTTAAGTGTGAATATGACCCGTATAGAAAAAGGCGATGGAGTCTTTATCTGTTATAAGGGGGCACAAGTGATTTATATAGATTTGAAAGGAAACATATTAAAATAAAATGGAAATAAAGTGCCCTAACTCTGAGTGTCGTGCAGATAATCCTGCTAATGCCAAATTTTGTAGAAAGTGTGGTACAGCATTTATCACTACTGATCGATATAGACAGATAATAAGTTCTGCAATCAGCAAAATATTTACTAAACATTCCAGTGAAAATGTAGAAACATTTACATTGGATACCTTTAGTCGTATTTCTTTTCAACCTGTATCTGTGGTAAAAATTCGCTTTGTTAATAGATTTGTGGTATTCCTTTGCGTGTTGTTTGTAGCATTATGGGTTGCAACTATAATAGGACTTACAGGTGACGTGTTATCGGAAATTGATCGCTGGTTTTATGAGGAGGTTTTTATTTACCGCAATGTGGTTGAATTTGGATGTTTGGCGATAGCCGGTTTATGTGCCATCTTTATTTTAAATTGGTGGATTAAAAAGTTGCGATATAAACTCAATGCAGATTATGTTGAGGATAGGTTCATTAATGATGATATTGTACGCATTGCACGCAAATCTCGAATAGGATTATTTGACAGAAGTAAAAATAAGGTACTTTTATCTTCTACTTATTCAAATATTAAGGAGTTCGATGTTTCGCATTTATTGATATGTAAAGGCAGCAAGAAAGGATTATATAGTCTTACTTATCGTAGAGTAATTATTCCGGTGTCGTATGATTCTATTTCTCAGTTTGCGAACTCAGTAACATCGGCAACTACACAAGGAACGGAGCATCACTATGATGTAAAAGGAAATAAATTGCGATGAAGAAACTTTTTAAGAAAGATTTTGGAGAAGAGCATAACTTTTGGATGAGTTATACAGACCTAATGTCTGGTTTCCTTGTTGTATTCATTATATTGAGTGCTATTCTTTACAATCATTATAATGACAAGGTTGCTGAGACAGAAAAAGCACAGCAGGAAGCTGTTGTAAAACAAAAATTGTATGAAGAAGCCTTGGCTTCGCTCGAACGTGCAAGTTTAGATTTGGAACAACAGGCGGATATTATAGATTCCCTGAAACAAAACAACTTGAAGAATCTAATCCGACGATACCACGATGTATTTGTATATGATGAGTATGTCAAAGTCACTTTTGATACAATTAGGGGTAGTATCATATTGACCAATAGGGATATCAGAAAAGATTTGTTCGTTCAAAGAAACGAACCAATAATGCAAAAAGAATTGAAGAATTATCTGCGACATATTGGTTCATCTTTAATTTCCAGGACAATGACAATATGGAAAGAACAGAACAGGAAAAACATAGAGCTACGCATTGAGGGACATACTGACCCCTTATGGGATGGAGAGAGAGGAACGGATTACGGATACATACGAAACCTCGAATTATCATCGGGACGTGCAAACCTTGTATATAGTTATATATTTAATAACTGCAACTTAAGCTCCGAACAAAAAGAGTTTGTCCAGAAGCAAGTGATTAGTGTTGGTTACTCATTCTCAAATCGAGTACAGAAGAATAATATATATGATGTCTCTTTAGACCCAATGTCACGAAGAATTGAATTTAGAATAATCTCAAAGTAATGACCTATGGATGAAACCATTAACATACAAGAAGTGTCAAACTCAGTAACAGAAAACATCTCTACCATCAATGATGAGTTGAATCTTATAGTTACATTAACAGGACTATCAATCACAGCAGTTTTCTTTGCATTGTATTTTACAAAGTTAAGGTCAAAACAACTGCTTAACTATGTGCCTAACGTGTGGACATCGTTGGGTATATTAGGAACCTTTATTGCGATTGTGGTCAGCTTGGATAGTAGCGGCACAAACTCACTGAGTGATGTTGATACTTTAGTGAAAAATATAATACCAGCATTTACCACATCTATAATAGGTATTATTGGTGCGGTAGTTTGTTCTGTCGCTATAAAGATTATCTACGCATATGAGGAAAAGGAAGAGGATGAGTTTTATCGAAGAACAGTAGGCAATGAGAAATCTCCCGAACTGGTTTTGAACGATATAAAAGTATCATTGTTACAGTTGATAAAGGTTTCCCAAAATCAAGAAGCGAATATAAAATCGTTTTTGAACAACTATATACACCAATTAGACGCATTTTATAGTAGGATATATGAATCAAACAAAGAGCAGGTAAAAATATTATCCGATGAGTATGTACATAATGTCACACAGGTGTTAGCAGAAACGAACGAGGAGATAAACAGACGTATAAATACGTTATTGCTCTCTCACTCTGAATCAGTGCAAGCATATTTAAAAACAGAGAAAGAGAAACTTGATGAAGTTGCTAATGATATAAAATCATTTCTGAATAACGTTCCAGAGAGCGTAGATGAGATGAAAATTGAAATGATAGAAGTATTGCGGAAAGCAATTATTGAGAAGTATAACCAATTACTGGAGGGTAATGATGCATTTACTAACCAACTTCTTGAAAGAGTTTGTACTTTTGAAAGTAGGTTGGCTGCTGCTACAAGCCAGAATTGCTCAGACACTCTTAATACGACACAATCTGAAATACAAAGAATTATTACTTTACTTGAAAGCAGCCTTAAGTCACAATCCAATTCAATGGAAAGGGTATCAGCAACGTTGAGTGCTGATATAAATAACCTTGTATCGGCAGTCAATAAGTCTATCGGTGACTATGAAGCAATGGTTGAGCAGTTGAATAAGCTTATCCCTGTTTTGCAAGAGCACATTAAACATTCTGAAGACAGTGTGTCTGCTTCAGAACAGAATAGTGAAAAATTGACCGAGGTACTTAAAACATTGGATGAGATTGTTAAAAAGAATCAGCAGCTCCGTTATGAGTTAACTCAATGGAGGCGAGTTCATAAAAAGGTCAAGATTAACGATAAGAATGGCACTAAAGAATGCCCTAATTGCAGTGCGGAAAATCCAATAGATGCCAATTTTTGCCGTAAGTGTAATTATGGCTTCTGGGATTGTGAAACTATTGCATCAAGTTTAAAGTAACATGACATCAAAGGAATGTCCTTCATGTAAAACGTCCAATCCAGAATCTGCAAGTTATTGCAGAAAATGTAGTACACGGTTTCCCGAGCATACCAAGCCCGGGAAAAGTCATATGTGTCATATTGAAAACTTTGCTATAAAGAAACAATCTAATGGAAAGTTCCTTGTTGAATGGAATGCAATAAACGCGGATAAGGTAACTATTAATGGGCGAGATGTAACAGGACAAAATAGGTTTATCGCGACTGTAAAAGATAGCCAAATGATATTATTGCGTGTAGATAATACTACATCATTCGATGTTAAAGAAGTCAATGTTGTATATGATTCTCAAACCATCTACAAGGATAAGGTCGTAGAAAGAACGGTAACATCAGCAACAAATGTAGTTACTATTATTCTCCTTATAGTATTCATAATAATTTCAGCCTTTTCTCTCCATTATGCATATCGATTGGAGGACCGCAACTATAGTGGAGAAAGATTCTTGTCTAATATCTTCGGGTATAAGTCATATCTATTGATAAATGGTTCCAACGAGGGACGAACAGTTAATATTCCAACTCATGGAACCTCTCTTATGTATGATGTCAAGACAAATGCATCAGAATATGAAGTCTTGGATTTGCCTAAATGGTGCACATTAGAAAAGAATGACTCGTATTTTATAATTAAGGCAACTAAAAATAGACAGAGCAATAGAACTGCAAACATTCGTATCAAAACCAGGAATGACGAGGTGACAATGTGCTTGGATCAAGCAGTATATAAACCTCAACGATTATTGGTTAATGATAAGAAAGTTGTTGATAGCAACCTCAGTGCTTCATCAGGACAAATCACTTATCAAGTAAATACAGATGCGGATAGTTACGAAATTAACTCTTTGTCATCTTGGTTCAGGGTTATTACTCAAGGCACGGAGTCATTTACTATTTCATATGAAGAGAACCCTAAACGAACAGAGCGTACAGATTGGTTTAAGGTCAAATCTGAAGGAATGGAAGTCAAAATCAATCTTATTCAGGTTGCTCAAAAAATCACAGGCCAAATTAAGGATGTAACAGTTGAGCATAATGTATTTAAAAATGGTGTGAAGGGAATGAAAATTCTTGTAGACTTCTCGGTGCAAAACATGAAGGGTATAGATGGTTCTTGTGCCGTATATTTCTACTATGAGAATGGCAATAGGGTCAAAGATACTAATGGAAGTTATGCTACATCAGATAATCAAACGGCAACTCACAAAACAATAAAACCTAACTATGATAGCAGTTCGTATACAGATGTCGAAATATTCATGCCATATAATGAGTTGGAAGTTGGGACTGGTAAGCACAATTTGAAATTCTATTGTAAAATATGGGAATATTCTACATCATCGGCAATTTCTGTCGCAGAATCTCAATATTATTCCTTTACTCTAACCAATAACTAAAGGCATTATGAGCGAAATGAAAAAATGTCCCGAATGTAATGCCGAAAATCCGATAGCTGCAAACTTTTGTCGCAAATGTCGATACGAGTTTTCAGAGGCGACTAAGAATGGTTTATCTCTTAAGCCTGAGATCAAATATTTTCGGATTAAGGAACTACAATATGTTATAGGTAGTAAAATCTACATTGAGTGGGATGCCGAAAATTATACCAAGATTGAACTGGCTGGCAAAGATGTAACATTGTATAAAGATGTAGAGCTGGTTGTTGAGAAGGCATTAGAACTTTACCTAATTGTATATAACGATTATGATTTGGTAAAACAATCAGTGAAGGTTGTACCATACTCATCTCCAAGCATCCGTCGTTTTTCTTCTTCTCACTCTAATATAAAGGCGGGCAAAACGACAAGACTATCTTGGAGTGTGGATTATGCTAAAAAGATTTTGCTTAAGTCTGATGTCGATGAGATAGATGTATCAATATTTACCGAATTAGAAGTAACTCCTACAAAAGATACAACATATACTCTTATTGTATTTGCAGTTGATGAACAAATATCAATTTCTAAGGAGATAACAATTAGAGTATTAAGAGAGGTTGCTATCAATGATTTCTCGTCAGATATGCCACACACCTTAGAGTCCCAACCCGTGGAGTTAAGATGGAACGTTGCAAATGCAGATAATATAATGCTCTATCCTAATGATATTGATGTTACCCAACAAACTTCCATCAAAGTATTCCCCAATAGGGCCATAACATATCGTTTGGTAGCAAGCAATGCGATATCAATTAAGGAGCAAATGTTAAGCGTTGGAGTACGCTCACTTCCGAAACTTGATGTCAAAGTATCAGACAGTTTATCAAGATTGCAAATTCCAAACTGCGAAATAGATTTAACCCCACTCATAACATCTATTAAAGAGACTGATTTGGATAGATGGATGCTCTCCCCAACGGAACAGGGTATTACAAAAAAGATGTTTGAAAAGGGACTTTGGAATAGATTGAAGAATATTTTATCCCTAAAGATAAAACTATAATGAATAGTGCTGATAAGTATATTACGAATGAGTACAAAGCCTTGTTGCACAATGCAACGGTGATTTTGAGCATCGTTTTATTTGCTATCATAGGTATAAATGCCATTCTTGCGATAATAGCACCTAGTTGGACAATAAGATTATTTGTTTCGATTGGTTTGATAATGAGCGTAGGATCTGTATGGCTGCTTTATACGTCAATTAAACATTTTATTGATTATAGAGACCATCTTGTAATCATAAAATGGATTGGAGCATTTCTATGTCTTTTAATTGGGCTATTGCCTGCAATGCTATATATCTATCTAAATTTAGATTGGACACTCTTATCCAACTACGGTAAGAAAGCAATTGACATTTATTGGTCAATTGAAAATATGATTTTGCCTTTGGCTTTTGGCATATTGGTAAGTCTGATATATTGGACATTAACGATACAATTATATAAGAAAAGTTATACTACATACTTGTGTATAAATAAAAAGGAAGAGATATATGGGAAATAAATTTCAAAGATTTCTGTGGACTGTTGCCGGAGCAGAATTGGATATTCTTGAAAAATGCAGAACAGACCATAAAAAGTTTTCTGCCATTGGTGCGACAATTCTGATGACTGCGTTTATTGCTTTTTGTGCGGGAACATCTGCAGCGTGGTATTTTACACAGAGCGGCGACGAATCTTCCGGAAGTTTAGGCTGGGCAATGCTGTTTGGTTTAATATGGTCTTTGTTGATTTTCTGTATCGACCGGAGTCTTGTCATTACATTAAAGAAAGATCCATCAGCCAAGAAACAGAAGTTCTGGGTACCCCTGCTCTCTCGTTCTGCATTGGCATGCATCATTGCTTTTATGGTATCGATTCCATTAGAGTTGGTTATTTTCGAGGATTTCATCGCAGAACAAAAATTCTTTTTTGATGAAAGTTCGGCTAAGGAACTATCAGAAAGTACACGTGCTCATAGAGAAGAAGGAGTTTTGAGTGGCGAGATTGATTTGTCTACTTCGACGATGAGCAGACTGGATAGCCTAAATATAGGTTTAAGGGGCAATGTCAGTTCATTGAATGCACAGATTCAGGCAGAGCGAAACAAATTGAATAAACCAACAACAAATACGTTTACAACTGCCCAGAACCAGTACAACAATTATAATAATCAGATCAATGCCACACAAAGGAATCTGGCGAATGCAAAGAACGCTATAGACTCTGCTATATATACTAGTGAAATAACTCGTCTAAAAGATTTAAGACGCCCACATTGGCGCACAATGGAAAATGAGAAGAAAGCATGGAATGATAAAATCAATAAAAGGATTAAAGAACTTGAAGGGGAACGCTCTATTGCAGAGGGACAGATTGCTCAAAATACCACGGACTATGTAAGGGAATCTGAACGTTTGGCTCATAATCGGGATACACGTGATTCTTTGGCTACTGAGAGAGGAAAGATTATTCAGGATTTTCGGCAGACATCAAATAAAGGAAATCACTTCATACAGAACTATCGTATTCTCGAATATGCAGTTTGGAAAAGAGATGCGAATGGAAATTTGCCTACTGAGTTATTCTTCTTGTGGATGATTCGCCTGCTGTTTTTTATTATTGAAATTCTTCCTACCGTAGTAAAGATTGTTACACCTGTCGGCTCTTATGATAGAATGATTCAAGCAGAAGAAAAACAGGTGATGGCATACCTTGAATCTGATGAGTATATGGAACGCATTCGTAACATGCATGATATTGAGTTGAAAACACGTGAAGAACAACTTCAAAAACAGCATCAGATAGAACTCGAATTGAAGAGTGATATTCTTGAAAAAGTTAAGAACGCTCAAATTGAGGTTGCTGATGCTACCATTGCCAAATGGAAAGATAGTGAGATGTCAAAGGTGAAACCGATTACACCTGAAACTGAAGAAGTATGAACAAAATAAAAATACCAAGAGCCTCATTCTCGTGGAAACGAGCATTGGGGATAACCAAACTTAAACAGAAAATTAGCCGTCAAACAAGCGTACCTATAACCAAGAATGGTATGGAACGCAAAATTGGCAGAACAATACTATATATGATATTCAAAAAATAAATAGATAATATGCCACACAAATGTAAAAAGTGTTTGCGGGAACTTCGTCCTTGGTCAAAGTTCAAGGATTTGAAATCAAAAGAGGGACTTGGTCTTGCTATTTGCGGTTCGATTATAAATGGTGTTGACCATTTTTGGTCTGGTGAATCGCGCTCTAATAAACAAAAAGCAGATTTTAGGACATTAGATTTGCACTATTGTGAGCATTGTAAGTCTTACTACATTGTGTGTCCGGAATGTGGTACCCTCAATCCTCTTTCAGAAATGCCCAATGAAACACGCACTTTAATCAGTTGTTCACGATGTCGTAAGCGTATATTGTATGCTGAAGGAGACTATTCTATGGGTGGAGGTTGATAATCATAGAAGCACCAGGATATGAAACTTAGAACTACAATAAAAGGATTAGATATTTCGGCCATTCTACATCCTAAGGACAAATCAACATTGGATAAATTGAGAAAAATTCCAGGATTTAAATCAATAGTTGATAAGACGGTCGGTAGCATAATGGAAAAGTATGCTGCAATTGAATATTCTGCGGAAGGTATAAATGTAACAGATAAAAGTTTACCGAATATACATAGACATGTTGTGGAGGCTTGTCGGTTACTTGAGATAAAAAATGTACCGGCCTGTTCAATTGACTGGGATTATGATATTTGCTCATTTTCCGTAGGAGAGCAAAAGCCGAGAATAATATTACAATCAGGAACTGTGGATTTGCTTTCTCCTGAAGAACTGTATTTTATGATTGGACACGAACTCGGACATATAAAATGCGGTCATAAATCATACCATATGTTTACAGAAGCAATGTATATGCCTATAGCGAACTCTGATCTGAATATATGGATGAGTTTAGTAAAAATGCCATTATTAAATTGGTATCGTATCTCTGATTTTTCGGCGGATCGTATAGGTCTATTATGTTGCCAAGACATAAATGTAGCTCTTACCACAATGATAAAAATGGCAGGTCTGCCGAAGAAATGCTATGGCCGGATTCATATAAAGTCTTTTATTCAGCAGGCAATGGATTTCAACAACAATCATTCGGGAATGATGGATAGTATAATTAAATATCTATCCATTAATGCGGCAGCTATGCCGTGGTTAGTTGTCCGAGCAGGAGAATTATGGAATTGGTATAGTTCAGGAGAATATGATAGAATCATCAAACGAGTATAACCACTAAATATTAAGTTATGTACACACAAGTAAATAATCAAGTAAGTTATGGTGGCATTCTTCCTATTCTTAATAATAATGTAATAAAGGAGGATAAGAAGAAAGCAGCTATCCAGGCTATGGGCATGGCTGCCTGTCAAGCAAAGTGTTTAAGATGCGGACATTGCTCGGCAAATAAATGTGGAAGAAGGAGTTAAGATTAATTCATATGCATATTCAGACCATTCGAGGAAACATCTATTCCTATTTGCGTAGAACGAATGAAATAGTAGGAGGAGTTGCGGATGAAAGTGATTATACCTGGCGTTTCAATCCTCTGAATCAGTTCAATACTATGTCTGAAATAGAAATGTTTATTATCGGTATAACAGAACAATGTAATCTCAGATGTACATATTGTTGCTATTCCGGAGACTATGTAAACAATCGTATTCACGGTAGTCATACATTAACAGGTAGAGACATTGATGTTATATATGATTTTATCCAACAGATAGCTGGGAATAGACGTTTACGCATTGCGTTTTATGGAGGTGAGCCGCTGTTGCAATACCAACTTATTCAATATGCAATAATAAGAGGGCGCGAGCGTTGGGGAAACAATGTGGATTTTTCTATCTCAACAAATGGTGTGTTGCTAAATAATGAAAAAATTGAATGGCTTTCAATAAATAGTGTAGAGTTGGCAATCTCAATCGATGGGACTAAAGTTTTTCATAATAAACATCGCGTTGACATCATGGGGAATGGATCATATGAAAGAGTTTATAGTGCATTGAGCCATATAAAAGAGACTTATCCTGAATATATTCCATGTGTGTTATTGCAAATGACATTGGTGGCATTTAGTGACATTATCCAAATTGCACGAGAATGGAATAGCGATGGATTGCTGAAAAGTTTCGTTCTTTCAAATATTCATGGATTATCCCCTAATTTTATCAATGGGGTAAAAACTGTTGACTACGAAGAGACAAAACAACTTTATCTACATATATTAGACGCATATGAGAAACATCAAGATTGGGTTGTTCTTAAAATCTTTTTGGATGAATGCCTCGCTTATTGGAAAGATCGTCCAATTATAGACGCAGGACAATCAGTACCAATGGCAACTTGTATGCCCATCAATTCAAAGATATATATTGACTCTCAAATGCAGATTGGGATATGTGAAAAAGTAGCCGATAAATATCGAATTGGGAATGTCAAGAATGGTATAGATTGGAAACGTGCAAATGAGATTGTAGAGGAATATTATCATAAGCGTGTTGAACGTTGTAAATATTGTCCAGCCATTCGAATGTGCGACATGTGTTTGACAGCAGTTGAATATTCGGATGAACAATGGGATATCTTGTGTCATAATGAACGGGTATATGCACAGATTTTCATGTTTTTATATTGCGAGATGGCAGAAAGAGGCCTGATAAAATGAATGCATATCCTAAAATACAAACGCATAGATGCGTATTGAGTTGTATCAATAATACTGACATTCCAATATTGCGGCAGATATTTGATGACGATGCGACCAAACGTTATCTCAGAGAATTGAATGATCTTGTTTCTTCAGAAGATGGCATAAAACAGTTCTTATATTCTTTTAGTTGTTATGTGACTCGTAATGAAGGCTTTCTTTGGGGGATTTATTTAAATGCTAAACTTGTGGGGTTTATAGCCATAATGGATATACCTGACAAACCGACGTTATTTTATGCTATGCATCCGGCTTACCGTTCACAAGGCATAATGAAAGAGTGCATCTTAGAAACAGTAAGCTTTATTTTGAAAAATTTGAGTTGTGATTTTATACAGAGTGAAGTCTACAAAGACAACGTTATATCTATTAAGCTTTTGCAATCAGCGAATTTTGAAATTATCGGTTCAGATAAAAATAAAGTATTCTTAAAAAGAATGATACAATCCGGCCAATGATAGATTTCACTCCTTTACATCATCAATAGAAAAAAACGAAGTATGGGACTTTTTAGATCGACAAAGTTATTCTGTGATGTAGCACCTTATTCGGATACGGTTGCAAATAGTTTAATGTCTTCTTTGCGTTATGATGGATATGAAGTTGATGGGATTAAATTACCTTCAGGAGATTGGGATATTTCAATTAAGAAAGGAAATCTGTTTAAGGCGGTTTTAGGCTTGCAGACGGCTTTGAAAATCAGAATATCACCAGCTGTTCCACATGTATATGTGAAAGCGAGTGTCGGTATATTTGGTCAGCAAGCTATCCCTACGGCATTGACAGTATGTGTATGGTGGCCTTTTGCGATACCACAGCTTTGGGGAATGATACAACAAAACAAATTGGATAAACTGGTTATGGATAAGATTCAAAATGAATTTAATAGATTGGCCAGGTATCCGGTTGTTTCAAGAAATATAGATTAAATGAATTGTTATTACCATCCAACACGACCCGCTGTAGCCCAATGTGTAGATTGTCATAATTTGCACCGATGACATTCGTATGGTTTACATTTGAAGCCATATTTGGGCATTTCTTGATTAAACTTGCAATATCAATATTTTTAGGGTTCTTCATAACCCCGGTATATTTGATGTACTGCCTATATAAGATTGTTAGATTAACAATAAAAAGATAAAATGATATGAGTTGGAATATTTTAACAGATAGACAAAAGTCATTAGACCGTGCTATTGAGCAGTGTGGAGTTAAGTTGGATAACTCTGACGCCTGCTTTCGCAGAGTGATGAATGCTATCGGGGCAAGTGCATCAGAGTCATCGTTTGTGAGGCAGCGTATAGAACTTCGTCTGCGTACTGCTGCTTTACTCAATCAAACAGATGATTTTATCTCCAATACAGAGAAAATACTTGATCAGTTTGAAAAGGATGATGAGGAGTGGCGCAGAAAAGGTCGTAAACTTGGATTTGATTTCTGAAGATAGAAATCCGAGTGTTCTTTTATCTATATAGTAAACTGAAATTTAAACATTGAATATATGGATATATTAAGCAACGTCTTTGGAAGTCCAGAACAACTCTGGCAATATATTAAACAATACGCTGTCAAGGCTGGAAGAGAGACCACGCGTACTGTTTTGGAATTATATTATGTGGTTAAAGCTCCCACGACACCGGTTGTAGACAAAGTAATTATCATTGGGGCGTTGGCATATCAGCTTTTGCCAAAGGATTTGTTGAGCCGAAACAAGTTCGGAATATTAGGTTTGGCAGATAATGTTGCGACTTTAGCAATTGCCTACAACCGCGTTAAGCATCGTGTGACACCTGAAATTAGAACACAAGTGGAAGATATATTGAATCAATGGTTTACACTTATTCCATAAATCGTAAGATTTATTTTCTTACAGAGATATATTTCGCTCGGATTACTACTCTATAAAAGAAAAGGGTTAGTAATTCGAGCGAAAAGTTTCTGTATAGTAACAATAAATAATATCCATATGAAGAAGGTAAAAGAAGTACGTGGACTGAAATGTCCCAACCACGATTACGTGAGAGACAACCACCATTTTATGTATGAGGAAACTTACCCTGGGGCAAGACCTCTGTCCGGCACAAAATGTATCAGATGTGGCTACACAATGTCGTTGCATAAACCACAGAAATAGTATGTGTAAACTTGTCTTCTATACCGGAGCCGGTATGAGCCGCGAGAGTGGATTACCCACTTTTCGTGGCAAAGGCGGTTTGTGGGATACGCTCAACATCGAGGCTGTAGCCGCACGCAGTTCGTGGTATTGTGGAAGACGAAGTGGCTGCAACGAACGGAGGCAGCGGATGCTCGATTTTTTCAATCTCATTCGCAGCTTGATTATGAAGAAAGGGCCTAACGAAGGACATTACATTATTGCAGAGTTGGAAGACGAGTACGAGGTGACAGTGATTACCCAGAATGGCGATGACTTTCACGAACGGGCAGGCTCAACGAATGTAATTCACCTCCACGGTGAAGCGTTGAAGAATGCTTCTACATTACATCCATATGAATCGTATGAGATTGACCATAACAATCCTGATATTCATATTGGTGATAAGGCACCCGATGGTTCACAGTTGCGACCTTATGTAATATTCTTCAACGAAGATATCGAACTACGGCTGTGGAAAGCGTCTGTAGAGGCAACAAAGCAAGCAAATGTTTTTATTGTAGTAGGCTCTACGATGTTGGTCTATCCAGCTGCAGAACTTTTGAAGATGATACCGCCAAAATGTGAATTATACATTATTGACCCTTCTGAGGTCGCATTGCCTGAGGGGTGCAACCGAGAATGTATCCATATCCAAAGCGGAGCAAGCCTCGGATTACAACAATTGAAAGCAACATTAAAACTTAAATAATATGAAAGCTGTAAGACCTATAAAGAGATTTCAGACTTCATTGAGAAGGAGTTTAAGATTCGACCCAAGTTCGCTACTGTTGATGAAAAAAGTTGCGAGGTGAGTTATAAACTCGGAGTCTTTATGTTCTATTATTTAAATAGGAACTTCAAAGAATACATCAAAGACAGCCATACAAGCTTTTAATTGGTTGAGGAAGATGGGGATCGAAATAGCATCTGTATACCTTGCGGGAGAAAACGATGAAAGCAATCAAGAAATATTTGAATTAGCAGTGAGCATGACTCGCTAATAGAAAAATAAAATATGAGTCAGCGATAATGTTGTTGAAAGATTTAAGAGCATAAGTGCTCTATTATAAAGAACTTAAAATATTATTGTGGGAGAGTATATTGAGTCGATTGAATGGTAAAATATATCTTATGCTGGGCAATCATATGTACAAACCGCATACTTATTTTGAATCATAGCCACGCATGAGGAAACCATTGAGCGGTTGCAATGTAAAATCCAAACCATGCAGAACGACCATCACCGTGAACGGATGGAACTGGAAGCCAAGCACCTGTCGGAACTCAACCGCCGGGAGGCTGCGCATACGGAGGAAATCACGAGGCTCAAAAATCGGATTTCGTGGCAAAACCACATTATCGGCTGTCTCAGTTTCCTGCTGCTCAAAACAAGCGACATCTTCCGCAAGGCAGTACACGGCATTATCCGTCTGGCAAGGGATTATTACAAACCACGCTTTGATGCAGAACAGGTGTCGGACATCAAGAGTGCCCTTAACCTGTTCGGTGACGACAAACAGTCGCACCGTGCAGCCGGAGATTTCTTGTATATCACTGCCAAGCAAAAAGGAAATTTGGATAACCGGGAGCAAATCAAAGCCAGACGAGAAGTCGATAACGTGATGGAAGGGCAGTATGACCGACAACAGAAGAGAGGCTTTTCGATGAGAAGATAAAAGATAGCTTCACGAAGAAATACACTCAAAATACGGAGAGCTTATTGGTGTATAGTCAAATGAAAAGAGTAACTTTGTAAAAAATATATGTAGAATATGGCTAAAAATACAGACAGGCAAGATATTGAAAACTTTACGGATAGTTTTCGTGGTTATGTGCGGCATTGCTCCGCAAAATCAAGCAAAGGGTATTGGTTGCACAGCAAAGGGCAATCTATGCCGCCAATGAAGAGATGTTGCGGATGTATTGGGACATCGGCGAAATGTTACAACAAAGCCAAGACGCCGACGGTTGGGGCAAAAAGACCTTGCAACGGCTGGCTGTGGACTTGAGGAACGATTATACCGAGATAAAAGGTTTCTCCGTGCGCAATGTGCAGTGCATGATACAGTTTTTCAATGAATATAATCAGGAGCTTACGATAGTGAAAGAGACGGATGCTCCAATTACGCAATCAGTGATTGCGCAATTGGAAAAGTATAATTTTACTCTTCCCATCAAACATTTGGGCTGGACCCATAACCTGATACTCTTGCAGCAGGTCAAGGATGTTCGTGTCCGGTATTGGTACATGGTGCAGTGTATCACATTACATTGGAATACACGCTATTTACAAGAAGCCATCAGGCTTGATGATTATGGCAAACATGGGGCTTTGGTAAACAACTTCACGGAGACTTTGCCAATCCCGGAAGCAAACGATGTGAAATCCATGCTCAAAGACCCGTATATATTCGACATGTTGACTTTCACCGACCAATATAACGAGCGTGACGTGGAAATCGGTCTGGTAAAGCATGTGGAAAAATTCCTTGTAGAAATGGGTGCAGGTTTTGCCTTTATGGGACGACAATATCACATCAATGTGTCAGGCGATGATTACTATATTGACATATTGATGTACAATGCTTTCCTGCACAGGTATTTGGTGATTGAACTGAAAGACACGGAGTTCATGCCGGAGTATATCGGCAAGTTGAATTTCTACTGTTCTGCCGTGGATGACATTCTTTGCCGTGAAGGAGACAACCGTACTATCGGGCTATTGCTTTGCAAGAGCAAAGACCGCATTAAGGCTGAATATGCTTTGCGTGATATTCAGAAGCCTATTGGAATCTCCGACTATGAATTAGGACAAGCCTTACCAAGTGATTTCTGTGGTAGTCTGCCGTCCATTGAAGAAATTGAAAAAGAATTAGAGTCTGACAGCAATTTGTCAGTATAATGTCAGACAACTGTCAGTCAGTTTACAGCCCCGTTTCGGGAATTTTTGAGTAGTTTTACAGCCCAAATAAAACGATAAAAATCATGAGAAGAGTAAATGTCATTTTTCTGATGCTATGTTGTTTTTTATGTTCTGTGCCAACATGGAGCCAGCATATTGTTAAAGGAATTGTCAAGGATGCGAAAGCACAACCTATCATCGGCGCAAATGTTATAGTGCGTTCTGTGCAGGATACTCTGAATTACAAAGGAGGTATTACCGATGAAAACGGACAATTCATAATCAAGGAAATGGAGGAAGGGAAATACAATATTGACATATTATTTATCGGTTATGCGGACTACCGACAGGAACTGACATTGAATCAATCCATTGATCTTGGAGAAATAATTTTGGCAGAAGATGCCATGCAATTGGATGAAGTCGTAATCACCACAAGCATGGTCAAAAGGTTTGCTGATAAAAAAGAATATAAACTTACCAACATAGAAAAAGAACAATACAGCAGCGCATTGGCGGCATTGGAACACTTGCCCAAAATACAGGTTATCGACCAGAATGTAAATTCGGTGGACGGAAAAGCTGTCAAGATTCTGATAAACGGCATATCGTCAACACCGACAGACCTTTCCGTTATCTCTCCGGAAAACATCTCTAAAATAGATTATTATACACAACCTCCCATACAATACTCCAACATGGGATTGGGTGCAGTCATCAATGTGGTGACCAAAGAAAGGCACAATGGAGGTGCGGTAGGTATCAACACCCAAAATGCCGTAACCACTGGTTTTGGCAACAATGTTGTCAACTTCAAATATAATTGGGGAAATTCGCAGATTGGTGTAACTTACAATATCAATTACAGGAACTACGATAAACGAGTATTGGATGAAGAAATGGCGTATTCGGTTGGAGGAGCTAATTATGAAAAGACAAAAAACGGACGTAACAGTCCGTATGCATACGAACAGCAGATGGCTGAAATCAGTTTCAACAATTCAAAAATTGACAACTATTTGTTTAGCGCAAAACTATCTTTCAATTCATTAAATCGCAGACGCTCCTCGATACAGGACATCATGTCAAGAATCAATGGCGTGGAAACTATTAAAACTGGCGAAAGTTCAGACAAAGACAAATACATCAATCCGGTTATGGATATGTATTTCAGCAAGTCATTCGGCTCCAAACATGAGCTTATAATGAATCTTGTCGGTACATACTACAAATCCGACTATGACTATGAATACAGAGAATTGCTGGAGGAGAAAACGGATTTTGAAACAGTAACGATAATAAATACAGACAAGTATTCGGTTATCGGAGAAGCACTGTATAACTATAAAATGAAGAAAGCAAACTTGTATGCAGGAACCAGATATATGTACAACAACAGCATTCAAAACAATTTGCCTTCAAACAACCGGATAGCTACTAATGAAATCTACTCCTATTTGGGAATAACTGGAATGATGGGTGAAAAATTCAATTACAGTATAAGTGCAGGTGTAAACAACAACATTTTTACAACCATTGAAAATAAGACCTATAACTTCACCTATTTCCGCCCTCAGGTGAAATTAGGATATTTCATAAACGAAAGTTCAGACCTGATGTTCAATTATGAGGTAAATACAGAAAACCCGTCAGTGTCTTCATTGACTTACAATCCTTACTTCAAAGACCCCAATTATATATTCGCAGGAAATCCCAATTTGACACCGAGCAACAATCACGATTTCTCGCTGTCCTATTTCAAAGGCTTCAAGAAATTTGTAATCAATGCGGAAGTGAGATACTCATATACCAAAGATGCTATCGCTCCGATTTTCCAATCTGATGACACGAGTATCATCGAGACATTCGGCAATCTGGATAATGCACAGAGTATGAAGGCCAGCCTGTTTCTGCAATGGTATCCGTTTTCAAACAATATTCTACGGTTAAGACTGTACTCTGAGGTGTTCCACCAAACAAATAAATTGGGCTATTCAGAGTGGAATCATACGGGCTATTCGATAATACCCTCAGTGTATTTTGCATATAATAAATGGGGATTACAGTTGTTCTATCAGACTCAAAAGAAATCACTTGTCGGACAGACTATGGAAAATATTCCAAGCATGGCATCGGTAGAATTGTCTTATAAACCGATAAAGAATCTGACCATTACTGGAGGTATAAGATACCCGTTCTATGATTCATGGAAACAGGTTACATTCGTATCGGGAACGCGACTTCTACACCGGACAGAAACCGAAAGAATCACTAATAATGCCAATATGGTCTATATCAACCTCGTGTACAACTTTGCATTCGGAAAAAACAAATCCAATGTAAAATTGAAAATGCAAAATAAAGACAGGGATTCAGGGATATTGAACAGATATTGAATATATAGCCACTATTTCCGATGTCGAATATCAAAGTAACCAGTTGTTCTGCTAAATGAATAAAGGTCAAGTGTGGTAAACTGTGTTTGGGGCTGTTTCTTCATCCTCTGGAGAGTAAACAGCTCCAAACTTTTCTCCATTTCTTGGTTTGATATGACCATTCGGCAACGGAGACAAACGACCTACGAAATAGTTAGGTAAAAAGAAAGAATCAACAATGAAGATAATAGTTCTTAATTCGAGAACAGATTATGCACGTACTCCCATTTCTGAGGACTGTTATTTTAACAAAGGCAAGCTCGTAAGCGGCAGACTGCATTCTCTCCAAAATAATAGATTGGGGCTGCACTTCCTCTCGCTTTAATATATTGAGAAATCGGTAATACAATCGAAGATAAGGAATATCGAATAGATTAAACAAAATATAGTACCTTTACAGCGACTTAAACGATAAGCCAAAATTGAAGTGGAATATCAGAAGCAAATTGCATGGGAAAGAGAAGAAACCGCCAATATGAATGCTCTAAATGAGTTAATAATCAATAAAAGTGTTAAACCTTCACCCTTTAGAATGCGCAATTAAAGATTACGACCATATTTCAGATTTATTACTTACAAATTATTGAGTAACAACTGGTTGTAAATACATAGTGTCTAAACTACGTTCTGCCGTATTTCCAAAATCTTTAGAGAAGATAGGCTGCGAGGCTTTCTATCATAATGAACCCATGCGTAGAATAGAGTTTAATTCTATGGTAAGTATTGATGAAGCCGCTTTTGCTGGCCATCCGATTTTCCAAAGTGTAAAGAAACCGAAGGAGTTGGTTATTTCGGAAAATGTATTTGAGCAAAATACATCTTTGGATAAATTCGGTTTTTGGGATTAAATTGACTATAGGAGATAGGTATCCATATAAACAAGACTCTATATAAGAAACTAAAGCAAGAAAGAATATGTTGACGATTATTTGTATTACGATTTTGGCCTATTGGATTATGGGCAAAGAGATTGACTCACTGTTGAAGAAAGTGAAGAACTATGATTGGCGCGGTAAAATTAATGAATTGTATATCAAGATCCGGCCATATGCGCTGAAAGCCGGACGAACAGCAACCCGGCCGCTGTTACAGTTCTATTATGTGATGGTTGATGAAAAAACGACCACATTAGACAGGGTATTGATTTATGCTGCAATCATCTACACCGTATCTCCGGTAAGTTTGATACCAAGTGCCGTATATCGACTATTGGGTGTATTGGATGAAGGTGTCGCCGTTCTCTATGTGTATAAGAAGATAAAGGATAAGATTACACCTGAAATCAATGCCCAGGTTGAAGATACATTAAACGAATGGTTCGGAGTTGAGTATGAATTAATAGAAGGATGACTTATGACGAAAGCTATTATACCTTGGGATGAACTCAGTAGAATCGAGAAGATAAAGCATATATTTGACTACTTGGAAACAACGCGTAATAGTCAGGCAAAGAATTTATGGGGACCGGAAGCATCAGGATATAATGAACACATCCATTTTCCTCTTACTGCACCTTGGAAAGAGGTCGTAGAAGTTATAAAAAGCAGCCATTATTCTCATACAGCATATGTCCGGTTAACGGATAAAGATTTCAAAATCCCTAACCCGGATGATTTGAGAAAAGAAAGTGAGAGCAAAAGGAACCTCCCTCTTTGGTATAGCTTTAGATTTGATAATGAATATTGTGCTTTCTTGGTATGGTGTGAGAAAATGTTGAGCAATTCCAGACCTAAACAACTAGATTTGGAACTATATGATGAAAAGACTCTTGTTTGTAGGATTTGTGTGGAAGAAGGTGACCGAGGTGGTAATAGATATTGAAATTAAAAGCATAGCTGCAATGGAAAATAAAGTAATGAATGATATATGCAAAGATGATTATCTTATCGATGATCGTGGTAAAAATGGAGTACGGGATTTAAAGGTGAATGGATTCGATTTGGTAACGGTAATTACACGGAAGTTTTGGTACAAATAGCTTAAAGTATAAACAGTATGAAGATTTTATATATACATGGACTTTCCTCATCCGGTAATTCTGGAACGGCAGAGCATTTGCGCCGCCTATTGCCAAATGACACCATCTTTTCTCCAGACCTTCCTATTGAGCCAATGGTGGCATTGGAGATGTTGAAAAGACTTGTAAAAGAAGAGAAGATAAATCTCGTAATCGGTACCTCCATGGGAGGAATGTTTGCCCAAAAACTTCAAGGTACATATAAGATTTTGGTAAATCCATCTCTTCATGTGTCACGATCAATGCGGTGTAAATTAGGCATCAACAGATTCTTCAGTGAAAGGCAGGATGGTATTTCTGAATATGAAATTACACCGGAGTTATGTGACCGTTACGAAGAACTTGAGCAAACACAATGTATGGCTTATTCAGATGAGGAGAGAGATAATACGATTGCACTATTTGGTATAGGTGATGATATGGTAAATTGCCGTGAAGAGTATTGTGAGCATTATACTAAATATTTTTCATTTCCCGGGGGGCATCGATTAACGGAGGATGTCATTCGAAAGTATGTGTTGCCGATTATCGAACAGCAACGTATTATCTTGAATGAAGTAGCTGCTATCCAATCACGAATTGCTACCAGTCCGCTTTCCTGCGAAATTATTTCAGATAAAGATGTGATTGAGCGGATATACTATTCCAAATTTCGGGATTTAGAAAAAATGGTCTGCAGCGATCCTTTAAAACTTTGTTATTTACGGATGTTATGTGATAATTATACCGCGATTTATGCACGTGTAGAAGATGGCAATCATGAAACATTGTTGCATAAATTAGAAACAGAATTGATAAAGAACAGTGATAGGTGTAGATACTTGTTGGTTTCCACACAACATGCAACCAATTTCGGACAGATTGGATATGAGAAATTTTTACAAACATATTCCAACTTCCTTTTCGGTATAGTTGGTTGCAGTAATACCGAGAAAATAGAACATGTAATTTCATATGATAACGCCTTTCCTGAAAATACAATTGAGACTTTCATTATTATAGGTATAGGCAAACATCAAAGTTAGAAAAAGAAAATAAAAATGGAGGCGACAGAAGATAGATAAATTAAGAAAATGTACTCTATAAGTAAAAAATAAACAGTAATAATTATGAGTGTATTATAATCTAAGGATATATGAAGAAAAAAATGGAGAACTTTAAATCTCATTTCAAGATAACAGATAACAAAGATGTCATAGCCTGTGGTATCCCGGCTTTGGATGGTGATAATCACGGCCGGGACTTAGGTAACGATATCGCCGCTTTCTGGGGAAAAGGCAAAACTTTCATACTTGTTAATATGCGGACCGGCAAACTACGTGAATTCGTAAATGCGGACGGGCAGCTCTTGGTTGAAGATAAAGACATCGATTATGATAGTATCCATCGACATCACAATCACTATCATTGTTGTGTTGACTGTAAACGTGTAGAATTCGGATTCAATCGTTACAATGATTTTAAAAACGGACTTTGTGCTCTTGTTTGGACAACCTATCCCGATGGTCGTTACTTTGCGGATGAGGATGGATTCGGTATGGAAGACAATGACGAGGAGAAAGTTTATTGCATCATCAATACAAACCTTGAAATTATCGTTCCGTTTCAACCGATGGATGATGTGAAAAGTGTGTTGCGAAGCGTAAATTCTTTTTTTAAACGATAAAATTTGATTGAAACGGGTTACCTCTTGTATTCTTTTATCATAAAACATTGAAATTAATTTTAGATAGCAAAGTATACTTTTAGATAACACGAATTGAAATGATATCGGCATTGTTAATAGAGAGGGACGCATGATACGGTTGCCATCGCTGCTTTGCTTAGTGATACACTCACTTCTGTGAGAATAGAATAATTTTAAAAATAAGTGATTATGGAAAAGTTTGACTACAAAGGAAAAATTCAGGTTTATGGCGCGATGTTTGACGGTGTAAACGACATCATTCTGCATGCATTGAAGGGTATTTCAAAAGATGGTGTGTATGTGGGAGAAGAATCTCAACGTTATCCGTGTTTCGATAGTGAGGACTATGCATCTGAAAGTCGTTATTATTGGAATTTTGTTTTTGCCAAGAGTAAAACCGAGTTAAAGGATAGAATGCAAAAGCTTAAGGCAATGCCGGTAATTGGTAGTAACTTTAAGAAACTTAATAACGAATTGCACCCGATGGGGTATTGGGGAGGTGACACTAACTATCCTGTAGAAATGACAACGGAAGAAACCAAAGCGTTTGAAAAAGTCACTTTTAAGGAGATAGGTAAACTTGATATGGTTATTGCTTTCGATACGACCGGTTCGATGGCGGCTTATATTGAAGCAGTACGTAGCGAAGTGGCGGATCTCGTACCCCGTCTCTTTAAGGAAAATGACGATTTACGGCTTGGTATCGTCGCTTTTGGGGATTATTACGACATGAAGAGTGCCCACGAATTTGGCGATGCTTATCAGTGTATGACGTTAACCAATAATGAGAATGATCTTATCAAATTTATTCGTGAGACTAAAAATACGAGCGGGGGTGATGGTGATGAATTTTATGAATTGGTTATCAAGAAAATCGTTGAAGAGACTCCCTGGCGTGAGAATTCCACACGAGCGATATTGCTTATCTCGGATGCGGATCCCCATTCTTTGGGTTATACCTATGAGAATTATGTGGTGGGTAACCAGATAGATTGGCGGAAAGAAGCAGAGAAAGCAGCTCGAAAAAAGATAAAGATTGATACGGTAACCATCACTAATGCCGCATGGTACAAAGAGTTGTCTGCAATGACCAACGGTATCAGCGTCCCGTTTGAAACCGGTAATAAGACGGCACGGTTGGTTGAAGCTGCTACAATGGCTCGTGGGTCTGTGATGTCTCGTGCGAAATTCGATGAACTTGCAGATAACTGTGAGGACGAAGAAATGCGACAGGTATTCTGCTCTTACTCAAAAGAACGGAATGACATTTGAATGGTAATGCGATTGAGAAGTAAAAGCTCTACATATTGGCAATTTTAATACTCTTTTTGTCTGTGCTTGCAACAGTACAGACAAAAAGAGTACTAATCATTGGTTTGGGTACACAAGAAGATGCGAGTTAAGGAAAATAAATGGTGATAAGAACGTACTGTTGCTAAAAAATATATTGATAGAAGCCGGATATAATAGCATATCTACACTTGTGAATGAGCAAATGACAAAATCCAGGATAACAGTATCTTTCAGTCAATTTAATTCTGAAAGATTGGAATAATAAGAAATTTCAATACAAACAGAAAATCATATAGACAGGAAAATATACCACTCCTTCTTTTACGATCAGATTCTTGGGATGAATCACATAACTTTCTCCTATACGCACTTTCGCTGAATCAGGTGAGCGAACGAATAGTGTATTTGTTGTTAGATTTAATATTTTCTGCAATACGCAAATTTATAGTACTATAAATACCCTGTAATACGCACTTTTGAAAATTGAATTTTTACCTGCAATGCGCACTTTTATCTATATATTTTGCACCAGGAAAAATAATTCCGAAAGATTACAGCAACAAGAAATAGCCCGAAAGGATTTTTTAATAAAAACCGATAAACTCTGATAGATTAAGGTTACTTTTTATACTCTATAATCATAAAGATATATAATCAATAACATTTTAAAGAATATACAATTATGGAAGAGGTAAAAACAGAAAACAAAGTAGTAAAGACACAGGTATATAATATGGTTATAATTTAAAAATATAGAGTACGATGAAAAAGATTATGAAAGTATTGGGAAAGGTTTTGGGAGCGATTGCCGTTTTATGTCTTTGCATAATAACCGTTCTTGTGGTTAAGGTGTATAATAGAGAAAGTCGCGTTCGCGAATACGAGGGTGAATTGTATAGTAGTGAGTGCCGTTCAATTTCTTATAGTGACGGAACATATGGCATTAAAAATCTTCGAACCGGTGAAATAACACTAAAAGGGATAACTTGGATGTTTGCATCGGAGGCTTATACGGATTCGCTGGTCATTTATTCGAAAAATTATAGAAGAGGGTATTTTAACCGTTTTACAGGAGAAGCGGTTATTCCGGAACAATATACTCATGCCTGGATATTTTCGGAAGGATTGGCCGCGGTGGTCAAAGAGGATAAAGTAGGATTTATCGATCGTCGGGGGGAGGTTGTTATTGATTTTCAATATCCGTATCTGAAAGATAATGACCGGCGTGTGGACTTTGTATTTCATGAGGGATATTGCAGCATGTACGACGAGGAGGGTAAATGCGGTATTATAAATAATAAAGGTGAATGGGTCGTAAAGCCGCAATATGACTATATCCAGAATCCATTGTACGGGAAGAGGGTTTTTATACAAGATGGTAAGTATGGACTAATGGATGATTCGCTTCACATCGTAATACCTGCTGAATATAGGTATATTACGCAGACTTCGGATTATGCAATCGTCTCCAGGTGGGATGAATCGCGAATGCAGATGTCATATAAGGGAGAGATTCTCAATCCGATGTTGTATGATATGATTGATCGGTTGGATTATTCTACGGGCAAATACTTTGACGATGGTACCGAAATAATGGCATCGACCGGGTTGTATTGTTATACGGTCGGTAATTGTCGTGGCTTGATGGACGAAAAGGGGAAACTTGTTACTCCGCCTGATTATAGTGGCATTTATGCAGTGAATAAACATTTATTTAGAGCCACATTGTTTGACAGACAGTCGGATGTACTTTTGAATGAAAAGGGAGAAGTGGTAAAATCTTGAGCTTACAGTTTGATACAATACGAATAGTGTATTGCTTGAATTGGAAAATGGAGTATGAACAAATTGGAACCAACAAGATAAAACAATGAAAGAGCAACGTAAAGAAGATGTATTCATTATGGAATACTTAACTAATATAGCGAAAGACCAGGATAATATATTCCTGTCTTCTACAATGACCGGAAATATACAATTATTGCGTTTGGAACATATCGGCTATTTTCGTTATAACTCCGTGAACAGGTTGTGGGAAGCTGCCTTATGTAATCATCGTTCTTTGGCATTGAAAAGAACGACAAATGCAGAAAAAATATTGAGCTACCATCCTCATTTGATCCAAATCAGCCAGTCAATGATTATAAATGTGAGTTATCTGGTTTTGATAAAGGGAAATAATTGTATGATGCTTCCACCATTCGATAAAGCGGAGGATTTGCAAATTAGTAAATCATTTATGAAGAAACTGATGGAAAAATATCCGAATATCTGATGAACAGGAGAAAAAATGACTTTAATTATTCCCGTCTTTGTGAAATCGTATCCCGATTGAACAGTAGACTTCTGGATATTGTGAAACGGGATAGGAAAGGGCTTATTTCTGATAAGGAGATTGTGTTGGTGGAGAAGAATGAAGAGATGGAGGATTGTTATAACTCTCTTTCTTTTCAGTACATTAGAGAAGTTAAAAGAGGAGGATATTGCCTGGTTTGCATTAATATTGAATTTACCGGAGAGAGAAACTCATCTTCGAACTGTTTTGTGGGTACTCCTAACCAGATAAGAAGACAATTCTCTTTTAAGAAAGGAGAGCAGTTCGTACGGGATTTTGTTGACAGGATGATTTATGAATGTCTGCGAATAGAAAAATTGAATGAAGTTCATGAAACAGTTTAATCTGAGAAGCGTAAAAAAGTCAGTGAGAAAGCTATTTATATGAATCGTTATTCGGACAATGAACCATATATGGCATCCGATAGAGGATTTGTTGTATAGCAATTACCATCTCTCTTTTTGCCTATAGGGAAGAATAACAGTTTTATTTATATATTTGTATCCCGATTCCATTTGGTTTTTAACAGGAACTTTTTCGGAAGACCGACTGTTATACTTAATATCTGACAAACAGAAGAGAAAGGAACACTATGACAGTAAAAAACAGAGAAATAGAGATACGCACTGTAAATGTAACCAGATACATCATGCCTTTGCGTGAAGGAGGTTCGTTGCCTGCACTTGCCGAAGCGGACGATGGATTCAAATACGTTGTGAAGTTTCGGGGAGCCGGACATGGGACAAAAGCCCTTATAGCCGAGCTGATAGGCGGGGAGGTGGCGCGTGCCTTGAAACTGCGTTTACCGGAGATTGTCTTTTTAAATCTGGATGAAGCTTTCGGCCGTTCGGAAGGGGATGAGGAGATACAAGACCTCCTGCAGGGAAGCCGTGGATTGAACTTAGGATTGCATTTTCTTTCGGGAGCATTACCTTTCGATCCTGTAGTGACCAGAGTGGATGCTAAGTTGGCCTCACAGGTAGTATGGATGGATGCTTTGCTGACCAATGTAGATCGTACGGCAAAAAATACGAATATGTTGATGTGGCACAAAGAATTGTGGCTGATAGATCATGGAGCATCTTTGTTTTTCCATCATTCGTGGGTAAACTGGAGGAAGCATGCGCTCAGTCCTTTTACACAGATAAAGGAGCATGCCTTGCTGGCCGAAGCGAGTGAGTTGGAGGAAGCGGATAGAATATGCAAAGAGATATTGACTGATGAAAAGCTTCGTGAGATTGTGGAACTGATACCCGATGACTGGTTGCATTGGAGAGATAAGGAGGAAACTCCCCAAGATATACGAGATATTTATTTTCAATTTCTAACAGAAAGGATACATCATTCCGAAATATTTGTAAAAGAAGCAGAGGATGCCAGAAAAACACTTATATGAATATGCAGTAATCCGCATTGTACCGAAAGTGGAACGCGAAGAGTTTATCAATGTGGGGGTTATTCTGTTTTCCAAGCAGGCTAACTTTATAAAGATGCGCTATGCTATTAATGAAAACAGGTTGAGAGTCTTCTCTCCGGAATTGGATATAGACGATTTTCGTGAACATATGGAGGCTTTCAGTAAGGTCTGTTCCGGTCATAAAACGGGAGGAACAATTGCTGCATTGGATATTCCGGAGCGATTTCGCTGGCTGACAGCTATGAGAAGTTCGTGTATCCAGACTTCCCGTCCGCATGTAGGTTTTTCTGTTGACTTGGAGGAAACACTGGACAAGCTATTTAATGAATTGGTACTTTAATTGATCATATATGAAAAATAAAAACACTTTACTATTATTACTGTTCATTTTATTGGGAAATAGCCTGGCTGTGTACGGGCAAAATGTGTTTACAACTGTGGTTTCTCCGCTTAAAAACGAAAGATGGTGGGGAGGAGTGGTTGCTTTAGGACACCAGATGCCATTCGGACAGCAGCTGGCATTACAGGATTTAGCCCGTAACAATCGTAATAACCAGCTTGTCCCTTGCATGATTTCTTCTGCCGGACGATATATATGGGCGGAAAATCCTTTCCGTTTTGAAATGAAAAACGGAGATCTTATCGTTTATTCGGATAGTGAAAAACTGGAACCTGTATCTGCCGGAACGACTTTGAAAGAGGCTCAATTAGCTGTTGCCAAAAAGCACTTTCCCTCTTCAGGGCAAATACCGAAAGAGGAATTTTTCTCATTGCCACAATACAACACTTGGATAGAACTGATGTATGATCAGAATCAACGGGATATTATGCAATATGCCCATAAGGTAGTGGAGAATGGCTTTCCGCAAGGGGTATTTATGATTGATGATAACTGGCAGAGGTATTACGGTAATTTCGATTTTAAACCGGAGAAATTTCCGGATCCGAAAGGGATGACGGATGAGCTGCACCGGATGGGATTTAAAGTAATGTTATGGATAGCGCCTTATGTATCGGCAGATAGTCCGGAATTTCGGATATTGGAAAAGAAAGGGTATCTCTTGAAGAAGAAGGATACGGGGCAGCCTGCCATTATCCATTGGTGGAATGGCTTCAGTGCCTGCTATGACACTACTAATCCGGAAGCTATGGAGTATCTGAAACAGCAACTTCGTGCCAATCAGGAGAAATACGGAATAGACGGTTTTAAATTCGATGGTGCGGATATCAGTTATATGACGCCCGGAGAATATGATTTTTATGATAAGGATGCCACTCCTAATACCTTTATGGAAAAATGGGCAGCGTTAGGTTTGAGTTTTCCTTACAATGAATTGCGGGCATGCTGGAAGCTTGGGGGGCAGGCATTGGTGCAGCGTTTGGGTGATAAGGATTACTCATGGAATGCTACACGAATGTTAATACCGGATATGTTGGCTGCCGGTTTGCTGGGGTATTATTATACATGTCCCGATATGATTGGGGGCGGGCAGTACAGTGCTTTCCTCAATGTAAAAGAGTTTGATGAAGAACTGATTGTACGTTCTTGCCAGGTACATGCGTTAATGCCTATGATGCAATTTTCTGTAGCTCCTTGGAGGATTTTAAGTAAAGAGAATGCTGATATTTGTGCACATTATGCCCATTTGCATCAGAAAATGAGCGGGTATATTCTGGAGTTGGCCAAACGCGCAGCGGAAACGGGTGAGCCGATTGTTCGCTCCATGGAGTATGAGTATCCCCATCAGGGCTTTACGGACTGTAAAGATCAATATATGTTGGGTGACAAGTATCTGGTAGCTCCTATGGTGACTCCCGGAGTAAAACGTACGGTGAAGCTGCCCAAAGGTAAATGGAAAGATGAGAGAGGGCAAATTTTTAAAGGTCCGAAAGTAATTGACACGGATGTTCCTTTGAACCGTTTACCTTATTATGAGAAGATAAAATAAAACTAAAAAAGAGACGAAAGGAAGAATTACCCTTTCGCCTCTTGATACATAAATCGCTTAATACTTTTCTTTGCTGTTTTTTCAAATTCCTCGAAGTGAATTTTGACTTTGGTTATCTGACTGTACGATGGTAGCTGAAGATTTAACTCGATACGGTTGTTTTCCATCGCTTTTTCAATGTCCGGTTGTTGCAGACCATTGGCAAAAGCTTCATCAAAGTCCGGATATATCAGTGCCACTAACTTATCGTTTTGTAACACGATCAATGATTCTGAGACATACAGCATGTTATTCAGTTTGCTCTCTATCTCTTCGGGATAGATATTGTGCCCACTGGAGTTTAGTAACAGATTTTTGCTACGACCGCGTATCGTAACATAACCTTGATTGTCCATTGTACCCAAATCTCCGGTATGCAACCACCCGTCTTTATCTATGATTTGAGCGGTAGCTTCGGGATTTTTATAATAACCCAACATGAGATTGGTTCCCCTGCAAATAATCTCACCGGCATGCGTGTTTGGATCGGGAGAATCTATTTTTACTTCCATGCGGCTGGCTGCTTTTCCACAGGAGGCTTTCTTTAAATCTTGCCAGTGGCTTGAGCAAATGATAGGCCCGCATTCTGTCATTCCATAAGCGATGGTATAAGGAAATCCTATTTTTTTCAGGAAAGCTTCTATTTCTGCATTGAAGGGGGCACCTCCGATAATAATATCATTGAAATTACCACCGAATATCTCCATAGCTTCCTGCCGTGCCCTTGATTTTAGCTTGTCATTAAGAATGGGAACACGCAAAAGTAGCTTGCCGATTTTATTGTCAAGTTTGGGCAATACGTCTTTTTTAATGATCTTTTCTACAATTAACGGTACGCATGAAATCAACTTCGGCCTGATTTCGGCAAAAGATTGCGCTATGATTTTAGGGGAGGGCATCCGAGTGAGAAAATAGAGATGCGCTCCTGCTGAGAAACCATAAAGAAAGTCATACGTCATACCGAATACGTGCCCTAATGGGAGCATCGATACGACCGTATCTCCTGTTTTTAAAGGACGCATTTCATAACAGTAGGTGATATTGGACCACATACTGCGGGCGGGTAACATAACTCCTTTGGAATAACCGGTCGTACCGGAAGTATAATTGATGATTACCAATTCTTCTGGGGCGCTTTTACGATAGGAAATGTGCTCCGGACGGAAGTTTTTCGGATAACGGCGACCGTATATTTCGTTTCGGTGTTCGAATGCATAAGTCAACTTGTCGCAACGGGATACGAGTGCTGAAAAGTCTGTTAGAGAGGCAATGCCTTTTAATAACGGCATGGCATCTTCATTCAGATTCTCCCAAGCCTGATCACCGACAAAAAGCAATTTAGCTTCCGAGTGGTTGACAATATTATGTATATTATCGGCTTTGAATTCGTGAAGAATAGGGACGATTACTGCTCCATAAGTAACTGTAGCTAAAAAGGCAACGGCCCAATGTGCACTGTTGCGTCCGCAGACGGCTATCTTATCGCCGGGTTGAATACCTGCACTTTCAAGTACTATGTGAAACTTTGCTATCTTACGGGCAACATCCTTGTATTGAAGGGTGATTCCTTTGTAATCCGTCAAGGCACTTAAGTCCCAGTTTTTTATAATACTCTGCTCAATAAAGTCTATGAACCCTTGTTGTTGTTCCATTACGTTTTTGCACATTTATTTTAAAACTGCGCAAAATTAATATATCATTAACATAAACTACATTCTCTCGAAAAGTTTTACGGTTAATTAACGAGAGAATAGAAATAGCGAAAAAAAGAACATTTGTACTTGATTTTAGACAAAAAAAGTGATTGGTTTAGTCGGGTTATGTACAAAAAATATATATTTGTATCCGAATATATTGTTAAACTCAAAACAAGAGTAATGTTGAATGCTATGAGAACATTTTTTGTATTTCTTTCTGTCGGTTTATTGGGATTTTTATTTTCTGTAGATATCTGTGCTGCCGATCGTGTATATAATGTTTCCGATTTTGGCTTGAAAGCCAATGTAAAAAAAGATGCTTCGCCCGTATTGCGGAAAGTATTGGACAGAATCAGAAAGGATTACCGGGAAGGCGATAAAATTGTACTTCAGTTTCCTGTGGGACAGTATCATTTTTATGAGAAAAATGCTACCATTCGTGAATATTACATTTCCAATCACGATCAAACTAACCCGAAGAAGGTAGGAATTGCTATTGAAGAAATGAGGGATTTCACTCTTGACGGACAAGGCTCTGAATTTATTTTTCATGGGCGGATGCTTCCGATTTCTCTTTTACGCTCGGAGAACTGTGTATTGAAAAACTTTAGTATCGATTTTGAAAATCCGCATATAACGCAGATACAGATTATAGATAATTCTCCGGAGAATGGAACAACGTATGAGGTAGCTCCATGGGTGGATTATCGGGTCAGTAAGGATTCTGTGTTTGAGACATTGGGAGACGGCTGGATGTTACGGCCTTCCAGTGGCATTGCTTTTGAAGCTAAAAGCCGCCATATCGTTTATAATACCAGTGATTTGCATTATCCCAATAAAGAGGTGGTTCAAGTGGCACCGCGTCGTTTAAATATAAAGAGCTGGAAAGACACTCGTCTCGTGCCCGGAACGGTTATTGCCTTGCGGACCTATTTCCGGCCTGCACCCGGAATATTTCTTTCTCATGATACAGATACCCGATTATTGAATGTGAAAGTGCATTATGCCGAAGGGATGGGATTATTGGCACAATTGTGTGAAAATATAACGTTGGATGGGTTTAGTGTTTGCCTGAAAGGGAATGACGATCCCCGTTATTTTACTACTCAAGCCGATGCTACTCACTTCTCGGGCTGTAAAGGAAAAATAATTTCAAGAAACGGATTGTATGAAGGGATGATGGATGATGCGATCAATGTACACGGCACTTATCTGAAAGTGATAAAGCGGGTGGATGACCGTACTTTGATAGGACGCTATATGCACGACCAAGCTTGGGGATTCGAATGGGGAAGAACCGGAGATGAAGTGCAGTTTATCCGTTCATCGACAATGGAACTTATTGGTGAACAGAATAGCATTACAGATATTCGTCCCTACGACAAAGAGGATATTCAAGGAGCACGTGAATTTAGTATAACGTTTCGTGACCCTGTCGATCCGGCTATTAATGAAGAAAGTGGCTTTGGTATAGAGAACCTGACTTGGACACCGGAAGTTGTGTTTGCTGATAATGTGGTTCGTAATAACCGTGCACGGGGTGCGTTGTTCAGTACTCCCAGGAAGACGGTTGCAGAAAATAATTTATTTGACCATACATCCGGAACGGCTATATTGCTGTGTGGAGATTGTAACGGTTGGTATGAGACGGGAGCTTGCCGGAATGTGATTATCCGTAAAAATCGTTTTGTCAATGCATTGACAAATATGTTCCAGTTTACCAATGCTGTAATTTCCATTTATCCGGAGATACCGGACTTGAAATCACAGCAAAAATATTTTCATGGTGGTACTGAGGGAGGCATTGTGATTGAAGAGAATGAATTCGATACATTTGATGCTCCTATTCTTTATGCGAAATCAGTGGACGGACTTATATTCCGTAATAACACGATCCGATTAAATACAGAGTATAAACCGTTTCATTGGAACAAAAGCCGTTTCCTTCTGGAACGGGTTACAAATGCACAGATAGAGTAAATAATGTGCCAATTGGTCAATGTGCCAATATGCCAATTGGAGAATGTATTAATCAAATAATGTATTAATTAAATAATATGCCAATAAATAATGTGCCAATTACTGTGCGGAATGATAGCGCAGCTAATTGGCACATTGGCATATTAGCACATTGTCACATTATTATTCTTTTTTTTCCGAGATAAGCAGCAACTTATCATTGACATGGAGTTTAAGACTTCCGTTAGGTATCAGGAACTCATCACCGCGTTTCACAATCATGACGAGGGTACCTTTGGGAAGGTTCATCTCTTTCAGTGTATCGGCTTTTTCAATCATTTCTTGTGTTACTGTGATATCCCGGAGATCGGAATTAATTTCTTCGGGCAATTCTACGCCAAAATCATTTCCGGTTTTCTCAAGTGGAGTAGAGAGATTGAGTAAGCGGGCTACGTAAGAAACTGTGGTGCCTTGTACGACCAATGAAACAATGGTGATAAAGAATACGATGTTGAATATGACGTTGGAACCTTCTACATTGGCTACTACCGGATAAGTGGCGAAGATGATGGGGACCGCTCCACGCAATCCGACCCACGAAACGAATAATCGTGATTTAAATGTTATTTTCCGGAAAGGAAGCAGACAGAGGAATACGCTGAGCGGACGACCGATAACAATCATGAATATACCGATAAGAAGCGCCACACAGGCAATCTCAAGCATTTCGTGGGGATTGACGAGCAGGCCGAGCATAAGGAACATGATAATTTGGAAAAGCCAGGTTAATCCGTCCATGAAAGTAGCAATCTCCTTGCGATACATGATTTTGTTGTTACCTACCATAATACCGGCAATGTATACGGCCAGATATCCGTTTCCGTGCAGACGGTCGGTGATGGCAAACGTGAAAAACACAAATGAGAGCAGTAGGATGGGATAGAGTGCCTGATTGTCGACGTTTATTTTATTCAGGATTAATATGGCCAGCTTGCCTAATCCGTATCCGGCCGCAGCACCTACCAGGAACTGTACGGCAAATGAACCGAGTATGGCACCTGCTCCCATGCCCGAAGACTGAAGAAATTGTATGAGAACGATAGTGAGCATGTATGCCATCGGGTCATTACTACCACTTTCCAGCTCAAGCATAGGACGAAGACTGTACTTCAAATTCATCTTTTGTGAACGGAGAATGGCAAAGACGGAAGCGGAATCTGTAGATGACATTGTAGAAGCCAATAGTAGCGAAGTGGTAAGTGGGAGATAGATATTACTCCAACTCATACCGGAAATCCACCATATAAACAGTCCTGTAAATAAGGCGGTTAACAGCACACCGACAGTGGATAATACAATACCGGGAGTAAGTATGGGACGTATTTCGGTAAATTTGGTATCCATACCTCCCGAGAAAAGGATAATACTTAATGCTACCATACCGATAAACTGTGCTGTTTGGGCGCTGTGAAACTGGAAACCAAGCCCATCACTTCCGAATGCCATACCGACAACGAGGAATAATAACAATGCGGGTACTCCGAAACGATATCCGGTTTTTCCAACAACAATACTAACGAAAAGTAAGATAGAACCTACAAGTAGGATATTTTCTGCAGTGAATAACATTGGCTATGTATTATAAAAGTTATAAATTAGTCTTTGGGGGTTCACTCTGCGAAGTTACACAATTTAGATAACAAATGAAAGTACGTTTTGGATGTATTTCATCTAAAAAAAGATTGCGCAGATGCTGTTTCCATTGGATACGGGAATAGTAATCTGCGCATATTTGTATAATCTGTATGGCTTTTTCTTACATGACCGGAATCAGCTCAGGAACTTCATAATATCTTCATCTGCAGTGCTGATTGTGGCAATTCCAAAATTTTCGACCAGTACTTTTCTAACATTTGGCGAAAGGAAAGCCGGTAAGGTAGGACCAAGGTGTATATTCTTTACGCCCAAAGACAATAAAGCAAGTAATACGATAACTGCTTTCTGTTCATACCAGGCAATATTGTATATGATGGGCAAGTCATTAATGTCTTTCAAGCCGAATACCTCTTTTAATTTCATTGCAATGACTGCCAGTGAATAACTGTCATTGCATTGTCCTGCATCCAATACACGGGGAATGCCGTTGATATCTCCTAAAGGCAGTTTGTTGTAGCGGTATTTGGCGCAGCCTGCCGTAAGAATAACCGTGTCTTTAGGTAATTTTTCTGCAAATTCCGTATAATATTCGCGGCTCTTCATGCGTCCGTCACATCCGGCCATGACGAAGAATTTCCGGATAGCTCCACTCTTAACGGCTTCTACCACTTGGTCTGCCAGTGCAATGACTTGTGCATGAGCAAAACCACCTACAATTTTACCGCTTTCTATTGCTACGGGCGGTTGACAACGTTTGGCATGTTCGATGATGGCAGAGAAATCTTTTTGACTCCCTTTTTCGGGTTCGGGAATGTAAGTAGCACCTTCCAGGCCACAAGCACCGGTGATGTAGATACGATCTTTGTAACTGGCGTCCGGACGGGGAGGAACAATACAATTACTGGTAAACAGTATAGGGCCGTTGAAACTTTCAAATTCTTCTTTTTGCTTCCACCAGGCGTTACCATAATTGCCGATCAGATGTTTGTACTTTTTAAGTTGGGGATAGTAATGTGCCGGAAGCATTTCACTGTGAGTATAAATATCGATACCTTCACCTTCGCTTTGTTGCAGCAATTCTTCGAGATCTTTTAAATCGTGTCCACTGATAAGAATACCCGGATTTTCACCTACTCCGATATTTACTTCTGAAATCTCCGGATTGCCGTAAGTTTCTGTATTGGCTGCATCTAATTGTGCCATTGCAGAAACCCCGTATCGTCCGGTTTCAAGTACAAGACTGATTAGCTGATCGACCGTAATGTCATCGCGTGTCAGTTCAGCAAGTGCCTGTTGCATGAATGCGAATATCTCCGGTGATTCGTGTCCCAGATTATAAGCATGTTCTACGTATGCAGCCATCCCTTTTATACCATAATGTACTAATTCTTTTAGAGAACGAATATCTTCATCCGGTGTACGGAGTACTCCGACCGTTTTGGCTTTCTCCTCAAATTCTTCTTCACTGCCGTTCCAAGTACATTCATCGGGAGCATTCTCGATAGTAACTTCCTGCGAAAGTTTATGTTTCAGTGTTAAGCCTTCTTTAATTTTACGGATGATGGCAACTTTATCGAAATTAGCATTGGTAATGGTGATAAAGAGTGCGTCAAAAATAAAGCGGTCCGCTTCGTCGGAAGGGCGTTTCTCCCAACGTAATTTTTGATTGTATACGGCGATTCCCCGCACAACAAAGAGCAGAAGGTCTTGAAGATTAGCGACTTCGGACGTTTTTCCACAGACCCCTTTTAGCGTACAGCCGGTGCCTTTTGCCGTTTCTTGGCATTGATAACAGAACATACTCATAATTTTTACGTATTTATAGGTTATTAATTGAACGCAAAAGTAGAGGAATGGTTTGAGGCGGTTCTGTAACCAATGTTACAACTCGTGATTTTTTTATTTTATTTTGTTTAAGTTTCTATGTTTGTAAAGTGATTCAGCTTTATAAGAAAGCATAAGCCTGTTTAAATTTTGCTCGGCATTATTTTGAGAGTTTTTTTTGAGGATGTTTTTCTGCTTTTAAGAGGGGGGTAGCGGGCTATCTGACGAGTGAAAAAATAGGGAAACAGACCGAAAATATACTCAAAATAAGCAGAACCTTAAGGGGAAAATTAAACTGGCTCTAAATATGAAAGGAAATATTCTGGTTTTACAGTTTTAGATGAGAATATGTGTTGTTCAGGATATTCCTGTGCAAGAGGTGTCTATTGAATCAACCGGATTAGTTCCTGCTTACGGAGGATGGTTATCTGTTTGCGGTCAACCGTAATTAACCGGTCTTCTTGCATATGAGCCAGTTCTCGTGCCAGTGAAGGGCGTGATACTCCGAAATAATCGCTTAGCTGTTGTTGAGAACGATCGAGGGTAATTTGTTCGCTTTGTTGTTGTCCGGACAGACGAAGCAGATATGAAGCTAACTTTTGTCGGATCGTTTTAAAAGACATGAAGAAGAGTTTGTCTGAAAGAGTATGGGCATAGTTGGCAGATAGATTCATGTAGTTTTCCAGAAATCTCTCGTTTTTTCTGAACAACATTAATACACTCGTTTTGGGTATTTCGATTACTTCGGTTGCTTCGTTGGCCGTGACTTCGACCGGATAACGGTTTTCGTTTCCAAAAAGGAAAAGCGGAGCGATAGCTCTTGGGGCGGTAATGTCTTCAACTTTAATCAAACGTCCGGAATCGTCGATCATTTCTCCGCGTACACTTCCTTTAGTAAGGATGACAAGGCGGTTACAGATATCTCCTTGCCGGGCAAGAATGTCTCCTTTCCGGTAAACCTTAGTATGGTAATTAACATCCTTGAGATTATCGGAAAGTACTTCGGCAGAAATACCACTGAATAGCGGATTGTTGATAAGTGATGTCATGAGTTATATGATTTAATAATGTACAAATAGAACAGTTGGCAGATCTTTTTTGTTTGAATACCGTTTTGATTGAGTTCTATTTGAACTTCAATACGAATTTTGTCTCCTTCCCCGGGAATAGAGTGATGTTTCCTCCGGACAGACGCATGATTTGTCTTGATATGCTAAGACCGATTCCGCTTCCTCCTTCTTTGGTAGTGAAGAAAGGGATGAATATATGTTCGGCTACTTCCGGCGGAATGACAGGGCCATTATTTCTGATTTCTATCATAATCTCTTCCGATTCATTGCAGTAAGCGTGAATGGAGATGCATCCATCGGGCTGATTGCCTATTGCTTGTATTGCGTTTTTTAGTAAATTGATGACAACCTGAGAAATTAGATTTTCATCGGCATATAAGATCAGATCGGCCGGTGAAATATTTATTTGGAACGTTATGTTTCCATCCGGATTTTGATGTTTACCCAGTTCCACCATTCGTTCGATAAAGGCTTTGACATAAAATAAAGAAGGTTCCGGAGACGGGATACGAGTGAAACGACGGTAGGATTCTACAAAAGAGAGCAGTCCTTTTCCGGTGGCACTGATTGTTTGCAGCCCGTTGCGTATCTCTTCGTCTTTTGTATTGGAGAGGGAGAGTAGCGTATCACTGAGTGATGTGATCGGAGTAACGGAATTCATGATTTCATGAGTCAGTACGCGGGTCAGTCTGATCCAGGAGTCGATTTCCTTTTCATCCAATTCGGTATGTATATCGTTGAGAGCCAGAATACGAAGATGTTCTTTCCTTACTGTTATATCCGATACACGGATGGACAGGTTGATCGTTTCCCGTTCATTGGTGAAAGTAGTTTGAAGCTTATCTCCGGCCTGGCAAGAAGAGATAAGCTCCATAAGGCCGGTATCGATGCGGCTGAGTTGTCGTATATGTGTGAATATATTGAGTCCGAGTAAATGGAGAGCTTCATTGTTTTTTTGATAAACGGCACCACTGTCACTGAGAACCAGCAATCCGGTATTGACACAATTAAGTATAAGTTCGTAATATTTTTCTTGCTGGGCCGTTTCTGCTTTTACATTGTATAGCATATGACCTACCCGGTTGAGGGCATGATTTATTTGCCGGTTTTCTATTGTATCCTGGTCTTCGGGAAAGTGGAAAGCGTTGTCGTTGTTTTCGAGTGCGTCGATCATGAAGAGTACTTGGCGGGTATGATGTCGGTAGAGACGTAATTGCCACCAGATGCTGATGACCAATGCACCTATGCTCAGCCCCATCCAGAAAAAGTTTCCATTCACTCCGAATAAAGTTGCGGTTACACTCAGGCAGATACTCAGCAGGAGGCGAAACCAATATCGGTTTACTAATAATTTGGATATGGAGTTCATAGACCGAACTTTTTCATTTTGTTGTATAAGGTTTGCCGGGTGATACCTAACTGTGTGGCTACGGCAGAAAGATTTCCATTACATTTTTCAAGAGCTTTTTGAATCATTCTCATTTCCATTTCTTCAAGAGTCGATGCGGCGGTATCGGGCATTTCTGTACGGCGGGGAAGCTGGAATAACTCTGCGGGAATGAGGGTTCCGTCATTAATGATGACTGCTTTTTCAATGGCATGTTCCAATTCACGGATATTCCCGTACCAAGGATGGGCAATCAGCTTTTCTTTGGCTGACGGGCTAAGGTTGATCGGTACTTTATCATACTGTTTGCAAAAACGGGTAATGAAACATTCGGCCAGAGGTACGATATCTTCTTTCCGTTCGCGTAAAGGGGGAATCTCGACATGAATGGTATTGATACGGTAGAGTAGGTCTTCACGGAATTCGCTCCGGTCTACCATTTCCTGAAGGTTGCGGTTGGTAGCACAGATAAGGCGTATGTTTATCGGCAGTGGTTCATTGCTTCCTACACGAACGATACTTCGTCGTTGGATGGCGGTCAGTAGTTTGGCTTGCAGATGATAGGGGAGATTTCCTATCTCATCCAGAAAGAGGGTGCTGTGGTTGGCTGCTTCGAATTTTCCTATCCGGTCGGCATGGGCATCGGTGAAGGAGCCTTTCACATGGCCGAATAGCTCGCTTTCGAATAAAGATTCCGTGATGGCTCCCATATCGACTGCTACCATTTCTGCTTGTTTTCGGGAAGACAGAGCATGTATTTCTCTTGCCAGCATTTCTTTTCCTGTACCGTTTTCACCTGTAATAAGTATATTGGCATCGGTGATGGCTACTTTCTCGATAAGTTGGCGAAGTTGCTGCATGGCGTTACTTGCCCCCCAATACATGGAAGAACCGGATGTTTTTTCTTCATTTGTACTCTTCTTCTTTCTATTTTTGGTATGGGTAACGGCAGTCTGCAATGTTTCGACAAGTTTTTGGTTATCCCAGGGTTTTACGATAAAATCCGTAGCTCCCTCTTTGATGCCCCGTACGGCAAGATCGATATCGGCATATGCAGTGAAAAGTACGACAGGGAGAGCAGGGCGTAGTTTTTTAATTTCGTGCAACCAGAAAAGACCTTCATTGCCATTATTGATACCGGAAGTAAAATTCATATCGAGAAGAACCACTTCCGGTACTTCTTCGCGTAGCACTGCCGGCAGGGTAACGGGAGAAGCGAGTGTGATAACTTTTGTGAAATAGTTTTTGAGGAGTAGCTGGACAGCTGTCAGTACCCCTTTATTGTCATCGACAATAAGAATAGTTCCCTGTTTGTTCATAAGTTTGGAAGTTAATACGGGAACAAAGATAATAATAATTAGTGATAAGTGATTAGTGCCGGCCGCTAATCACCAATCACTACTCCTCGTCACTAAAAGAGTTGAAGTTTCAACCCGAAGGAAAGGCTTAGATAGTCTCTTGGTCGGAGGTAACGGTTGGTAACGGCGCTTATCAGGTATAAGTCGCAGGTACTTAGCTCGTAAAATACGGTGATTGCTTTTGCTGTATGTCGTTGTTTAGGGTCGATGTCATAAGTTAATCGTTGTCCTAAGAAAATATGCGAACGTATCTTACTGGAGAAATTATAATACCCTTTCGGATATCTGTCCGGTTCGCGAACCCAAAACTCATTGCCGAATACGGTATTGAAATAGAGACCGCAGGTTAGTGGTTCGGTGGAGAAACCTTTTCCTAAATGTAAACTCCATGGCAGGTAGTTTTGTTTTAATGTCATGGTAGCTTTGGCGCGTTTGGAGTCATATTTAGGAACGAAACCGAAGAAAATATCTGTTTCCCATTGGTTCTTTTTTCCGTAATCCCATCCGGTGCCGAAAGAAAGCAATCCCATATTTCCGGCAAACTGGATTTTGGTATGTGTCGGAATCAGTTTCTCCCAGTTTCTGCGATAACGGTGAACGCGTTTGTCATATTTGCTGTTTAGTTCGGCCGGTGCTTGTTGGGCGGAAACTTCAGGGCTGAACCATATAAGCATCAGTCCTGCACAGAGAGCATATTTAAAAATAGACCACTTCATAGGTATAGTTATCGGGGGTTATGGTAAATAGTAGGTAACTGCGGTGTTTCATGCAGTCGCTTCCGTAATAGATGATGCCGTCTTCAAAAAGATCATCTGCGGTAGATCTATGGTCGTGCGCATTGATGCAGAATTGAAGTCCGGGATATTGGGTAATGTAACGTTGGAATACTTTAGATACATTATTGTTGAATACATCCGATCCCGGACGGCCATGCATGGCTACAACTGTCTTCTCAAATTCATCCTGCCGTTCTGTCCATTGTTTCTCGATAAAGTTAAAATCCGGGATGGGCTCGGAATAGTCAAATTCCAGTGCATTGGTATTCAAACAGACGAATTTTACATTTCCTGCAATGAAAGCGAAATTGGTCGGTCCGAATACTTTCATGTAAGTGTCTTTACCGGTTCCCAAGCAATCGTGATTACCCAACAGAACGACATAGGGTACTTTCAGACCGTTCATAATGTCTCGTTGCCACAAGAACTCATCAGTAAGGCCGAAGTCACTTACATCTCCTCCGTGAAGTACAAAATCGATATCTTCCATTTCATTGATGGAGTTTATGCACTTTTCCGTTTCATCATACCAACGTTGCGAATCTCCCATAGCAACGAACCGGATTGTAGTTTTGTCTTTACAGTTGGCTTCTATTTTTTCAATGTTTTTGGCATTGATATCCGTTTCTCCTTTGATACGTACATCATAGGGATGGTAATCTATTATATCGCATCCGGAAAACAGGAACAGACAAGCCAGAAAGGCATTCATATTCTTTCTTTTCATAATCTACTTCGTTTATTTATTGAAAACTTTCTGCAAAGATATAGTTTTCAAACGTATGGGCAATGTTCTTTTTTTCCGATTCAGAGTTATGGAACAATATTGCAGAAGTATTGTCTAATAATTAGACGGGTGTTGTCTAATTATTAGACACTCTGCTAAAGTCTACGATTTTATATCTTTTTGAAAATGAGAAAATTCCTGTTTCTGGCATGTTTTCTGTTTTAAAGCAAGCAATGGAATATAAACAATTAATATGATTTCTTTAAGATTAACTGGCTTCATGTATAAGCCGGTGGAGGAGGGACGTTGTGAAACGTTTCTTCTCTATTTCTAAAAAAGAACAATTAACTTTGTAAGATATATATGAGACAATTTTATTATGTGATTCAAACGTTGCTCTTTGATTATTCTGTCGAGTGTGGTTATGAAGTATGGAATATTGCCAATCGAGCTCCTGTAAATAGTATAAAAAGTGAATAATAAAAACCTATAAATAAAAAAACAGTATGATACAAATTGAAAACATTAGTAAGGTGTTCCGTACTTCTGAAGTAGAAACGGTTGCATTGAATCATGTGAATCTGGATATAAAAGAGGGAGAGTTTGTTGCCATCATGGGGCCTTCGGGCTGTGGTAAGTCTACCTTATTAAATATTCTCGGATTGCTGGATAATCCCACCGAAGGTTCTTATAAACTGATGGGGGAAGAAGTGGCCGGATTAAAAGAAAAAGAGCGTACCCGTGTACGCAAGGGCAAATTGGGTTTTGTATTCCAGAGCTTCAATTTGATCGATGAACTTAACGTGTACGAAAATGTAGAGTTACCACTGACTTATTTAGGCATCAAGGCCACCGAACGCCGCCGTATGGTAGAGGATATGCTGAAACGCATGAACATCAGCCATCGTGCCAAACATTTTCCGCAGCAACTTTCCGGTGGACAGCAGCAACGTGTAGCTATTGCCCGTGCGGTGGTTACCAATCCCAAGCTGATTTTGGCCGATGAGCCTACAGGTAATCTTGACTCGAAAAATGGTGCCGAAGTAATGAATCTGCTGACGGAGCTCAACAAAGAAGGTACGACTATCATCATGGTGACACACTCCCAACATGATGCTTCGTTTGCCCATCGCACGGTTCATCTTTTTGATGGTAGTGTCGTGGCAAGTGTAACCATTTAAATTGTAAGATATTATGAGACAAATTTATTATAGTATACGGACATTACTGCGTGAGCGCGGTTCCAATCTTATAAGAGTGATCTCACTTTCGTTGGGGCTGACCATCGGTATTCTACTCTTTTCACAGATCGTTTTTGAACTGAGTTATGAGAATTGTTACCCGGAGGCAGAACGGTTGGCAATGGTACGTGCCCAGATAACCAATCTTAGCACAGGGGAGATAATGGGCGATGATGGTACCAACTATGATTATACGGTCTTTGCACCGACGGCTAACGCGGTAGCCGAAAGTATGCCTGAGGAGGTGGAGTATGCAAGTTGTGTTCTTCCGGAGAGAGAGTATAATATTTATTATGAAGAGAAGTTGCTGTCGGATGTGGATTATATCTATGTGGATAGTTGCTTTTTTCAAGTTTTCGGTATCCCCTTGCTGAAAGGGAATCTGAAGGATTTGATTATTCCCGGAAGCGTTTTTGTTTCTGAGCGTTTTGCCCGTGAAACTTTTGCAGATGAAGATCCTGTCGGTAAAATACTCTCTGCCGACAAACAGAATACTTTTACGATTCGCGGTGTATACAAAGATGTACCGGAAAATACGATGCTGACCCACGATTTTGTGGTATCTATCTATAATAATAATGGAGGATATCAGGCAGGGAATGGTTGGAATGGGAATGATGTATTCTATACTTTTCTGCGTTTACGCCGTGAGTCGGATATGGATAAAGTAAATGATAACATCCAGCGTGTGATAGAAAAATACACCGAGACTACCATTGACGACTGGAAAATGGATTACAGTATTATTCCGCTTGTGAAGCGTCATTTAGATTCCCCTGATGTGCAAAAGCGTTTGGTCATCTATGGCTTTTTGGGCTTTGCCATCTTCTTTGTTGCCATCATGAACTATATGCTTATTTCTATTGCCACCTTAAGCCGGCGTGCAAAGAGTGTGGGTATACATAAATGTAGCGGTGCCAGTTCAACGAATATCTTCAGTATGTTTTTGGCCGAGACGGGAATTCTTGTAATACTTTCCGTGTTATTAAGTTTTCTGCTGATTTTTAATGCCCGGGAAATGATCGAAGATTTACTTTCCGTACGTCTTTCTTCCCTTTTCACTTGGGGAACGCTATGGGTACCCTTACTGACTATCCTTGTTCTTTTCGTACTGGCAGGCGGGATTCCGGGACGTTTGTTTTCACGTATTCCCGTTACACAAGTGTTTCGCCGTTATACCGACGGGAAGAAGGGATGGAAACGTTCGTTGCTATTCGTACAGTTCACCGGGGTGTCTTTTGTACTTGGCCTGTTGCTGGTTACACTATTGCAGTACGGACATCTGATGAATCGCGATATGGGAATCGATGTAACCGGGTTGACCGAAGCGGAGAGCTGGCTTCCGAAAGAAAGAGTAGAGCATATAAAGGATGAGTTGAGACGACAGCCGATGGTGGAAGGAGTAACCGTGGCTACTCATAGTGTACTTGGACAGTATTGGACACGAGGATTGATGAGTAATGACGGTAAACGTCTTGCTACGCTTAATTTTAATTACTGCCACTACAATTATCCTGAAGTAATGGGTATCAAGATTATAGAGGGGACTCCTATGAAGAAAGGGGGAGATTTGCTGGTCAATGAAGAACTTGTACGCCTGATGAGATGGACAGATGGCGCTGTGGGAAAAAGAGTAAACAATGTAGCGGGAACGGTAGTCGGTGTATTCCGTGATATCCGTAACGAGAGTTTTTATGCCGCTCAGTCACCCATTATCCTGATAGGTACTGAGGAACAGGCTAACCATACATTTGATGTCCGTTTGAAAGAACCGTTTGATGAGAATTTAAAACGCTTGAATGAGTATATGGAGAAAACTTTTCCCGATGTATCCTTGCATTTCATGTCGGTAGATCATATGGTAAAAGACCTATATAAAGATGTATACCGTTTCCGTAATTCTGTCTGGATAACTTCTTGTTTCATTCTGCTTATCGTGATTATGGGATTAATAGGTTATGTGAACGATGAGACTCAACGCAGAAGCAAGGAAATAGCCATTCGTAAAGTCAATGGGGCGGAAGCCTTCCATGTGTTGCGCTTGCTGACACGTGATATCTTATATGTTTCCGTTCTCTCCATTCTAATCGGTACGGCTGTTTCTTATTTTGCCGGACGAGCTTGGCTCGATCAGTTTGCTGAACAAATAGAATTGAATCCGTTACTTTTTATAGGTACAGCTTTGTCCATTCAATTATTGATTATCGTTTGTGTGGTGCTCAAAGCCTGGCATATTGCCAATGAGAATCCGGTGAACAGTATTAAAAATGAATAAGTGGTGATAAGTGATTAGCCGGAATGGTGATTAGTGATAGGTGATTAGTGCCATGCAGCATCACAGCGCAGCCGGCTAATCACTGGTCACTACTCACTGTTTTTTTGAACCTTTTCTTCTTTTTGTTTGTTAATCTTCATATAAATTGTATTTTAGCGACAGTTATCAATTTCTACACGCTTTGATATATGAAGAATACACTTATGAATATCTGGAACTTCTATCTTGAAGGCTTTCGCAGTATGACTCTCGGTCGTACGCTATGGCTTATTATTATAGTGAAACTATTTATTATGTTCTTCATACTCAAGATCTTCTTCTTCCCTAATTATTTGGGACATCTTTCCACGGATAAAGAAAAGAGCGAATATGTAGGAGACGAACTCATCCGGCGGGCTATTCCTCCTTCGGATTGAACGGTTGTGTCATTTCTGTACCTTTCCTACTGATTTTTAACAACTAACTACAAAATAATATGATTGAAAGTATTGACACCTCATTGATTGATTGGTCGAGAGCCCAATTTGCAATGACCGCCATGTACCATTGGATTTTTGTTCCGCTCACTCTCGGATTGGCAGTAGTGATGGGTATCATGGAAACGCTGTATTACAAAACGGGTAAGGAATTCTGGAAGAACACCGCTAAGTTTTGGATGAAACTTTTTGGTATAAACTTTGCCGTCGGAGTAGCTACCGGTTTGATACTCGAGTTTGAATTCGGAACCAACTGGAGTAATTATTCTTGGTTTGTAGGCGACATTTTCGGTGCCCCGCTTGCAATCGAAGGAATCCTTGCTTTCTTTATGGAAGCCACATTCATTGCTGTCATGTTCTTTGGATGGGAAAAGGTAAGCAAACGTTTTCATCTTGCTTCTACCTGGCTTACCGGATTGGGAGCTACGATTTCTGCCTGGTGGATTCTTGTTGCCAATGCCTGGATGCAAAATCCGGTAGGCATGGAGTTCAATCCGGATAGTGTCCGCAATGAGATGGTAGATTTTTGGGCGGTGGCCTTTTCTCCGGTAGCGGTCAATAAGTTTTTTCATACGGTATTGAGCGGTTGGGTATTAGGAGCTATTTTCGTGGTAGGTGTCAGTTGTTGGTTTCTTTTAAAGAAGCGTGATACGAAATTTGCCATGTCGAGCATTAAGATCGGTGCAATCTTTGGATTGGTTGCTTCTTTACTTTCTTTATGGACAGGAGATGGTTCCGGTTATCAGATTGCACAGACGCAACCGATGAAACTGGCGGCTGTGGAAGGCTATTATGAAGGACAAGAGGGGGCAGGGCTGGTGGCTGTCGGTATACTGAATCCCGAAAAGAAATCGTATGACGATGGAGTGGATCCTTTTCTTTTCCGTATCGAAGTTCCCAAATTGCTTTCCTTATTGGCAGAGCGTGAGATGAATGCTTTTGTGCCCGGTATCAACAATATCATAGAGGGAGGTTATGTGCAGAAAGACGGTACGATCGCCCTTTCTGCAACTGAAAAGATAGAACGGGGACGGACTGCCATTGCCGCACTGGACGCCTATAAAGCTGCCAAAGCGGTGGGTAATGAAGCGGATGCAAAAGTTGCCTATTCCGTGTTGATGGAAAATGTACCGTATTTTGGTTATGGATATATTAAGGATGTACACGAATTGATACCCAATGTCCCTCTCAATTTTTATGCTTTCCGTGTGATGGTGATGTTGGGAGGATATTTCATCCTGTTTTTTATAGTTGTTCTTTTCTTTGTATACAAGAAGGATTTATCTAAAATGCGTTGGATGCAATATATTGCCCTTTGGACGATTCCGTTGGGGTATATTGCCGGACAGGCCGGTTGGGTTGTAGCTGAATGCGGACGTCAGCCTTGGGCTATTCGCGATATGTTGCCAACCTCGGCTGCGATTTCTAAATTGGATGTCGGGTCTGTGCAGGCTACGTTCTTTATCTTTGTGATACTTTTTACCGTCATGCTGATTGCCGGGATAGGGATTATGCTACGTGAGATAAAGAAAGGCCCGAAGGTTTCTGAAGACGATTCCAGCTACTAATTTCTAACTATTAAATTCTAACTGCTAAAAGTATGAGTACATATATATTTCTTCAACATTATTGGTGGCTGATAGTTTCTCTGTTAGGAGCCATACTTGTGTTCCTGTTGTTTGTGCAGGGTGGTAATTCCTTGCTTTTCTGTTTGGGAAAGACAGAAAAACATCGTAAGATGATGGTTAATTCTACCGGTCGTAAGTGGGAGTTTACGTTTACTACACTGGTGACGTTCGGTGGCGCTTTCTTTGCTTCGTTTCCTCTGTTTTACAGTACGAGTTTCGGTGGTGCATATTGGCTTTGGATGATTATCCTGTTCAGCTTTGTATTGCAGGCGGTCAGTTATGAGTTTCAGAGTAAGGCCGGTAATTTGTTGGGTAAAAAGACATATCAGGTGTTTTTGGTAATCAATGGAGTGGTAGGACCGTTATTGTTGGGTGGCGCCGTAGCTACTTTCTTTACCGGTTCCGATTTCTATATCAACAAGGCGAACATGGGGAATGCAATTATGCCTGTCATCAGCCAATGGGGTAATGGATGGCACGGGCTGGATGCATTGATTAATCCGTGGAATGTTATTCTTGGACTGGCTGTATTTTTCTTGGCACGTATTCTGGGTGCACTTTATTTTATCAATAATATTGCCGATGAGGAGCTGGTGGCAAAATGCCGTCGTTCTATATATGGAAATACAGCGCTTTTTCTTATCTTTTTCTTGGCATTCGTTATCCGCACATTGCTCGCTGACGGTTATGCGGTGAATCCGGACACGAAAGAGGTGTATATGGAGCCGTATAAGTATTTGACGAACTTTTTGGAGATGCCTGTTGTTTTAGGGATTTTTCTGTTAGGAGTGGTGTTGGTACTGTTCGGTATTTTGCGTACCCTTTTGAAGAAGGGTTTTGATAAAGGAATATGGTTTGCCGGGATCGGTACGATTCTTACCGTGCTTGCTTTACTGCTTACGGCCGGATATAATAACACTGCTTATTATCCATCGTTTACTGATATCCAGAGTTCGCTGACGTTGAGCAACAGTTGTTCCAGCCAGTTTACTCTCAAGACAATGGCGTATGTGTCTATTCTCGTGCCTTTTGTCATTGCTTATATATTTTATGCATGGCGTAGCATCGATAAGAAGAAGATCGATGCCGAAGAGATGGACGAAGGCGGTCACGCTTACTAAATAGGTGAGTTGATTATGAAAAGACGGATAAGCAATGTACTAAGTTGCTTATCCGTCTTTTTCTGTTGTAATTTATCCTTTAGTAAAAGGTCTGTGTAAATATAAGGATGAAATACTTATTATTTTGCCACATTATTTACCGGTTTTCCTGCTATATAGGCTTTCAGGTTTTCTTGCATAATTCCCATCAACCGTTCACGGGCAGCAGTAGTAGCCCAGGCAATGTGCGGGGTGATGTAGCAATTACGTGCCGTAAGCAACGGATTATCCGCACGTGGTGGTTCAGTAGACAATACGTCTACTCCGGCAGCATAAATCTGGTTGTTATTAAGTGCATCGGCGAGATCTTGTTCATTGACCAACGGCCCGCGTCCTGTGTTAATAAGTATAGCGGTCGGTTTCATCAAAGCCAGTCTGCGGGCATTTACCAATTCCCGTGTCTGCTCCGTCAGTGGACAATGTAGGCTCACAATGTCGCATTCATGGAATATCTGGTCGAGTTCCATCTTTTTTATTTCCGGCGGCAGTTGCAAACGCGACTTGGAAGTATAAGCCCATACTTTCATACCGAAGCCGATAGCGATGCGGGCGGTGTTATAGCCTGTCTGTCCCAAACCGATGAGGCCGATTTTTTTTCCAAGCAATTCGATGAGCGGAGTATCCCAAAAACAGAAGTCCGCATTATTCGTCCACCGGCCTTTGCGTACCTCCTCGGAATGATGCTGCACTTGCTGGGTGATATTCAGGATATGGGCGAATACCATTTGTCCCACGGAGGGGGTACTGTATGCCGGGATATTGGTAACGACAATTCCGCGTTCGCGGGCTGCGTTGATGTCTATGATGTTATATCCGGTAGCCAGTACTCCGATATATTTCAAATCGGGTAGGGCTGCCATCTGTTCTGCGGTGATTACTACTTTGTTTGTAAGGATCGCTTCTGCACCGGCAGCACGTTCCAATACTTCTTCGGGAGCAGTGCGGTCGTAAATCGTGCATTCGCCCAACGTTTTCAGACCTTCCCAGGATAAATCACCGGGATTGGCGGCATAACCGTCTAATACTACAATTTTCATATTCGTTCGTTTAATGGTTATTATTCGAGTCGGTTTATATTTTATTCCGGACAGAATGGATCATTCTGAACCATTATTTTATCCATTTTTGTTGTGCGTCCGGTAGTTCGGTCCATTCTTTCTGCACATAGTTCCGGCTACTGTCCGTTACAATCAGTACGTGATCGTTTCCACTATTGTAACCGCTATGGTGCTGAAATTCATGTATGCCGTTGTCAAACGTTCCGATGTATTCCAATTTACCGTCTTTGGCTGTATACCACCATGCGGATTTTCGGGTTCCACTGATTTTACGGAGGTCGATTTGCATCGGTCGTCCGGTATAATTGTATACCAGCAGATAGTCGTCTCCACGTGTAGCTATGGCACGATCGTAACGTTCTCCGTTTGTGCCGGCGATGATCGTTTGATCCGGTACACGTATAAAGAACGGAAAAGTAAGCATAAGGTTCTTCAAATATTTCATTTGATTGAAGCCGGGATCATTCATAGCCTCTTGCCAAGGCTTCTTTGCGCCATATGCGCCGGTTACCCCCGGCTTAAGAAACTGCATGATGGAATTATTACCGTAAGTATGCCCGAAAGAGCCGGCGAAAACCGACCAATAAGCGTAACGCCGTACGTCATGATCTTTCCATCTCAACTCGTTTTCATCATGCAGGCCATGAGGGATTTCTTCGTAGATCGGTTCTCCGTCGATGACGGGCTTCAGAGGAGTTGTTGCGAGACAACGTTCTGCATAGCGCCAGTTGTCTTCTTCCGTATTTTCTTCAATGGGATACTCTTTATCTCCCAAACGCTGTCCGTAACGGCGGTGTCCGCTCTGAAACATATTGAAGTCCATCCAGGAAGTATCAGCGAACCATTCTGCAGAAGTCATTCTGCCTCGCGGATGAAACGTCATAAGGTGTTTCTTATCGATTGATTTCAGCGTAGTGGCCAAAGCCTCCCATTCCTCTCTTTTTATATCGCCACGGATATCTCCTCCAATAATCCAGATGATATTCGGTTCGTCCTTGTACCGTTCAGATAGGAATTTTCCGTAAGCCTGTGCCTCTTTTACCGACATCTTTCCGGCTTTAACAGGCCCTCCCCAGATGCATACCATACCGATATAAATTCCTTTTCGGGCAGCCGTGCGGATTATGTAGTCCATGTGATCCCAATATCCGTAAACGCCCTCCCGGTTGATGTTCGCAAAATTAAAACCGTCGGGTAGGGAATATTGCCCGTAGATGTTCATGGACGGAACATCATTCATGGTTTGTACTTGTACCACGTTATATCCGCGACGTTGGCATTGATCCAGATAGTATTCAACTTCATCGCGGTTCAATCGTTCGGGGAGTAGCCAGCCGGTATCGCCCAGCCAGAAAAAAGGGGTACCGTTCCGATGTTTCAGGTATCGTCCTTCTTCAGAAACCAAAAGTTCTCCATTGCTCCAGGGAATGTAGTTTTTTTGTTTCTTGTTTTGTGTAAAGGCAGATGATGTTATGCTCAGAAACGATAGGAGCAGGGCAAACAGCCGGACAATTCTCATGGTGTTTTTAGTATTTTTTTTCAGTGCGGGATATTTTTTATTTATTCTCTTTGTATCGGTCACCCCACAACTGTTGCATCCGTTCGGCATGTTTCTGTTCTGCCGGATTATGTTGCGGTTGCCAGATACGTTTGTTTTTCAGTTCATCGGGCAAGAATTGCTGTTTCACGAAATTGCCTTCGTAGCTATGCGCATACTTGTATTCTTGTCCGTATCCTAATTGCTTCATCAGTTTGGTCGGTGCATTGCGCAGATGCAGGGGGACGGGCAGGCTACCGGTTTCGCGTACCAGCGCAAGAGCGTCGTTGATAGCACTGTAAGCCGAATTACTTTTAGGACTTGTAGCCAGGTAGATAGTGGTCTCCGCCAAAGGAATCCTTCCTTCCGGCCAACCTATTTTCATCAGTGTGTCAAAGCAGGCATTGGCAAGAAGCAGGGCATTCGGATTGGCAAGCCCGATGTCCTCTGCAGCCGAGATAACCAGACGGCGTGCTATGAAAGCAGGATCTTCACCGCCTTCCACCATGCGGGCCAGCCAGTAGATGGCACCATCGGGATCACTTCCACGAATGGATTTGATGAATGCGGAGATGATATCATAATGCATTTCCCCGTCTTTATCGTAGGCGAGCGGGTTTTGCTGCAATCGTTCGGTCACCATGTCATCGGTAATGACTACGGTCTCTTCTGCTTCCGATTCGACTACCAGCTCAAGTATATTCAGTAGTTTGCGTGCATCACCTCCGGAAAAACGAAGCATGGCATTCGTCTCCCGCAATTCGATCCGGCGTTCTTTCAACACCGCATCCGTAGCAATGGCACGTTGCAGCAATTCCAGCAAATCGTCTTTTTCAAGAGATTTCAAGACGTAAAGCTGACAGCGCGAAAGGAGAGGACGGATTACCTCAAACGACGGATTCTCGGTAGTAGCTCCTATCAGTGTCACCGTACCGTTCTCCACTGCTCCCAACAGCGAATCTTGTTGTGACTTACTAAAGCGATGGATCTCATCGATAAAAAGTATCGGGCTTGCTTGCGAAAAGAAACGATTACTTTTCGCACGGTCGATTACTTCGCGCACATCCTTTACTCCGGAAGTCACCGCACTCAATGTATAGAAAGGAGTCTCTAACTTATTGGCTATAATTTGAGCCAACGTTGTTTTCCCTACTCCGGGAGGTCCCCAAAGAATAAAAGAAGAGATCCTTCCCGCGTCGATCATCTTCCGCAGGATAGCACCAGGGCCTACCAGATGTTTCTGGCCTATATATTCATCTAATGTCTTCGGTCGAAGCCGTTCTGCTAATGGTTGCACGTTTTTTTAGTTGAAAGTTGAGAGTTGAAAGTTGAAAGTTACTATGCAGCGTGGCAGCGTAGATAACCATCAATCGATTAAAACTCTTATTTAGTTAAAACTCTTATTTATCCGGTTGAAAGTCCTTTCCTTAGTTGAAAGTTGAGAGTTGAAAATTGAAAGTTACTATGCAGCGTGGCAACGTAGATAACCATTAACCGGTTAAAACTCTCATTTAGTTGAAAACTAATGTCAGCACTTACTCAGTCACCCGGTCTGCAATTAACTCACTTAGTCTGCAATTACTCACTCAGTTTGCAATTATTTATACTATCACGCTGCATAGCAATTTTCAACTTTCAACTCTCAACTTTCAACTAAGAAAAAGGCTCTGCCTGTTTTAAAACGTCATCATCACCATAAATCGTATTCCCCATTTGTTAATGTCGGGATTATTACGATAAGTCAGACGATGTACATATTCTACGTGCAGTAGTTTGAAAATATTATAAACTCCTACACTCGCCTCCATATAAGGGATTTTCGGGTCCATCACGTGGCTTGTATATTGTCCGTCGCGCATCGGGAAGAGGAATAATTCGGGATTATCACTCTTGAAAGGGTTGTTCTTATCCGTCAGCGTTCCCCAAAGGGCGCGGAAACGAACCATTTCTCTCCATTTTAGTTTTTTCAGCAATGGTATGCGGTTGAACAGTTTTCCGTTCATGTCATACGATAGGGAAAGGGAGGCGAAACGGTCATTCAAAAACTCCATATTATTGATCAGACAAAATGTCTCACGCTGAGTGATGTACGACAAGTTGGCTTCCGGCAATATCAGTAACGGGAAAGGCACGGTATTCCACTCGGCACCTCCCTTAAGGCTGACATCTACCTTTCCCCAAGAAGAGGGCAACCAGAATCGTTTCCAGATACTGGCTTCCGTACGGTTAAAGTTATACTCTCCTCCAAGTACTCCCTTGAAGCCGGAAGTGTGCGTCAGCGTGAAGACCGGAGCATCCAGTGATACCGGAATACGGCGTTGCTTGGAGTTGACAAACGCTTCACCCGGAGCGTAACGCAAAGTGGCGCTTACTTCGGTGGTGGTGATATCGTGAATAGGCTGCTCATCGGGTAGTGGCATTTTATCGGTACTGCTGTTATTGGCATAGTATTTCAGATTTCCTGTCGGTTCGTCATTACGGTGGCGGAGCATTCCTTTTACACCGAAACCTGTCTGAGTTTCCAGTTCGTAGTTGACGGTTATGTCACGCATGTATGACATCTGGTCTACGGTAGTCGTTTTGAAAGAGAGGAATACATTATCTTTATCCGTAAACAGGAATTTATCCATTGGCGACATCACATCGTAACTATAAGTGGCGGAAATGTAGTGCTTGGGGAATTCCCATACTACATAGTCGCGCTTATTGAAAGAATAAGTCAGCGTTCCACTGTATTTCCAACGGTGGTCTTTGAAACCATAGGCACCATATCCGTTTACGAACCAATGCGGATTGAGATGGGCAGTCGTCATACCACTGAGTCGCAGGCGGAGTCCGTCTACATAGTTATTCGATATGGTAGTATTAATGGGGCCGAAGTCGAACTTACTCGGCTTTTTGGGACCGGTAGTTTCTACGAAGTTCTCAATCACAGCTTTGGCACCGAAGATGATATATTTGAATCCCGGAATCTGTTCAATCCGGTTCATGAATACATCCATGGTACTTTCGGTCTTACTCAACGGTACTTGGCGGACTTCAGCCCAGTACTCGTCACTCTTAGACAGCATATCTGCCTCCTTTATAACCGATCCTTTCAGCCGGAACATACGCGGCTCAATGGGGTCGAATTTATAGTTGCTGTATTTCGTCACCCGTTGTACCTGTATCCCCCCCGTCGATTTTACCAATGCAAGGTCTACCAGCATATCGTCGTCCATCAATACCCAGTTCCCGTTGGGCAATTGCTCGTATTGCTGTACGATGTTCAGTTGGTTTACAAAGTTCACACCTGTCTTTTTAGGTAAGTTCATTATGCATTTCTTTACGGCATAGGTAGAATCTTTCAGTACGTACAGGTGCCCTGTGAAACCGAAGTCCTGTGAATTTTGCGGCACAAAAGTCAGGTGTACACACGTATCTTTGTCCACCGTCAAAGTGTCCATCAGGTAATATTTGTAGAAGTTGATTCCTTCTTTGGCAATGGGGCTGGTAAAACGTCTTTGCAGCAGACGGATTTCGTCATCATAGATGTTCACATTGGTAAAAACATCCTGTAATACCGTTCCGAGCATGTCACCTGTAGAAAAGAATTCATTGATACCATTGGAATTCATTCCTTTGATAATTGTCTTTTTGCTTTCCGGATCTTTGCGGAATACCGTTTGTGATGCAGTCTCCTGTATCGAGATAGGAAGAATAAGGCTGTTAGTGGCTTCGGATACTTCGATCTGATCCAGAAGGAATGAATATTTCTTATAGATTCCTTTCTCCATTTTTTCGGGAGTGATGTCATTGAGAGACATCTTCATCTTCTCGTATTGGTCATACTGGTAATATTCGTTCTCATCCAGCCTTTGCGCCTTTTTGTGCTCGATGACTTTCCGCATAAAGTCCACGGCCGGGTTATTCTTTTTCGAATATTTCTCTTTCTTGGGTTTTACAACCACTTCCGTCAACATCACATCGTCCGGAGCCATCTGTACATTCAATACTTTTTGTCCCGGAGTGATTTTTATTACTTTCGTGCGGTAACCGACAGATGAGAATGTGACTTCGTTCCATCCTTTTCGTGTTTCAATCTGATACTCGCCGTTGGCGTTGGATACTCCGCCCACGCCTTTTCCTTCGTAATAAACCGAAATATACATTAAAGGCTCGTGCGTAATCGAGTCGGTGATAACTCCTTTTAACTGCGCAAAAGAGGATGCGGCAGAAAATACGAGCAAGAATAGTAAAATGTGCTTCTTATATCGTTGTTTCATCATATACTTCAACATGAGTCGGCAAAGTTAGTAAATAACTCTCGAATAGTTTGTTCTTAATAACCTTTTTTGTATTACTTTTGTCTCCTATAATTATGATTGATAATGATTTCTATACTGATACCTACTTACAATGCTGTTTGTTTGTCTCTGATCGAAAAGATGTACAAACAAGCAATCGCTTTGCGAATACCTTTTGAAATTCTGTTGGCAGATGACGCGTCATGCGAAAACATTCGTCAGCAAAATCGCAAAATGACAGAGTGGCAAGGATGTCGCTATCTGCAACAAGAAGAGAATCAAGGGCCTGCACGTATTCGTAATTATCTGGCTTCGGAAGCCCGATATCCTTATCTGTTGTTTCTGGATTCGGACGTTATGCCCGTATCGGATTCGTTTTTGGAGGAATATCTGCAAGTGGCGCGTACCGGCCGGGTGGTTTGTGGCGGATTCATTTATCCGCGTAAGAGTATTCCTGCCAATGCCATATTGCGTTATAAATACGGAATGGCTGTTGAAGAACAATCTGCCGGGCAGAGAAACAAGGAACCTTACAATCGATTTATCAGTATGAATTTTATGATATGCCGGGATGCTTTTCTGAAAGTCCGTTTTGATGAGACGTTTCATCTGGGATACGAGGATACTCTGTTTGGCATGCAACTGGAGCAGGCCGGAGTAGAGATTCTACACATCGACAATCCGGTCTATCATCTGGTGGAAGAGAATAGTGAGCAATTTCTGATGAAAATCCGCCGGGCGGTCCGTAATTTGGACGGACATATCGAACAGATACATTCGCATGTCAAGCTATTGCGGTGGTACGCTTGTGTAAAACGTTTAGGAATGGCTCCTTTGGCTGCTTTTCTGTTCCGGCAGATTGAAAAAAGGCTGGTAAGCAATCTTACCAGCCGAAAACCTTCGTTGAAGCTTTTTGCTTTTTATAAATTAGGTTATTTGTGTAATTTCTTATCTCAAAAGAAACCTGATTAATGATGTGAACGCAAGAATCAGGACAACAAAATCTGTACAATTCTGTCGGCTGTCCGTCCGTCCCAGCGTTCGGGCAGTTCGCCGTGTTTCCATTCGTCACGCATCAATACATCCATTGCTTTGCCCAGTGCCGCCGGGTCTTCTCCAACCAGTTCATTGGTTCCGATGCGCCAGGTTTCCGGGTGTTCGGAGTAGTTGTTAAGTGTAATGCAAGGGATTCCTAAAAAGGTGGATTCTTCGGCCACATTACCCGAATCCGTAATAATACCTTTGGCTTTATTCATCAGATATCCAAAAGAAAGATAACTTTGCGGTGGCATGATGTGCAGGTTCGGAGCCGAAATGCTGAGCCCTTTGATAGCATCACGTACGTAGGTATGGACAGGAGCGACAACCGGCATACCGGCCGCCTTTTCCAAGATCGTTCCCATGAGCCGGCGCAGATTCTCTTTATTGTTCAGAAGTACACGTCTGTTGAGGGTGAGCAGTATATAGTCTCCTTCCTTTACTCCCAATACGGAAAGCCAAAGCGGGCGGATAAAATGATTCCGGTTGTAACGGATGTTATCGATAAGGATATTTCCCACATAATATACATTTTCCTTTTCCGTTCCCGTCTGATTTAAGTTACGGTTGGCTACCATACCGGCTGTAAAGAGATAATCCGATAATCCATCCGTTATCATCCGGTTTACTTCTTTAGGCATATTCATGTCGAACGAACGGGTACCGGCAACAAGGTGCGCTACCTTGATACCTTGTTTCTTGGCAACGATGGCGCAACTCATTGTCGCTGTGAGATCGTCTACCACAAGAACGATATGGGCCGGATTCTCGGTCAGCTCTTTGTCGAATGCAACCATTATGCCGGAGGCCAGTTGAGTGGCATTGCTGTCGGTCACTTCCAAAAACACATCGGGTTCTTTCATATGAAGATCGGCAAACAAGGAAGCGTCCAAGCTGGTATCCTCACGCTTTCCGGTATATACCAGCCGGTAAGAGATACTTCTGCCTTGCGCCCGTGCAGCATCAATGGCACGCGTGATAGGCGCTATTTTCATAAAGTTAGGGCGTGCCCCGGCAACAATAGTTATTTTCATATCGTTCTTTTATCTATATTATATCATTCTTCCGTCTATTTTCAAGAAACAAATATACGCTTTCTTGCGGAATTATTTGTTCCTTTGTAGACAAAAAACTTTAGATATGCCGACATTTGTTCAGATTTTTGATTTTATAGGTACGTTTGCTTTTGCAATCAGTGGTATCCGTTTAGCTTCTGCCAAGCGTTTTGATTGGTTCGGAGCATATGTGGTGGGGTTGGCCACTGCCATTGGAGGTGGTACGATCCGTGATGTATTGCTGGACGTCACTCCGGGGTGGATGACGGATCCTGTCTATCTAATTTGTACCGGAATGGCTTTGTTGTGGGTTATTTTTTTCGGTAAACACTTAATTCATCTGCACAATACTTTTTTTATATTTGACAGTGTAGGGCTTGCCTTATTTACCGTAGTCGGTGTGGGAAAAAGTATAGCGTTGGGGTATCCTTTTTGGGTAGCTATTATCATGGGCAGTATCACCGGTGCCGCCGGTGGAGTAATTCGTGATGTGTTTATCAATGAAATTCCCTTGATATTCCGCAAGGAAATTTATGCAATGGCTTGTGTGGTGGGGGGCATTGTCTACTGGTTGTGTCATCTTTTAGGAATAGATACGGTGATCACACAAATTATAAGCGGATGCAGTGTGTTCATAACCCGTATTCTGGCTGTGAAATATCAAATTTGCCTTCCGATATTGAAAGGAGAGGAGGAATAATGTGCCAATATGCCAATGTGATCAATGTACCAATTTATCAATATACCAATAGAAAATAGCGCAGCCAATTGGCACATTGGCATATTGGCACATTATTTACTCCATTTCTCCCGAAAAACTTATAGATTCTTTGTTTTGCATATTGACATTGATACTTGCCGAACCGTTGGAATAGATAGTAAGATTGAACGTGAACTTGTCTTCCGGGCTACGAGCTGCAAATTTAACTTTTGCTGTTCCTTTTTTATTCATTTCCATCTCGTATTCATCGAGTGGTGCCTGAAATATCAATCCTTCTCCTCCACCATAAGGAATTGAATAAGCTCGTCCGTAAAAAGGTAAATAGGAAATAACGGAGTCATTCCTTATTTCTACAGAATAAGGGGATGATAAATGAACGGTTCTCCCTCGACGGGGGTAGGCTGTGTTTACACTGATCTTATACTTCTCGGCTATGATCTGCTCTTTGATAGCTTGCTCTCTCTGTTCTTTTATCTCTCTCTTGTTTTGAGCATAAATGTCGGATAGGCCGGCCATCATCATGAACATTAAGATGATAATAATACGTTGATTCGTTTTCATATCGCTACTCTTTTTTATTACTAACAGTCCAAAGATACTAAAATACAGATTAACTGCACTTTATTTAATGAAATTAAACAGAAGTATAACAGATGCGAAGAGGAGGGGAGCTAATATAAAAATCCCCGTTTGCACACCATACAAACGGGGATCAATTATAACCGATATCAGGTAAAACTACCGGATTTTAGAATAAAGCATCTTTAGAATTGAACAGTTTCTTTTCTGATAATTTTATTACTTTACCGAATTTCTTCAGTTCGTCTACATTGATATCCTTAGGGTTACCCATGATACCGATAGCTATCGGTTTGTCTTTGATATTTTCTTTATAATATTTCATTATATCATCAAAAGTCAAAGCATCGATTTTCGGTACATTTTCAATGGCAGGGTCTTGTGTATAGCCTACTCTCTTGTATTGTTCGAAGTATTGAGCTTTATCACGGAAGTCGGGATGTGTTGTCAATGCTTCCTGACGCAGATAGCTCTTAATGTTATCCATACGATCCGGGTTTTCCGGCATGTTGCGCAACAGATCCATGTAGAGGGCTAATGCTTCATTGGCTTTATCATTTTGCGTTCCTATCTGCCCGATAAAGGTAGTCGGATATCCCGGAAGAGCAGGAGTGGTAACTACTCCGTATGCCGAATAAACCATTGAGCGTTTTTCACGGAGTTCGCTTAAAACCAATCCGTTAAAGTCACCGGAGAAATATTGATAGAATGCATCACGTAGTACATCATCTTTCTTATCATAATTTGCCGTTGGCATAAAGAAATAAATCTGAGCTTGTTCTGCATCCGAGTTTGGTAAGAAATATACAGTGTTTTCAGTAACCGGGGCAATCGGTTTCACTTGTGGTGAATCTGTCGGTTTCTCATTAGCTACCAATGGAAGATTTTTACTCAGGATTTCGTATACATTATCGAAAGGCAATGTACCCGTATAATAGATTTCCGCTTCATAATTTGAGGCACGGTTAATGTCACCGGTCAATTCAGAGATCTGTAATTCCAGAATTTGTTTGTCTGTCAGTTCATCTATAAAAGGAGATTTTTCTCCGTAGCGGATATATTGATTCAATGCAGCACCTAACGTCTGAACATTTTCTTTACGCTGTTGGCGTGATCCTAATATGCTACCTTTAATACGGCTTAATTGTTTTTCGTCCAGCTTCGGCATTAAAATCTGGCGGGCAAGCAGTTGACAGGCTTCCGGAAGGTTGTTTTCGTATCCACGCATAGATATGTACAGATAATCATCACCCGCAAATACATCACAACTGACATTCAGTTTACTAAGTTCCTTTTTCAAATCTTGAGGTTCATACATTCCCATGATTCCTGCGTTGTTCATCAGATTGGCGGCAATGCCGACTTTCGGGAAAACACGTTCGCCTGCACCATATTTTAAAGTCAGACTGAATACTTCATTTTCCGGGTTGGATGTGTAAAACAGTTTGGAACGGTCGTTGATTTGTTTCGTCTGAACTTCACTGAAATCCATAAACTTTTCTTCCACCTGTCCGATCGGTAAACTCTTGAATTGCTGTGCATAAAGAGATTGTTTTCCAACAGGAGGTTCGATTGGTTTGTATCCCGGTTTCTTTATTTTAGCATCTTTACTCAAGTTGCCTTTTTCTATATAAAGAGCCAGATAGTCATTGTTTAAATATTGCTTAGCCACACGCTTGATATCGTCGATATTGATTGCCATGATCTCATCTTTGTAGTTGAGAACCTGTCCCAGATCTTCTTCGTTAATGAAAGCTTGCAAGAGGATAAGCCCTTTATTCTCATTGGATTCCATGACGCGGTCGAACTCACGACACATATTGCTTTTAATGGCATCGATAATCCAGTCTTCCACTTCACCGTTGGCAATTTGCTGAATGGCTTTCAGTGCTTTTTTCTCTGCACTCTTGTTGGATTCAAAGCGTCTTTGGTTTTCGTCATACAACGGGGTTACCGAAATCTTGCAACGGCCCTGTTCGCGGTTCGCATCCAAGGATGCATATCCGTTTGTGATTTCACCATCGATAGATAATTTATCGAGCGCACCTGTTGCACTGCTATTGCTTAATAGTGAAAGAGCTATTTCCAAAGGCTTTTCATCCGGATGACCTGCCGGTACTCCTTTGTATACTAAACATACGGATGGGTAACGGCCCACTTTGGCAGTATATTGTGTACGGCCTTTGATATCCAGGTCGGGATAGGTTTTACGCTCGGGAGTCGCTCTTTGAGGAAGACGGCCAAAGGTAGAAGCTATTCGTCCACTGATCTGGTTGGCATTGATGTTACCTACCAGAATCAGCACCATATTCTCTGCCGTATACCAATCATTATAGAATTTGATTAATTGGCTCAAGCGGGGATTTTTCAAATGTTCGGGTAAACCGAGCACTGAACGTGCATAAGGATGCCCCTCATAGGCTTTGCTTTGGATAAAATCGTATTGTACGCGTCCCGGATTGTCTTGCCCGCGATTGTATTCTTCGTATACAGTCTCCAATTCGGATTGGAAAGTACGGAATACCGGATTAAGGAAACGCTGTGATGAAATCTCCAGCCATTTATTGATCTGGAATGTAGGGAATGAATTATGGTAGAAAGTTAAATCCATACCGGTTGCAGCATTCAGATTTTTACCTCCCATGCTTTCCATCAAGTTGGAGAATTCATTGGATACGCTTACTTTTCCTGCTTCGATAGTCAGTTCATTGATTTCCTTACCGATGGCCTCTTTTTTTACCGGATCGGTTTCGTTCGCCATTTCATCGTATTTAGCGATGATTTTCTTATAAATAGGTTCTTCGGCAGCCCAGTCCAATGTACCGATTTTATCGGTACCTTTGAACATTACATGCTCCAGATAGTGAGCAAGTCCGGTGTATTCGGCCGGATCATTTACTGCTCCCGTACGTACTCCTACCAATCCGAAGACATCAGACTTGGTATTGTCTTCCCATATATATACAGAAAGACCGTTTTTTAGCTTGAATGCTTTCAGTCCTTGTCCGAATGACGGAACAGAAACTGCTATCGCAACTAAAAGGATGAGAGATTTAAGTAGTTTCATAAAATAATTAAATAAAGTGTTTTTATGTATATGTAGGCAAAGCTATAAAAAAATCACAATAACCTCTACGAAAAGTTCGGAAAAATAGTATTTTGTTTGAAAATATAAGTTTGAAAGTGATGTGTAATGCGAATTTGTAGTCGGATATTGGGTTTAAATCTGATAAACAGTCAGCCTCTCCCCAGCCCTCTCCGTGGGAGAGGGAGAATAGATACTATACTGTTGTTTATTAGTTAGTTAGTTACAAAACTAACTTAGCAACTGCTGATTCATATGTATGATAAAGAAATATTCTACGTCAAAAAAGGATCAAGCCTAAGTTGAATGAATTATCACGGCTTTTTTGTAATTTTACACTCTTCAAGAATGGTGATGTATATGAAATCAAAGGTTATTATATTTCTGTTGCTTTTTATAGGCAGTATTTCATTTATTGCAGGTTCATACAGCCTTTATAGACTGTATGATAAATCAAACAGAATGGAGCATACCGTAGGAGTTGTAACGGATTTGAAAACGGAGAGAATATATCGTAACCGAAAAGTAAGATACAAGCATACTGCCCGCATCGAATATAAAACAAAACGTTACAGCAGTCATGTAAGGATGCAATTGTACAATCCTTTTATATTCCAGGGAAGTGAAATTTCATTATGGTATTATCCTGACCGTACAGAGGAGGTTGTAATACCTTTTGAAGAGGGGTTTATATGGGGGAGTATGTGGATATTTGGTACATTTTGTCTTTTTTTAGGCATAGTAATTACAAAAGCTCAAAGAAATAAAAATTAAGAAAGGAATATTGAAAGTAGTCCTTATGCTACTATGTTTGGCAGGAGTAACTTTTATAGCATAAGCATACATCATATTCTTATAACTTCTGAATATTAGTTATATCGGAATTTAAAACTGTTCCAATACCTCAATCCTTTTTTGAATAGGAGGGTGGGTTGCAAATAATCCGCTAAGTCCGTTGAATCCACTTTTAGCTTGTTTACCGGGATGCTCGATGAAGAGCTGTGCCACATCTTCCCGTTTCACAGCCTCTATATCCGGGTCTGCAGATATTTTACGTAAGGCGCTGGCAAGAGCAAGCGGGTTCTTTGTCATTTCCGCAGCACCGGCATCGGCCATATATTCACGTTTACGGGAAATGGCAAAGCGCATAAGACTCGAGAAGAAATAACCGATAGCGGCAACGATGAGGGCTATCAGAATTAATACGATGGCTCCATTCCCTTTGCTATTGCTACTGCGCGCCCGTGAACTGTAATAAATAGATCGTATGGCTATCTGCGCCAACATCGAAAAGATACCTACAAACACGATGGAGACAATCAACAGCCGGACATCCCGGTTACGGATATGCGTCAGTTCATGTGCTATGACACCTTCCAGTTCCTGGTCGTCCAGTTTATCAATAATCCCGCGGGAGAGAGTTACGGTGTAAGTCCGTTCGTTAATACCGCTGGCATAGGCGTTCAGTGAAGAGTCATTGATAACGTTTATTTTGGGCATTTTCATTCCCTGTGACATGCAGAGGTTCTCTACCAGATTATAGACCCGTTTGTTGTCTTTACGCTCCAAGGTTTCGGCACCCGTAGCCGCTTTTATAATACTGGTATTGGCAAAATAGGCGATAAGAAACCAAATTGTCACGCCACCTATTATATAAGGTATGGATTGGAGAAATATTCCGTTGATCATATCCATCCGGTCGTAGTCTGCATATTGTTCCTGAGTGAGCATTACCAATAAATAACAGAACAAATAGGAGAGTACTCCTACCAGACAAGGGAAGAGAAACAACAGAAACAGAGAACGTGCATTGTTTCTGCTCTGCTGTGTTTGAATTCCGACGTATTGCATAGTTTATCTGTTTTCCGTGAGGAATTAGAAGTTGATTTTGGGAGCTTGTTCCAGATTGGCACGCTGTTCTGTTCCTAAATCGAACATGATTTCTTTATGGAAACCGAACATTCCGGCAATCAGATTGGAAGGAAATGTCTGGACTGCATTATTCAACTCTTTCGTTGCCGAGTTGAAATAACGGCGAACGGCAGCCAACTTATTTTCTATATCCGAGATTTCTTCTTGCAATTGAAGAAAATTCTGATTGGCTTTCAAGTCCGGATATGCTTCGAGCGTAATTTTTTAAACCGGCAAGGGCTGAAGTCAATTGATTTTCGGCATTGATCTTATCGTCGATTGTACGAGCGTTGATAGCACCGTTGCGTGCTTGAATCACCCGGTCGAGTGTCTCCTTTTCATGAGAGGCATATCCTTTAACCGTATCTACTAATTGTGGGATGAGGTCATGTCGTTGTTTAAGCTGTACGTCTATATCTGCAAATGCATTTTCACGGTTGTTTCTTAACTTCACCAGTGAGTTATACATAGAGGCGATCATGATTCCAAGTACAACGATGATTCCTAAAATGATCAATAAAGTCATAATTTTGTGTATTTATTAGAGTTATTAATATTCCAAAGGTAGAAGAAAGTAACTATTCCTGTAATAAAACAGCTGATAATTTTCGTAAATAGCACCTGAGAACTATCAAAAAGCACCCAAAAACTGTTTTTTGATAGTTTTTACCCCAAAGAAAGACGGATTTCCCCCTATTGAAGTCTGAAAATACCTTTAAACTTGCAACATCGAGAAAAAAACGAAATATTAACCGTAAAAACCATTAGATATGAAAAGTTTAAGTTTCAGAAAGGATTTGATTGGAGTTCAAGAAGAGTTACTACGTTTTGCCTATAAACTGACTGCTAACCGTGAGGAAGCGAATGATTTGTTGCAGGAAACATCACTAAAAGCCTTGGATAACGAGGAAAAATATATCCCGGATACAAATTTTAAGGGATGGATGTATACCATCATGCGTAATATCTTTATTAATAATTACCGTAAGGTTGTACGTGACCAGACTTTTGTAGACCAGACAGATAATCTTTACCATTTGAATCTGCCGCAGGATTCCGGTTTTGAAAGTACCGAAGGCGCCTATGACCTTAAAGAGATGCATCGTGTAGTAAATGCTCTTCCCAAAGAATATAAAATTCCTTTTTCAATGCATGTTTCCGGATTTAAATACCGTGAAATAGCTGAGAAACTTGGCTTGCCTCTCGGAACTGTAAAGAGCCGTATATTTTTCACACGCCAACGGTTACAGCAAGAACTGAAAGATTTTGTATAATCAATAGGTATAATTAGATATAGTTTTAAACTGAAAGACAAACGGTCGTGTAATTATCAAATTAATGTTTTAAATGGAACGGCTATTGCTTAATTGTAAGGAGTGAGAAGGAAAGTCCCCTTTTTGCTCCTTTAATTTTGTGACAATATGATATAAAACATATTCGATTAGGCTTATTTTTCTTGCTTAAAATTGTCTTTATGTCAAATAAGTCTATATATTTGTGAAAGAAGATGTGTTAACCAATTTTATGTGAAATCACTTTATGGATTACGGCAATGAAAAAGGAAATTAAATTCAGTCTTGTTTACCGGGATATGTGGCAATCGTCCGGAAAGTATCAACCCCGTGTCGATCAGTTAATGCGAATTGCTCCGTTGATTATAGAGATGGGTTGTTTTGCCCGTGTCGAAACCAATGGAGGAGCTTTTGAGCAGGTGAATCTTTTGTATGGAGAAAATCCGAATAAGGCGGTGCGTGCATTTACCAAACCTTTTAATGAGGCCGGCATCCAGACCCATATGCTCGATCGTGGCTTGAATGGGCTGCGTATGTATCCCGTACCTGCGGATGTACGTCGGTTGATGTATAAAGTAAAGCATGCCCAAGGTGTGGACATTACAAGGATTTTTTGTGGGCTGAACGAAGTACGCAACATAATTCCTTCTATTAAGTACGCAATTGAAGGCGGCATGATTCCACAAGCTACTCTTTGTATTACTCATTCTCCGGTGCATACGGTAGAATATTACACCGATATTGCCGATAAGCTGATAGAGGCCGGTGCACCGGAAATCTGTCTGAAAGATATGGCCGGTATCGGTCGTCCCGGTATGTTGGGCAGGTTGACGAAAGCTATTAAAGACAGGCATCCCGAAGTGATCATCCAATATCATGGACATAGCGGACCGGGATTGTCGATGGCTTCCATTCTTGAAGTTTGCGAGAATGGTGCCGATATTATTGATGTGGCTATGGAGCCGATGTCGTGGGGAAAGGTTCATCCGGATGTAATATCCGTACAGGCCATGCTCAAGGATAAAGGATATGATGTGCCTGAAATTAATATGAAGGCTTATATGAAAGCGCGTGCCATGACACAGGAGTTCATTGACGACTTTTTGGGATATTTCATGGATTCCACCAATAAGCAGATGTCTTCTCTTTTATTGAAATGCGGGCTTCCCGGTGGCATGATGGGGTCGATGATGGCTGATTTGAAAGGTGTTCATGCAGGTATCAATATGATATTGAAGAGTAAAAACGAGCCGGAGCTGAGTATTGATGATCTATTGGTGATGCTTTTTGATGAAGTAGAGTATGTGTGGCCTAAACTCGGCTATCCTCCGTTAGTGACCCCATTCAGCCAGTATGTGAAGAATGTGGCGTTGATGAATTTAATGCAGTTGGTGAAAGGGGACGAACGCTGGACGATGATCGATAACCATACTTGGGATATGATTTTGGGTAAGAGCGGCCGTTTACCGGGTAATCTTGCACCGGAAATTGTCGAATTAGCACACTCCAAAGGATACGAATTTATCGACACCGATCCACAGGAAAATTATCCGGATGCCTTGGAAGACTATAAAAAGGAGATGGATGAAAATGGTTGGGAATACGGGCCGGATGACGAGGAACTTTTCGAGTTGGCTATGCATGACCGGCAATACCGTGATTATAAGTCCGGTGTCGCCAAAAAGCGATTTGAAGAAGACCTGCAACGTGCCAAGGATACAGCCATGGTTAAGAACGGGTATTCGGAGGAAGAAATAAAAAAACTGAAACGCGCCAAAGCCGATCCTATTATAGCACCGGACAATGGGCAGATACTTTGGGAGGTTTCCGTAGAAGGACCATCCACCGCACCGTTTATCGGGCGTAAATATCAACATGATGAAGTCTTTTGTTACCTTTCTACTCCGTGGGGGGAATATGAGAAAATATTAACCGGATTTACAGGCCGCGTTGTCGAAGTTTGTGCTCAGCAAGGAGCTACTTTAAATAAGGGAGATGTAATAGCCTATATCGAACGTAGCAATATATTTGCCTGATTATCAGATTCAGGAGTTAAGGGAAACAAAAGGTCTATCGAGAAAAGATTCTGATACGATTATCGTGCTGCTCCTTAACTCCTGAATGATGAAAGATAAAGCCTGTTCCGGCTTTCTATCTTAAAAGAATTTTTGGTCTATACTTTATTGAGTTAGCGTTTCTAAGGTTTGAATCTGACTTGTTGCATGCCTATCAATTTGTCGTACCGTTCGCCGAATGGACGCGCATATACTAAAATCAGATATTCGTTTTCCGTTTCATAGTAATTTCCTTCTACCGGACCGGTTTCCCCTTTTGTACTTCCATTGGGGACATATAGATATTGATAATTGTAAGCACCCTGTTTAAGCAATTGTACCGATTCATAAGCGTATGTTTCTTTATTATATTGCATTTCCGTTTGCCGGTTAAAGTTGTCATACGTAAACTCTCCTTGCAGGTATAACTTGCCATCCATAAAAGGATCTTCCCAGGGAAGGCTGAAATGTACAAAGAAATAATCTGCTTCGATCTCATTATCCGTAGCATCGTCGTAACGAATCAGATAACGTCCGTTCTGGTCTTCGTCATAACTATAATTTCTGGTACGGGGATCGCTTGGAAACAGCGTTGCATGATAATAAGGATCATGGAATTGAAGACTTTCCACACCGATATTAGCATAGCGTGTACTGACTGTTTCGAACCTGCGATATTCGTTTCCTGCCGGAAATATCAGGGCTTTATTGTGTGTATAGCGCAGTTCGTCCGGGCCGACGTAGGTAGGCAGTACTCCGGTTACCATATTGTCCGTCCGTCCGTTCTGCATTACCTGAATTTTTACTTCCTGTTGCGGATTTCGTATATTGTACCCTCTGTGCCGGACATTGAAACTCACTTGCTGATGACCTTTGTTACGATCTATTTCCGTATCACTGCTTACCGTAGCCGATACACTGACTTGCTTGTCCAATACCCGGAAACAGGTTTTGAAAACAGGTTTACTGGTGTCCGAGTCATCATAAACTATTATGAGATAATTGCCGGACAATTTCATGCGTACCTCATTATTGGGCAATGTCAGGCGATAGTGGGTATAAGGCATCGTTGTATTGATGGAGGTTTCGTAATCTTCTATCGGATTATTGTTGAACCCATCCAGATAATCGATGTCCGAAAGATCGGAAGCAGACCAATCTGCATTACAGTGGGAGAGGACGTACTGATATCGGTGATACTCATGTGATAGTTCATCGAAAGAGAGCTCGATATAATCATTACTGTCCAATGTAATGACGGCAGGAGCGTTGATGTCATTGTTGGCTACCACTTGCACCGTCTGAATATGAGGTGCGTAAATTTCTGTGCGTTGTGCTCTGATTCCGCCTGACAGGCATAACAGAGAGAAAAGAAGTGAACAATATTTTATCATAAACAAAAGAGGTTTAGTGATGAGTAGTTGGCGGGGGAAACTTGGGTACAAGATTCATTAATCTCATGATCTGTTTCTGTCTTTTTAGTATGTAAGGCGACGGATGGGCAGAATCGAAACGTATGGGGTTAGGTAGCGTAGCAGCTATTAATGCACATTGGCCCTTTGTTAATTTGGCGGCTGTGGTATTGAACTTATATTGGGCAGCAGCTTGTGCCCCGTAAATGCCCTTTCCCATTTCGATGGAATTCAGATATACCTCCATAATCCGTTCTTTCGACCAGAATGTTTCAATAAGAAAGGTGAAATAAACTTCCAGTCCTTTCCTTGGCCATGAGGATTGGGGCCATAAGAAAACATTTTTTGCTGTTTGCTGACTGATAGTACTTGCACCTCGTTTTCGCTTTCTACTTTCATTTTCTTTTATCGCTTTTTCTATTTCCTTGAGATCGAATCCGTTATGTTCTGCAAAACGATTGTCTTCGGAAGCAATAACAGCCATAGGCAGATGTGGGGAGATCTGATTGAAAGAAACCCACGTGTGTTTGCACGTGGGTTTATCTCCCGATGCTATCTGCTGCACACTCCGGATCACCATTAGCGGGGTAACATATACCGGAACAAACCGGTAAATAACGACCGCAACAAGGGTTGACAGGAAGAAAAAGAGCAGCAGACTGCGTATGATACGAAGTATTTTACTTACCGGCTTCCGCATCTTTTATCATCTGTTCGCTGGCGTACATGTATACTTCTACACGACGATTTTGAGCAGCTGTTAACGATTCGTCATACTGTGAGTAACCTACACCTTCTACTGTTTTGAATTGAGAAGGCTGAACGCCACAAGATTGCAGGTAATTTTCTACTGCATAAGCACGGTTGTTCGAAACCTTCTGATTGGCTTCCTGCGTACCTACCTTATCGGTATGTCCGATGATTGCAATATCTAAAGTCGGATCGCTTTTCAACACACCGGCAAATTCACGCAAAGATTGTTTGGCGGCATTGCTCAATGTAGAAGAGTTGAATCCGAAAAGGATACCTGAGTCAAAAGTCACTTTTACAGCAGCCAATCCATTGTTGTCTGTGATTTGCTCTACTTGTGCACCTTCGATTTTGGCAGCTTCTTCTGCTTTCTTATCCATTTTCCGGCCAATCAATGCACCAGCAGTACCTCCGACGGCTGTACCGATAGCAGCACCGATAGCAGCGCCTTTACCCTTACCGGCGATACCACCGATAATTGCACCTAAAGCGGCACCTGAACCGCCACCGATCATTCCACCTTTAGCGGTATTGTTCATTGATCCACAACTTCCGAATACTAAAGCCATACTTAGGAAGAAGGCCATAAACTTAATCTTTTTCATACTTCTTATTAATTTATTAGTGAAAAACTCTAAAACGAGGACAAAGATAAAAAAATATTTAGTTATACCGTCGTTCCTTTCTCTCAAAAACAACTAACTATGCAATTTTGTTGATGGAAAGAACCTTTTTTCGTATAATAATGAACCACATCAGCAGGATTAATCCCTTAGCAATGGTTGTTACACTAACTGCCCACCAGATACCTTCTACTCCCATACCTAAACGGACGAAGAAAATGGCAAGTGGAATACGCATGTAATTACATGTGATACTGATGACGGCAGGCGGTACTGTTCTTCCGATACCATAAAACACGCCCTGCATGGCAATTTCAAGCATCATAAAAAGTTGGGAGTATCCGTCTATCCGAAGAAAGACACCTCCTGCCTTATAAGCAGCCTGTTCCGGTACGAAGATGGCAAATACTTCATTTCCAAAGAAAATAAACAGGAGTGTGCAGAACGTACCGAATATTCCCGTCATCCATAAAGTGGTGTGCCATGATTTTATAACTCTTTCCGTTCTTCCGGCTGCGTAGTTCTGTGCTATGAAGGCGCTCAATGCTGTAGAAAATCCTTGTGAGGTATTCCATGTGATGGCTTCTATCTGCCCTCCGGTAGTAAAGGTCATCAATCCGATGTGCCCGCCTTGCTCCGAAGCCGTGCGGCACAGGAACATATTGACAAAAGCAAACAAAGTGTTGAGGGTAGCTACCGGAAGCCCCAATTTCAGAATACGGTGCGTATATCTTTTCTTTAGTTGAGTGAAAAAAGGAAAGCTACCTAAAAGTGCATCACGGAAACGTAATTGATATATAAAGATACTGCATACGGTTGCTTGGGAAATCCAAGTTGCATAGGCAGCTCCATTAGTTCCCAGTCCGAATCCGAAAATAAAAAGCGGATCGAGCACGATATTCAGTATTAATCCGGTCCCACTGATATAAAAAGGAACTTTGCTTCGTCCGGCAGCATTGTAGATACCGGTGAAAGCCGCCGAAAGAAAAACGAAAGGCATCGCTGTGGAAACTATCCGGAGATAAGTTACGGCATTGTCGGTAATATGCGGAGCGAGTTCGTAGATACGTATAATAGGGCCTGCCAATATAAACAGCAATGCTCCCCAACATATGGATATAAGAAGTGCGATCGTGATATTGTGTGAAGCGAAGTGACGGGCGTCTTCCTGATTTTGCGCTCCGATGGATTGTCCGACACTAACTTCCGATCCCACCTTATTCAATAATGAAATAGAACCGGACATCCATGTAAGTATGCCTACCGAACCGATTGCTGCTACTGCTTCACTACCTAAACGCCCTACCCATGCCATGTCTGTCAGGCTATAGGCCATTTGGATGAAGGAGGTTGCCATAATAGGCATAGCCAGATTGAATAATTGACGGTTTATGGATCCGTGGGTTAAGTTTTTTATTCCTTGCATGGATGATTCTTTTGCTTGTCGTATGAAATGAGACGCAAAGATATGAAAAAACTATGCTCGGATATATCTATTCCTGCCGCGATTTTTTTCATTGATATCAAAGTATGGATACAATGTCTTTTTAATGGAATAGTGTTTTTTTATGTAGAATGAAGTGCGTTGAAATATTCCGGTAATTGCAAGCTGTTTAAGTTTTTTTAAATGGCCGGTCGGGCAAATCATACTAAATATTTGGAAAATATGCTCTATTTTTGAAGCACAATAATGGAAATTAATGAAATACATCTCTATCTTATCTTATGCTTTTGCGTTTCTGTTTTTGTACAGTCAGTTATCAATGGCAAAAGGCGTTGCGAGTGACGATTCGTTGTATACAAGAGAATATATCTCGCAGATATACATAGCAGAACCGGAACGTGCATTGAAACTATTGGATGAAGCGGAAAATCGGGGAACCATGTTGCCATACCTTATTAGCGATTTGCGTAGCATGGCTTATCGTAATATGTATATGAATAAACTGGCGTTTGATTATGCCCGGAAATCGTATGTCCTCGATTCTGTTTCACAAAATAATCCGGAACACTTGCTGCAAATGACGATAGCCTTAGCCGAACTTTCAAATCTGCTCAGTGAATATAAAGAAAGTATGAGGTACGCAATGCAGGGTATTGAATTTGCTCAAAGACAAAATGATATTAAGGCTGAAAGTAAATTACTTTTCTGTATCGGTGAAAATGAAAGGATGCTCTCTTTAAAAGAAAGAAGTTACGAACATTTTGATACGGCCATCCGGTTATTGCAAAATATTAAAGACAGGGAAGGGGCGGCCATGCTGTCGTATTTTTATGGGATAAAAATGGGGTATCTGCTTGATGACTCCCGCTATGATGAAGCTTTGGCGATAGGACTGCAACGGGAGAAACTGATTCATGCGATAGATTCGTTATATCAGACTCCGGAAGGGTATATTGACCGGCAATATGCTTATGTGTATTCAAAATTGGCATATATCTGCCATTTCAAAAAGCTATATATGGAGGCAGAGAAGTATTTTAACCGATATCTGTCTACCAAAGCTGCCTTGACGCCGGACGGGCAATATGATGCGACTCCATATCTGTTACTGAATAAACAATATGCGAGAGTTGTTGATATATGTGAAAATTTTAGGGCTGTATTACAACATCAGGATACTATAAACTTGCAGTATTTAAGTGTTTTGCAGAAACAAGTGAAGGCTTATCTCGGGTTGCATGACTTTAAAAAGGTGGCGGAATTGCGTGAGTCGATTTTGACAATAGTGGATAGTATGAACACTAGTGAAAAACAGAACGCAGCATTGGAATTGAGCATTGTCCATAAAATGAATGAAAAGGAAGAGTTTATTAAAGAGCAGGCTTTTCAATTGAAAGTCAGGAATATCTCGCTCTTCTTTTTCACTTGCATTACAGTTCTGATTCTATTCATACTATGGCGAATGTGGCGTCATACCTGTATTATCAAATATAAAAATCAGACTTTGGTCAAACTTATCAATGAGCGGATTGCCGGCATTGATGAAAAAGAGAAAGTGACCGGGGATGGTAATCGCAATGTGGATATAAAAGAAGATAAAGTTTCATGTATTGTAAGTTCCGTTCAATCAACAGGTGATGTACAAAATATATCAGATAATACAGAGGTGAATGAAGAAGAGCAAGAGAATAGAATATTATTCAATAAGTTGAATACAGTCATCATGCAGGAGAAATTATATCTTTCTTCAGAACTTGCCAGAGAAGATCTGGTGCCGTTAGTGCGAATGAATAATGCGCGTTTTGCCAAGATGATAAAAGAAAACACCGGAACTAATTTAAGCGGATATATCAATGATTTGCGAATCACCCATGCGATCAGGTTACTGAAAGAATATCCTAATTATACACTAAAGGCCATTGCCGAAGAATCCGGATTTAATAGTATGCCTACTTTTCATATCTTATTTAAAAGGAAAACCGGAATGACTCCGTTTGAATTTAAAAAAGCCCAAAACGAACTGGAATAATTGTTGACAGAATATTGCTGTCTTTTTATAGTTGCTGAATAATACATTTATAAAATAGCATCGGGAAATCAGCTCCCATTCCGTGGGGCGTTAATGTGCCCGAATACTTGAAAATGATATTTGTATGTCTTTGAGTCTTATAAATATTCATTTATATTTCTTTGATTTATAACAGGTTAATATTTTTATTAATAACTTTAGAACAAATCTTAATATCTTATTTTAAATACTATAGCCGCATTCATCTCAAATACACTTTCTTTACGTATAATATTGTATAATTACATTTGATGAATGTATGGACAAGAAGAAGAAAAGCCACAAAAAAGAATTTGACATAACAAGTGCCTTTTTAGCCAATATAAATCATGAAATCAGAACTCCCTTAAATGCGATCGTTGGATTTTCAGATCTGTTGGTGGATGCTGAAAATGAGGATGAACGGAAAGAATACGTTCAGATTATCCGCGAAAACAATGATATACTCTTACGTTTGCTGTCTGATATTATCGATATTTCTCAAATAGATGCCGGAGAGCTTGATTTTGAAAAAGATGATGTGGAGATTTCTTCTGTATGTAAGGATATTGCATGTGTTATGTCTTTCAGATTGCCGGATGGTGTTGAGTTGTCAGTGGAGAATGATTTACCGGAATGCCATATCGTGACTGACAGGAAAAGATTACATCAGGTTATCACAAATTTAGTAGCTAATGCCATTAAATTTACTCTTAGGGGAAATATCGTGATAGGATATATATTGAAGAATAAACACATCGAGTTTTATGTGACTGACACTGGGATCGGAGTTGAAAAAGAACAGCAAAAAAGGATCTTTGAACGTTTCGTTAAATTGGATGCTTTTTCACAAGGCGCCGGATTAGGGCTTTCTGTATGTCAGGTTGTAGTAAAACAATTTGGTGGGGATATAGGCGTGGAGTCCGAACCGGGTAAGGGTTCGCGGTTTTGGTTTACACATCCTTATACCACTTGCTTGTAAAAGTGCTATTTATATTTTAAAGCAGATAATATGAATGCTCTTTTGATTTTCTGCTGCCACAATGCCCGATCAAAGGTTTGACAGAGAAAATATTCACTCTAATTCTTTTGCATGAATGTTAATTGTCTGCAATGTATTCAATATATCGGTTGAAGTCACTCCATGACATTCTATTCTTAAGATTTTTTCCCAATCTTCCAAGTCCACGTTCCATTTGTGTATTTGGGGAAATTGGATGAAAAGAGTTTGGATGAGCTTCATATTTTGCTTATCCTTTATGGAGGTTCGGAAAATCAGAATTAGTTTTTGCATATTGGGACATTTTTTGTTGTGAATCGTTTCGTTATCGGATGTTCTGTTTTCTGTTCAGGACGCGAAGATACATCAATAAAAGTTTCTATAAAATTATTTTCGACGAACGCCCTTATTGTTTATGACGAAATGTATGATCCGGGCGACCAATAGGGATATTACTTATGTGTAGTAGAATGGGTACTTTCGCATGCTGTCTACTATGCATATTGATAATTAATATAATCTTAACCGAAAATTACTTAAAGAGTGGTGATTATTGAGGTTTTATTTTTGCAATTGCTTTTAATTGGCAATTGTCTTTCCTATTTTTGCATAATTCACGACATATATGGATATGCAATATATATTTGTGCGAATATTTGTGCTAAAATTTGAGAACACATCACCAATCTGTAGCTTTGGATAAAAATATTGAATACTTAACTGAGCGGATATGAGATTAAGCAGAATTATTTTGTGTATAATAGGGTATATAGTTTTAGATAATTTTCAGGCAGTTGTTTGGGGGCAGACAATCAGTGGCAAAATTACAGATGACAGCCAACAGCCGGTAGACGGTGCAACTATCGTGTTGCAAACGATGGATTCTATCTATGTAGGTGCATCCATATCCAATGCCGACGGCACATTTCTTTTAAATAGCCAGCCGGAGGAATATCGACTAATTATACAGCATCTTTTATATCAAACGAAACAGATAACGGGCCAGGGAAAGAATGTGGGGATCATTCAGCTTCAGCCCAAAGATTATGCTTTAAATGAAGTTGTAGTAAAAGCGGAACGGCCTCTTGTAAAAGTGGAAGATGGGCGTTTAGGATATAATCTTACGGCTCTCGCAGAAAGCCAAGTGGTGAATAATGCCTATGAAGCATTGACGAGATTACCGGGAATACAAGAGGATAGGGGAACATTGACTTTGGCGGGAGCAGGAAGTCTGACTGTAATCTTGAATGGGAAGCCTACAACGATGGATGCCGGGCAACTTGAAACCCTTTTGCGGAATACTCCGATAAACCGCGTAGAGAAAGTGGAAGTAATGTACAGCGCCCCTCCCGAATATCATGTACGGGGCGCAGTTGTCAATGTTGTTTTAAAGCGCTCGAATGATTACGCTTTTCAAGGGGAAATAAGCGCTGACTACAAGAACAAGTACTTCAACAGTGGCAATATGAAAGGAAATTTTCGCTTATCGACACCTAAAATGGCTTTTGACGTATTGTATGGGGCAAATAATGTGAAAAACATGGAATATATAGATCTATATTCCCGGCATACATTGAAAGGCGAACTATATGATATCACACAAAACGAACAATTGCGCAGTAAATATTGGAATCATAATCTTAGAACTGCATTTGAATACAACTTTGACGATAAGAATAATATCAATATAGCATATACCGGCAGCTACACTCCCGACCAATACAACAATAGCCGGACAAATGGTAATTATCAGACCAGTAATGTAGACAAATATATTGATACTCATATGAATAACATCATGTTGCAATACCATTCGGGCTTTGGGCTTGATATCGGTGGTGATTACACTCGTTATATTTCCAATAACAATCAGAGTCTGTTGGCCGATTATACGGATGGCGATCTGAGCCGTTTCTCTATGGTCGGTGGGCAAAGGATTGAGCGGTATTCTGTTTATGCAGATCAAAAACATCAGCTATCTAAAGAATGGAATTTGGGATATGGAGTGTCTTACCGGTTTGCGAAAGACCGGGATTTTCAGACTTACAGTCAGGTGACCGGTGATATCTATACGCAAGATACTTATTCCGACCTGAAAGAACAGACCGCCGGTTTTTATGTTTCATTAGGCCGGAATTATGCATCGGGAACTTCCTTTTCCATATCTGCTACGGGAGAATATTATACTATTGGTAATTATCATAAATGGGCTGTTTATCCGCAAGCATCATTGACTTATCTTAAAACTCCGAAGCATATATTCCAACTCTCATTGTCTACGGATAAAACCTATCCGAGTTATTGGGATATGCAGTCTTCAGTGAATTATCTCAACGGATATACGGAGTTGTGGGGGACACCGGGGGTGAAGCCGATGACAGCTTATAATTTAAATGGGAGTTATATCTTGAAGCAAAAATACATCTTCAATTTGTTTTTTATGCATACGTCAGACTATTTTGTCCAAGCTCCGTACCAATCTACGGAGAGACTGGCCTTGATCTACAAAAATACGAATTGGAATTACATGCAGTTGTGGGGTGTGAACCTTATCCTTCCTTTCAAAGCGGGAAATTGGCTTGATTCCCGTTTGACTATGACCGGGATGCAAATGCATCAACGTTGCGATAACTTCTTTGACATTCCCTTTGACCGGAGAAAATGGCTCTTCAGTAGTTCGTTGGACAACGCGTTTAAAATCAATAAAAACCTCTCTTTCGAGTTAATTGGCAATGTGCAGACTCCTGCTATACAAGGAACATTTGATATAGGGACCGTTTTCGATCTTACTGCTGGGGTAAAATGGAATTTTGCCAATGATAAAATAAGTTTGTCGGCACGCTGTAACGACATTTTTAATGAAGGAATGCCCAAAACAAAAGTCCGTTTCAAAGGACAGTATCTGGATATGAATAGTGCTGCTTATTCCCGGGCTTTTACGGTGCATTTCAGTTTTCGTTTTGGCGGATATAAGAAAAAGGAAATAAAAGAGGTAGATACATCCCGTTTCGGCATGTAATTTAAACGGATACAAGGGGATTGAATTCGGTTCAGTTTGAAATCTTGGGGATTAACTTTTGTAAATTCGAAAATCCCTCAGGTTTTTACGTTGATCCGTTTTTACATTTCCCCGTGTAAACCAGCATAATTTAGGTATAAAAAAAGAGAGCTACTATTATGTAACTCTCTAATTTTCAGTGATCCAGCTGGGGCTCGAACCCAGGACCCCAACATTAAAAGTGTTGTGCTCTACCTGCTGAGCTACTGAATCAATCCTTATTGCAAATCAGTTATTTCCTGATTGCGGGTGCAAAGATAGAGAGTTTTTTATAAATACCAAAATAATTTGAATGTTTTTTAGAATAGCTATGACAATACATTCATTTTATAGTTGTTGAAATAGCAAGTTAAGCAGATTGGATGCAAAAGCACTTTTAGGATTATGGTTGGACGGGAAATAATAAGAATTGAATATAAAATGTTTATTTATAGCATCTTATATTGGTCGTTATACCGAGATATTAAAAGTATATACTTAATGGAGTGTTAAATATAGATTGTTACTATGCAATAGTATAGATTATTATACCATAAAAGTATAGATTGTTGCAAATGAGAGGAATGTCTTTTAAGATGAACTGTTAAAGATGTTAATGTGGATAAGAGAGGGGAGAAGAATGCTTTGAGGGTAGGGAAGAATACTTTGTTTTTAGTGGGACGGATTTGAATATCGAAGATTTTGTGTACATTTGCCCAAAATTACGTTTTACATTATTATAATTGTATGGCAACAGTAGACGATAAAAAGATTATTTTCTCAATGGTGGGAGTGAGTAAATCCTTCCAGAATAACAAGCAAGTGCTGAAGAACATTTACCTTTCCTTTTTTTATGGGGCAAAGATCGGTATCATCGGTTTGAATGGTTCGGGTAAATCTACTTTGTTGAAGATTATTGCAGGACTGGAAAAATCATATCAGGGTGAGGTGGTCTTTTCACCGGGATATTCGGTAGGCTATCTGGCTCAGGAACCTCATTTGGATAATACGAAGACCGTGAAGGAAATCGTAATGGAAGGAGTACAGCCTATTGTAGACGCTCTGAATGAATATGAAGAAATAAATCAGAAATTCGGCTTACCCGAATATTATGAGGATCAAGATAAAATGGACCAACTCTTCGCACGCCAGGGAGAATTGCAGGATATCATCGATGCTACGGATGCATGGAATCTTGACAGTAAGCTGGAACGTGCGATGGATGCACTCCGTTGTCCGCCCGAAGACCAGTTGGTGGAAAACCTTTCAGGGGGTGAGCGCCGTCGCGTGGCTCTTTGTCGTTTGTTGCTTCAAAAACCGGATATACTCCTTCTCGATGAGCCTACCAACCACTTGGATGCAGAGTCTATCGACTGGCTCGAACAACATCTCCAACAGTATGAGGGTACGGTAATCGCCGTAACGCACGACCGCTATTTCCTCGATCATGTAGCCGGATGGATTCTGGAGTTGGATCGTGGCGAAGGTATCCCCTGGAAAGGAAATTATTCCAGCTGGCTGGACCAGAAGACCAAACGCATGGAAATGGAAGAGAAAACTGCCAGCAAACGCCGTAAGACTCTTGAACGTGAGCTGGAATGGGTGCGTATGGCTCCTAAGGCTCGTCAGGCCAAAGGTAAAGCTCGTCTGAACTCTTATGACAAACTGTTGAACGAGGATGTGAAAGAGAAAGAAGAGAAACTTGAAATTTTCATTCCGAATGGTCCCCGTTTAGGAAACAAGGTTATTGAAGCTAAACATGTAGCCAAGGCTTATGGTGAGAAGTTGCTTTTCGATGATCTCAACTTTATGCTTCCTCCCAATGGCATTGTCGGGGTGATCGGTCCTAACGGTGCCGGTAAGACTACCCTTTTCCGGCTTATCATGGGACTTGAGACGGTGGATAAAGGAGAATTTGAGGTAGGAGAGACCGTAAAGGTGGCCTATGTAGACCAGCAGCATAAGGATATCGATCCCAACAAGACTGTTTATCAGGTAATTTCCGGAGGTAACGAACTGATTCGCATGGGTGGGCGTGATATCAATGCGCGTGCTTATCTTTCGCGTTTCAATTTCTCCGGTGCCGATCAGGAAAAGCTCTGCGGAATGCTTTCCGGCGGTGAACGTAACCGTTTGCACCTGGCTATTGCATTGAAAGAAGAGGGCAATGTGCTGCTTCTCGATGAGCCTACCAATGATATCGACGTGAATACGCTTCGTGCACTTGAAGAAGGTCTGGAGGATTTTGCCGGATGCGCCGTGGTCATTTCACATGACCGTTGGTTCCTCGACCGTATCTGTACCCACATCCTTGCTTTCGAGGGCGATTCCAATGTATTCTATTTTGAAGGTTCATATTCTGAATATGAAGAAAACAAGATGAAACGTCTCGGAAATGAAGAGCCTAAGCGTGTACGTTATAGAAAGCTAATGAATGATTGATATCGATGTCAGTTTGACAGGTTTATAAATCATTCTATATTAAATAGAAAGCTCCGTAGATTGATTGCGGGGCTTTTTTTGTTTTAGAATGCAATAAAATGTTGGGCTTCCTTAAAAATTGAAACGAGAATGTAATGTTGTTTTAAATCTTATTAATTATATTTGCGCGTCAAAACATTAGTAATTAAAAAATTCTATTAACTAACAAACAGAATTATGAGAAAACATCTAGTTCATTTCCTGCTGGTTGCAATACTGACAGTATGCTCTGCCGCTACGTCTTTTGCCCAGACTACAGTGAAAGGTCAAGTTGTGGATGCAGAAACCGGTGAACCATTGATTGGTGCAGCCGTGACTGTTGCAGGAACTACCCAAGGTAGTGTTACAGACTTGGATGGTTACTTTACACAAAAAGTCGGCCAGAATGAGACTTTGGTTATCAAGTACTTAGGTTACAAAGAGTACAAAAAGAAAATTACTCAATCCGGAACGGTTAATTTGAGTACGATCAAAATGGCTGTCGATGCAGTAACATTGAATGACGTCACCATTACCTCTTCTATCGCTGTAGCCCGTAAAACTCCGGTAGCGGTTTCCACTATCGATCCAGTGTTTATTGAAGAGAAACTGGGTAACCAGGAGTTTCCTGAGATTCTGAAATCAACTCCAAGTGTGACGGCCTCTAAAGTAGGCGGCGGTTACGGAGATTCGGAAATTACTCTCCGCGGTTTTGCAGCAGCTAATGTGGCAGTGATGATCAACGGTGTACCTATGAACGATATGGAATGGGGCGGTATTTACTGGTCCAACTGGCAAGGATTATCGGATGTGACCCGTTCGATGCAGGTTCAGAGAGGTATGGGAGCTTCAAAACTTTCGACTCCTTCTGTCGGTGGTTCTATCAATGTCCTCACCAACTCGCTGGAAACAAAAAGAGGAGGAGGGGTTTACTATGGCATCGGCAACGATGGCAGAAACAAGATTTCCTTTAATATCTCTTCCGGTATGACGGATAAGGGTTGGGCGTTTTCTATTTTAGGTTCCAGAGATTGGGGAGACGGATATGTTTACGGTACTGCTTATGAATCTTATTCATGGTTTATAAACGTAGCGAAAAGAATAGGCGACAACCACTCTATTTCTTTAACCGCTACCGGAGCACCTCAGAATCACTATAAACGTTATGACAAACTGACGATCGCCGAATGGGACAAACAAAAGAGAGTAGGTATCGGAGCCGGATACCGTTATAATGCAACTTATGGTTTCGATGATACGGGAAGAGAATATTACGGTACGAACCGTAATTATTACCACAAACCCCAGATTTCGTTGAACCACATTTGGGATATCAATTATAAATCAAGCCTTTCCTCCACTTTGTACACCTCTATCGGTAACGGTTACGGTTATCGCGGAGTCGGTTCTTCATATTCCGCTTTGTATGGAGCGAGTGACGGTGTTCCTAACACTACTTACCGGAGAGATGACGGTACTTTCGACTATGGTGCTTTGAAACAGGCGAATGCCGAGGCGCCCAACGGTAGTCTGGCAGCCATTGCCAAAAATATGAACAACCACATTTGGGTAGGTTTGCTTTCTACATACAATAACAAGCTGACAGACAACCTGGATCTTCAGGCCGGTATCGACCTCCGCTATTACAAGGGAATGCACAAAGCTAAAATCGATGATTTGATGGGTGGGAGCTACGTGATCGATCCGGACCGTGCCAAAGTTCCTTATAGAAAAGACGATATTGCATGGCAGCAACAGCGTTTGTACATCGGTGATATCGTATACCGTAACTTCGACAGCTATATCGGACAATACGGTGTTTTCGGCCAAGTAGAATATTCTAATGACAAGCTGTCGGCTGTAGTTTCGGCCAATGCCAATGTCACTACCAACCAGCGTTACGGACATTTCTATGTAGATAATGAAAAATCGGACGTAATATCCAAATTCGGATTCGGTGTAAAGGGAGGTATCAATTACAACATCACTGAACACCACAACGTTTTTGCCAATGTCGGTTATTTCTCCCGTACTCCTTTTTATTCAGGTGGTATTTTCCTGAACTCACAGACCAGCAATGCTTTGAATCCCGATACTAAAAACGAGAAAGTTCTTTCTTACGAGTTAGGCTATGGTTTTGTGTCAAGAGTACTGAACGTGAATGTGAACCTTTACCGTACGGCATGGGACGACCGTTCTATACAGAAAACGCTGTCCGGTGCGCAGGAAAGCCCATATTTGATTATGAACGGTGTAGGTGCTCTCCATCAGGGTATCGAACTTGAATTCGTTTACAAACCCGTACGCGGTCTCTTCATTAACGGTATGTTCTCTATCGGCGACTGGACATGGAGCAAAAACGGCGTAACCGGACGTATCTACGACAAGAGCGGACAGGCATTAGACTATAATAATAATGTAGTGGAAATCGGTTCTCCGGAACAGGCCGTTTATCAGACAAATATGAAAGGTATCAAAGTCAGCAACTCCGAGCAGACTACAGCCGCTTTGGGTGTAAACTATGAGCTGATGAAGGGACTTCGCTTGGGTATCGACGGTCGTTTCAGTGGTCGCCAGTATGCCGATTATGACATTGCTTCTCAAGCAATTAAAGCTAACAAGAACAATCCGGTTGTCGACCTTGTTCAACCTTGGCGCATTCCGGCTGCTTATACATTCGATGCAAACATCAGTTACAGTTTCAAGATCGGCAATGTCGATGCAGTTTGGAGAGCAAATTGTAACAACCTGTTCAACGAAGCATATATTACGAGAGCTTTGGACAACGGTGCCAAGACCGGCGGTCACGATTGGAACGACGCTACTGTGTTTTACGGATTCGGCCGTACATGGATGATGAGCATGAGGGTTAAGTTTTAATAAAAATCTGAAAGATAACAAAGTATGAAAAAGATATTATATTTAAGTATATTTGCTACCGGCATATTAGCATTGGGTGCTTGCGATCACGAACCGGATTTTCCGGGGTTGGAGGAAGAAAGCCAGATAACCAACGTGCAAGAATATGTGGCCGACTATCAGGGAAGTGCATTTACGTCTGCCAATCCTGCCAAGTCCGTATTGCCTGCCTGGTTGCAGGATAAATATTACACCTGTGACAAGGGCTCAAAAGCAATGGTGAACTATAAATACATCAACGATGTGCCCGAATACGTATTGGCTGTATCAGATGCCACTGTATATACATTGACGGCCGGCGATTACACCGAAGTATGGGGAGAGGGTTCGTCTATCAACTATTTCTCTCCATCAAAGCCTGCCGCCACTTATCTGCCCGGTATCTTGGGCAATGCGATCGAGGCTCCGGTAGAAAACGCATTGCTCGTGGTGAATTATAACCAAGCCAACGAAGATGGCAGCCAACCTGCTTTTTCGGATGATTTCGAAACGAATACGCTGGATAAATGGGAGAATGTAACGGTTACGGGTTCTTATAAATGGCAGACTAAAGAATTTAGTAAAAATCACTATATCCAGAACTCCGCCTATAACCATAAAGCCGGAGCATTGGAATCCTGGTTGGTTACAGCTGCACCGGTTTCTGTAAAATCGGGAATGGTTCTTTCCATGGATGTCTTGCAGGCCAATTATGTAGATGCCGGTGGCCGGTTGAGTGTTTTGATCTCTACCGATCTGGCCGGATTTACCAAAGAAGATATCGGAAACGCCAATTGGGAGGATGTAACCTCCGAACTCGGTGAGTTTGCGAAATCATCTTCCGGCAGTGGCGATATGGTTCCTGTGCAAGACCTCGCTTTGGATAAATATGCAGGCAAAAAGATTTATGTTGCCATGAAATATGTAGGTGACAGTGAAACCGGTGCCACCACAACGGTCCGTATTGATAACATAGCTGTGAAAGATGCCGAGCAGCAACCGGTTGCTTACAAGAACGTGACGGCACTTTATAAGTATGCAGAACCTACTTGGAAGCTATATACCGATGTTACAGCATTGCAACCCTCTGATTATGAAGCAATGGGAGAGGACTTCCTGACAAGTGGTACGGCCGGAACTTATATCCCTGTTTATTTGTCACTGACTTATCCTTATGCTACCTCCGGAACCATTAAAGCAGTTGCATATAAACTATCCGACACTAAATATGCTGCCGCGGAGTTCCAAAAAGCGGCTACCGGCTGGGAATCGACTTCTGCTGCTGTAGAAATGACCGATGAATATGAGTACAACGGAAGCGAATGGGTCTATGTACGTACTGTTCCCAAGGCAGCTCTGAACATGACATTTGACGACCGTAAGGTCACCGATAATGATAAGACCATGATCGAAGGTTGGCTGAATATCACGCTTGAAGGAGGTTCTTTCTGGCTGGACAAGTCATATAGCGGTAACAATTATATCCAGTGTTCGGCCTACGGTTCTACTGTTACAGGTTTGCTTGATGCGTGGATGATCACTCCTGCGTTGGAGATCAAGAGCAATTATATTCTGAACTTCGATATGGTATCCGCTTATTGGATGCATGAGGCATTACATGTTTACGTTTCTTCCAATTTCTCCGGTGAAGACAATGCAGAGGCTTTGAAGAGCGCCACTTGGACTGAAATTACCGAGAATTTCACTTTCCCGAAGAATGAAACCGGATACAGTAAGTTTACCGATGTAGGTTCCTACAAAATGGACAGCTATGTAGGACAGACTGTCTATATTGCTTTCCAGTATCTGGGTGATAAGACAAAGAATGAGACTTCTACTGTGCAACTCGATAACATTTATGTAGGTGAATAAATCGGGGATGCCATAGTGCAAAAAAGAAGAGGAGACAAAATCCAAAAGTCTTCGGAAAAGTTATAGATTGTAACTGATAAATATAAAAGTGCCATATCAAACTCTATTTATGAGTAATGATATGGCTCTTTTTATTGTAGGTAAGTGTTGCCAAATGCTTCAAAATCCGGATAAAAAAATCGGATTTATCTCATCCGCATTACCACCGGATTGTGATCGCTGTAATCCAGCTCCGGAGAGAAGTAATCCAGTCCTTCCAGCTCCTCGCTGTGGAAGATATAGTCGATTCTGAGCAGTCTCTTGAAATAGCGGAAGGTGTACATGTAACCGTGGCCGCAGGTTTGGAAACCATCTTTCAGACGGTTGCCTTTCATGGTGTGGTAGGTATATGACGAGGGCAGGGAGTTGAAGTCGCCACACACCAGTGTGGGGTGGGGGGAGGCGGTTATCAGTTTGTGCATATGCTCTGCTTGGGCGGCACGTTTCACGAAGTTCTCTTCCAGTCCGTCGGTGAGTTTGAGGATGGCATGTTCGGTTCCGGTGGTATTGTCTTTTTTAAGTTCCTTTTCCAGCGTCCGTTTGTTGCTGCTTACTTCGGTTGTCTGGAGGTGATTGTTGAATATCCGGATACGTTTTCCGTTGATGTCGATGTCGCACCACATGCTACAGTTTTTACTGTCGGGGTATGTGATGAGTTGCTGGCTGAGTATGGGATACTTGCTGAATACGGCGAGTTGCAGGATCGGTGTTCCGGCGGGAGCTTGGGGAATAGAGTAATAAGGCCATGTGGAAAAGGCTTTTTTCACACTATCTACATTGAATTCGCGATTGCTGCCGAACTCCTGCATGCAGAGGATATCTGCGTGCTGTTCTTCCATATACCGGGCTATTTCTTTGCAGGAATATCCGGTCTGATCTCCATTAAAGGCATCTACGTTGTAAGTGGCGATGGTGAATGCCGCGAGGGAGGGGGGCGGAGAAGAGAACCGGATGACCCGGCTCAGATATCCCCAATTGCCTAAAATGGCGATGAGGGGGATGAGCAGCCAGACACGTAGCCGTATAGCCCAATAGATGAGTGCTGCGAAGTTGATCAGCAGCAATACCGGCAATGCCAAGCCGATAAAGGCAAAGCGGATGTGTCCGGCAGGAGACAGTTGGCCGGAGAAAGCTCCGGCAAGGGTGATACCTGCCAATAGGAAGGTTGATAAGATGGATAGGTGATAAAATAGTTTTGATACGGCTTTTTTTCCCATGGGCCTCTCCCCCTGCCCCCTCCCCGAAGGGAGGGGAAGTTTTATGTTCGTTACTTAATTCTTAATTTTTAACTAAATAATACTGTCATATTGCATGGCAGCTTTCAACTCCTAATTTTCAACTGAATAAATACTGCCATACTGCATAGTAATTTTCAACTTTCAACTCTCAATTTTCAACTGAACAAGGCTTTCAACTGAACAAATACTGCCACGCTGCATAGTAATTTTCAACTCTCAACTTTCAACTTTCAACTGAACAAGGCTTTTAACTGAATAAAGCAGCCTTTTCACTATCATCTTCAGCTTGTCCTGCGCTATCGGCTTCGTTATGAATTCATTGCAACCGGCATCCTTGGCGGCGTTCCGGTCGTATTCGTAGGCGAATGCACTCTGCATGATGATAGGCACTTCCGGAGAAAGTTCGCGGATGATTTTCGTAGCTTCCAGTCCGTTCAGATCCGGCATTTTGATATCCATCAGAATCAGATCCGGTTTGATTTCATCGAATAAGGTAACGGCTTCCATGCCATCCCGGGCACGTACCAAGTTGTACATCTTTCCGAGAATGGCATGCAGCAGTTCGTAATTGCTGTCTGTATCCTCGGCGATGAGGAGGGTAGGCTTGACACCTCCCGAATTGACACCTCCCGGATTGCCGTTTTCCGGGTTTGCGGGCGGGGCATCGGCAAATAGCTCCGGACAGGTATCTTCCGGATTCTCTACCTCCTTTGCCGGTAGCCAAAAGCTGAATGTGCTTCCCTTGCCCGGCTCCGAGGTTACGGAGATCCCGCCACCCAGCCGTTCGATGATCGTTTTGCAGATGGAAAGCCCCAACCCCGTACCTTGTGCGGTGCTGTTCAGCTTCATGAAACGTTCGAAGACCTTTCCCACCTTGTCGGGGGCAATGCCCGTGCCGGTGTCCGTCACATGGAAAACGATCCGTTCGCCCTCCCGCCGGTATCCGTAGCTGATGCTCCCTTCTTTGGTGAATTTAAAGGCGTTTCCTATCAGGTTGGAAATCACCTGGAAGATGCGGTTCTTGTCCGAATCGATAACAAGTATCTCGTCCGATGGTTCATAGATCAGTTCCACTCCGTCCGGTGTACGGAATATGTGTGCATCGTATATCTCTTTGCAGAGCTTGTGCAGTTTCACGGGGCCGGAGGAGAACTCCACGATGCCCGATTCGATTTTCGACAGGTCGAGTATCTCGTTGATGAGTTGCAGTAACCGTTCGTTGTTGGCGTCTACGATTTCGTAGTATGCTTTCCTCTCGTCGGCATCTTCGCTTTCGGCGATGATGCGGGAGAAACCTACGATGGCATTCAACGGAGTGCGTATCTCATGGCTCATGTTGGCAAGGAAAGCCGATTTCTGCTTGTCCGATGTTTCTGCTTTCTCTTTGGAGGCCTGCAGTTCGCGTTTCATCAGTTCCAGTTGGGTGATGTCCCATTCGATGCTGATGATGACCGGTGAGAAGTCCTTGCTGTCTACCTTTATCTTCTGTTTGTCCAGAATGAGGAGGTTGCCGTTTTCGTCTTTGCCTTCCAATATCCAGTGTCTGCCTGTTCCGGTGGCTGCAATTTCCATGTCCTCTTTCCGTTTCTGTTCGGCCAGTTCCGGCGGATAATAATCGAAATCGTTTTTGCCGATGGCATTTTCCGTGCTGACTTTCTGATCGGATATTTTCCGGCTGGATGATCCCTGACTGCATGATCCTTGATCGGATGCTTCCTGATCAGGTGTTTTCCGGTTATATGCTTCCTGATTATATGCTTCCCGGTTGCGGTATACGTAGCGGAAGTCGTTATTGATATCTTTCACAACGATGCCTGCCGGGAGAATCTTCATCGTGGTGTCCATGATCCGGTTCAGCCGTTTGATCTGCGACTCGTAGCGCAGGCGTTCCGTAATGTCATGCGTGAACGACCAATAACTGACCTCGCCCTCATCACTGGTGACATGATACATCGTCCCTTCAAAAGCTTGTATTTCCGTATTGTCCGGCACCGGATGATAGGCGATGAAGTCGGTATAGTTTTTCTCTTTCGTCTGTTCACATCTGCGTTGCCAGGCATTCGAGCCGGACATGTCTCCTGCCAACTCGTAAATCTTATAAGAGCTGAGTTCCCGGTCGCCCTGTATCTTGTGGTTCTGCCGGAACAGCCTGTTGGTAAATATCAGCGTGCCGTCTTCGCGGGCGGCAAATATGCTCTCTTTGGCGTTGTCGATGGCATGTGTGAGGGTGTTGATGTCATTCCGGTGGCGTTGTATGTCCGTCACGTTCTGTATATAGCCTTCCAGATAGTACGTACCGTCGGGCTGTTCCTCCCGGACGCAGGTCTGGATTTGCAGGTAATAGATGCTGCCTTTGTGGCTGATGCGGTAGCTTGCGCCATTCTCGTCGGGTTGCCGTTCGTTGTTCTCGAGCCATTGGGCAAACACGGCCTTGTCTTCTTCCACCACCAGCTCACAATAGCGGTCGATGGGGATGGACTGCAATTCTTCGGTACAGAGGATATCGGTATAGCCTTGATAGTAGAAGATGCGTTCATTGCTGGCATATTTCCACCGGCCGATCTGTGCTGCTTTCTGGATGGCTTTCAGCTCGCGGTTTGTGCGTTCCAGTTGCAGTTTGACGTTGCTCCGTGCAGTGATGTCCCGGTATTGGCATAGCACCATGTCGTCATACGGATGCATGATGCACTTGAAATAATAGGTGCCGTCCGGCAGCTCCAGCCTGTAATTCCGGCTGACGGTTTTTTGTTCGTCGACCACGCTCCGGAAAGTCGGTACCAGCTTCTCCCGCGTGTGCAGGGGCAACAGGTCGAATACGTTCTTTCCCAGGAGGAGCTCCTCCTTCAAAAACCAAAGATCGCTGTGTGTGTCGATGTCTATGCAAACGCCTTCCTGCGAGACCAATAGCATTGTATCGGCCGTTATCCGGAGAATTCTCCGGGCGTTTTGCGGATGATGCAATATTCTGTTCATGTGTGTATAGATTTATAGGATTTATGACTTATGATTTATGACTTATGAATCATGATTCGGAATTTCTTTTGGCTTTTTCCCACACGCCTGTCCCGCGTTTTTTCTTCAGGTAGCCGATTCCTTTCAGTACGTTGACGTTCATGAAGAGGAAGTAGTAGGGGATGAACAGGAGCTTGTTCTTTATCTGTTTGGTAGACAGATAGTAACCCCACAGGCCGAGGACGTAGAACAGGATTTGAAGTACCAACAGGACACCGTACAAGGTGCAGGAATCGCCTGCAAGCCCCTTCATCAGCAGGAGCAGCGCGTTGAGCGGCAGCAGCAGGAACAGCAGGAAGGGGGTGACGGACCATCTCAGCACCCGATGGGATACGTACTGGAAGCTCAGTATCCCGTAGCGGAACGGGTTCAGCAGAGGGCGTAGCCGCCAGATGGATTGCAGTCCGCCGGCGGCGATGCGTACTTTCCGTTTTTCTTCTTCGCGCATGTCTGCCGAACCGCTTTCGATGGCATATGCTTCCGTGCAGTAGGCGATGATGTATCCTTGCATGGCGATGCGCAGCGACAGTACGAAATCGTCCAGCAGCGTGTCGCGTTCCATTTCTGCAAACAGCTCCCGGCGCACGGCAAACAATTCTCCCGCAGCTCCTACGGCGGAGTACAGCCGTGCATCGAGCGCTTTCAGGGTGGATTCGTATCTCCAGTAGATGCCTTCTCCTCCGGAGGCGGCATTGTCTTTTGCCTGTACGGCAATGCGTTTTTCTCCGGCCACGCAGCCTACGCGCGGATCTTCAAAGGCGAGCACGATTTCGCGGATCGCCTGCCGGTTCACCATCGTGTTGGCGTCGGTGAACACGACGATAGGGGTATCCACCAGTTTCATCCCCCGGTTCATGGCGGCGGTTTTTCCCTGCCGTTCGGGTTGGAAGAAGACGGTGGCTTTCCCTTCCCAACGGGTGCGCAGACGCTCGTTCGTGCCGTCGTCGCTGCCATCCGTCACCCACACGATGTGCAGTTTCTCCTCGGGATAGTCCAGCTTGAGGGAGTTCGCCATCTTTTCGTCTACGATGTCCTCTTCGTTGAAGGCGGTGATGAAAAGGGTCACTTCGGGCAGATCCCGGTCTGCTGCCGGCAGCACGCATCTCACGGGCTTCACGAAAAGCTCTTTAAGCTTGACGAGCAGGCAGAGCACGATGCCATAGCCTAAATAGGTGTAGAACACGATGAAGAGGGCTGTCCAAAAGATGATTTCGATCCAAAGGGAATTATTCATGGCATTGGCGGTTAGTGATAAGTAATAGGCAGCTGGTGATAAAAATCAGTTTGAAGTTCATATTTACAGTCTTATTTATTTTTCATATATTCGCTTAAAAGTATAGGTTGGTGGCGTTCAAAGAATTTGTGCCTGAATTTGGTCCACATGATATACCATAACGCAGCAAAGGTCTTGTGTAATTCCTTAAAAGGACTACGTGGCGGGTATAGTTTCCTTACCATCTCTTTGTTCCACGGCTTGGTAAAAAAGCGCAGATAGTATTCATCCGTCGGGTTTACGATGAAATCGATTTTTTCTTCCCATTCGTACCGGTTCAGCATCAGGTCTCCTTCGGTAAACCAGAGCAGCTTGTATATCAACGATTGGTAAGGCAGGTAATTCAGGAATAGCTCACCATAGTTATTTTCATAATGGTCGGGCATTTTGCTTTTCTCAAAGAGTACGAGTTTGTTGTCTATATCCAGTATAATCCATCGGTGCGATTTCTTCGGAAATAGAAATTCCCCCAACAGGCTGGGAGTTTCCATGTATCCCCGGGATGCTACCCGGCATTGTTCGCTGATAAATTTTTCGGGATTCTCTACATGTTCCAACACTTGGTTGCAGATGACATAATCGAACTCTTTGTCTTTGAACGGTAAGTTTTCACCATCCGCATTGGCAAATATCTGGTGTGGATAGATCTTCATATCTCCACATCGGTGATAATTCTGGTCTGTAAACTTTTCAGTTACAACGTTGGCGCGATGAGACGGGTTGTGTCCCGGACCGACTTCCAATACCCAGTCTCTCTTTTTTATGTGCAGATTATCTCTGTCGTATGGTGTTCTTCTTTTCATACTTTATGAGTTTTACCGGTTATTTTATCAAGTTGGAATCCTCATCCTCATATTTTTCTTTTTGAGTAAACAATCCGGTGATGTTTTTCATCGCTCCGGCTACGCGTACTTTAAAGCTGTTCAGCAGGGTTCCGTCAGTGCCCACCGTGCCATATCCCGTCACTGCGCGTGCCCGGCGTTTGCGTACGAAAGCGATCTTTCCATACTTTTTCAATTCCAGTGCCAATGAGCCGTCTTCGCCACGGATGATATCCGTGCGGATACCCGTTTTCTGCGCCAGATCGGTGCGATAAGCAAACACCAGTCCGCGCACGCTCAGTTCCGGACGCTTGAATGCTTGCAGCCACAGGTGCGTGTCACGGGCGAATTCATAGAATTTCAGTCCCAGCCATGAGTGCTCCTTGTCGGGGATGTAGCTCCACAGTGAGCTGACGGCCACGATACCGGGACGTTCGAGGGCTTCCACCATCGTTTCTACGTAGCGGGGCGGATACAAGGTATCCGAATCTATGTTGATGTGGTATTTTCCCCTTGCATGGTTCAACCCGCACAGGCGTGCGAAACCGCAGCTGTGCCGCGTTTCCGTGTAATAAGGCACTCCGGTGGCCCGGTATATCTCGGCCGTGCGGTCTTTCGATTCGTTGTCTACCCCGATGATTTCTACCGGATAGCGGCACTGCATCTCGCTCAGCGACCACAGGCAGGCCAGCAGATGCCGTTCTTCATTGTATCCGATCAGGGATACGGTGACCAGTGGCTGTTCGGACTGCAATCCGGCCAGTTTGCCGCGCACTTCTTCGACGACTGCTGCCGGTGCATAGGAGAAGGGTTTCCCGTAGACTTGCAGATATTTGCTGTACCATTTCTTCATATTCTGCTTTTTGAGGTTATCTTTTTAGAATCAGTTTCTCGATGCGCCGGATACAATTGTATCCGAATAGCTTTATAAAGAAGGTTCTCGTGCGGTAGTAAATGAACGCCTGGTGTGAGAACCAGGAATTCTGATAGTGATGGATGGCATAGGTGTTGCCGGTGACGATCACCTCTCTGGAGTCGAATATCTTCGGAGAGAAAAAATCGTTGGGCAGCACATATACGGCTTTTTCCATATCCAGGCCCTTCAGTGCGTCGATGTTGCTGTCCGTCAGATTGACCACCGGCTTGAAGCGCTGGATGGTTTCGTTCATGATTTCCGGCAGCATGCGGATATCCATCTGTCCGTTTTCCTGTATGAAATTTCTTCCTTTATAGTAGTCCAGACAGGCCTTTATCCAGTCGCATCCTTTTTCGGCCCCGATTATGGCGGCTTCGATCGTGCCTGCGTTTTCCGCACCGACGAAGTAGGGGAGATCCAGCAACGGATCGAAGCTCTTCAAGACTTCCACGTCCGAGTCCAGATAAATGCCGCCGTAGTTGTAGAGGGCGTACAGGCGGATGTAGTCTGCGGCAAAAGCATACTTCTTGACCCGAAAGGCCTGCTCTACCCAGGGCACTTGCGCGATGTCGAACCGTTTCAAGTCCCATAGCATGATTTCATAGTCCGGCAGATGGACTTTCCAACTGTCGATGCATTTTTGTATCTTCTGAGGATAAGGGTCGCCGCTCAGCCAGCAGAGGTGTATTCGTTTGGGTATCATATTTTTCTGATGTTTTGAGGTGGAACAGGCAGTGCCGGCGTCTTCGTGCACGGCACTACTTCGCACAATACTTTCTGCATCTGGCACTTCCACGACAGATTTCCGATGCTGTCGCGTATCTCCCGGCCGGTCATCGGCAGCGACCGGCAGAAGGCCACTATGCCGTCGATGTCCACTGCTGTCTCGTCCGCCGGAATTTTCATCACGTATGCCTTGTCGTCAAAGTCCTCATCGGTTTCCGAATAGGCGAACGCAAGCCCGCGTGCGGCATATTCACGGTTTTTCAATGTTTTGATGTGGGTGATGCCGCTCCGGTGGCGGCCCAGGCTGCCTATCCCGAAATCGGCATGTTCGAAGAGCTCGTCCAATTCGAGGCCATGCCGGGCTCCGTGCAGAATGACGTAGGGTTCCAGCCCGTGTTCACGGATGAGGGGCAGTATTTCTTTCCGTTCGCGTTCGCCCGTCAGTTCGCCTACGATGTGGAAATACACTTTGTAGGATCGTCCGCGGTCGTAGTAGGCAGCCAGTCCGCGCACCAGGCGGTCGAATCCGTGCCAATAATGCACTTCGGCCACCCCTATCAGATGCAGTTCGTCCGAAGTGTCGTTCATGTGCTGCTTGAGTGGCACGGCATCGAAATCGATGCCGTTGGAAATGCGTATGGCCGGAATGCCGAAAATGTTTTTTGCTGCTGAAAAGGTGACGATTGCGTCCAGTTGCTTCGCCAGTTTTTTGCGGAACAGGCGGTCGATGTAGAGTTTCAGCTTCATTCCGGTGCTGGCGTACTCCTGGTCATAAGGATACGTGGGGATTTCCATGACCACATGCCTCACTTGCCGTTTAAGTTCTTTTATCAGGTTGATGGTGAAAGGATTGGCGTTGTGAAAAGACCGGATGTATACCAGCTCGATGCCTTCGCGTTGCGCATACTCGCAGATGGGACGAAAGAAAAACCTTTTTTTGGCCTTTGCCATCTTTCCCGATCCGAGATCGGCTATCACTTCATCGTTTACCATCCAACGCCGGTTGCCGTCGCCTGTGATCTGGTAATAACACATCCGTACGTCCGCCCCGCATTCGCGCAGTGCTTTTGTCTGGTATCGGATTTTTTTGCTGATACCGTTTGCTTCGTCAAATCCGTGAAAGATAAGAAATAATAATTTCATTGTTTGCTTTAAGGATTTCTTTAGTTATTTTACTTTTTTCGTTTGTGCGCTATTTTTTGTATCTTTCCCATCAGGTCATACTCGCGCGTGATTTGTATATAAATCCCAAAGATAGTGAAACTTACGATACTTTTCAATATAAACGTGAGAAAAATATTCCCGTTGTTTGTCAAGTAATGTAGCGGGATGAGGGCGGCCGCTATGAGCATGCCTGCAATGATGGGCGATGTGAACTGGCGCAGCAGTGTCCACATGCTTCGCCGGAGCGTCACGCGGTACATCTGCCAGTAGCACTGGATGAAGTTGACGCAGAACGTGGTGACGATGCACCATGCCACGGCTTCCAGCGTGCCGAACCAGAAGATGCCGAGCAGCATCCCCGTCACATTGAGCACGGACGAGAATACCCCGCAGACGAACAGGCTGCGCGTGTCTCCGGCAGCCTGGAAGATGCTTCCGGAGGAGGAGAGGATGATCTGTACGCCGACCGAGAGCGTGAGTATGCGGAACACCGGCACGGACGGCAGCCATTGCTGACCGAAGATGATCAGCGTCACCTCTTCGGCCGTGAAGAACAGCAGCACGCTGAGCGGTACCCCGATGAAGGCGAGCAGGCGCAGGATGCGTTCGTAGGCCGAGGCAAGCCGGTTCAGGTCGTTCTGGTAATCGCTGAATATGGGGTGCATCACCGGGGTGACGACTTGGGTGATGTTCTGCAACGGCAGCATCATCAGGCGGTATGACTTCTCGTAATATCCCAATTCCGACATGCCCATGTACTTGCCTATCAGCAGTTTGTCGAGGTTGCGGCTGAAGTAGTTGATGACGTTGAAAAGGAACTGGTAGGCGGAGTAGGAGAATATCTTGCGGAGGGCGCCCCATCCGAGCGTCATCGCGGGGTGTTGCGGGTAGCGTTTCAGCGAGATGATGAAAAGGAGGATGCTGGAGAGGATCGGGCTGATGATCAGCGCATACAGTCCCGCGCCGTTCAAGGCGGCTATGACGGCGGCCGTGCCGCTGGCCACCTGCACGGCGAAGCTGCGGAGGGCGATGAACTTGAACTCCTTGTTCTTGAAAAACAGGGCATTGGGCACGATGGTGGCCGAAGCGAAAAAGAGGTTCACGCAGAGCAGTTGGCACAGGGTGCGCAGGATGGGGCTCTCGTAATAGGCGGCAATGGGCCACGAGGCGGCGAAGAAAAGCACCGAAAGGCCGGCGCCCATCCAGAGGGTGAAGGAGAAGATGTCCGACAGGTCTTTCTCCGTCAATGCCTTGTTCTGCACGATGGCGGGCGAGATGCCCATGTCGGTGAAGATGCCGAAAAAGGCGATGATGACCGTGGCGATGGCTACGATGCCGAAGTCGTCGGGCGTGAGCAGGCGGGCCAGTACTCCGGCCACGACGAGGGAGATGACGATGCCGCTATACTTGGCGAGCGCGGTGTAGAAGACACCGGAAAAGAGCTGTTGCTTGAGATTACTTGCCATAAGCGTCGATATATGCGTTTGCCACCACCTCGAGATTCATATGCTGCCGGGCGTAGCGGTAATTCTCTTCTCCCTTGCCCTGTTCCGCCAGCCGTCCGGCCTGTTCCAGCGCACGTACGATGCCGGCGTTGTCGTCGGGAGAGAAAACCGGGTTTCCGGTCTCGCGCAGCAGTTCGCCCACATTCCCGTTGTCCGGGCCTGCCACCACTTTCCGGAACAGGAAAGCTAAAGGGACGTTGCCCGAGTTCAGTATCCGTTTCCTCTGCACGAATATCACGTCCGATGCGGCGATGTAATAGGGGAGCTCGTCGTTGTCGATCAGTTCGCCGTTGGCGCCTGCCCGGATGTTTCTCAGGCGGAGCAGAGCCGGTACAAGGTAGTAGCCGGCCAGCGAAAGGAGCCTTTTCAGCGGATTGCGCTGCCCGGGATGTTTGGCAAACGGGAACATCCGGGGGGCCAGCAGGAACTTTCTTTTATTCCGCAAGGCGGAGAAAGCGTCCAGCACCATGCGGATCTCTTCGCGGTTGCGGAATTTTCCGAAGGCGGTGATGATCATTTTATCGGCCGGAAGCCCTAAGTGTCTGCGGGCTTCTTCGCGTGAGATGCTTTCGTTGTAGGTGTTTTCGTAGATATGGTGGGGGATGATGACATTCTGGCTGCCGGGATGCGCCTTTCCGAATTCCTCCTTGCTGTATCGCCCCATATGCACCACTACGTCGCTGCACGATTCGATGAGCCCGTATGCCTGCCGGATGACCGGATTGGCATTGTAGTGCGGACAGGCGTTGTGCCTTGTATAGACGATCTTGCTCCCGCCGTCTTTGAAGTGGCGTATGCGCTGCCGCAGACGGTCTATCACGGAGATGTCCGTACAGTTCCATCCCACCGCCTCTTCGGGCCATTGAAAATGGATGATGTCATAAGGTTCATCCTTTTCCCAGAAATCCCGGCCGGAACAATGCACGTCGATGCCCTGCTTGCGGATGGCTTCGCAGAGTACAGGGACGAAGAGATTGTCTGTGTCGTCTTCTCTGAATACAATTAACACTTTCATATAGATGGGTTTCTCTTGAAATTCGTTTTTAATGGAATAAAAAATCGGAGTTTGTCTTTTTTCTTAATCCATAACCTCCCTCATTCCGGAATTAAGAAGCAAAACAGCCTTTTATAATAAAGGCAAATTTAAGCATAATAATCGATAAATTCAAAGAAACCGGTACGGATTAGCGGATTATTGATAAATAATGGGGCCTCTCCCCGGGGGGCCTCTCCCCGGCCCTCTCCGTAGGAGAGGGAGTAGGGAGATACTCCTGTTTATCAATTAATCGGTCACTAATATTAAATTAATCGGTCACTAATATTAATTAATCGGTCACTAAACTAACTCAGCTCCCTCTCCCACGGAGAGGGTTGGGGAGAGGCTTTCCCCACGGAGAGGGCTGGGGAGAGGCTTTAAAACAGTATTTCCAGCAACTTGTTCGAAATTTGTACGATCCCCTCCGGTTCTCCTATCTCGAGATACCTGCACGTATCCCGATAAAAAGTGATCAGGAACGAGTAGACGCACATGTTTTTTATCTCTTTTTCATAATTGGAGATCAAAGGGTAATTGATTCCGGTCTGATAGTAGACTTCCCGTTGGGTGAGATGGCAGTGACACCGGTAGAGCAAAAGGTTTCTTCCTGCTATCCGGCTGATTTCCTGAACTGTCCGACGTATCATGTCGGTATCACTCTGGTAAATGATTCTTTTTTTAAGTTTTTTTTTCTTCATAATGATTTCACTTTTTAAATGACCGTGCAAAGTGACAAAATAAAAAGGAAATATTTGTTACTAAAAACCGTAACAGATATATGAAAACAACTTCCGAGCTTTGCTGCCGGATATTTGTGTCCGTCATTAAAAAATATATTTATGAAGCAGAATTTTTATTTCAAGCACGACGCCCCTTCGGCTACCAACCCGAAATTAGCAAAACTTCTCCAAAAAGAAGGGGCGAGAGGATATGGCGTCTATTGGCTTTTGATCGAACTGTTGCGGCTGCAGACAGATTTTAGCCTGCCTGTCACCGAGACCGCAGGCTTGGTGTCAAGATTGGGGTACACGCAAAAAACGGTGGTGGTTCGCGTTATCGAAAACTATGATCTTTTTTCGGAAGAAAACGGCATGTTTTTTTCTGTCGGATTGATAAAAAGAATGGAGAATTTCTTGAGCAAACGTGACGAGATGTCGAAGGAACTCGGGGGGAGCTTGGAGGATAATGCGCTGATAATCAACTCCCGTTTCCTGCATAACGCGCGTAAAGAAGAGCAGAGAAGAGAAGAACAAGAAAATAACTCTCTCACAAGAGAGCGTGTGAGGGGAGTTCTTTCGATGGATGAAGCCATCGCCCTTTTGCCCTCCGAGCAGGTGTGGTGCGAAGACATGGCACGCCTGTCGGGGCGGGGAGTGGAGTTCGCCGCCGATCTGCCGCAACTGCTCCCGTCGTTTACCGCCTTTCTCCGTCTGCGGGGCGAAGAGCACACGGTGACCGGACTGAGCGATGCCAAACGGCGGTTCATGTACTGGATGAAATCCGATGAAGGGCGGCAGGCGTCGGAGCAACTGCACATTCCGGCCGATGCCGGAGAAGAAAACGACGCCTACCGCTACGAGACGCTGACCGGAGAGCAGCGCACTTACATGGGACGCCCCATACCGGCCGATGCACCGCCACGCCCTAACTCATGGGCGGTGTGGGACGACCAGACGGAGGCATGGACACGCTGAGCACCGTCCTTGCAAGTGCCGGAAACGGTGATTAGGGGCGGTAAGAACCGTGGGAGGCCTCTCCCCAGCCCTCTCCGTGGGAGAGGGGGCTAAGTTAGTTTAGCAAACAATTATTTAATTAATTAATAAACAGGAGTATCTCCCTGCTCCCTCTCCCACGAAGAGGGCCGGGGAGAGGCCTTTTTCCAAATATGAGAAATTTTCATTCTTTCAACATCGAAACCTCCGGACGTACCGGCGGCAAAATAAAGACTCACTGTCCGCAGTGCCACGACCTGCGGCGCAACAAACGCGACAAATCCCTTTCCGTGAACCTCGACACCGGATTGTGCCACTGCCATCATTGCGGATGGAGCGCCCATGTGCCCGACGAAACCGAGCTGCGCGAACGCGAAGAACGGCAGGCCCGCAAGCGGAAAACCGCTTTTTCCTCCTCTTCCGTGCCGGCACATTTCCGCCGCCCGACGTTCAATCCCGCCGCGCTGCTGCTCTCCGAACGGATGGAGCGCTGGCTGGTGGAAGAGCGTTGCATCCCCCAGTCCGTCATCGCCGCGCTGCGGTTCACGGAACAGACGGAAACGATGCCGCAGACCGGACAGCAGGAGAACTGCCTTTGTTTCAACTACTTCGAAGAGGGTGCACTGGTCAATGTCAAGTATCGTAGCGGCGCCAAGCATTTCAAGATGGTCGCCGGTGCCGAGCTTATCCCGTATAATATCGACGCCATCGCGGATACCCCCGAATGCATCGTCACCGAGGGCGAGCTCGATGCCGCCTCCTTCCTCGCCACCGGCCGTGCGGATGCCATATCCGTGCCCTCCGGCGCCAATGGAAACCTCACCTGGCTCGACCGTTTCGTGGAGAGCCATTTCGAGAACAAACGGCTCATCTACATCGCCGTGGATACCGATGCCGCAGGCTTGAAGCTGCGTGCCGAACTTCTCCGCCGTTTCGGCCCCGAACGCTGCCGCATCGTCACCTACGGGCCGGAGTGCAAGGATGCCAACGAGCATCTGGTGAAGTATGGCGTAGAGAGTCTCCGCATCGCCCTGTCGCAAGCCGAAGAGGTGCCGCTCGAGGGCGCTTTCACGGCCGACGATCTTGCCGTGGAGCTGCGTGCCCTTTACGAAAACGGCTTCGGTCCGGGCGCCGAGACCGGATGGGAGAATTTCGACAGTCTCTGCACCCTCGAATTGCAGCGCCTGCTGATCGTGACCGGAACTCCCGGCTCCGGAAAGTCCGAATGGGTGGACGAGCTCGTCCTCCGCCTTTGCCTGCGCCACGACTGGCCGGCCGGCTTTTTCAGTCCGGAGAACATCCCGATCGTCTACCACCTCCGCAAGTTGGCGGAGAAGCTCACCGCCCGGCGTTTCCAGCCCGGTCTCGGAATGACGGAGGGGCTTTACGAGCGTATCACCCGTTACTTGGCAAAGCACGTATGCCATATCCTGCCCAAAGAGGACTTCACGGTGGATGCCATCCTGTCGAAGGGTAGGGAACTGGTGGCAAGGCGGGGGATTCGCATCTTCGTTATCGACCCCTTGAACCGGATCGAACACGACATGCGGCCCGGACAGACCGAAACGCAATATCTCTCGACCCTGCTCAACCGGCTCTCCGGCTTTGCCACCCGAAACCACTGCCTGGTAGTGCTCGTGGCCCATCCGCGCAAGATGAACCGCAATGCGATAACAGGGCAGACGCCCCGACCGGAAATGTATGACATAAACGGTTCGGCCGATTTTTACAACAAGGCCGATTTCGGAGTGGTGGTGGAGCGGGATGATGCGACGGGCGTCGTGCGCATCCATGTGGAGAAAGTGAAATTCAAGCACTTGGGGCATCCGGGAGAAGCGCAATTCGTCTACGATCCCGTATCCGGCCGCTATCTGCCCTGCGAGGAGGACAAGTCTCCCCAGACCCCACCCGAACGGAGGGTGCGGGAAACCCGGTTCGACAATGCCTGCTGGCTGCCGGAAAACACGGAAGAAGGGGTTCTTGAATTATGATTTATGAATTATGACTTATTTTTGTGGACGTAATTCACACCCCGCACCTCATAAATCATAACTCATAAATCATAACTCATCATTCATAAATCATCATTCATTTTTATTGCGTAATTTTGGAACAATCTCCTTATCACCTTAGAATAAGGACTTTGGGCAGATAACCCAATTTTGAGGTAACGATTTGCCAACCGTTCTTGTTGCTGTATTCTGCTCAGCTATGCTTTCTTAGCAACTCGTTGTGTATGCAAAAGTAGTATAATTATCCGATATACTTGCCACTGTTCAAAAGAAAAATACTATCCTTTATCTCTTCTCTTGATATTGTGTTGTTTTACCTTGTGATATAGGGTAGGTATGCTTACTTCCAACAGATAAGCGGCTACCCTATAGTTGCCACGGGCGTATTCTATGGCTTGGATAATGCGTTTCTTTTCTTCATCCTTGTTAGGTTTGAGGGATAAAGGATAGTAGTATGCCCGTGTATTGCCGAGTTCCAAATCTTCTTTGCATATGAGTTTGTGCTCTGCCAACAATACGGCGGCACGTACCTTTTGCCTGAGTTCACGAACATTACCCGACCACTTGTTGAATAGTATCGCAGTACGTGCGGAGTTGTCAAAGCCTTGTGTCTGACGCTTGAATTCTTTGTTGGCTTGCTTCCGGAAGAACTCTGCCAACGGCATGATGTCATCTTGACACTCCCTGAGCGGTGGAACGGTTATCGTAAAGTCCTGCAAGCGGTATAGCAAATCCTGCCGAAACCGCTTTTCGATTACGGATCTGTTCAAATTCTCGTTGGTGGCGGCTATTATCCTCGCATTGAATGTTCGGTCTGCTTTTGCCCCGATTGGTCGGTATTTCTTTTCCTGAATGGCTCTCAATAACATTTGTTGGGTTTCAATCGGGAGATTGCCCACTTCATCAAGAAACAGCGTTCCTCCGTTGGCTTCTTGGAGAAATCCTGTTTTCGCTGCATCCGCACCTGTAAACGCCCCTTTCTCGTGTCCGAAAAATGCAGAATAGGTCAGTGCAGCAGAAAGCGAACCGCAATCAACGGCAACGAAAGGCTTATCCGCCCGTTTGCTGTATTGATGCAGTTCCCTTGCCAAGTGTTCTTTGCCTGTTCCGCTCTCGCCCAATATCAATACGCTCAACTCGGTTGGAGCAACCAAACGGATGCGATGATGTATTTTTTGAAATGCTTCGCTCGTCCTTTGGAGAATGGTATGAGGATTGTGCTTCTTGTCTTCCTGCTGTAATTTCCAAATGAGTTGCGGCAATTTGTCTTCTGCCAACTGCATAGGGATGTAGTCCGTTGCTCCCAATTTCATCGCCTTGACTGCCGTATGGACTTCGGAACGATTGGTTACAATAATGAATGGATGCGTTTTGCCATTGCTACGCATCCATTCCAATAAATCCACACATTCCCCGTCTGATAGATGTGAGTTTGTTATAATGACATAGTTCCCATTAGCCAAAAGACAACGAGCTGATTTCAGGCTGTATAATCCTTTGATTGGAAAACCTACTCTTCGTATGAGTTTGCAGATATATTCGTTGTGTTTTGGATTTGAATCAATGACAATTATTTCTATACCATTATGCTGCTGTCCCATTAAATTATTTATTCTCGCTCACGACTTGAATCAATATCTTTCTCTATTCCATTTATCCCATCTTTGAACGAGCGTACACCTTTGCCGATTCCTTTCATCAATTCGGGAATCTTCCTGCCACCAAAGAAAAGTAGAACAATCAATGTTATTAGTAATACTTCCTGTATTCCAATACCTCCAATAAAAAGTGGTGTCATAGATAATAGTTCTTTACTCGTTTTCTTAATCTAATTCATTTTCCTGCAACCACTTTGATAAATGGTCTGCCACTTCAATGTTATTCAAGTCTGAGAATGGAAAATGCGTATTTCCATGCAATCCGATTTCCGGCAGATGTATTACCGTCACATCACCGCCCAAGTCGTTGAGCATCTTCGCCCATTTGCGCATCAGGTGCAGACGGCGTGTCCATTCATAAAGTTCCGGTCGCTCATCAGTTTCGGGCAGATTGTCTCCGTAATAGACGATAATCGGAATTTCCGTGTACTTCATAAAGTCGGACATCGGCACTTCTACCCCTTCCGTTTTCTTCGATAAGGTCAATATCTTTCCTTCTTCGGGCACTTGCCTCTCCGGAAATGGAATACCACCGCCCGGTTCGTATGAAACAATCGCCTTGATATTGTCCGTTTTGAGCAAGGTGCGCCAACCTACCGGACCGCCTTGCGAGTGGGTGACGAATATTGCCGGACCGATTTTATCAAACAGGGCGGCATAGGCATCGGAATAGACCTCAAAATCCACAGAGCCGATATTGGGTGTCATCTGGCGGAAATACTGGTTGAGTGCTTCCGTATCACGACTGAATTGTACACCCTCGAAATAGTCAGGATATATCCCTACACGAAAACGGTTGAACCATTCCTCTTCATCAAAGGCAGGAGAGATAGTAACGGTTTCCGTGCCGCGCCCTGCATTACCACGCCGAGGTTGGTCAACAAGGTAGGTGGAGAAGCCACGCCGCAGGAAGATATTCTGAAATCCCTCCCGTCCGTCCGGTGTGGTTTCCCACGTTTTGGAGAACTGGCCTACACCGTGCGCAAAAACAAGTGGATATTTCCGTGCATCGACAGGCTTTTGATAGAACACGTAGGCATGGTCGCCGTGGTAGTTGCGCCCCAATGAATCGGTCAATACCGTGCCACCTACGGCGAAGCTGCCTTGTTCGGCTATCTGCAAAACATTTCCGTTGTGGGTGTTGCAACTTGACAATAAAGCAACGACCGCCATATAGAAGATTATCTTTCTCATACGTTATTTCTGTATTTTCGATTCCTGCAAGGGATCGTAACGGCTGCCGACAACGGGAATTGCAGCTACTGCCTTTTCCAATTCTGCCATTTCTTCTGCCGAGAATACAATGTCGCAAGCCCGCAGGTTTTCTTCCAAATGCGAGAGCTTAGTTGTGCCGGGAATGGGGACTATAAACGGTTTCTTGCTCATTAGCCAAGCCAATGCCACCTGCGCAGGGGTTATTCCTCTTGTCCGTCCGAAAGCGTTCAGAACTTCCACGATACGATAGTTGGCACGAATGGCTTCGGGCTGGAAACGTGGCAAAGTTTGGCGGTTGTCATTGGAGGTGTCGAATTGTGTGTATTCGTTAATCATACCACCGAGGAAACCTCTGTTAAGCGGACTGTAAGGCACGAAACCGATACCTAACTCATCACAAAGAGCCAGTACGCCGTTTTCCTCAACCGTGCGGTGCATAAAGTGATATTCGCTTTGGATAGCCGTAACAGGGCAGACCTTGTGCGCACGGCGGATTGTTTCCACATTGACCTCGCACATTCCCCAATGCAGAATTTTACCCTCTTTGATAAGCTCACCGCACGTTTCCGCCACTATCTCGATAGGCGTGTTCGGGTCTATGCGGTGTTGGTAGAACATTCCGAGCGTTTCCACTCCGAGATTACGCAGGGAGTTTTCGCATACACGGCGAATGTTTGCAGGGGTACTGTCTTCTTCGGTCTTTACTTGTACGCCGTTCACGAACTTATGTCCGAACTTCGATGATACAAATACCCGGTCGGTATAGCCTTTCAGTGCTTCACCTACCAACTTTTCATTGACGTGATAGCCATAGCTCTCCGCCGTATCGAAAAGGGTAACGCCACGTTCTACCGCTTCACGCACCAACGCTATTTCCATTACCTTGCTCGGATATTGACTGCGGTTGTGGTTAAGTCCCATACAGCCGTAACCCATTGCGGACACGGTAAACGCAGCCTTGCCGTTACCCAATGTACGTTGTGTGCGAACAGCCGCCATACTTGCCGGAATGGTTGTTGCCGATGCCGATGCAGACGACTTGCCTGTAATGGCTTTTTCCGCTGCCGTTACTTTTTCCAATGTCGGTGCGATGCAGAGTGCCGCACCAGCCAATACCGTCCGTTTCAAGAAACCACGGCGGCTCATTTCTGTGTTGTTTACACGGTCTTGCTCCTTTTTCATACTTATCTGTTTAATTGTCAATTTTATGTATGCAAAAATACATGGTTAGATTTATCAGTCCAGTATCAATACCACAGATAAAAAGACCAATTTTATCGTTCTGCATACTGCATCTGTGAAAATGGTAATATAGTCTATAATTCTGATACATTCCGACTTACATTTATACACTACTTTTGCCGATAAATAAGTAATTTTGCAATACCAATAGAATGAAGCCATGAATGGAGTAATGAAAATAGATACAGTCCAGCAGTACAATGATTATTTCGGTGTGGAAACTCTGCATCCGTTAGTCTGCGTCATCGAAGGAAAACGTGCAAAGCCGTTACGGTTTTGCAAGAAACTATATAACGTGTATGCAATCTTACTGAAAGATACGGATTGCGGCAATTTAAAATACGGTCAAAGTATTTATGACTATCAGCAGGGAGCCATGCTATTTCTTGCTCCCGGTCAGGTAATGGGGTCGGAAGATGACGGGGTGTTGCACCAACCCGAAGGGTGGGTGCTGGCTTTTCATCCTGAACTTTTACGAGGCACACCATTGGCAAGCCTTATCAAAGAATACTCTTATTTTTCATACAATGCCCATGAAGCCCTGCATTTGTCGGAACAGGAACGCCGGACGGTTATCGAATGTATGGAGAAAGTACGCACGGAACTCCAATGTCCGATTGACAAACATAGTAAGTCGTTGATTATAGACAATATCAAATTGCTGCTTGACTATTGCATACGTTTCTATGACCGTCAGTTTATTACCCGTGAAAATGCCAATAAGGATATTTTGACCCGTTTTGAAAGTCTGTTGGACGATTATTTTTCATCCGATATGCCGGCAGAGAAAGGTATGCCATCCGTTCAATATTGCGCCGATAAGCTATGCCTGTCTGCCAACTATTTCAGCGATTTATGCCGTAAGGAGACTGGAATGTCCGCATTGAAACATATACAGCAGAAGATACTTGATGTGGCAAAAGAGCGAGTATTCAATACATCAAAGTCTATCAGCGAGATTTCCTATGATTTAGGATTTCCATATCCGCAACATTTCAGCCGTTGGTTCAAGAAAATGGTTGGGTGTACGCCGAATGAGTATAGGCAAAATACACCCTGCTAAATTATACTCTTATTTTTCTTTGGGAGAGTATCGGTTGTTTCACGCTCTGCCTTAACTTCTCGAATTGTTCCTTAAACCAATCCCCAATCGGTTGCAAGTTGATTGTAAGGACGAACTTACCTTTGTCGATGAACACTTTGGCTTTGACATCCTTTGCCATGAATTTCCGTTTGTGTTCTTCCGAATAGAGTTCACCGCTATATTCAAGCGGCTTGCCCATCATCAGTACTGCTGTTTGTTCTTGATTGAAACCTACGGAAAGGCAGAACCTTTCGAGATTGAGCATACCCTTGATTTGCGGAAACCATTTCAAAGCCTTGTTCAACAAGGTGGTAAGCCTTGATACCTCTTTCTTGTGTTCGGTATCTCTTATCTGCAACTCCTTAATGTGCTTCTGCTGCATATCCAACATTTGGCGGCTGTGTTCTGTCTGCATGGTCTGTATCTTGGCTTGCAGTGTTTCGATGGTTTCCTCGTGGGTGGCTACCTCTTGATGTAATGCGGAGTTTTCCCTCTCCAATGATTTGACTTTGTTACTTCCGAAAAGAGAACCTACACTTTCGGCTATGTTCGTGGCTGCTGTTGTGGCAGCCCCTTTCAGTTTCTCGGTCTGCACCTCTTTCTTTGCTTGCCTGAGTTCCTCCTGTGCCGTTTCCTTACGGTCTTGGAGTTGCGCTATATCGGTCTGTAACTGCTCCGTCTGCTGCATCAGGTCACGGTAATACTGCCGTGTGGAGATATGCTTCGCTTCCGAACCGTCTATGCCACGCTGCAACCCGTACCTGCTCATGGCTTGGGCATAGGTGTCCTGATAGGATTTGAGTTTGGCACGTGTCATAACATCATCGGCACACAGTCGGGCTGTGTCGGTCGGTTTCTTGCGGTATCGCTTCTTTACCTGCTGTTCTTTCTTCTTGCGCTTGCGTTCCTCTCTGACTATGGGAACGAGTGTTGCGTGGATATGGGGTGTCTGCTCGTCCATGTGCAGGACTGCCGACACGATATTCTCCCTGCCGAATGTATCAGCGAGGTATTTCAGATTATCCTCGCACCACTCATCAAGTCTGCCCTCGCTGGTGATACGTTCCATATCCTCATGCGTTCCCGTGAGCAGGACACGGATCGCCCTCACTTGGTTGTTGCCGATTTTGCGTGTCAGTCCTGCAGTGGCCAATCGGTGCTGTATGGCTTGTGTCCTGCTTTCCACTCCGTCAGGAAATGTTATCAGTTCCCGATTGAGGTGTGTCCTGCTCTCATCGGCATTCTTCGGCTTGATAGTGCGTTCTATGTGTGCGGACATGGCGGCATCCGTTCCGCCTGTCTTCTCCATATGTAATACTGCATAACCCATATATATCTTTCCTTTCTTCTTGAATTGTGAAACAATAATGATTGCTCTGTACGGCTCGCCGTTGTTTTTGGGGAGAGTCCAGAGAGGTGCAACCTCTTTGGCTTATTGGGGAATTTTCAGCGTTGCTTGCAATGCGGCTTGGAAAATTCCCTAATAAGCTATGGTATTTTCTTGCGGAAATACCTCCGTGCGGCTGCAAGCGTGCTTCTCCCTACATCTTCAGCCCTCGCTTTTTCGGTGGCTGCATCATCCGCCTTGCGGATTGGACTTGCTTCTCCTGCTTTATCGGCTCTGCCGATTGGGGCAAGGGCTTACCGCACAGGTAGTCGTTCAAATCCTTGTAGTCACGATAGTATAGCGACTTGTCAAGCAAGCGTTCCCCGAACTTCGCCTTTAAGCTCTCGCAGGCGTTCCGCCCTGCCGTGTCATTGTCAAGAAAACAGCCGATTTGTGTATAGGTAGCCAATATGCTTTCAGCCTTTGCAAGATTGGAAACCGAATTCAGTATGATATAGTCCTGCGTGGTCAGTCGGGGATATTGCGGATTGTTCTTCATTCTAATGGTAAGGAACGAGAGGTAATCCATGAAGCCCTCGAACAGGTAGCATACGTTTCTCGGTTCGCCCTGCTGTCTGATATGGGTAATGTCTTTGGGGGCTATACCCCCTTTGAAGAACGGATTGCGTACCTCATATCCTCCTGTCATGTTCGGGAAGCCGATGGCGAAATAGGGTTTGCCGTTATGGATGAAATGCAGTTCCTTACATTCCGCTTTTGCCAATGCGGTATTTATGCCACGTTCCTGCAAGTAGCGGAGCAATGCAGGGTGCGTGAGTTCCTTTACCTCCAAACGTTGGAAGCTCGGCTCGGCGGATTGTTTCTTGAAAGCGTAATCGGTTGGTCGAATATGCGGTGTCTGCCGTCCAATCTGCTCCAACAGGTACGGCACATGGTCGGAACGGTAGAGTTCCTGCGCCAATGCGATGATGTTGCCACCCTTTCCTGTTCCGAAGTCGTACCATTGGTTGAGTTCGGTATTCACTTTGAATGATGCTTCCGTTTCCTCCCTGAAAGGGGACTTGTACCAAAGGCTGTTTCCCTGCCGTTTGACGGGGGGATACCCTATACTTTGCAGATAGTCTGCGATGCGTATCTTCTTTGCTTCTTGTGTAGTCATAATCTTCCTATGGTTTTAATGGTGAATGAAAATCGTTGATTGGTTGAGTTGTAGATGTAAGATATTTATATACAAACGAATAGATGCTCAACATCCGCTCAACAAACCACTCACCAAAAGAGAAAGGACAAATGGGTGTCGGCTGTACCTCAACTTCTCTTTTGGCTTGTTGAGATTTTGTTGAGAGTGTATATTGCTTGTTATCAGTACGGTTTATCCTTATTCAACAATTCAACAGAAAATGATAATGCTATAGTGTTTCGAGTTGCTTCCTTGTGATAGTGTAGAAGCGTCCCACCCTCCTTATCGGTTCATAGTGGCTCTCTTGATTGTAGTTCCCCTGATAGGTAGTGTAGGTAAGTCCGTTGGGTGCAGGGGTGAGTTTCCAACATTCCTGTACCACATTGCGCACTTGATGTTTCTCTGCCTTGACCTGCGAGTGCATCAGCAACACAATAATGTCATTCAGGCAGAATGAAACGCTGTCCACGTTCATAGTTGCCATGATGTCAAGAAGCAGTTCCGCCATTTCAATCTCCAATCGGTTGCGGTTACTGCGGATTATCTTCTGCAAGGCTTCGGTTTGTATCAGTTTTGGATTGAACCACATACGGCTCTCTTTCTCGGAGAATAGTCTTCTGTGCTGTAAGTGATAGAGAAAAGCAGGTATCTCCGCTTTCAGTTTTCGCAGGAAGTCGGTGTCATCCGACTGCAAACGGTTTATCTTACGCACCCAATAGCGTGTTTCCCCTGCGTCTATGATTACGGGCAGATACTCGTTGTTGGAACACAGCACGAACTTTGCGAAGAACGCTATCTCGTCACGGTCTTTGCCTTTGGCTTCCACCTTATAGGAGAGCGTGGTACTGAGATTTTTCAGCCTTTCGCTGTCCTCCCTGCGGTTGAGCAGTACCTCGTCCACCATGATAAGCAGCTTGCCAGTCCAATCGGAATTGAACTGGCTGCGGAAATCCTCGTTGGTGTTGAATGTTACATTGTTTTGGAAGATGGCTTTCAGAAAATTCAGGAATGTACTTTTACCTGTGTTGCGTTCTTCCGATACCAACAGCAGGATGGGCAGTTTCTGTATGGGGTGCAGATAGAGCAGTTGGATATAGTCCAATCCCAACTCGTATTGTTCCCCGAAAATATGCTCCACCAATGAACGGATACAGGGAAAGTCCCCTTGTTGGGGCTGGTGGTCGGTCGGTTCGTAGAGGTTAAGGAACTTGCCGACTACGGGCTTGTAGTCCACATGGTCGGGAACGGTACAGAAGCCGTCATACTTGGGTACGGTGGCAAGATAGTCCTTGCCGTAGTCTTGGCGCAGGGTTTCGTTATTCCAAACGATGCGTTTCTTCACGTACCCTCCGTCCAATCGGGGCTGGTTCACAATCTTGTAGAGGGTTGTACCCACTCGGATAAACTCCTCTTTCTCGGTGTCGGATTTATTCATTTGTCATTCGCATAAATAGTTAATAATTAATCGTATGCAAAATTAGAATGAGCCGTCCGAAACCTTGCTACGCAAAATATAGCGGAACGGCGCAAAAGACGCACGGGACAAAAAACTTTCAGTAGTTTGGTAGTGGGAAGCGGTGGTAAGCGTATAAAAGAAACCCGAAGAAGCTGGTTTATAACCATGCGTTCTTCGGGTTGTGGATGTGTACGAATGGCAATATACTATGCCAAAAACTTCGGGTCGCCTATGCCGTTTAAGTTCAGCGAAAGGAGTAGGCTTGCTTTCTCTTTTCGCCCGTGCATCCTGTTCAACATAGCATTGCGTACCCGTTCAGCCCCGTATGAGTTGATGCGGAAAGCGAGGGCAGCAACCATTTCAAGGCTGTAAACGTCTATGCAGACTTTATCGGACAGGCGGATATACCGTTGCGCTTCGTATTCTTTCAGTATTCCGCTTTTATAAATCGCTTTGATTGACGCACGGATGGTTGGGGCAATTACACCAAACAGGGCTACAAGTTCCGCTTCATTCATCCAAACGGATTCATTCGGTATAGCCACTGTACCGTGTTCAGTCATTTCAATGATGTTCCTTTTCATACTCCTGCCATTGATACGTTGTTGAATGATTGATTGAGTTTGTTGCCGAACATAGTCAGGTCGTTGTCCAACTTCTGCGTGGTGATTTTGGCGTAGATTTGAGTAGTGACTATGTTCGTGTGTCCTAAAACACGGCTTACGCTTTCGATTGGCATCCCCTTGCTAAGAGCCAGTGTTCCAAATGTATGACGGGCGCAATGGTAGGAGATTTGCTTCTCTATTCCGCATTCCGCCATTACTTTTTTCAGCTGCTTGCACATCGTCCAATAGTTGATTTTTCCGAAAACCAGCTTGTCTTCCGACAGGTGTTTGTACCGTTCGATTATCTGCAAGGGAATATCAAGCAGTTTTACTTGGAATGGGACATTTGTCTTGTGCCGTTTGGACAATATCCATTTCTCACCGTTCACCTCCACTATTTCGTCCGTTGTAAGTTCTTTCATATCCACAAAAGACAAGGCGGTGAAGCAGGCGAAAATGAACAGGTCTCGCACCAATGCAAGGGCAGGATTGTTAAATTCATGTGTCATGATTCTTTTGATTTCGTCTTCTGTCAGATACTCACGTTCCTTTACATTCGGGCTGATGTGGAATTGTGCGAACGGATTTCTCGGTATCAATCCGTTATAGTGCGCACGCATCACCACTCCTTTCAGCCACATGCAGTTTAGCCAAATGGTAGCGTTTTTCAGTCCCCGTTCGGCTGTCAGATAAGCCGCAAACTCCTTGATGAAGTCGGGTGTAAGTTCCAGCATGGACATGTCTGTCCGTTTGTAGAATGACTTGATAAAGGCTGCGACATAGTTCCTTGCCCTTACCATGACCTTGTATGTGCCGATGCTGCGGTCTTTGCCGACACGTTTCAGAAAGTTGGCGCAATCCTTGTCAAAAGCCTTTATCAGCGTTTCATACTCGCAGCCAATACCTTGATAGGCGTTGCGAACCATTTCAGCCGTGACGAACGCTTCACGGTCGGATATGCGTTGGTAGTGCTTGATGATTTGCGCCTTGATGTTATCAAGGGCGAGGTTGATGTCCCGTGACTCCTTGCTCTTGCCTTTGGCTCGGTTGCCCTTGATGTCCCAAAGCGTTTTCGGGACACTTTGTTTGCAACTGAACTGCGCCACCGTCCCGTTGATTGTAACCCGTCCCATGATAGGGACAATACCGTTTTTCTCCTTGCTGCCGTTCACGTAGAACAGCACTTTGAATGTGCTTCTTGCCATACTCGTTTTTTTTGATTGCAAAACTAATTATCAACGAGTTAAGCCTTGATAAGCAAACCTCCGCAGAATGGCGCAATCGACACCGCAGGTGTTAAAAATGCGTTTCGTTTCGGGTAACGATTTGAAAACCTTTCCGCTTCATAAAACCGCTTTCCTTTGCGTTTCCCGATTTTTGCGGTTGGCTTCGTTTGACACTGTAAGGGCTTTGTAATTAAGCCTTTTAGCGACTTTAAATCCTCTTTTGTCGGTTATCCCAAAAATATTGTGTATATTTGCAGAAAACGGAGGATATGAATATGGAACAGAAAGACAGATACATACGCTTTGATTGGGCGGCGAAGCGCCTGTTGAGGAATAAGACTAATTTTGGGGTGCTCGAGGGATTCCTTACCGTATTGTTGGGAGAGAATATCCGTATATTGGAGATTCTTGAGAGCGAAAGCAACCAGCTGAGTCCGGAAGACAAGTTCAACCGGGTAGACATCAAAGCCCGCAACAGTAAGGATGAAATCATCATTGTAGAAATACAGAATACCCGCGAGATTTATTATCTGGAACGTATCCTCTACGGAGTGGCCAAAACCATCACCGAGCATATCGGACTGGGACGCATTTACTCGGATGTCAAAAAGGTATATTCCATCAGTATCCTTTACTTTGACATAGGGCAGGGCAACGACTACCTGTATCACGGTCAGAACACTTTCGTGGGAGTGCATACCGGAGATTTCCTCCAAGTGACCACCAAGGAGAAAGGAGTCATCGTCAGGAAGCTGCCGGCCGAGATCTTTCCCGAATATTTCCTCATTCGCGTCAATGAGTTCAATAAATCGGCAGTCACCCCGTTGGAAGAGTGGATCGAGTATCTCAAAACCGGTATCATACGCCCCGATACCAAAGCACCGGGACTGGAGGAAGCGAGAAGAAAGCTGATCTACTATAATCTGGAACCTGCAGAGCGGCAGGCCTATGACCGGCACATAGATGCAATCATGATACAAAACGATGTGTTGGGAACAGCCCGTGAGGAGGGGCTTCAGGAAGGGCGTGAAGAAGGACTCCAGGAAGGACGTGAAGAAGGGTGCGAAGAAGGGCTTCAGGAAGGCCGTAAAGAAAGTAAAATTACCATTGCCCGTAATATGAAAAACGTACTAAATCTTCCTGACGAAACCATTGCCCAAATTTCGGGTCTGCCTATTGACGAGATAAAAAAACTATAAGAGAGGGAGATAAGAGATGGGAGAATGGAGAGGGGAGAGGAGGAAAAGGGAAAACATGAGGGATAAAAGTTTATACCGGCCCCGGGGTAAATACGAAAAAGTTTTGTAACTTTGTAATTGTTGGAAGCCTCTCCCCGGCTCTCTCTGTGGGAAGAGCCTCTCCCCAACCCTCTCCGTGGGAGAGGGAGCTGAGTTAGTTTAGTAGTTAATATAGGCAGGAGTATCTCCCTGCTCCCTCTCCTGCGGAGAGGGCTGGGGAGAGGCTTTTTATAAATTGTGACTGATATGAAAATTCAAGCAAGTATAACGATTCCCTATGCCGTGGCCAACTATGCCGAAATGCGTGACCGTGGTTTCTATTATGTGGATAAGACAGATTACATCCCGCGTCTCGAGGCCTATAAAGCCCCCGTGTTCCTGCGTCCCCGCCGTTTCGGGAAGAGCCTGCTGGTATCTACCTTGGCGCATTATTACGACCGTACCTTGGCCCACCGGTTTGAGGATCTCTTTGGAGGAACATACATCGGCAGCCATCCCACACCGGAGCACAACCGGTACATGATCGCCCGCTACGACTTCTCGAAAATGGTGATGGCGGATAGCATGGAAAAGCTGGAGAAGAACTTCAATATTCTGAATCGCGGCCCTGTGGAAATCATGGTGACACACAACCGTGACCTCTTCGGAGACTTTCAGTTTTCCACCCGCGAAAATGCCGCGCAGATGCTGGAAGAAGCGTTGACTTATGCCCGTGAACACGGACTGCCTCCGGTTTACATTCTGATAGACGAATACGACAACTTCACCAACCAGTTGCTGACCTCTTACAACGATCCGCTCTACGAGAAGGTAACCACTGCCGACAGCTTCCTGCGCACCTTTTTTAAAGTAATCAAGGCAGGTATCGGTGAGGGCAGTATCCGCACCTGTTTCTGTACCGGTGTGCTGCCTGTGACGATGGACGATCTGACCAGCGGATACAACATCGCCGAGATACTGACACTGCATCCCGATTTCATCAACATGTTAGGCTTTACCCATGCCGAAACGGAAACCTATCTGCGCTACGTGCTCGACAAGTACACCGGAAGCCAGGAACGCTACGAAGAAATATGGCAGCTCATCGTCAACAACTACGACGGCTACCGTTTCAGCCCCAAAGGAGAAAAACTGTTCAATGCAACGATACTGACCTATTTTCTGAAAAACTTTGCCACCCGCCACGGCGAAGTTCCCGAAGAGATGATAGACGAGAACCTGCGCACCGACATCGGCT